>Ga0066903_100005235_pt1 | contig 11204 bp, 7 predicted proteins | sample PanSoiMetaGPlot1_FD_67491 | JGI IMG/M metagenome (GOLD analysis project Ga0066903, IMG submission 67491) | Tropical forest soil microbial communities from Panama analyzed to predict greenhouse gas emissions - Panama Soil - Plot 1 (version 2) | ecosystem: Environmental > Terrestrial > Soil >...
ATCGGCAGTGGCATCGGGGACCGCCCGGGCATCGATAATCGACCCGGTGAGCGCCCCGACATCGGCAACCGACCGGGGATCGACAACCGGCCGGGGATCGATAACCGGCCCGGGATCGATAATCGACCCGGTGAGCGTCCTGACATCGGCAACCGACCGGGAATCGATAACCGGCCTGGCATCGATAACCGGCCCGGCATTGGCGATCGGCCCGGCAGCGGCAACCGACCGCCGATCAACACCGGCGACATCGGCAACATCAACACCGGCCGATGGAACAACTTCAACAACTTCAACCAGTTCAACCAGTACAACCGCAACTACGCCGGGATCAATCCGATCTGGGGTGGTGCTGGGTACTGGAACCGGCCGTGGTATGGCAACCGCCCGGCCTGGAACTGGGGCCGAGCGTGGTACGGTCGCCACTGGCTCTGGCATCACGGGTTCTGGAACTACTGGAACTCGGCGCCGGGACTCTGGCTCGGGGCCAGCATGGCGATCGGCTGGCTGAGTTCGGCCGGCGACACGGTGACTTACAGCAACCCGTACTATGAAACGCCGCCGGCGGCGGAGCCGACGACGACGTACGTCATCAATTATGCCCAGCCGATCCCAGCGCCCACCGAGGAGCAGCAATCGGCAGCCTATCCGCCGTCTCCGGACCAGGCGACGATCGACGCCGGCGCGGCCCTGCCGACGACGGCGCCGCCGACGCCGGAGCCCAACGACGAGGCGAAGGCCGCGACGGCGCTCTTTGAGGACGCCCGCGAGTTGTTCAAGGCCGGCAAGTATGCCGAGGCCCAGAAGAAGGTCGAACTGGCGATCAAGGAGTTGCCGAGCGACGCCACCTTGCACGAGTTCCGTGCTCTCACGCTCTTCGCGCAAGGCAACTACAAGGACGCAGCGGCCGGGCTGTACGCGGTCCTCGCCGCGGGCCCGGGCTGGGACTGGGAGACGATGAAGTTCCTCTACGGCAACGAGAAGACCTACACGGACCAACTCCGCGCCCTCGAGGAGTTCGTGAAGGCCAACTTGAAGGTCGGTTACGGGCACTTCCTCCTGGCGTACCAGTACCTCGTCCTCGGCAACAAGGACGCGGCCGTGAAGGAACTTAAAGAGGTGACGAAAGTCCAGCCGGAGGACAAGCTGTCCGCCGGGCTAGTGAAAGTGTTGACCCAGCCGCCGGAGAAGAAGGCGGGGGGTTAGCCAAGCGGTGGGTTGCGCAAAGCCTCCACCCACCCTACAAGATCCGTTGGCATGTTGTGATTCGGTAGGGTGGGTGGAGGCTTTGCGCAACCCACCATTTCTCGAAGCTGGTCGTTTTGCATCTGAAAGTGAATGAGCCTCTCTGCCAAGCGTTCGCTTTGACTCAAGTCGAGATCTGACCTGTTAGCCCATCGACGCCGCGGCGACGCTCGCCGCGGCCGATTCTCCCCAAGGAGAAGCACCATGTTCAGACGAATGCACATCGTGGCCGTCCTGTTGGCGGCCGCGGGGGGACTACTCGGCTGGTTTGCCGGATCTGGTCGGCTGGCCGAAGCGTTCGCCCAGGACAGAAAGACCGCCGATGCGACGCCCAAGCCGCCGGCCGACTTCAAGGGCGTCATCAAGCTCGACATTCGCGATTCGAAGCCCGACTGGACACCGTTCGTGCCGAAGGCCGCCCCGAAGGGCGCGCCTAATGTGCTCGTGATCCTCTATGACGACACCGGCCTCGCTGCCTGGTCGTCCTACGGCGGCCGCATCAACATGCCGACGCTCGACCGGCTTGCCAAGAACGGCCTGACCTACACTCAGTGGCACAATACCGCCCTCTGTTCGCCGACGCGGTCCACGTTCCTCACCGGCCGCAACCACCACCTCAATGGCTGCTCGTGCATCACGGAAGCCGCGCAGGGCTTCCCTGGCTGGAGCGGCCGCATCCCGGAACAATGTGCCACCATCGGCCAAGTGCTCCAGGACAACGGCTTCAGCACCTTCTGGCTCGGCAAGAACCACAACGTCCCCGAGCAGGACATCGCGTCGGGCGCCACCCGCTCGGAGTGGCCGCTGCAAAAAGGGTTCGACCGCTATTATGGGTTCCTCGGCGGCGAGACGAACCAGTGGTTCCCCGACTTGACCGAGGACAACCGGTTCACGGAACAGCCCTACGGGCCGGACAAGGGCTACCACCTGTCGAAGGACCTGGCCGACAAGGCGATCGAGATGCTCCGCGACCAGAAGTCGGCCAACCCGTCGCGGCCGTGGTACATGTGGTTCTGCCCGGGGGCCAACCACGCCCCGCACCACGCCCCGAAGGAGTACATCGACAAGTACAAGGGCAAGTTCGACGATGGCTACGAGGCGTACCGGGAGTGGGTGCTCGCGCGGATGATCGACCGCGGGGTCCTGCCGAAGGGGACGCAGCTCACGCCGTTCAACCCGCTGCCCAAGGACGTTGCCAACCCGGGCGACTTCGTGCGGCCGTGGAGCGAGCTGAATGCCGACGAGAAAAGGCTGTTCAGCCGCATGGCCGAGGTGTACGCCGGGTTCTCCGAGTACACAGACGCCCAGGTCGGTCGCATCATCGACCATCTGGAGCAGACTGGCCAGCTTGACAATACCGTCGTCTTCTACTGCGCCGACAACGGCGCATCGGGCGAGGGAACCCCCAACGGCTCGGTCAACGAAAACAAGTTCTTCAACAACTATCCGGACGACCTCAAGGAGAACCTGAAGAACCTGGAGGCGCTCGGCAGCGTGGACACCTACAACCACTACCCCACCGGCTGGGCCGCAGCGTTCTCCACGCCGTTCAAGATGTTCAAGCGGTATTCCCACGCCGGCGGCACCTGCTGCCCGATGGTCATCCACTGGCCCAAGGGCATCAAGGCCAGGGGCGAGCTGCGGCACCAGTACTCGCACTCCGTCGACGTCGTCCCGACCATCCTGGAGTGCTGCGGGCTCGAGATGCCGAAGGTGTACCGCGGCGTCGAGCAGTGGCCGCTCTCGGGCGTATCGATGAAGTACAGCTTTGACGCCGCGCCGGACGGCCCGACGCAGAAGAAGAAGCAGTACTACGCGATGCTCGGCACCCGCGGGTACTGGGAGGAGGGCTGGAAAGTGGTCGCGACGCACGCGGCGATCAGCAGCAAGGGCCACTTCGACAAGGACCCGTGGGAGCTGTACCACGTGGACGAGGACCGGTCCGAGTCGAAGGACCTGGCCAAGGAGCAGCCCGACAAGCTCCAGGCGCTCATCAAGGGCTGGTTCGCGGAGGCGGACCGCAACATGGTGCTGCCGCTGGACGACCGGAGCCCGGTGGAGATCCTCGGCGTCGAGCGACCGAGCGAGGAACCGGCCCGCGACCGGTACACCTACTTCCCGAACACGGCTCCGGTCCCGGAGGGGGTGGCCGTGAGCGTTCGTGGGCGGTCGTACAAGATCCTCGCGCCGGTCGAGATCACCGACGCGAACGCGTCCGGGGTCATCTTCTCCCAGGGCTCGCGGTTCGGCGGCCAGGTGCTGTTCATCAAGGATAAGAAACTGCACCACATCTACAACTTCCTCGGCATCAAGCCGGACCAGCACTTCGTCTCGTCCGAGGAGCTGAAACCGGGCAAGTACGTCGTAGGCATGGAGTTCATCCGCGAGGGCGCCGGCGAGCACCAGGAAAGCCTGGGCAAGGCCAGGCTGTACATCAACGACAAGGTGGTTGCCGAGGGGCCGATGAAGGCACAACTCGGCAAGTTCGGCCTCACCGGCGGCATGACCGTCGGCTACTCCGGCGCCGATGCAGTGAGCCAGGAGTACTCGGCACCGGCCAAGTTCACGGGCGGCAAGATCCAGTTCGTCGAAGTCGCCGTGGACAAGGTGCAGTACCTCGACCGCGAAATGGAACTGAAGCGGGCGCTCCACGATTAACTGACGCCAAGATTGAAGGCATTCCCGAGGTTCAGGGGTCGTCTCCTGAACCTCGGAGCTTTGCTGCGCTTGCCGGATTTGCCACAGTTGCCGCTCCTGCCGGCGGGCGTCTTTCCGCATCGGCTGGATTCTCCTCCTTTTCGCTAATTCCCGCACTTCCCCTATCCGATGCTGGCGATGGGTTCTTCGCCACATTCCGCGTCCAGGGAGGGACGGGGTCATGAGGAAGCTTCTCCCCTATCTTGCCGCTCTGCCCGCGATACTGTCCGTCGCAGGTTTGTCGGTAGCTCAGGCCCCGATCGCCGGTACGACCCCGGGGACCGGACTCGTGACCCTCGATCTGACCAAGGCGCCGTCGCCTACGACGTCGCCCGCGCCGCTACCTGGAACAGCGCTGCAGACGCCGCAGCCGGCCGAGTGTCTGTGCGACCCTGCCGGTCAGGACCGCCCGTGGCTCATGTTCGCGCCATACGCCTGGATCTTCGGTATGCACGGGACCGTCGGCGTCGGCCCGCTCACCGCCCCAGTGAACGTTTCCGTGAGCGACGCGGTCAATGCGCTCGACGACTTGAAGGGCGCCCTCATGCTTCACCTCGAGGGCGGGTACGGACAGTTCGGATTCATCGCCGACCTCACCTACATGCGGCTGGCCCCGAGCGGCGACCTCGTTCGCGTCGACTCTCACAGCACGCTGTTTGAGTTCCTCGGCCTCTACCGCGTCCTCGACACCGGCCGGCAGCCCGGCGGAGTGACGTTTGATCTGTTGGCCGGTGCCCGCTATTACCGGTTCAACAATCAGATCAACGGCAACGTCCTCGGCCTGTTTACGGCCGAGCGCACCAGCACCTGGATCGACCTGGTCGTCGGCGCTCGCGCCGCGGTGCAGGTGACGGATAACCTCGGCGTGTTCGTCCGCGGCGACATCGGCGGCTTCGGGATCAGCGATTCGTCGCGGCAGGCATGCAATGTCATCACCGGGTTCGAGTACCGCTGCAGCGAGTGCGCGTCGATCGTGGGCGGCTACAGGTGGCTAAAGATCGACCGCGACCACGGCCTCGGCCGCGACCGGTCGCTGATCGACGCCACCTTCTCCGGGCCGTTTGTCGCGTTGGCCTTTCGGTACTAACGATTGATTTTGCCGGCGGATCGGCAACGGCCCGGAAGGGGCAAGCGGGCTTCTGGGCCAGATCGCCCGTCCTGTTTAAGCTCCTCACCCCTGGGTCATTTCTTCAACCCTCTCAGGAATCGGTTCAGCGAGCGGCGGAAGAACGCGCGGAATTCCGACTCCGAATAGGCGAACCGGCCGCCGTGGTACAGGGCGAGGTGGCCGTGGACCAAGGCCCACAGGTCGACAGCGACCTCCCAGAAATCATCCTTCCTGAGCGCTCCGGCGAGCATCGCCTCGGCCACAGTGTCGGCGACGCGGTTGAGGATCGGGGAACGTCGCTCACGGAAGTCCGCGGGAAATCTCCGGACGTCAGGCCGGTCTTGCAGGAAGAGGAATGCGAACAGTCGGGGGCGGCCAAAGGCGTAGTCGACGTAAGACTCCGCCATCCGCCGCAGGCGCCGAACCGGTGACCCGCGGGCCGGCCAGCTGTCGAACAGCGCGGCGATCCGGTCGGACTCGACTGCTGCGAGCGCCCGCAGCAGGGCGTCCCGGTCCGGGAAATGGTGATAGAGGGCCATGGCGGTGACTCCCACTGCCCTGGCGACCCGGCGCATCGTCACCGACTCCTGGCCCCCCTTTTCGAGCAAGCGCATGCCCGCGGTCAGAATCCTGGCCCGGGTCTCCTTGTCGTGTTTCATCTATACACCGTATAGTATCAGCTGTACACTGTAAACATATCCTTCGAAAAACCTGCGAGCGGCCAAATGGCCGCAACCGCGGCGCGAATACCCATCATCCGCAATTCCCTCATCCCCGAAGGAGACGTCCATGCCGATCCACCGCTCCTCCTGGCCCGTCTGTCTGAGTCTCGTCCTGGTGTCCCCGCTGGCGGCCGGCGAATCACCGCCGCCCGCCGTCAAGATCGTTCAGAAGGACCAGGTCGTCGCCGGCGGTCCCAAGGATTCGATGGAGGTGCGTCACCTCGTTCTCAAGGGGAGCAACGAGGAAATCGGCCGCGCGCTCACGACGATCGCCCGCGAACGCTACCAGACCATGCCGCGGCCGAGCGATGACTCGCTACGAACGCGCGCCCAGCGCCGGTACATTGAGCGGAACTACCCGATCCTGTACGACCGGATGCGCGGCGCCGCCTCCGCATTCGGCAAGCGCCTGGAAGACGACACCTGGAACCTAAGCGAGGTGGGCTTCACCGACTTGCGGGCGGGCTGCTCGGTGATGTTCCTGCCGCCGGGCCGCACCGCCCTCGGGACCGGCGTCGTCAGCCGGGACTACGACTTCACCACCGGCTCGCTCGGCTTCGGCTTCCTGGAACCCGGCATGCTCCACCCGACGGCACGCCCTTACGTCGTCGAGATGCACCCCGACCGCGGCTACCCCTCGGTCGCACTCGTCGCCTACGACCTGCTCAGCGGCGTTCTTGATGGCATGAATTCGGAGGGACTCACCGTCACGCTCGCGATGGACGACGAAGTCTTCTCGAAGCAGCCGATCGACCCGACCCGCGGACCGGCCGCCGGCCTGAACGAGATCCAGACGCTCCGCTTTCTGCTCGACACGTGTGGCAATGTCGCCGAAGCGAAGGAGGCGCTCTTGATGATGAAGCAGTATTACGCCTTCGTGCCGGTGCACTACCTGATCGCCGATCGCTTCGGCAACTCGTTCATCTGGGAATACGCGCAGGCCCACAACCGGGAGTACATCATCGAAGACACGTCGAAGCCGCTGGTCATGACGAACTTTACTCTGCACCGCCGGTCGACCGAGGGCCGACCGCCGACCGTCGAGCAGGCCAAAGCGGTCTGCCGCCGCTACTGCGCGCTTGCCGACCAACTCGCCGAGGGGGGTGCGATGTCCGTCGAGGGCATCAAGCAGGCGCACCGGAAGGTCGACTGCGAGCTGCCGAAGTCCGCCGAGCCGCACCGGCCGCCGGTCCGCACCCTGTGGCACGCGCTTTACTATCCGGAGGAACGGCGCCTGCAGGTGAGTTTCTACTTGCGCGACGAGGAGGTCCCTGGTCACCCAGACAAGGTGAAGATCGCGCGGTCGGACTACGTCGAGTTCCGACTCGAGCCGACGAACAAGGTGAAGGCGCCCGCTCGCGAGTCCGTCACCCGCGCCGCCGACCCGGGACGCGCCGCCCCCGCGGGGCTCACGCCGGCGGTGAAGGAGGTCGTCGCGGCGCTGGAGCGCGCCGGCGGCACGGTCAAGGTCGACGAGAGCCGCGTCGTCGGCGTCAACCTCGACAAGGCCGCGGACCCGGAGCCGCTGATCGCCCTGCTGTCGAAGCTACCCGACCTCGAGGAACTGACCATCCGCAACAAGAGGTTCGACGACCGCGGCATGGTCCAACTGAAGGGTCTGCCCAAGGTCGCCACGCTGATCGTGAGTCTGTCATCCGTCGGCGACGACGGCCTGAAAGTGCTGGGATCTCTACCGCGGCTGCGCACGTTCCAGGCGACGTCCACGAAGGTGACGGACGCCGGCCTCTTTCACCTGCAGGACCTCGTCGGACTCGAAGTGTTGGTCCTTTCCGGCAACGACATCACCGACGCTGGGGTCGCGCGCCTCGCGAAGCTCAGGAACCTCACCGGACTGTTCTTGAATTCGACCAAGGTGACCGATTCCGGGCTCGAGCACCTGCGCGGCATGAACCGAATGACGAAACTCAACCTCTCGAAGACGGCGGTCACGGACGCGGGGGTCGAGAAGCTCAAGAAGGAGCTGCCGTTCTACGTGACCATCATCCGGGAGAAGGCGCAGTAGCAGACGGCGAGCGAGCTCCGCACCGCGGCGACCTTCCGGAAGCTGGCCGTACAATTGGCCATAGTCAGCTGGGTGGTCGCCTCGTCGGAGACCTCATGCGCAACCGCCGCCCATGGAACTGCCCGTTCGCCGCCGTGGCGATCGTAGTTCTCGCGCTCCCGGCCGCGCTCGCCGCCGAGCCGCCGGCCTTGTGGGGAAAGCTCACTCCCGGACCCCACGCGGTCGGCTACCAGACGTCGTGGGAGTTGGACTCCACCCGCAAGTACAACACGACCTTTGACGACGGAACGACCTACGCGCCCGGGAAGGCCCCACGGCCGATCCTCGTCAACCGGTGGTATCCCGCGGAGCCGGTCGGCGATGCCAAACGCATGCCGCACCGGGCCTACTTCGACATCCGGTCGGACGACCCACGGCTGGCAAAGTTCTCGACCAAGCTGGCCGACTACAACCGGGCCGTCCTCGCCAAGGAGATCATGGGCAAGCCGGCGGCGGAGTTAGCTGATCGGGAACGCCGCTTGCTCGACGACTTTCTCGACACCCCGACCGCCAGTGTCCGGGACGCTCCGGCAGCACGCGGGCCGTTTCCGCTGGTGATCTATCACTCCGGCGCCGGCTCGTCGTTCGATGACAATTCGGTCCTGTGCGAGTTCCTCGCGAGCCACGGGTTCGTGGTTCTCGGCAGTGCGTTCCAAAGAGAGAACGGTTCATCGCTCACAACGGACGGTGCCGACGGGTCGGCCCGCGACCTGGGGTTCCTGATCGGCCATGCCCGAAAGCTCCCCGGCGTAGATTGGGGCCGCGTCGGCGTCGTGGGGCACAGCCTCGGCGCTCAGGCGGCCCTGCTCTTCCGGTCGCAGGCGGGGTGCCCAGTGGACGCCGTCGTCTGTCTCGACACGACCCAGGACTACCGGGGGAATTCGGACCCGAACTGGCAATACCTGACGACGCCGGTCACCAAAAACCGCATGAATGTCACGGGCGGAGTGCTGATGGCCGCCGGACCGGACGCCTTCTTCGAGCTGGCCGACTCACTGGAACGGGCCCACCGGTATTTCTTGACGATCAAGGATCTGGGCCACAACGATTACATCTCTCAGGGAGTCATCAGCCGGGAACGACGGGTCCTCGCCCGTCGTGACGAGCCGGGCCCCAGCGCCGAAGAGCGGGCCACCGAGGCGGCTGACCTGGAGCGAGCCCGGGCGAGGTACCCGGCGCTGTGCATCTACGTGCTGCGATTCCTGGAGGCCGAGTTGAAGGGAGACGCGGCCGCGAAGGCGTTCCTCGACAAGCAATACCGCGACACTCGACCAAGCGGCGACGACCCACACGTCGAGTTCGCGCCGGAGGGACGATCTGGACCAGATCCCTACCCGGACGACGCCACTGCCCCGCCGACCGCGCGCCAGGTGCGGCCGTATCTCCAAAGCAACGGTGCCGACAAGACGATCGCCGTGCTTCGCCGATTCCGAAAGGGCGCGCCCGAGTCGCCGATCTATCACCAAAACTTCGAGATGTTTCTGGTGACCGACTTGCTCGACCGGGGCAAGACGCCTGACGCCGCCGCCTTCCACGAGTACTTCCGCGAAACGGGCCTGGATTGCGTGAAGGTATTCCTGTCACTCGGAAAGTCGTACCAGGAGTTGGGCCGCGCGGACGTAGCGACCGACTTCTACAAGCGGGCGGTCAAGTTGGAGCCCACAAACGTCGAAGCCCTCGACCGACTCAAGAAAGTCGGCCAGGGTAAGCGGTGAATAGTGGGCTGCGCGAAGTAATCGCGCCGGCGAAGGCTGCGAAGCGAATCTGAAGTTGCGAGATTTGTGGCAGCCCCGGAGGGGCGACCGAGCGTAGCCAGGGGTAGAGCGCAGCGGAACCCCTGGACCGGGCAACATAATGACATGGAGCCTCGGAGGGGTGAAAGACGCTTCTGTCGCTCCTCCGAGGCACTGCAATTCTTCTCTACGCGCCCTAGCCAGGGGTTGCGCTCGCTAACGCTCGAACCCCGCATCCATGCTCCCCTGGCTACGCGCGGTCGCCCCTCCGGGCTGCAAATTACCTATCACTTCTTCCCCTTCCCCTCCACCTCTTCGATCAGCTTCTCGATCGCCGTCTCGATCGCTTTTTCACCAGGAGCGCCGATCCATTTGTGGCGGATGACGCCCTTGGGATCGAGGACGTAGTAGCTCGGCGTGCTGGGGTTCCAGGTGGCGTTGACCGATTCCTGATGCGCGAACGACCGCCAGTTCATTTTCTCTTGAGCCATTCGCTCCTTCAGGTTCTTGGACTCGTTTTCGTTGACATTTACTGCGATGAGCGCGAAGGGCTTGCCTTGCAATTTCGTGACGAGCGACCGCTCGTGGGGCCAACTGGCCCGTCAGGTCAGTCAGATGTGTTGCCAGAGGTAGAGGAGCACCACCTTGCCACGATAGTCGCTCAGCTTGAAGCGGACCCCGTCCTGGTCCGGGCCTTCGATGTCGGGGGCCTGCTTGCCGACGGCGAGGTTGCGAATCCCAAACAACTCGGTTTTGGCGTTATCGGCAACCGTGCCGCCAAAGGGAAGCTTGACGTCGCCGTATTTCTTCGCCGCCTGCTCCAAAGCGGCTTCCACTTCCGCGATCGCCTTGCCGCGGTCCTGTCGGCGCAGGTCATCGAGATAGTCTTTGCCGTAGATCCCCTCATAGCGCCTGGTCAATTCCGGCTGGCCCGCGAGCAAGTCGAGCCGATTCAACCGGCCGTTAAGGAAGAGTCCAAGGCGCAGACTGGCCTGTCCCTGGACATCGCGGTGCGGGTTCTTCTCGACCACCGTGCGCAGGAATGTCTCGCACTCCTTGCGGAAGCCATACTGGACTCGCTTGCACGCCTCGCCGAGCTTGTCGCTGCCGACGTGATCGCGGAGGAGGATCGCGATCGCCCTGGCCTGCCGGCTCTCCTTTCCCCATCCCGGATGCGACGAGTAGTTGTCGAGCCAGTATTCGTGGGTGATCACGTGAGTGAGGGCGTCCAGAGCCCACGGCTCCTTCGGGTTGTTCTCGGCCAGCTCCAAGAGCTTGAGCGGCAAGTGTTCAATGCGCGCCGCGGCCCGCTTGCGTTCCTCGTCCGTCGTCGCCTTCCAGTTTGCATTGGCGGCTTCGCCGAATTCTTTGAGGATTGCTTTGTACTGTTCCTCAGGCGTCGCCGGCTTGTCCGGTGGTGCCGCGATCGACAGGCCGAGGACAAGAACCTGGATACATCCCATGATGCGGCCCCCGGTTGGTTACGGACTGTACGTTTGGTGCGATCATCCTACCCGACACGCGGCAAGTGCCCAACTGCGTCCTCACCCAATGATCCGGCGGTGTCCGTCCGGTCGCCCCCGAAGCCCGCCGCGCAGCCGATCGCCAGTAGCCCTGCGGTCACTTGTTCTTTTACT
>Ga0066903_100005236_pt1 | contig 11203 bp, 11 predicted proteins | sample PanSoiMetaGPlot1_FD_67491 | JGI IMG/M metagenome (GOLD analysis project Ga0066903, IMG submission 67491) | Tropical forest soil microbial communities from Panama analyzed to predict greenhouse gas emissions - Panama Soil - Plot 1 (version 2) | ecosystem: Environmental > Terrestrial > Soil >...
CCAGCCTCGCTGTGCAACGCCGTGCAATTTCGTGCAACCCGTACCCGAATTCTGGTGGACCTGACGGCCAGACGCCTACGCCGTCTTCACGAGGCGTAGATACCGGCTGAGATCCTGCTTCGGCGCCTCCAGCCCCAGCTCGCGCGCCATGATCGACTTCTGATCCATCTTGTGCGAGATCGCGCCATAGGTCTTCTCGAACAACACCGAGCGCGGCGAGTGGCCCATCTGGGTCTTGCACCACGACTTCGTGAACTGCCCCGTCCGCCCCTGCTCGCAGCCGGCCAGGATCCAGAAGCAGGCGAAGCTGTGGCGGAACCGATGCCACGCCTCGTGCTCGACACCGATCTTCTCGCAGACCTCGATCAGGCCCGCTCGGAGCGAGCGCTCGTCGCAGCGCGGAATCGGGCCCTTCTTCACCGGCTGGCCGTCGTACATCAGCCGGGGGTTCTCCGGGCGCGGCATGAGCCATAGGGTACCCGCCGGCAGTGTGTCGAGATACGCCTCGACGGCGTCCCAGCAGAACTGGTGCGTGATGCAGACGTCACGCACGCGCGCGGCGTGCTTGCGCTTGAACTTGCCGTTCGTCCGCTTCCACCAGAAGAGGCTGGCCATGCGGTACGTGCGGTCGATGTCCTGGACGCGGAGCCCTTCGAGCGCCGACCACTCGACCGCGCCCGAGAAGCAGAGCGCGATGGCAGCGGCGAGCGCCGTGCCGAGCCCGGCCTCCTGGATCATCTGCTCGATCTGCTCGACCAGGTAGTACCGGGGCTCCCTGTCGACCTTCCCCTCGACCACGACGCCATTCGCGCGCGAGATCGGGTTGTGGCCACCGCAGTGCGCCAGGAACGCCCGAGGCAGGCTCTGCCCGAACTGCGAGAGCGCCACGCGGAAGTGCCGCTGCGTCTCCGGCGAGTAGCCCTTTTCCTTCATCGCCTTGAGCCAGGTCTTCGCAGTGTCGGCCGTGAACATCGTGACCGGAAGGTCGCTCCCGCCCGGCTGTTTCTGCAACCAGTCGAGGTACTTGGTCACGTTCTTCACGTACTGCCCATCCGGATGTTTCGCCTCGACCCAGTCGGCCACCACCTTGCGCAGCCCGGGCGCCTGGAGGTCCACGATGAGCTTGGCGACGAGCGCGCGGATGTTGAGCCCGGCGTTCTCCGGCGCCGCCTGCATCGCGACGAGGCGGTCGTAGAACTCTTTCAGCTTGAGCGTTTGCTGAATCGCGATCATATCCAGCACGTTGTACAGCCCTTGCTGTTTCGCCTCGTGCACCTTGTCGGCCACGAGGTGCGCGGTCGCCTCGTCGGCGTACCCGGTCGAGCGGTGATACCACTCACCGTCCGAGCCCTGGATCTTGAGGTTCCAGAGCGCCTGGTTCGTCGGCTTAAACGGCCGTGTGCCCTCACGTGCTACTGGTCGAGCCATCGGATGTGTTCTCCATAAACAGACGGAGCGAAATTGCCCCGCCCGTCTAAGCTATCCGTTGGTCTGCCACGATGCCACCAGAGGCCCAGTGCGGGCCAAATCCCCCGCTTTGGCTGGGCGGTCCCGCCAGGCGTTCAGGTCCGAGAGCTTGATGCCGGTGCCGTGCAGCCCGCGCGGCGTCCGGCGGATCGGGAGCTTGTACAACGTCCTGAGGCTCACACCCAGGTAGTCAGCGGCCTCTTTCATCCGCAACGTCGGATCCCGGACCGGATCCGGTAGAGGTTGTTTGCGTCTCGGCATCGAATGCGACCTAAAATGGCAAATCATCTTGCGAGTCAACGAGTGCGGGTTCCAGCCCCGCGTCGACTGCGGCCCTCGCCTCCGTTGGCGATGCAGCCATCAGCACAGCACGATCTGCGTCCGTCAGCCGGACCACCCCTTTGCACGCTTTGTCCGTGCACACGAAGTCGGGTTGCCCCGGTTTCCGGACCCAGACGTTGTTCCACATTTTTTTGCCGCAGGTCGGGCACAGCTCGGGCGCGATCAGCCCGAGCTTCTTCAGCGCCGGCTTGGGCGCGGCGGGCGCCGCCGGCTTGTCGATCTCGGGACTGGCCTCCTGGACGCCCTTCCGCAGCATCGCGCGGTCGTACGCGTCCCAGGGATTCTCAATCGGCTTGCCACCGCTCACGCGCACGTACACTGGCGGGAACGAGTACAAGTCCGACGCGATTCCCCAGCGCACGCCGGCCCGTTTGAAGCTGTCGCTGTCGGCGGTCTTCGGATCCGCGCCCATCCCGAGCGACGAGCGCGCCAGGCCGTGGATCGTGATCGTGGCCTGCATCACGCATTGCAGCACGCCGTGCTTGTCGGCCCACGTCCCGGGCACGGATTCCTGAGCGAGGCCCCATTCGCCGGAGAAGAATTCATCCAGCCGCTGGCGCACGAACTGGCTACTCACATACGCCACGTGCCGGGCAGTCCCCTCCCGCGTGTCATCATCCGACCGCCACTTCACGAGCGTGCGGGGAGTCGGGGCAGCGAGGCGCGCGAAGCGCGCACTGAGATCCGAAAGATCAGTCATACGAAATCCGCGAGGGCGTGATTGTAGGAACTCGTTTCCGCTCGCGCAAGAAGATTATGCGACGTTGGACTAACGTCCACTGTGGTGATTTTTAGCCATCGGAAATACGTACCGTAACCCCACATATTGATATGAGCATTCAAGATCTCATATCATGCTTGAGCGCAATCCCGCTCAAGCATAGACCGCGCTAAGTGCCCCTGTTTCCGGCAGATGCACGAACGCAATCAGATCGGAAATCCGGAGGTCCTTCTCGAAGACCCCGTAACCTTCTCGCGACCCATCGTCATTCGTGTTGCCAGAGATCTCGTGAAAGATTCCGTCAGCCACGTTCTCCACGATCCCCGTGTGATGCGCCGCACCACTGGCATTGATCTCTAAAAAGATGTCGCCAGGCTGCGGATCGCGGGTCAACCAGCCGTTCGCTTTGGCCGCCTCGTAGATCTGCTCACAGCTCGCCGTCGTGAGGAGTGGACTCTTCCCCTGATAATCAATGTCGAGCACCGCCATTACGAAGCACGCGCACCACGGCTGCCCCGGGTCCGTCTCCCCAATGCGCTGCAACGCCTCGACCCACCGTCCCTTGTTCGAATTGCGCGGACTTTCCTGGACAAATGCCAGCAGCCGCGCGATATCCGCTCGTGTCATGGCTGTGTCTGGTCTGGTTGTGAAATGCCGAGTTGCGTGAATGGTGAAACGCCGAGCGCCCGCAGGAAATCGAGCATCGTCGTCGGCTGGCCACTGATCTGTCGCTGCGCCGCGCTGACCAGCTCCGCGCCACGCGCCGCGCGCCCGGCTCCGCGCAGGCCACCTGCCTCCTGCCGGATCTGGCCCTGGATGCCGAGCAGCGCATCGGCCGCCTCCTCGGGCGACATCTCCCTGAGCTGATCGAGGAACGCGAGCCGGCCCTTGTTGAAGTACTGTGCCAGCGGAAATGGCCGGCGATTGATGATGTCTGATGTCTGCTGCGCGGCCTCACTCGCGCGATTGAGCTTCCCGTAGAGTTCACCCGCCGCGCGCGTGGCCGGATCGAACGACGGCGCGGCCCCAGGCACTATCGGGCTTGGGATGACCCGCTCCGGCACCTCGGGGATGGTCTGCCCTGGATTCCCGCGCAACATGAACGACGGGGCGGCCGGGCCCTGCACATCCTTCGCCGGCACCATCGTCGTTCGGCCGCTCGGGTCCTGCGCGACGAGCGCCGAGCCACGCGTGATACCAGCGGTCCCTTCAGGGATCGGCCCGGTCACTGGCTCACGTTCGCCAACCTGCTGCGCCGGCCGGCCCGGGATGACCGTCGGCGCCGCCTGGCTGGGTTCACCGAGCGCCGTGCGCAGTTGCTGCTTCGCGTGGTTCAGAATGTTGAGTTCTGTGATCGCCTGCGCCGTCGGTTTCTCCTGCAGCCCGCGCGAGTTGATCTTGGTCTGCAGATCGACCGTGTTGTCGCTCATCAGGTTGTGCGCTTTCATCGCGAGCTGCGCGTCGTTCAGCCCAGCGTTCTTCGGATCCGACCGCGCGAGGTCCACATATCCCTGGATCGTCGGATCCTGCATGACGCGCTGCAGCCCCGGGGATGTGACCCGAGTCGCCGCTTCGACATCAGCGTCTTTATACATCCCTGCTTTGAGCGCCTTGATCTTATTGCGAATGCCTGCGGCGACTTGTTCAGACGACGCAATGCCAGGGCGTAAGGCGGTCGCCTCGCCGGCTGCGATGTCACCAGCCCGGCCGATGGTCCCCAGCAACGCCGCGTTCCACGCCCCCGAGCCCAGCCGCTCTTTCCACGTCGCATTTGGGTTGGCCTGCCCAACACCTTGAAGGCCACCCAGGATAGTGCCCGCCCCCGCGCCACTCAGCCCCAGCTCACTGAGCGCGCCGAACTTCGCGATGTTCCCTGCCGTCGTCATCAGATCGCCAGTCGTCCCCGGAACAAACGGCCCAACCACGGGGAGCTGGCTCGCCTGATACAGCCCGGGGATTCGCATCTTCTCATTACGCGCGGCCAGCTTCCCCGCCTGGATGTCCGCCAGCGCCTCGTTGAACGTCTGCGTGCCGCCCGTGATGCGATTCAAGAACGGGATGTGCGACAGCCCCTGCCGGCCCAGTGCGGCGATGTTCTCCGTCGGATCACCAACCCCGCCCGCCACGCTTGCCAACGTGCCCAGCACGCGCTGAGCCGGCGACGCATTCTCGATGGCCTTGGCCCGGTCGGCTGCGAGTTCGTCCTGCATCGCCTGTGTCTCGCGCTGCAGCCGCTGGTCCAACATGCCTGTCTGGAACTCGTGATGCAGCGGGTTGGTCTCAGGGGTCGGGTGATACTGGTTCGTCTCCTTCAGATATTGCCGATACTGATCTGCTAAATCCCACTGGTTCGTCTCCATGTAGTACTGGAGGCGAAGCATCGGATCTGGCTTGGGCTGCCCCGGCTTCGTGGGGTCCTGCGGTCCGTCGGCCATCAGTATCCCTTCTTCGCGCGCCAGGCGTCGAACCCAGTGTCACCAGTGCCACCGCTAGCGGCCGGCGGAGCGCCGCCACCCCCAGCGCCACCAGCGCCACCAGTGCCGCCGCCAGTCCATCCATGCTTGCGCAGGATGGCCACATCGTCTGGCGAGAGCCCCGCCTCTTCCGCCGCCGCCGCATCGGCCGGCAATCCACCACGCGCCGAGGTGATGAAGTTCATCACCATCTTGTCTTTGAGTCCCTTGAGCATCGGGTTGCGGAGATCCACTGGCCCGAGCTGGATCGCGGCTCGCATGTCACGCGCCGACTGCTCCGACCCACCGCGCGCGCCGGCTGTCGCATGTCGATGCGCCTGGACGAACGGATCGAGCTGCGTCTCGTAGCCGAGGTAGTCCGGATTCCCTTCGAGCCCGAGCCGGGCCGCTTCGCTCGCACCAGCCAGCTTGCCAGGATCGCCAACGAACGGGATGTGAATCCCGAGGCCCGAGCGCGCGACATCCTGCATTGCTGCCTGCGGCAGTGTGAGATGCAGCGCATCGCCCTTGCGATACAGATCGGCCGCGATGCGCACCATCTCGCCGTAGGCCTGCACCTTGCCCGCCATCTGCGAGTTGAGCTTCGAGCTGCCCTGTGCCGAGAGGCGCGTGTCCTGCTGGCTTTTCTGGAACGCCTCGCGCTGCGCCTCCATCTGATCCATGTGCTTGAACAGCGCCGCCTGGTTGGTGCTCTCGCGCGTCGCCGTCGCCGCCTCTTTCAATCGCTCATCCAGTCCCTTGATTTCTTCCGCATACTGACGCGGGTCGCTCTCGTCATACGACGTGCGCACTTTCCCCGTGGCCGGGTCGATGGGCAGATTCGCGATCTTTAACTTGTTGGGATCCGCGATGATGTCCGCGTATGCACCACGGTTCGCCGCCGTGATCTTCCCCGTCTCCAGGACCTGCCGCTGCACCTCAGGCAGAATCGTCTCGTACGGCGCCGACTCATCGAACGTCGGCGCGTGCCACACGTGCTTCGGGTCGAGCTGCTCCAGCGCATTGAACCGGCCCATGCGCTCGGCCTTCTTCTGCGCCAGGTCGTACGTACGCGCATCCGCCTCCGACTGCAGGTTCCGCATCTGCGCTTGGCGGAAATTCGCATCGTCCAACATTTTCAGCGTGGTCAGCGCATCCTGCTGCTGCTGCTGCTCACGCTGTTGCCGCCCCTGAAGGAACCCGGCCATGCCCTGCGTGATGGCGGTGGCCCCTGGCCCGCTGAACAGCCCCCCGAGAAAAGACATCAGTCGCCTCCCGGTCCCTTCTGAGACTGCGTCGTCGTTCCGGTCGACGTGCCCGCCGTGCCGGCGTTCCGCGCGATCTGCAACAGTTGCTGAATCGCGTTGTTCGTCGCGGCGTTCGAGTTGTTCCCGCCAGAGGCGAGCGACTGGAGCAGCATCGCGAGCGCCGTGCCCGCCTGGCCCGCCTGGCCGCTATACATCTGGGCCAGCGCCTGCTCCATATCGGCCGGGTTGCCCAGCTCACCCGCATTCAGCGATTGCAGCGCGCGCGAGAATGCGCCGCTCGTCAACGTCTCCTGGAGCTGCTGCGCCGTGACCGCCTGGTTGAATGCCTGGTTCTGCGCCCCGGTCTGATACGCCTGCTCCGCCATGAGATCTTGAAACTTCGTTTGCGCATCGTTCACGCTGCCGAGGAGCGCATTCTGGAACAGCGTGTCGCGCTCGTTCTGCAGCGATTGCGTGCGCTGGTTGGCGAGATCGCCGTAGCTCGTGCGCAGCATGCCAGACCCGAGTCGCCCGGCGCCGGCCGCCGCGCGCGTGGCATCCCGGAGCGCCGCCTCGTACTGCGGGCTCGTGGCATCTGCGAAGGTGCCGTACTGCTGCTGGGCGAGCGCGAACCGATCCAGCATATCGCCCGGCGTGATCTGCATGTTCCGGAGATCACTGTTCGGATTGACTGGCGAGACGTTGGGCGCGAGGCCTGAGCCCTGACCGGTGGTCGAGCCAGTCGTCGTTCCACCCGTCGCCCCAGTTGCCCCCGTTCCCGTGCCGCCGCCCGTCTGCGGTGCGGTCAGCGCGGGAATGTTCTGCGGCAGATTCCCACCCGGGCTCGTGTCCGACGCGCGCGCTGGGATGTTGAACCCCGGCACCATGGTCGAGAGCGAGCGCTTGAGGTTGTCATACTGATCCTGCGGCAACGTCGTCATGAGCTGAGGATTCTTATTTAAGAGATCCATGACAACGCTGTTGATCACGCCCGGCGTCTTGCCAGACTGCGAGTAGTAATCCGAGAGCGCGTTGTACGCGTTCGCTCCCGTGACCGGCGTGCCGTCGGCATAGGTGCGGAGTCCACCCTGCAGATATTCAGCGGGCGCGGTCGCCGGGTTGATCCAGTTGCCAGACGCATCGTAGTAGCCAGAGCCGGCGCCCGGCGTCATCCCGAGGGCAGCGGCGCGCTGCTGTGCGCCTTGATAGAAGTCGCCCCAGCCGGCGTTCAGTCGCGCCGACGCATCGCTCTCCTCTTGCGTCATCTGATAATCGGGATTGGCGCGAATCTTCGCCTGCGCCGCATCCTGAAGCGCCCGGTCACTCGCCGTGCTATCGAGATACTGCTGCACCACGGGCGCATTCTGCGCTGGCTGCGAGTTGATCCCGACCGCCTCCGCCTGATTGAACTGCGGCGAATTGATCCACTGCTGCAGCGCGGGGCCGGCCCCCTGAATGGTCTGGCCGTTCTCCGTCTGCGGATTCCCAGCCTGATCGAACCCGATGACCTTGCTGCCGTTGTAGTACGTGGCGCCCGCCATCGTCCCAGTGCCCTGCGTGAACCCGGCCGGCGCGCCCGAGAACGCGAGCGGATCCATTACCTGCCCCGTGGCCGGCCCCGGTGTCTGCGCACCACCCAGCATCGTGTTCAGCGACTGCACGGTGTTGCCCGCCGTGCTCGTCGCCGGATTCGTGAGCTGCTGCGTCGTATTCGGGATGACCTGATTGGTCGACGTCGTCTTTGTCGCTGGCGTCGTCGGCGTTGCGTATGGGTCAACCGCTGTCGTTGAAGTCGCCATAGATCACGCGAATTGCTGCAGGGACTGCACGCCGCCCGGCTTCGGCATGCTGGCCGCATACGGGCCCGAGGTCGACATCAAGCCGGCCAGGTTCGCCGTCTGCGGATTGAGCATTCCTTGAATTCCGGCCGAGCGCAGGCCGGCGCGGGCCGTCCAGTCACTCTTCTTGTCACTCAGCGCAGCATTCGCGAGATCGCTGGCCTTCGTGCCGAGATCGGCCGCGTTCTTCGCCTGGATGCCTGCCATGGCCCATGCGGGCAGGGACTGCACGCCGCCCATCGCATTGACCGCCTGGCCGATGTCACCGCCGAGCGCGGAGGCGACAGCGCCCCAGCCACCGGTGCCCTGGATCGCGTCGTTGATCTTGCCCCAGATGCTCTGATCCGCCGCCGATCCGCCACCGCTCACAACGACCGGCTGACCAGATGCGTCCAGGACGACGTTGCCGTTCGCATCCGTCATCACCTGCTGGCCACCGCTCGTCATCCCCGTCGCGCCAGTGTCACCGCCGCTCTGGCCGATCCCAGTGAGATGGCTGAAGAGCGAAGCCACCCCTTTGCCCGCGAGTGCCGATGCGGCACCTGTCGCCGCGCCCGTGAGCCCGGAGCCGATGTTGCCGCCCGGTTCGATCAGATGCGACAGGCCGCCGATGATCGCTGCTCCCGGAATGCCAACACCCGGAATCAGCGAGACCGCCCCTTCAACAATAGGATTCGCAGCGACCTTCGCGACATTCTGCACCAAATGCTTCGCGCCGCCCAAGGCCTGTGAGAGCCAACTCATATGACTTGCCTCATGGATTGCTCGCGATCTTGAGCCACCGCGTGCCGTCCGAAATGATCGTGATCGAGTCGAACACATTCGTGAGCACGGGATTCACCACGCCGTCGACCGTGCCCTGGATCGTCACCGGCGCCGCTCCTGTCACTTTTTTGATGATCAGCTCTAGCCCGAGCTGCCGGTTCGGCGCTTCGAGCCGCACGTTCATCGCACCGGTCGTCGTGTCGCAGAGCACCGTGCGATCCTGCGCAGTCGGTGTATACGCACCACTCACCGTGTTGACCGTGGACGGCAGGATCGCGCGCTGGATGTTGCCCAGTTCCGTCTGCCACCAGCCACGATCATACTCCGCGAGCACATCGCGTTTGCTGTAGGGCGGCCGAGCACGCGTCATCGCCATAGAGGCACCTTAGGCATCCTCCGGGCGCGCTTGGCTCGGCATGGCCACCACCGAGATCTGGCTGAGTGACCACTGGCCCGTGACCCGCATCGGCTTGACCGTGACCTGGGTGCCTCGGCCGACAATCCGAGCGCCACACACCAGGCGATACGTTTGATCAGACGAGATGCCAGGCGTCGGGACGCCCTCGACGGTGAGCGGCTGCGCGCTCGTGCGCATTGCCACCTGCACCGGATCTGGCGAGCCCGTGACCACCGTGCATCGATCAATGATCCACGAGACATCGCTCGCATAGCCGAGACGATTCGTCGTGAGCGAGATGTCGGGTAGCGCGCCGTCGTCCGTCCAGTTGATCGGCTGCCCTTCCGTCGAGAGGCGGAGGCCGCCCTCGGTCGTGATAAAGTTGGCCTTGGGCCCTTCACTGATTAGGTGACTCGACGCCGCCGACGTGACAGCGTTGAAGCTCCAGCCCCAGCCACCCGCCGCCGGGCCGGCCGTCTTCGAGCCGAGTACCACCATGCGCACGCCACCGAGACCGTCCTCCAGCGTGCCCATGCTCTCGATGCTGACGCCGGCAGGGCCTTTGATGTTCCACCGGCCGCAGTACTGCCCCGTGCGCGCGTCGAACGAGTACATCTCGTTCGGCGGCGCCGTGAGCGCTGGGTTCTGCGTGTACGCGGCGAGCAGATACAGATTGAGCGACGGCTCGAAGGCCGAGCAGAGGACCTGCTCGGTCATTGCCGGGAACATCGATGGCGCTTTCGAGATCTGTGACCGGAGGTTCAGCCAGATCGCTTCCGGCGTCGAGCCGAGCGCCACGCGCCAGGCCCGGCCGATGATGTCCGCGAAGTAGATGTGATTGCCAAACAATTGCACGCTGGCCCAGTAGCGCGTGCCGACGTTGAACGAGATCGCGTCGTGCGTGCTGGTCGTCTGGAGATCCGGGCCGAGCGCGCCCGAGATCGCGCCAATGGAGCGGTCGCGGAAATAATACAACGCGACGTTCGTGCCGACGATGGCATAGATCGGGCTCGAGCCGGTCTGTTCGAGCGTCCAGTTATTATCGAAGTCTAATTGCTGCCAGCCGGTGGCCGGCGTGCCCGGTTCGCTCCAACTGATGTCCGAGTGGCGTGGCACGCCGGCTACCTGGTGCAACACGGCGACGATGCCGCCACCCCACACCGTGATGTCGTGCGCGGCCCACGCGCTGTTCGCCGCATCGTACTGGATGTACGTGCCTGTGATCGGCGTGCTCGCGAGATTGCTGCCGATCCATGGCGGATGGACGGAGTCGTTGACGATGAGATCGTCCCCGAGGCTCACCATCTTCACGCGCGCCGTGGGATCGATGGTCACGCCGATGGGCGTCACGTCGGTGAACGTGGTGAGCCCCGCGTTGCCTCGGTACAGCCGACCGCCGCCGACGATGAACGGGTAGGCAGTCCCGTCGAGTGCGACGTGCGTGTAGACGCACTGGCCTTTGCCCGAGTAGATCGGCAGGCCGGTGTTGAGCAGCGTGAACCCGGCGCGCGCCATCGCGCCAGATCCGTTCACGATATCTGAGATGTAGATATTCGTGGCGTCCTGGGCGAGGTCCTGCGTGTCATCGAACGGCTCGATAGTGTCCCGGACCCCCTTCCAGGGGCCGTTGCTCAGGACCTGTCGAGTTGCTCCTGCGCGCCGAGTGCGCGTGGCCACTTAGGGCGTCATAACCGCAGCCTGGGAATCGGTTGAGCCGTTGGACACCTGGGGGACTGCCGGTGGCGTGAGCACGAGTTCCGTCTCGCGGAATTCGATCTTCCACGCCGTGAGATCCTGATCGATCACACTTTCGATGATGGCGCTCAAGACCGCATCCCGCATCGCCGCCGCCTGCAGCGCATTCTGTTGCAGTTGCTGGACCCGTCGGAGCTGCGCCGCTGTCAGCGGCACACGGACCTTATCAGAGAATCGGTTGATCATAATGCGAAATGGACAACGTGAAATGTTTGGAT
>Ga0066903_100005237_pt1 | contig 11202 bp, 8 predicted proteins | sample PanSoiMetaGPlot1_FD_67491 | JGI IMG/M metagenome (GOLD analysis project Ga0066903, IMG submission 67491) | Tropical forest soil microbial communities from Panama analyzed to predict greenhouse gas emissions - Panama Soil - Plot 1 (version 2) | ecosystem: Environmental > Terrestrial > Soil >...
TGGTATCGATGCCGCGCACGGTCTTATCGAGCCGGATCGTCACTTCCATGTCAGGCCGCCTGTTCCTCTTTGGCCTCTTTCAGCGCATCGTGCGAAAAGCGGATCCGCCTGGACCCTTCCGTAATCAGTTCGTAGCGCTTGTACAATGCCTGGCGTTCCTCTTCGGGCACAAAACTGGTTAGAAGCGCGAGAGCCATCGGCTCCCAATTGGTTCCGACGCTGTCTTTGCAGCGCCGCCAGGTGAACTTTCCGCGCGGAAACGTCAAGCCCTCGCGTTCGGCTATCGCTTCCTTGATCTGGGCCTCGAGGCGAGAGCGCTCGGCCGTGTAATATTCCTGGGCGATCCGCGCCTGGGCGAGAGCGTCGAGCCAAACGGTTTCCTGATCGGTCGCCGGCCTCATGTCGGGCCGTTTGTGCTTCGGGAAGGCGCGCTGCAGATAGGCGTGGGCCGCGGCGGATCCGCCGATGGGCGGATGCTCGTCGCCCAGGATGAACCGTTCATGCCACTTCGCTACATACTCGAGCATCGAGGCCTCGACTTCCCGGTCGCGGTGGATGGTATAGAGCCTCGGTTCGTCGCCGATCATGGCGATCAAGTCCCAGGCGTCGTAATCCATCCCGGCCATGTAATACCAGCACTGCAATTGATAGCCTTCGGGAATGTCCTGTGGGCCTTCGCCGAACTTATGCCGCTGGTCCCATGCGATGATCTTCGCCTCGACGCCGCGCCGCTCCCCGCGCACCAGGGCGTCGGGCGTGTAGATCATGTACGGCCGCGCGGGATCGGTAATCGGTTTGTTCCAATATTCGGCGTTGCGCCCGGTGAGGTAAGCATAGAAGCGCACCAGCGCGGGCTCGACGAACTGACCCCAGAGCATCCGGGGGCTCGGCGGCCTCGGCGGCGCATTGTGCGGCTGCTTCTTGCGCGCCCATAGCCCGAATTCATCGAGCCAGTCATGCGCCCCGAAGAGCGCGCCCACTTCCGATCCGCCTATGCGGATTTGCCTTTCATCACTCGCCACTGAAGCCATCGCTTCTCCTCCTCCGAGGCAGTCGCCGAACGCGCCAAGCGCTCGTTCTCGATCTTGCCGATATAGCGCGCGCCGCAAGGGCCGCAGGCCCAAAAGTGATCTACGAACTTCTCGCCCAGGCGCTCATGGCAGCGATCGCATCGGGACTCGGAGCGCGGTGCTTTACGCGGCGGAAACATTCCCTGGTCTATCGCTCCCGGCGCGTCCCGGCGCCCGCCTGGGGGGCCTGCCGCGCATTCTCTTGCGCGCTGGCGGCCTGTCCACCAATTCCTCGGCGGCGGCGTCTTGCGCAAGACGCGCCGCGTTTTCTTGTTTCGAAGGCGGGAGCGTCATCATCACCGCCTCATTGATCAACCGGCCAAACTTGGGCCGGTCCCCTTCCCGAAGCTCAATGACATCCGCGCGCTCTTTCAGGCGCTCAAGGCAGGCGCGCGGGATGCGTATGCGACTGAGAACAGCGTAGGTCTCGTTTACCTGAACGTTTTCGGACATGACTCTCCAGGCACACTTTTCCCTAGTCCGCTGGCAGGTGTTTTTGGTTCGAGATCGGGCCATGAATCGCATATTTGCCGTCAAGCGATTCAGCCGGGAAGTTCAATTTATAGCCCCGGGTCCAAAACCTGTCAAGCCCCTAAGTGGTTGGCGCGTTAATGGTTAGTGGCATCGACGTCTGATTTTGGCGCGTTTACAATTGCCCCGACTCCGGCGTCCTTGCCACGCTTCATGAAAATGCCGAATCCCCAAAGCGGTTTGAGGTCAAGCACTTCAATTTTTTTTGTTACCAGCAACTTATCCGTGGCGATATAATTCCACGGATAAGTAACAAGCCGCGCGACGGATAAAGTTTGGGCCTCAAAAAAAAGTTGAAAAAACTTTTGGTAGCGCGCCGCCCGCTCCATCCCCCCCCCCCAAAAAAAAGAGGGGCTCGTAAGGACTATCGGATAGTCACAAAGGTGTTTATACGGCTTCGATAGTTACGAAAACAAGGCAATTTTATTTAGAAATGTGTGTATTTTCAGCGACGAAAGATTTTGCATCTGCGCGGCGCGGGCCGCATCCTTCGGAGGGTACCAGTATGCGCTGACGAATTGCCAAGAAAATATTGTAAAAGGCCTTAAGCCGATTAAAATCAAGTGGTTGGACCTCACATGATATATCGCGTGCCTGTATACCGAGTGGCGGTCTTGCCGTTAACATGCAATTTGTTAACGCATGAGAAAAGTCGTAACGCGCGAGGAGGTGCGCTTGGCGTGCGCCATGACCCTCCGAACGTTCAGGGGCAAGATGGGGCTTGCTCAGGAAACGCTGGCGCTCGAGGCCGGGGTGAGCCGAGGGTACATGGGCCAGCTGGAGCGCGGGGAAACCACGCCTACGATCGAGACGGTCTGTAGGCTGGCGCCGTATCTTGAGGTGTCCGTCGTCGCCTTTTTTGAGGAATTCGAACGGTCCCTGGCGCGGGTGCGCCGCCAGGCCCGAGAAGCGCGCAGCGTTTCACCAGAACAACATTAAAGCATTGCCTGGAGCGCCGTCTCGGTCGCAGTTTGCAGATCGGCGTCGGTGATGTTAGTTCCCTGCGCCTGCACTTGATCCTGCATCACGACGTTCGGCTGGATATTCTGCGCCGTCATATCGGGATTCTGAATACAGCTTTGCGCCCAGCGGTAGCGCGAGTTATGCGAGGCCACGTTGGGCGCTTCGTTCGAGATGTATTTGGCGAAGTGGAGACACGCGATTTTCACGCGGCCCCGAAAGGTCATATCGTTAGTCAATTGCGCGGACTGATCGTAGCTCAACGCCGTGGCTGGCGGCGTAGGGATGATATCCGCTGCTTTCATTCCTGGCATCATAAGTCAGTTGCTCCTTTTTGTTAGTACCACTCAGTCCAATGAAGCGGCGTTGTGCTGCCTTGAACTTGGTAAAAGTTCCCCGGCAAAACCCAGAAGCCGGCATTAACTACGCCGCCAGAGATCGCGGTCTGCTCTAGAACCTTAGCGGTCGGAGGGTTCCCGGCGTCCGTAAGCACGACCAGCCCAGAACCATTGCCTGACGTGACAGCAACAAACATCGGCTTGCCGGTCGAATTCTGGTAGGTCGTATTGAACGCGCGGGCCGGGTAGGCCTGCGTCGTGACGCCGCCCGTCGCAAGCGGCACGCCGTTGACTTGATACTGGCCGCTGATGTTGCAGTTGCCGGTGATCGACGCCCCGCCGCCAACAGTCAAAGCGTTCGTGATGGTCAAACCAACTGAGAATACAAATTTCGAGCCGTCGAACACGAGATAGTTGCTAGAGGTGTTGCCGAAATAGATCGCGCCCACGGTAGGCGAACTATTTCGGCTGATGCTAAGATCCCCGGCGCTGCTGCTGGTAAACCCGCTTGTGCCAATGCAGGCATTGCCGATCACATGCAGCATCGCTCCTGGCGAATTCGTGCCAATGCCCACCGCGTTGTTCTTGACTGTTAGTACATCGATGAACGTGTCCGAGCCGGTCGGGCTTTGAATCGTCACTCGACCTTGCGAGAAGGTCGGGCTATCAAAAACCCCATAGATGCGGCCAGTGGAATAAACGGTTGCCCCCCCGCTGTCCGTCGCGCGGAAGGCGATTCCCGCGCCATATATTCCGGTGGTCGTATTCTGCACGGCGATGCAGGTTTGATGCGCCGCGCCGGAATTTTGAACCGTTAAGGTATAGCCCGGCGCCGTCGTCCTGATGCCCACGTTGCCGGTGCCTTGTGGATTCAAAAGAAGCGGCCGATCAAAGTTGCCCGCCATCGTTCCCTCGATGACGCAAGTGTTATTACTGACATCAAACCCAAGGCGAAGTTGACTTGTCGGGACGGACCCGCCGCTCAGATAGAGTTGGCGGAATGTGTCTGCGGCCACTTGTAAGTTAGTCAAAGGCGAAGTGGTCCCGATGCCCACGTTGGCGTTGTTGGCGATCACCATAGGTACAATCGGGGCGCTGCCGTCGCTATGAAGTAGATAGAACTGAACGCCAGGATATGTGGTGGTATCTGCGCCCCACGCCATGATGCGGCAAACGTGACCGCCCGAATAATAGTCGAACGCTGCCGAATTGGCGAGGTTCGTGCCTGAAACATAGCCGGTCACTCGAATAGGACCGTTCACTTGGAGAGTATCGATAGGCGAAGCCGTGTTGATGCCCACGTTGCCTTGCCCAGACTCATTCATGACTACGGGATTGCCATGAAAGAACATTGGCTTTGTAACGCTCGCCGCATAGTCGTAGGACTGTAGATATCCTGCATTGGCAGTCCAATACAGAAGCACTCCCGTGCCCGATGTAGTCGGATAAGTTCCTAGGCCGGAAACGAACACTGCGCCGGTCGAGTGAACCGTCGCCAAGGGCGCGCTGGTTCCGATGCCCAAGCGGAAATTGGCGATGTCCCAATGCAGCGATGAATTCCCGCCGAACGCTCCCGAACTGTTGTACTGCACGTCGCCCGACGCGCCGCCCGGACTGCCGCCGCCCCCAGTGCCGCCCGCTGGGACGGCCCATGTAGAGTCCTCCCGCAGGAAACGCGTCGCGCCGGCCGCAGCGCCAGGATCGGGAACGTCTCCCGAAGCGTGACCCGATCCCGAAGCGGTGAACACGACGCCGGTAAGGTTGAGGTCTGCAGTAAGCGGCCCGCCGCCCGCAACGCCCGCGCTGGTGTTGATCCGCCGCGACGTTGGCACGCCGGTCGCGGGCGCGGCGGCCCACTTCACGCCCGCCGTTTGGGTAGAGTCCGCGGTGAGAATGAAGCCATCCGTGCCGACCGCAACTTTCGTTAGAGCGCTCGAGGAGCGCGCGAGAATGTCGCCCTTCGCCGTCGTCGGATCCGACAGCATGCCGGGGATGACGACGTTCGAAAGCGTCTGGCCGCCGCCATTCACGGGACCGCTCCATTGCTGCGCGCCGAGCGAGATCACGCCGCTCGAGCGGTTGATCGAGAACGGAGTATCGATCAGCGCGCCCGCGTCGGTGTACCTCGAGATGGCGTAGTTTGAGCCCGTATTGCCGCTGCCGGTTTCCGCGGTCCCGTCCTTGCCAGCGGACCAGCGGGCGACCTGGTTCCCGGCGACCGTCTGATCGTATTGCGTGACGCTGCCGCCGCCAGGCCCGGGAGTGATCTCGATGGGGCTCGGATAGTATTGGAAACTGCCCGAGCCGGCCAGCTTGACGTTGCTCAACGTGAAGCCGCCGCCGTTTACGTCCCCGCCCCAATGGCGATCATCGTTCGCCAGATTATTCATGTCACTCGCTTGCAGGAAATCGCTAGCGGTGAAGTTATTGCGACTCAGCCAACCGGGGCCTGCCATCGGGTTCTCCTCTCGCTACTCCTTGACTTCGATTAACTGGCCGTTTGGCCGGTCATGCTTGAGCGCCGCGTCGAGAGCCACTGGCATATCCGGAACGGTCACAAACAGCGTGCCGTTCTGCATCCGCGCGCCGTCGTATTTGTCGAGTCCGCGCTTGTCGCAGGCCTGCCGCACAAACGCCCGCTGGCGTTCCGCCACGGCGTCGAGGTTCTTGCGCGCGGCTTCCATGTCGAGCGAGAGCGCGCCTATCGCCGCTAGCGCCTGCATGCGCTCCTGGTCCATCTGCTGAAGCTGCTGCGCTTCGCGTTGATCGATTTGAAATGTTCGTTCCATAGTTGCTCCTTTAAGCGATGCTGGTGATAATGCCGCCGTTCACTGTTACCGTCTTTCCATTGGCCGTTGTGAAGCTGCCGCTTACGCCCACAGCCACGCCGTTGATGCCGAAACTCGAGCCATAGACCGCTGAATTGCACTGCACCCCGTTGCCGACCCAGATACCATTCTGAGCGCAGGTTACTTGGGTGCCGCTCGCATTCGTCTGTATGAATGACTGAGAATTGCCGGTCATCGTGAAGCTGCCGCTGATGCTCAGGGACGCGAAATTCAAACTGCCGCTCACCGTCAAGCTGGAACAGTTCACCGCGCCGCAAGTAACCCCGCCCGTGGTATTCACGCCGCCCGTGCCAACGAAGGTGTACGGATGAGGATCAGCGGTGCCACCGATGACCAAGCTGCTGTTGACTTGAAAACCGCCAACAGCGTTCATGCGCCCATTCGCTCCAATGTTGCCACTCGCATCGACGGTAGCGTTGGCGGTTCCCTGGAAGGCTCCAGAGCCATTGGAGTATTGGATGGCTAGGTTAGGACCAACCGCGCTGGCTCCGCCCCCAATCGCTACGCCGGTCCAATGGCCGGTGGGGTCGATCACCTGACCGAATTTGCACCAGATGCTGCCATCGACACCCGCGCGGAACAGCGTGTTGCCGTTCACGTCCTGAAGAGTGAGTGCGCCCGCAGTGCTGGATGCGCTGCCCGAAGCCAGCACGACCGTCTGCGGGTTTCCCGCGCCGGGACTGTACATGGTCAACTGACCCCAAAACGGGGTAGCATCGCCGCCGCTTTGATCTCCGTTCCACATCACCAGCGAAGCCGCGATGTTGTAACTCTGGCCAGACGGCGCTCTCAGCACCATGCCGCGGTTGATGAAGGTCGCGCCGAAGTTGTTTTGATTCCCATCGACCTCATAGATGTGGATGCCGGGAAACTTGAAGCCGCCGTTCAGCCCCGCCGCCATCCACACCGAGTTCCCGAAATCGATCTTGTATTCCGGGTTGCTCCCGCTGGGACTGGCGTTCGCCGGATAGTCGGTGGAGAACAGGAAGACGTTCCGCATGTAAAAATCGCTTCCGCCGCCCGTCGGCGGAAACGTCGGCGGCGTTGTCTGATGCGGGATCACTAGCACGTTCCAATTCGACAGGTTGCTGCCGCCGATCGCCAGCTGTGTGAACCAGGCCCCATCGGTCAATTGCGGCGGCGGATTGGGGCCGGTGCTGTCGCCCGATAGACCGGTTTGCGTTCCGATCTTCGCCCCCATGCGGCCCACTTCGACGCCGCTCGAGTTACGCACCGAGATGTAGGGATAAGTGCTCGACCCCTGCGCCGCCGCGATCCCGCCGACTTCGATGATGCCGTCGTTGTCGATGAAGATCGGCGCGTCAAGCGGGTTCGTCCCGCCGACATAAAGCTGCCCGAACCAGCCGCCATAAACGCCCGCGTTGCCCTGGCCCTGGCCGAGCGAGGGAATGCTCTCGCCGATCCACGCGCGGAGAACGCCGCTGGCGTTCTTGACCGCGATCTGTCCATTGGCGTTGCCGCCGAAACTGACGGGAGCGCCGCCGACTACCAGCTGCGATCCGACGAAAATTTTCTGCGCGGAGAATTGATTCGCTTCAAACGAGCCGCCTGCAGGCCAATCGAACTCGCTCGAGAACCAACCGCTGCGCGCCGGTATAATCGCCCCGGCCGTGGGCGTGTAGCCGCCGCCCGCGACGGAAATCTTCGGCGTGGTGCCTGGCTTGAGCGAGTTTTTGTTGCCCTGCGGATCGTCGGAGATGATATAGAAATCCACGGGCACGGCCTGGCCCACGTTGCCGAACGATGGAACGGTCGGCGTGGTAAAAGACGTGGCATTGCCTGGGACCGTCCAGTAAGTCGGCTTCGTCGGGTCATTATTGATGACCATCGCAACCTGCGCATTGCCGAAGCGGTTGTCGGTCGGATCGGTCCAGTTGCCTACTTGGAAGGAAACCATCCGCACGCCATCCACTGAGGTGCTTTCGGTAGGCGTGGCTGCGGCCCCCGCATTGATGCTGACAAGCGGCGCGTATTCCTGGCCCCCGCCTGCCGCCACGGGCGGCGGCGGCCCGAGCGTCCATTGCACCGTGGGCGAGTGAAAACTAGGCTGGCCGAATTTCGCGGGATCATCGGCGAGGCTTCCATCGCTCGTGACGCTGATCGCGGCGATGGTCCAGGTTTCGGGATTCGAGGGTACGTTCGTAATGTCGAGCGGAAAGTTCGTATCCACGCTACTCTGCTGGCCGGTGAGCAACTGCGGAAACTTCGTTAGCGGCGGGACGGATCCGGTCACGTTGACGAGGTAGAGATAGAGGCCTGCGTAGCGGGTCGCGCCGCCCGATGACGTTGGGAGGTTCCACGCAAGAGTCGCGCGCGCCACAAATGAGTTATTCAGCTGCCAAACGAACGTCGTCTGCGCCAGGGAGAGGGAGGCCCCGCCGTTGATCGTGAAGCTCGTCACGTCGGGCGCCGGCGGCACGGGCGGCACCGTGACCTCGTAGTAGGGCGTTACGCCATCGACCAGCGAATTGATGTGAACGCCAAGCGGCTGCGCATCGTCCTCGCTGCAAAAGTAGGCGCGGAACTTGCTGCCGCCCGCACTGGCCGTAAAGACGGGCGATTTATAGCCCGATTGAGACTGCGCCACGGGCACGCTGATGCCGCTGTCGGTCCCAGGGAATTGCGGGTTTAAGCCGTTCGCATCCTCGTAGACGAAAACGATGCGGCATCCGCCGAAGGCATTGACGCCCTTGGGAAGTGGAATCGACGGATCGGGCGGATCGTAGGTGAAGGTCAAATAGTAGTTGGGGTCGGGCCGGTTGTAATCGGTGGTCACGCTCACGTGCGGGTTCGCGCAGAGAAACGCCCACTCCATCGCGCTCTGATATTGAATCGGCGCGGCCGCGACCTCGACCATGATGTTCGGCGTTGGGTTCGGATCCGTCGCGCGGACCAGGTTCGGCTGCGTACTCGGCCCGAACGCCGCAAGATAGATTCGAACATTACGCGGCTTGCGGAACGTGTGGCCCGCGACCGAACCCATCGTCGTATCGAGAAACAGGACGGCGGTTCCGCTCTTCTTGCTGCGCGGCGCGGTCGAATTGTTCACCAGGACCGGGCTCCACTGCCCGCTCATCTGGTTCGAGCCGTCGAGGACCCGCGTGCCGTCGAGCGGGATGTTTCCTCCGCTCGAGATATCGGGATCCTCGAGATAGACGGCGCAGCCGGTGAAGTTCAAGGCGGTTGCGCTGGCGGCTTGCGTCCATTCCACATCGACCTCGACCTGGTGGTTGTCCCGAAAGAAAATCTCGGCTGGCCCGTTGATCGTGACCGGAGGCGCGGGCGGTATGACGGGCGTCGTACCGCCGCCGCCCCCGCCGCCCGATTCGATAATCCACGAACCGCCCGTCTGCGTGGCATCCTTGGGGCGATGCGGCCTCGCCTTTCGCTCGATGGTCGGGGTGAGGATTCGCAGCTTGCTCATGTGGTGTAAATCCCTCCGCCCGTGATGCGGATGGTTCCGCCAGGCGTAGACAGAACATATTGCGTCGAGCCGTCTTGGAAGAAATCGCTTCCGGTCGTATTGATGATCGTGGAGTGAGGCCCCACATTGAGAATCATCGTCGTGCGGCCTTGGTAAGACGCGAGAGGCGGCAGGAAGGCCGTCACATCGTTCAGCGAGGTATCCGAGCGGATGGTCTGGTCTGTGACCACAATGTCATACGGGCCAGCGTCGGGTCCTATGACGTCCACGGTCGGCGGCTGGCCGAATACGTAGATCATGCGGTAAACCGCGAATTGCTCATCCGTCTGGTTGCCATTCACGTCGACCAGGAAGCCGCCCACGAGGACGACGCGATCCGGCAGGTTCGGGACCTCCATGTGGAGTTGAACCGCCACGCCCGAGGCCGGCGCCGGGATGGGCGACGTCTGGGCGAAGTCGGCCCAATCGGGCGCCTCGACGATATAAAGCGAAGTCGAATCGGGAATCGTATCCCACGGCGGCGTAATCTGGTGGGTAAAAGCATCATTGTCCTTCACCACGCGCCATTGGCCCGCGCCCGTGTTGCGGATGATGCGGACGATGCGGCCCTTTTCCCCGCCTGGAACCATGCCTGCGGATCCGGGAAACTGCTGCCGGTTGACGCTGTTGTCCCACATCGTGTTGGTGATCGAGTTGGCATCCGCCGAGGTCGCCTGGGAATAGACGATCAACACGTCGCCCGCTTGGACCGATTTAGTCGCGTCGCTTGCGTTGACGCAATCCGGGCTCACGGTGAGCGTGGCCGTCGCCGGATCGAAAGCGGTGATCTTGAAATTCCACAGGGGGACCTGGCCGTCGACGTTGCTGCACACAAATGCGTATTTGTTGACCCAGGTGTCGCTCGAATTCAGGAAATCGAGACACTTGATCTTGTTGGGCGCGATCACCTGGTTCACCAGCAGGCCCGCGATGCCCGCATGGTAAACGTGCTTGGCCTGAATCTTTACGGCCGTAGCGGCGGCCTCGGGCAGGCCTTCGGTCATATCGTGAAGCGGTCCCGGAATGGAGATCGTCGCTGGCGGCGCTCCGCTCCCGCCGAACTGAAGCGCGATGCGCCTGCGATCGGTCCCGGCCCAGACGTCGTAGCCGGTAAGCGCGCTGTCGGTCGCGGGCGCGAGAGTCAGATTTACCACCTGGTTGTTTTGTCCACTTCCGATCCACAAACCAGCCAAATTCGATGGGACCGCGGGTTGGCCGTTGGCATCGCGCTGCGTGACGGCGGCGTAGACCGACATCGGCCCCTTCAGGTTTCCACCGCTGGCTACCTCGATATCGAGGATGCGCGGCTGCGCGTTCGACGTGAATTCGTTGATCGTCATCTCGCCCGCGACCCAGATGGTCGGCACCCAATTGCCGCCCGTGTCGATCTCGTATTCCTGCCACAGATCGAAGGTGCGCTCCCACGGGTTGAGAATCGGATCGCCAGCCGCAGGCCCGACGTGGTTCGGCATCCAGGCGAGGCCTGTAGCCGAGGGCAGCAATTCGGGCGGCACGGGCGCGGCGGGAACATCGACGGGCTTCGGCCCCTGGTCGAGCGCATACATGGAATCGGTAACGCAGCTGGTCGTAAAGTCGATTGAGAAATCCGGATTCAGCGTCCAGCCGGCGACCCGGCCTTTGACCTTTCCCGTGGGCAGGCGCGAGTGATTCATGCTGATCACGTCGCCGCACTTGGTCTGCATCGAGAGCAGCGTCGAGCGAAAGGCCAGGTTCCGCGCGTTCCCCATCTCGGTAAGGCCCACGCCGCCAAGCTCCTCCCGCAGCCGCGTGGTGATGACGCGCGCGCATTGGCTCTTATTCGAGACGCCAGTAAACGTCATCGAACTCTGGTAATACTGCGGCGAATCGGGCGTGCCCATGAGCGAGGCCGCGTCGATGTCGTAGATGGTGACGGTGTTCAGCGCCCAATTGAACTCCTCGTCGCCGAACTCGCCATCGAGCCAGTTGAA
>Ga0066903_100005239_pt1 | contig 11200 bp, 10 predicted proteins | sample PanSoiMetaGPlot1_FD_67491 | JGI IMG/M metagenome (GOLD analysis project Ga0066903, IMG submission 67491) | Tropical forest soil microbial communities from Panama analyzed to predict greenhouse gas emissions - Panama Soil - Plot 1 (version 2) | ecosystem: Environmental > Terrestrial > Soil >...
CGCGCGAACCATATAAAGAAACCCGATCGCAAAAAGTTGAACGATCGCTTGTGAATTAATGTCGAACCCCGGAGGGGAGTGTGTGAAATTCCTCGGACCTAGACGAGCGCGCTCTCACCCACGACGAGGTGGGCTTGACGAACCGCACACCCCTGCCTCGGAAACCTTTGTCAACCCAGCTGCTCATCGTCATCAAATCCACACCTATGCTGAGCTACGGCAGCAGATTCACGACGATCTGCGGGTCCAACATCCAGAATGGGTCCAGGCAAATGGCGAATCTCCAATCTGTGATGTTTACGAGGCGCGCCTTAGGGAAACGCTGGACGCGTTGGTCAGAAGAGAATCCAACGATTATTCCACGACGACGACGCCTCATCACATCCTCGAACACGGACTCAACTGAAGCCTAACGTCCTCTCCGGCACGCGTTGTTCCGCTTGCTGGCATTAAGACAGCAACCTGTTCCACCGCTGTACACAAAAAGCCGCACCGCGGGATTGAACCACCGGTGCGGCTGTGTCGTTCGTCAGGTTACGCCGCCAGTTACGCCGCCAGTTACGCCGCCAGTTACGCCGCCAGTTACGCCGCCAGTTACGCCGCCAGTGACGCCGCCAGTGACGCCGCCGGTATTAGGACCCTTGCCGCCTTTAGCATCTTTCCTCGGCTTGAGGTCACGAACTTTGATGTTTTTCTTTGTTGATTTAGCCATATCAGCTTTCTTAGTTTGGGTTGTTGGTTGTGTTGTCTGGTTCAGTGACGCCGAACAACAAGTTACGGCCACCGGTGACGTTCTGTTTTGGAATCAGATCGTCTAAGCGGATTAGCTTTTGCTTTCCGTGCTTGGGCCGGTGACTCGTTGATTCAGCGGTCCGAGCATTTTTTTTGTTTTTCGGTGCACTCACTTCGAGCCTCTATTATCACAACTTGTGCCAGCTTTTGGTAAGCAGGCGGCGCTTCCTCGATTGAGGCTTTGTCCCCAAGCACTTACGAAGCGCAAATTTGCTGATCGCGTAAGATCGACATGGGATGAGCGGTACCATTTTGAGGCCACGAGGGACTTACTTTGGCGCCGAATGGGTGTTTTGATTTTGAGCCGCGTTTCGAAGATGACGCGCCAAAGTCGCTCTGGAAATGCCGAGCAACCTAGCAGTGCGCCGCTGGTTCCGATTGGCCTGGTGATAAACAAAATGGACGTGCCGCTTCACTGCGCTGGCCAACGAAAGGTCAATGTGGTCGTGACGCTCAGGCGCATTGTTCGGAACTGGCGCCGAATTCCTATGCTCCGAATTGGAGCCACTTGGCTCCAGATCGGGTGGAAAAATAACGTGCTCGGGAAAAATAACCGATCCGTCACAGAACAACGCCATCGTTCTCACGGTGTGACTCAGTTCGCGGAGATTGCCGCGCCACTGATGATGCATGAGTCTTTCCATCGCTCGTGGATGAATCGCGGTAACGTTCTTGCCCTCCTTTGCGGCCGCGATTTTTAGCTCGGCGGCAATCAAACCTGGCAATTCTTCGAGACGCTCGCGCAGTGGCGGAATAAGCAACGTCAGACCGTTGAGCCGCTGAAAAAGATCTTCGCGAAATTTCCCGTTACGAACGCGTTCCCGCAGCGAACAATTGGAGGCGCATAGAATCCTGGCATTCGATTTGAGCATTCGCTCCGAGCCGAGGCGCTCGAACTCCCCGTACTCGAGGACGCGGAGAATTTTAACCTGAGCCAGCGGGCTCATCTCTGAGATCTCATCCAGAAAAAGGGTTCCGCCGTCTGCGAGTTCAAATTTTCCCTTCACACTTTGTTGCGCGCCGGTGAATGCGCCTTTCTCATGGCCGAAAAGCTGACTCTCAAGCAGCGTGTCGCTCATTGCCGAGGCATTGAAAGAGATGAAAGGTCCGGGGCCGCGCGCGGACGAATTGTGAATTGCGTGTGCAAGCAAAGTTTTTCCAGTGCCAGTTTCACCAAGAAGCACAACCGGGACATCAGATTTCGCGGCGAGGAGCGCGAGCTTGAGACAGCGCGACATCGCCGCATTGTTCGTCGTGAGATCTTCAACCTTGAGCTGGGACAATGGGCGATCCATGAGTGTGACCCGGTTATTGCCTCAAGTTCTCGCGCAATTGTCGAACAGGCTCGAACGCGTACTCGATCAAAGTTCGGCCACCGACAATGATGTGCGCCTCGCCTTTCATTCCAACGCCCAAGGGCAAGCTTTGCCCTTTTCCTCCGGGAATTGCCGTTTTTTCGAGGGAAGCGAGAGCAATGAAGCGCGGGCCATCGCTAGAGCTGATTGCGGAGGGGCTAATCCAATCCAGTTTTCCGTTGAGCGCCCCGTAGCGCTGGTAAGGAAACGCTTCGAAAAAGTAACGGACCTTTTGAGCAACGGCGAGCTTCGGCAAACCAGCTTCCTTCAACACCAATCGCGCACGCAACGCCGCGTTCCGTTGTGCGAGCTGACAAAGCACCTGACCTTGTTGAACGACGCTGCCCACTGTTGGCCGATCCAGCGAAATGACCACGCCATCATAGGGACTGCGAACCGTGAGCAAGTTTTGCTGCGCGTTTTCAAGGTCTGCCTTCAGAGCGGCGGTGCGCACCTTGAGTTTCTCAATTTCCGCCGCCTGTTCGCCGCGTAACTTGGCGTGATCCATTTCCATGCGTTCACGCTCCAGGTTTGTTTGCTGCAACGTCCGCTGCGCAACGCTGAGATCTTTTTCCGATCCAGCTGACTCGAGCCGAAGTTTAATAAGCTCGAGCTCGGAAATGCCGCCTTCTTTGGCAAGTTTTTCCATTCGTATGACTAAGTCCCGGCTCGTCTTGGTATGGTTCTCACGGAACTTTACTTCGCTCTTGGCCTGCTCGATCTCGGCCAGTTTAATGTTGAGCTGCGCCTGATAAGCCGACTCAGTCCGGGCGAGTCCATTTTCTTTCGCGCGCAAATCTTCCATCAACGTCCGAAGCTCAGTGTCTAAGTTGTGAATTTCATCTGAACGCAGCACGAAAAGTTCGTCACCCTTGTTCACTGTTTGGCCTTCGCTGACAGAAATGCGACTGATCACGCCAGGGTGGGCAGCTTGAATTGGATCCGCGCCTGTCGCAGGAACTAAAATGAACGGGCACTGGACTGCTTCGGGCAAACGCATTGCGATCGCGAACAAGAGGCCGACCAAAAATGCGCTCAACAAAACCCACGCCGTGTTCCTGATGACCCAAGGCGGCGGATCTTGCGGCAACATCTCGGACTCCAACTCAATCGAACCGCGTTGTGGTCTTGTCGTGCTCATGTCGGCCCTGCGTTAGACCCCCAGTTGCTGACTCGACAAGTAGTAATAGAGCCCGCGCTGCGCCATTAGCTCATCGTGTGAGCCTAATTCCGCCACACTTCCTTTCTCGAGCACGACAATGGTGTTCGCTTCGCGAATTGTGCTCAGGCGGTGGGCGATGACGATAGTTGTCCGACCAGCCATTAGGCGGCCGAGATTTTCCTGAATCGCACGCTCTGATTCGGTATCGAGTGCGCTGGTCGCTTCATCGAAGATCAAGATCGGCGGATTGTTGTAAATCGCGCGTGCAATTGCAACGCGTTGTTTCTGTCCGCCGGAGAGAGCAAGACCCGATTCGCCAACCTTTGTTTCGTAGCCGAGCGGGAGACGCATGATGAAATCGTGCGCCGCCGCGGCTTGCGCTGCTGAAAGAACGCGATCCAAATCCGGCTCGATGTCACCGAAGGCAATATTTCGCGCGATGGTGTCATTGAAGAGATGATTTTCCTGTAACACCATCCCGATGTGGCGCCGGACATCGCGATAGTTCAGCGTTTTTAGATCGGTGTTATCGAAAAAAATTGTGCCTTCGGTTGGTTCCAAAAGGCCGGCGACCAGTTTGATCAACGTAGTTTTTCCGGAACCGCTGCGGCCGGCAAATGCAACCATTCGGCCTGGCATAATTTCGAGATTGATGTCGCTAAGAATATTTGGTGCTTCCGGGCCGCCGTACTTGAAACAAACTCCCCGCAGCTGGATGCGACCTTCCAGACTAGGCACTGGAATGAGCCGTGAACGATCGTGCCCTTGTTCCGGTTCCTGTTCGAAAATGTCGTTGAGTCGATTAAGCAGGACGGAAGCAAATTGCATATTGTCCCACACACCGAGGGTGCGCAGAATTCCCGAGTACGCCATCGCGGTGAGCGAACTAAAGGCGACAAATCCGCCGACGCTCAAGTGGCCATGAATCACTTGCGTCGCGCCCACCCAAAGAAAGATCGCTGTCGAAAGCAAACCGATGCTCTGGAGCATGCTGTCATAGGACATGACAATGAAACTCGCGCGAAACATTTGCTTCGAGACCGACAAAAACTCGCTCAACATTGCATCCCGAAACGCGCTTTCCGCTGAAGCGGCTTTAACCGCCTCAATTCCCTTGATGGCGTCGATCTGATGGGAGCTATACTTGCCCTGACTTTCTTCAACGCCAGCAAACAATGGTCGTAGCACTTTCACCGAAAAAAACATTAGACCCCCATATAGGGGTGTGGTTATGAGAAACGCGAGCATCAGGAGCGGGCTGTAGATCGCCATCAGACAAAGTGCGCCAACCAAAAAAATCAGGGCGAGCACCGCTCCGACCCCTTGTTGGACTGCAAATTGCCGAATTTGGCGCGCGCCATCGAGCCGACGTTGAATGTCTCCCGTGCGGCGGCTCGTGAAATAAGTCATCGGCAGCGAAAGCAGTTTCCGGCTAAGGAAATCAAGAATTGCGGTATCGAGCCGGACCGCGGCGAAAGCGAGCAAGTATTCCTGGGCGAGAGTTGAGAGTTGAACGAAAACGATCGCCGCAAGCATTCCCAGCAAAATCAGTCGCAGCAGGCCGATATCGTTCTCGACGATGACCTTGTCGACAACCATCTGGGTAAACACCGGAAAGACCAGTTGCAACATGCTCACCGCCACCGCCAATCCGAACACCTGAAATAGCATAACTTTGAAGCGGGTTAGAAATGGAATAATCCAGGCGAGCGCCGGTCGGCTTTCCGGCGCCTGTTCAAACGCAATCGTGTAATCAAAGAGCGCTGCGTAACCAGTCCACTTCGCTTCGAATTCGCGACGCGGCAGTTTGCGCAGGCCAAGCGCGGGATCAGCCACTCGCACGAATTGCGGATCGACATCGTAGAGCACGATCCAGTGATCGCCTTCCCAATGCACGATGGCCGGTAGTGGCATCATCGGAAGATTGCGAATCGAAACCTTCAAGGCGCGCGCAGCCAGTCCGAGCTCCGTCGCGGCGCGCACCAATGCTTTCAAACTCGTCCCGTCGGTCGCGGTGTGACAAAGCTGACGAATTCGGGCCAGGCTTACTTTTTTTCCGAAATGCCGGCAAATCATTCCCAGGCTGGCCGCGCCGCAATCCATCTCGTCGATTTGCTGAATGTGTTCGATCTTGCGGATGCGCTTTGCGCGCTTCCGAAAATAACCGCTCTCGTCGGCAAACGGCTCTTCTTTGTCTTCCGGCTCCACGGCCGCTTCTTCACGGTCGAGTTCGGTCTTATCGACGCGCCGGGTTTCGGCCGGCAAAAGCTCCTCCGTGAAATCGAGCGGGACGCGGGCCTCGGTTTTTGCCTCATAAAGCGCCAATCGGTCGGTGATGAGTTTGTCGAATTCGGGGAAGCGCTTTCGCAAATCCAGGGCCGCTGCCGGCTCGAGCGCTAACAGTTGGCAATCGGTAGATGCTTCGACCGACGCGGCGCGGGGCGCGTTATTTAAGATCGACAACTCTCCGAAAAAATCGCCTTCGCGATAAAAGGCCAGATTTAGTGGGCGCCCGTTGCCGTCACCGCTGAACGCACGCGCCCGCCCTTTTTCGAGAACATACAACGGTCCGGCCGGGTCTCCTTCGCGGATGATCAGGCTGCCTTTCGTGAAACCGACCGGCACCAGCTTGTCGATCATGCTCCGCAGGGCGGCTCCGGGGAGGCGGCCGAAATTAGTGAATTGATAAAGAAAACTTTGCACGGCGCGATTGCGCCCGATCATTTCGATGTAATGCCTCAGGTCGGGGACCTGCGCGACCAGCCCGAGAAAATCGTTACGATCAAGGCGTAAGACATCCACCGCCGTACTGCAACGCACTGTCGCCGTTCGGCGTCCGCCTTCGGCCAACGCGGCTTCGCCGAAACTATCTCCCGGTTTCAACACACCGAGCGGAATCTCTTCGCCATCTGCCTTGATCTTAATAGCGCGTGCTCGACCGCTAGTGAGAATGTAGAAGGCATCGGCCGGATCGTCTTGCTTCACGATTGTGTCGCCGAAATCGTAATGTTCTCCCCGCAATAGTGGCTCGAGGACCCCGAAATGTTCGTCCGACAGAAAGCGAAAAGCGGAAGAACGCCGAATAATCTCTGTGTCGGGCGCTTTCATTCTGTCGATACTGCCTGCAACCGCTCCTGAACATGTTCGCTTGCTAACGCGGCAAAATGTCGCTCGAGCAACCGCTGATCGATTCGCTCCTGCACAATCGTGTCGCTCAAGTCGGGTTCGCTTTTCTTCGTGATCCGGTACAACTCGAACCCCTCATCACGCGGCAACGGTTCCAGTAAATCTCCAGCGCCCACGCTCCAGAATCTTTGTTGCCAGTCCGGCGGAACGTTCTCGTGCCGAAAAGTGATCCGCCGATAAGGATACCGTGCTTCAACAGCGAGTTCTTCCATCGACATGCCGTCTTCGCGAATGCAAAACAGTGCTTCTCTCGCGGCATCGAGCGATTCCACTTCAATCATTTCGGCTTCAAACCGAGTCATTGGCATGCGCAACATGGCCAGTTGTTTTTTTCGCGCCTCCGCTGTCAACACGCTTTCGTGATCGCGACGGTAGGCCGCTTCCATTGCCAGCATTTCTTCCAGCCACTGCTCATTGCGGCCAATGTGATCGAGCCAATCGGTCAGTTTTGATCCTTTGATTTCACTGCGATCAAGAAATCGCCGACGCTCGGCGCGAAGTTGTTGCGGATCGACATCTTCCTGCTTGCTTGCAGCAAGCGCCGCGAGCCGCCACGTCAATTGCTTCGTCAAGCGATCCAGCTCGCCGGCGAAAATCAGTTCGGTAGCAAAAAGTTGACGCAGTTCATCTGCTGCCGAGACAAGACCTATATTCTCGGCTGAAATTTTCTCCTCAAGTGACGTCCGCCAATATCGCCGCGCGAAATAATCGCTGAAATCTTCCAAAGTTAGGCCACGGTCGTGCAGCCATAGCTCTGTTTCTTCGGCCGTAATTAGATCATGCTCATAGCGAAACGACTCCGCCGTCTCGCTGATGGCATCGTCGTCGGGCTCCAAGTCCAACTCTTTTGCCTGTTCTTCCGCCTTGATATTGCAGAGAAATTCTTTCCAGATCGCTTTGAGCTCGCCGCGAAAGAGAGCTGCATCGATTGCGTCGCGTACATTGTATTCGCGACCGCGGCAAGCGCAGATAATGAGCCCATCGCGTGAGACTGGTTGAATGTCGGCCATTAAAAGGGTCAACTGGGCGTTATATACTGTACTGTGGCCGGGAAAAGTCGAGCGAATCGTCGCCTCAATTTTAGGCCACCGCGACACCGCGTAATAGACTCATGTCGTTGCCATTATGTAAATCAGGGGCACAATTCTGCTACAACGAGCGGTTAACGCATAGTTGTTTGCGCGCAGGCGAAATTACCCTCTGCCGTTTCCGTGCAGAATCACGCAGTTTTCCTGTCCGAAATTTGTCCGAAAGCTTATCGCGCCTAATGCAGTTCCCGAGTCCGGCTTTTTTTCAAAAAATTCTCGCCGATTTCCAGCCGTGAGCCGCTTGAGCGGGCGCCGCCAAGGACGATGTCATTCGTACGTAATCGGCACTTGAACTTGCGATATTGTTCCGGGTTTGAATCGCCACCTCGCAAACGTCTGGGTTGTGACCTTATCGAGAAGCTGACTACCCGTGCTTTGTGCCATCGTTGAGCTCATAACCCTGCCGTTCGCAGTATCGACGACCAGAGTGCAAATACCGCTGCCTGTAACGTGGGACCGCTTCGCTTGGTAGGGATAATCGGGAAGGGGGGCGCTGGTTGCCACGGCTTTTAAGGCTGACAATGTCAGCACGATTGCCGGGACAGGTTCGGGCGGCTCTTGCTCGGGTGCTTTCGCCTGCACAATCGTCCGCTTTACCGGAGCTGCCTTTTTTTCCACTGCCGCGGCCGGGAGCGCCAACGTTTCGGGGGGAGGCGTTTGCTTCACAACCGGAGCAGGTTTTTCACTTGGCGTTCCGGCTAAAATTTCGATCGTTGGCTTCTCCGCGTCAGGTATCGGTGTTCCTTTAGCCTTCATCGGTTCCGGTCCCGTCCTCTTTGAAAGTTCCGGAAGGATGGTCGGTTCCGGAGGAGGTGCCGTCACCGCGTCCTGCGCTCGCACTAACAGAGACTGGGGAAGCGCGACCCCGATGCACACGACAATTCGAAAGATGCCTTTATCAATGCCCATTAACGACGTACTCTGCCGCTTCCAGTTGACACAAAATGAATGGTCACTTCTGGCCTCTGCCATCCCCTTGACCAACGTCATCTTGCCCCAGGTTGCCGCTGCTTTCAGCGGCCGTTATTCTCTTCCCGGGCCAAGCTACAGGGTAGAGAATCATTGCGCAAAGAAGATTTCCCGAGCGCAAGCTGTGAGGGCTCAACGGCGGTCCTTTGTTTTGAATTTCGTACCAAAGATCCAGACGGTGAGAAATCTCAGCGCGAATACGAGGCTGAGTTTGCGGAAGCTGTAGCGGTCCCGAAAATCACCAAAACCTTTACGCCGCTACCTGTTTTGCCGATAGGAAGTCGCGCGGATGGGTTACATGCTCGTGATGAAGGAGAATCTGCTCAGCATTAGTCGCATCCACCAGCTGGCCGCAGACGGGACACGGATAATTTAAGGTTCGAGCCTCTTCGGAAGTTCCTAGCTCCGACGCTTGGATGATAAGCGCCTTTTCGTTCGTGGGGTGGGGGCTGCTCATACCGACCAAGCAAAATACCCACAATACGGCCGGCGCAATCGGGAGACTGGCAAATCGCATTATCAAGAAAGTTCCTACCTGTGACGACGTAACATGTGATACCGCGATAGTCTTAGGAAACCCGGACGGCGGGAAGGGAAGGTTTCCGGCGCTCAGTCTACCTATCAAAAATCGTATGGCGACCCTAACGGGATTCGAACCCGTGTTACCGCCGTGAAAGGGCGATGTCCTGAGCCAGGCTAGACGATAGGGTCAGAGAAGGCGTCCAATATTCCATTCGATAGCCGCAAGGCAACTTCGCGCCTTCTTTTAGCGCGCGCGTGTAAGATCGACGATCAGTCGCGCCGTGCGCGCGGTCGCGCCGCGATGTTTATCCAACACTTTGCGCGCGTTCTCCACCATCTTTTCGCGATCATTTGGATGGGCCAGGAGACTGCTCACCGCTCGCCGCAGTTCCGTCGCGGAGTTTATCCGCGCCGCGCCGCCCTGGTTCACGAGGGCGTCTGCCAACACCGCGAAGTTTTCCATGTGAGGACCAAACAAAACCGGTTTCCCGGCGATGATCGCTTCGGCTGGATTCTGCCCGCCGCGGGCCAGCAAACTTTTCCCGATGAAGGCGACGGTGGCAACGCCGTACCAGTGGCGCAACTCACCGGTCGAATCGATAAGCAGGCAATCGAGAAGCGGATCGGGCAGAGTTGATTGACTTCGAAGTGCGATACGAAAACCAATTCCTTCGACCTCGTGCCGAATCTCACTGACCCGTTCGGTGTGTCGCGGCGCCAGCACCAGGAGCAAATCAACAAACTCCCTTCTCAAAGTGCGGAATACCTCGGCCAGGACTTTTTCTTCTCCGCTGTGTGTGCTGCCGCCGAAAATCACCATGCGCTTTTCCAAGCCAAAGCCGGCCAGAATCTGGCGCGGCAGATCCGGGTCGATTTCCACGTTCTCGGGATCGTACTTAATGCTGCCAAAGTGATGAATGCTCACCGCAGGAATCCCGAGTGCTTTCCATCTCTCAACGTCTTCAGAATTTTGAACGCAAATCGCGTCGAGCAGACGAAGGGTCGGTGCGACCAAGCTGCGAAACATCCGAAACCGCTTTTCTGAGCGTGGTGACAAGCGCGCGTTGGCCAGAGCGATGGGAATTTTCCGAGCGCGCGCTTCGGCCACGAGATTCGGCCACACTTCCGCTTCAACCAGAATGATCGCGTGCGGTCTGATCATCGCGAAGGCGCGGCGCATGATCGGCCAAAAGTCGAGCGGATTGTACATGACCTCGATCCAGTTCGGTGCATTCCTCTCGGCGAAGGCGAAGCCGGTTGTAGTCGTCGTTGTGAGCACGCAAAACAGATCCGGCTGCAATCGCCGCAACTGATGAGCCAGTTTTAATGCGACCCCGACTTCGCCAACACTCACAGCGTGCAACCATGTCGATCTTCGCTTCGACAGACGCGCGCGAACATCGCGACCATAAATTCCCAGGCGCTGCCCGAATTTGCGGCGATAGTTTCCTCGCCGAACCATTTTGACTAAATAACTCGGCAGAAAAAACAGCAGCCCGAGCGGCCAAAGCAAGTTGTAGAGAAAGCGAATCATTCGCGAATTGGCGACAGAAAGACAACCTCAGTCGCGCCGTACTTTTTCCGGCGAATCAGGCGCCACAACGTGATTTCAGGGATCGCTTCCCTGGGGTTCTTTTCCAAAACAAAAATTCCGTCACTCTCAAGCAGGCGCGGCAATCTCTCGTTATGCAAAAGTTTGTCCGTAAATCGTTCGCCCGATTTCAATTTCTGGTAGGGCGGGTCGGCAAAGACGATTTGGAACTTGTCCCCGGTCGGGGACGCATTCTTTAGAAAGCTAAAAGCCTCCTGCTGCCGGATCCGCCCGGCCAGTCCCGTTTTGGAGAGATTTTTTTCAATCGCCGCGATCGCCTGTCGATCTTCTTCAACGAAAAGAGCGAAGGTAGCACCGCGGCTGAGTGCTTCGATCCCAAGCGCGCCGGTGCCGGCAAAGAGGTCGAGAACGCGCGCGCCGATCACGACCTCGCCGAGACTGGAGAACATCGCCGCTTTCACGCGATCCATTGTTGGGCGCACGCCATTCTTCGGCGAAACGAGATGAACGCCGCCGGCACGACCGGCGATCACTCTCATGGCGAGCGAGACGGACCCGGCGCGGGTGGCGATGC
>Ga0066903_100005240_pt1 | contig 11200 bp, 10 predicted proteins | sample PanSoiMetaGPlot1_FD_67491 | JGI IMG/M metagenome (GOLD analysis project Ga0066903, IMG submission 67491) | Tropical forest soil microbial communities from Panama analyzed to predict greenhouse gas emissions - Panama Soil - Plot 1 (version 2) | ecosystem: Environmental > Terrestrial > Soil >...
TGTGCCGGTGATCGCAATCTCAGGCGACGGCGGCTTCATGTTCAATGTGCAGGAACTGGCCACGGCAGTGCGTCATCGCATTCCGCTCGTCGTTGTCATCTTCAACGATGGCGCCTACGGCAATGTGCGAAATATGCAGCGCGATTTGCACGGCAACCGGCTGATCGGCTCCGACCTCGCCAATCCGGACTTTGTCCGGCTGGCCGAAAGCTTCGGCATCGGCGGCTACCGGGTGAGTGGCCCGGAGGCGCTGCGCCAGACCCTCGAGAAAGCGCTTGGCAGGAACGAGCCGGCCCTGATCGAGGTACCCTGTGGCGATATGCCGAGCCCTTGGCAATTCATCGAATTGCCCAAAGTGCGAGGCATATGAAGGGAGGCCGTCAAACAGGGTATCTCGTCGTGATTCGATTGCTTCGCATGACCGTGATCGGGCTCGGAATTCTGCTGTCGCTCTTGGCGGTCCTGGCCGCCGGCTCGATCGTCGGCGCGCGCCGGATTGCGCAGGCCCATCCGCCGGCTGGCCGCTTCGTGGAGGTTGGTGGCGCGCGGCTGCATGTGGTCGATATTGACGAGCGAACGCAGCCCTCCAACGACGATCCGCCGGTGGTGCTGCTGCATGGCGCGAGCGGCAATCTCGAGGACATGCGGCTGGCGCTCGCTGACCATCTGAAGGAGCGCCATCGCATCATTTTGCTCGATCGGCCCGGCCATGGCTGGAGCGAGCGGGAGGCCGACGACGCTTCGCCGGCACGTCAGGCCGCCATGATAGCTGAGGCGCTGGAGCGGCTTGATGTCGGACGCGCCATTGTGGTGGCGCATTCGTTTGCCGGATCGGTCGCGACCGCGCTGGCGCTCGAAGATCCCGGGCGGGTCGCCGGGCTCGTGTTGATCGCGCCGGTCCTCTATCCGTGGTCGACCGGCATTGCCTGGTACTACAGCCTCGCCTCAACGCCTTTTCTCGGGCCGCTGTTTGCGCATACGTTTGCGGTTCCGGTGGGCTCCTTGCTGATGCGGCCGATGGCCGCCGCGGTGTTCGCGCCGCAGATAGCGCCGAGGGACTATGCCAAGCGCGCCGCCATCGCCTTGGTGCTGCGGCCGCAGACCTTTATCGCCAATGCGCGTGATGTCGCCGGCCTGCATGCGTTTGTGACACGCCAGGCGCCACGCTACGCCAGTATCAAGGCGCCGACGGTGATCATCACCGGCGATCGCGACACGGTCGTGTCACCCGACATCCATGCGCGTGCGTTCGCTGCGAAGCTGCCGAACAGCAAGCTCGTCGTGCTCGAAGGCGTCGGGCATATGCCTCATCATGTAGCACCCGATCGCGTGGCGGCTGCGATCGATGAGGTGACGGCAGAGGCTGTCTTGGCGGCGCGCTAAGGCGACTTCGTTAGAAACGGCGAAACGCCTTCGCATCGGAATGGCCGAGAGCTGGGGCGGTTGTTGCTGCGCCATCTCCCCTTGCGTGAGAGTGCTGCTCAGTCTCGCAACGGATTGGATCGGGTGAGGGGTGGGGCCGCAACCCCTCACCCAGTCGTGCTCGTTGATCGGCCTGCGTTGCCCTCTCCCACAGGGGGAGAGGGCGCAGTAATAGGCGCCGCTTAACGAGTTCAGTCGCCCGGTGCGTCCTGTCCAACGAATGCAATACGCAGCATGTTGGTGGCACCAGGCGTGCCGAGCGGCACGCCCGCCACGATGATCACGCGCTGTCCTGCCTTGGCGAAGCCGTCCTTGAAAGCGAGCCGGCAGGCGCGCGCCACCATGTCATCGAGGTCGTGCGCGTCCTCGGCCACGATCGAGTGCACACCCCAGACCACAGACATGCGGCGTGCAGTCGAAAGGTTGGGCGAGATCGCGACGATCGGTGATTTCGGCCGCTCGCGCGCCACCCGCAACGCGGTCGAGCCGGAAAAGGTCCAGCAGATAATGGCCGCGAGGTCGAGCGTGTCCGCGATCTGGCGTGCGGCTGCCGCGATGGCGTCGGCGCCGGTTGGCTCGGGCTCGGTGCGCTGCGAGTGGATGATCCCGCCATGCAGTGGGTCCTTCTCCACGGCCTCCGCGATTCGATTCATGGTGGCGACCGCCTCGACCGGAAATTGCCCGGCGGCCGATTCGGCCGACAGCATCACGGCGTCGGCACCCTCGAAGATCGCAGTGGCGACATCGGAGACCTCGGCGCGGGTCGGCACCGGCGCGGTGATCATCGACTCGAGCATCTGCGTCGCCACCACCACCGGCTTGCCGGCGCGGCGTGCGAGCCGCGTCATCTGCTTCTGAATGCCGGGCACCAGCTCGAGCGGCAGCTCGACGCCGAGATCGCCGCGCGCCACCATCAGGGCGTCGGTGATGTCGATGATATCACCCAGACGTTCCACCGCCTGCGGCTTCTCGATCTTGGCCATCACCAGCGCGCGGCCGCGCGTAATCTTCTTCGCCTCGGCGATGTCGTCGGGCCGCTGGATGAAGGAGAGCGCCACCCAGTCGATGCCGGCGTCGAGCGCGGCGTCGAGATCGGAGCGATCCTTTGGAGCAAGCGCCGAGAATCCCAGTGTCGTCTGCGGCAGGCTCACGCCCTTGCGGTCTGACAGCTTGCCGCCGACCTCGACCCGCGTGGTGATGCGCTGCGCATCCACCTCGGTGGCGGTGAGCCGAACCTTGCCGTCGTCGAGCAGCAATTGATGGCCGGGCTGGACGGCGGCGAAAATCTCCGCATGCGGCAGGTGCACGCGCGTCGCGTCGCCCGGAGCCTCGTCGGCATCGAGATAGAACGTGTCGCCCTTGGCGAGCGTGATTGGACCGGCGCCGAAGCGTCCGATCCGCAGCTTTGGTCCTTGCAGGTCGACCAGGATGCCGATCGGCCGTCCGTACTCGAACTCGACCGCGCGGATCAGCGACACGAGCTCGCGCATGCGGTCATGCGACGTGTGGCTCATGTTGATGCGGAACACGTCCGCGCCGGCGCGAAACAGATTCGCGATGACGTTTCGGTCAGACGACGCGGGTCCGAGCGTCGCCAGGATCTTGGTCCGGCGCAGGCGTCGCATCAGTTCTTGCTTTTGGGTGACTGCGCTGGTGGGCGTGCTGCCGCGGGCGGCGGCACGACTGGAACGCGCGACTGCAGTGGCTGCTGCGGCGCGGCTTCGGCGGATTCGGTGAGCTGCACTGTCCATGAGGGCTGCTCGCCAGTGTCGACTTCAAAGAAACCGGTGCGGTCAAACCCACGTGCGAGGCAGTCCTCGGTGCCGCGGATGGTGAACTCTTTGTCGCGCGTACACATATAGGCCTGTCCGGACCATTCGCCGTTGCGGTCGTAGTCGACCGCATAGATGTAGTAATACCTAGCGACGAGCGGCCCGCGCATCAACGTCTCGCAGGTGCGCGGCGGCAAGTTCCACCAGCCTTCGGTGGTCCAGCCATCGTTCTCCTTGTAGCCCATCGATATGCCGACGCGACTCGTGGTGTTATTGCAGAGCCGGAAATCGGCAGCGGCAGGCTCCGGCGCGAGCACGATCCACCCGGCCAGCGCGCAAGCCAAGAAAGCGCCAGTCAGGCGGCAGCACGGGACCTGGTGCAAGCTCATCGTGGTCCGTCGGTCCTTCATCGTTCCGGGGGCCGGATTTCGCGCAGGCCGTTATGGGCTGTCAACCTCAAGCATCAACCAGGATAGCGCGGAAATCGTTCACGTTGGTACAGGTCGGGCCGGGTTTCAAAAGCTTGCCAAGCTTGGAGAAGAATTCGGTCGAATTATTGTCACAAAGGTAGGTGGCAGGATCGAGGCCGAGCGCGCGGGCGCGGTGAAGGGTTGAGTTATCCACATAGGCCCCGGCGGGATCATCGGGGCTGCCCACGCCGCCGTCGGTGCCATCGGTGTCGCCGGCCAGGCCGGCAATGCCGGCTTCACCCTCGAGCGCCAGAGCGAGCGCCAGCGCATATTCCTGATTGGGGCCGCCGCGCCCTTGGCCGCGCACCGTGACAGTGAGCTCGCCACCGGACAGGATGACGGCGCTGCGGCGCTGCGCCTTCAGGTCGCGGGCGATGCGGGCGTGCTCGGCCGCGACGACGCGCGCCTCGCCCTCGAGCGCGGTGCCGAGCACGATGCAATCATAGCCAGCGGAACGGACCGCGGCTTCGACGCTGTTGAAGACGCCGGCCGGTCGCGCAGCGAGTACGAAGATGGTGTTGGCAAACAGCGGATCGCCCGGCTTGGGTGATTCGTTCTCCGGATCGGCGAGCGCGCGGGTGACGGCGGCCGGCACCGCGACGCCATGGTGCTTGAGGATCGCGCGTGCGTCTGCGAGCGTCGAGGGGTCTGGGACCGTCGGCCCCGAGCCGATCACGGCGGGATTGTCGCCAGGCACATCCGAGATCGCGATGGTGATGAGCCGCGCAGGTTGCGCTCGCCCAGCCAAGCGCCCTCCCTTGATGCGTGAGAGATGCTTGCGCACCGTGTTGACCTCGGTGATCGATGCGCCACAGGCGAGGAGCGATTTGGTCAGCGCCTGCTTCTCGGCCAGCGTTATCTCTGCCGCCGGTGCGATCCAGTTAGCGGATGCGCCGCCGGAGATGAGAGCGAGCACGAGATCATCGGGGCCGGCAGCATCCGCAAGCGCGAGTGTTTCGAGGGTGGCGGCAACTCCCGTCGCATCAGGAACCGGGTGGCCGGCTTCGATCATACGAATGAGCCTGATCGGACGTGCATAGCCGTGTCGTGTGACGGCTACTCCAGTGATGCGGCTTGGCGGCAGTCCGCATTTTTCAAGGTAGTGACGCTCGGCCACTTCGGCCATCGAGCCCGCGGCCTTGCCAGCGGCCAGAACAATGATCCGTCCGGCGGCGGGCGGCGCAGGCAGGTGTGCCGGCAGGCATTGCGACGGATGCGCTGCCGCGACCGCGGTTTGGTACAGGCGTTCGAGGAAGGCGCGCGGTGATGGAGCCAAGGGCCGTCCTTTGGTTGTTGGCAAGTCAGTGCGAAATAGCCGCAGTTGTAGCCGGTTCCAATCTAAACTAGGCTATTTGGCACCGCCTGTCGGCCATCGGCCGGCGAACACTCCGCAAGCAATGCTGCACAGGCTGCGGGGCAATAACAATCCACTCCAACAATCCACATCGGGACGAAACACGAGGAGGCAACGCATGCCAGCAGTTGCGTTCACGATCAACGGCAAGGCGGTCAGCGTCGAGGCTGAGCCCGACACGGCACTGCTTTGGGTGGTGCGCGAACACCTGAAGCTCACGGGCACCAAATTCGGATGTGGCTCGGGTCTCTGCGGCGCCTGCACAGTCCATGTTGACGGCAGAGCGGTGCGCTCCTGCCAGGTGCCGATGGACCAGGTGGGCGGCAAGAAGGTCACCACTATCGAGGGCCTGTCGCCCAGCTCGAACCATCCGCTGCAGAAGGCCTGGATTGCCGAGCAAGTGCCGCAATGCGGCTACTGCCAGTCCGGCCAGATCATGCAGGCTGCGGAGCTGCTGGCGAAGACCAGGCGGCCGACGCGTGAGCAGATCGTCGCCCACATGGATGGGAACATCTGTCGCTGTGGCACCTATCCACGCATCGTGCGCGCGATCGAGCGCGCCGCGCGGGAGGGCTAAAGTCATGACCGAGAAGCAAGCCACGCCCGACACCACCGTCAGCCGCCGCAGCTTCGTCAAAGGCGCTGCCGGGCTCACTTTCTCCTTCACGCTTGGCGGCGCCACGCTTGGTCGACCGTCGGAGGCTTTTGCCGCCGAGGGCGCGAAGCTCAACGCCTGGGTGACCGTCGGCACCGACAACGCCATCACGATCCTCTGCCCGACCTCCGAGATGGGGCAGGGCGTGCTGACCACGCTGCCGCTCATTCTGGCGGAGGAGCTCGATGCCGACTGGTCGAAGGTCAAATGCGAGTTCGCGCCCAACAACCAGCGCCTCTATGGCGGCGCCCACAAGATGTTCCCGGGTGCGCAGGTGACGCTCGCGAGCGTCTCGGTGCCGGCCTATTACATGCCGCTGCGGCTCGCAGGCGCGCAGGCACGCAAGGTGCTCATCGACAACGTAGCCGAGCAATGGAAGGTGCCGGCGGCCGAGTTGACGACCGACCGCAGCACCGTGATCCATCGCAGGTCCGGGCGGCGCATCTCTTACGGTGACGTCGCGAAGTTCGCGAAAGTGCCGGCCGAGCTGCCGAAGATCGTCGAAGCCGATCTCAAAAAGCCAGCGCAGTTCAAGCTGATTGGCCGCAAGGATATCAAGCGCGTCGATGTGCCGTCCAAGGTCAACGGCACCGCCCGTTATGGCATCGATGTCCAGGTGCCGGGCATGGTCTATGCCAGCGTGCTGCAGACGCCGATGGACGGCGCCAAGGCCGAGAGCGTCAACACCGACGAAGTCATGAAGATCAAGGGCGTGACGCGTGTCATTCCGCTGCCGTTCGGAATAGCGGTGGTCGGCGACACGGTCGAGGCGACGCGCACCGGGCGCAATGCTCTCAAGGTCAATTGGAACACATCGGAAGCGAAGGCCGCGCCATTCGATTCGGAAAAGGCGAAAGCCGACTACGCCCAGAAGGGCTCGGACCCCAATGTCGAGGCGAAGGAATGGTACAAGGTTGGCGACGCCGCCAAGGCGCTCGCCGATGCCGCCAAGACCATCGAAGCGACCTACTGGTCCGAGCACACTTATCACGCCCAGATGGAGCCGATGAACGCGGTCGCCCAGGTCTCGGAGGACGGCCAGTCGGCGGAGATCTGGGTTGGCACGCAGGTGCAGCCGCTTGCGGCTGCGGTGGTGGCGGGCGCACTCAAGACCACGCCCGACAAGATCAAGATCAATCTGCAGCTCCTCGGCGGCGGCTTCGGCCGGCGCATCTGGCCGGACGCACCGGTGCAGGCGGCGGTGATCGCCAACATCGTGAAGAAGCCGGTCAAGCTGATCCTCACGCGCGAGGATGACATCTCGGCTGCGCGGCCGCGCCCGATGACACACCATGTCATCAAAGCCGGGCTCGACGACAAGGGCAATCTCACCGGCTGGCATCACCGCATCGTGGCGGAGAACGTCGATGCGGTCGCGGCGCCACCCCGCTTCCAGGCCACCGGCGGCCAGGACATCATCGGCTGGCGCGGCATGGAGCAGGAGTTCTACACCATTCCCAACATCCGGGCTGAAGGCGTGCGCGAGCAGCGCGGCATGCGTGTGCATGCCTGGCGTGGTATCGGCGCCGGCTACAACAAGTTCGTCAGCGAATCGTTCGTTGACGAGATCGCGGCGGCGCGCGGCGTTGATCCGCTCGCCATGCGGCTCGAGCTCACCAAGAACCATCCGCGCGCCAGCGCGGTGATCAAGGCGGTGGCCGAGATGGCGGATTGGAAGCGCAAGCGTCCGGGCCGCGGGCTCGGTCTCGCGTTTGCCGACTATCACGACACGCTCACGGCCGGCATCGCGGAAGTGTCCGTCGATCGCGCGACCGGCAAGATCAAAGTGCACAACTACTGGATAGCGGCCGATCCCGGTCTGGTCATCCAGCCCGAGAATGCGCTTGCTCAGATTGAGAGCGCGGTGATCTACGGGCTGAGCGGCGCATTGTCGGAGGAACTCACCGTCAAAGATGGCGCCGTGCAGCAGTCGAATTTCGGCGACTATCACGTGCTGCGCATGAGCGATGTGCCGCAGATCAACGTGCGCATACTCACGACCAACAACCCCCCGACCGGCATGGGCGAGATCGGCCTGCCCTGCGTGGCGCCCGCAATCGGCAATGCGGTGTTCCAGCTCACCGGCAAGCGGTTGCGCCACCTGCCAATGTCCTCCGCGCGCGTGAAGACAGCGCTGGCGTAGTTGCCACCTCAATGGGCAAGCCCGCCGCACATGTGCGGCGGGCTTGTTCGCGACTGGCATGTGCCTCGTTGCACGACTATCTTGAGGGCCGACCCTGTTGCGGAGACATATCGCGGAGAACCGGCCATGGACGACAAGACCCGCACCGAGCTCGAGGCAGCCGCCTTCCGACGCCTGCTGGAGCACCTGCGCACGCGCACCGACGTGCAGAACATCGACATGATGAACCTCGCCGGCTTCTGCCGGAACTGCCTCTCCAACTGGATGAAGGAGGCCGCTGACGCCAAGGGCGTGCCGATGACCAAGGACCAGAGCCGGGAGGCTGTCTACGGCATGCCGTTCGAGGACTGGAAGGCCAAGTACCAGAAAGAGGCCAGCGCGGAGAAGCTTGCCGCATTCGAAAAAGCAAGCCCGAAACACTGATTGTCCACGGTCGCGGTCTACCGTTGTGGATGACGGCGGCGTCCGCTTGATTCTGACCCCCGACTCCCGATCCTTCTTCCCGGAACGCGATGTTGCGTGAACGGAAGGAGCGAACGATGGCCACCGCTGGTACGTCTGAGACCGCTGTCAACGGCAGCCGGGATGAAGAAAAGGCGACCGCCAGCTTCGGGCGGGATCAGCTCAAGGCCTTCATCGAACGGATCGAGCGGCTGGAGGAGGAGAAGAAGACGATCGGCGACGACATCCGCGACGTCTACGCCGAAGCCAAAGGGACCGGTTTCGACGTGAAGGCGTTGCGGGCAATCGTGCGCATGCGCAAACAGGACATCAACGAGCGCAAGGAGCAAGAGGCGCTGATCGAGACCTATATGCATGCGCTTGGCATGCTGAATTGAGCGTAGGGCTCGGTGCGCGTGCAAACCTGCTCGGGGGTGACGCTGCCGGCGCACGCGTGTGAGCGCCGGCGCTGCTGGTCTATTTGGGATTCTCGGACGGATTGACAAAGTTGCGCTTGCTCGGGCCTGTGCCGCTCACCTGCAGGATCGTGTCCTCCTGGATCTCGATGAAGTGCGGCACATTGGCTGGCTCGGTATAGAAGCTGCCGGCTGGCAGGATCTTCAGTTTGGCGCGATCAAACGTTTCACCATAGCCGGTTGCGAACATGCCTGACATGATCGTGACTTCGCGGTAGTCCGGATGTGTGTGTGGAGCAATCTTGAGGCCCTTTGGGTACTTGAGGCGCAACGTGTAGGGCCCAGGCTTTGAAGGATTGCCGACCAGATTGAGTTGCTCCATGCCAGGAGTGGCAAGAGGGCCTTGTGAAATCCAGGACATTTCAGACGGCGTCACCACAACGGGCTGCGGGTCGGCCGGTTGCGCCAGCGCGGCGGCGCCGAGCATCAGAAAGCATGTAAACGTCGCACCTCGGATCACGTGTTCCAATTCCTGCCGGGGCAGTTTTCTCGTTCCAGCAATTTTCCGTTCAATTGTGAAGTTGGGCACAGCATTCTTCTCCTTTGTGGCAGACGCGCACCATTCGCGCCTCGCGGAGGAGGATCTGCAGGTTGCCGGGATAGACGTCTTGAGGCGAAGGCCTCACAAATGACGAGCGGGTCCGAGGAACGTTGAAGCCGGACGACCATACGGTATCCCACTCTATCCTCTTGTTTGAGCATAATTCTCCGAGGAGCCGGTGAGCATTTCCCCGGGTCATCCGCTTGGGACAGATGTCCCGTATCAGCGCGCGCGGGTCAGCCGGCTGTTTGCGCCGAGGCCGGCTTCACGCGCCAGCACGATCGCCTCGTAGCGGTGCTTGACCTGAATCTTGTCGAAGAGCCGTGTGATGTGGTTCCGGACGGTTTTTTCCGAGAGCCCAAGCGATGCCGCCAGCTCTGAATTGTCCATGCCTTCGGCAATTCGTTCGAGAACCGCAAACTCGCGCGGCGTGAGTTCGTCGAGCGGCAGACTGGTTGCGGGTTCGGCGAGAAAGGACCGTATCTCGCTCACGAGGCGTGGCCAGGCCGGCTCGTCGGCGAGGGGCATGTGATTCTCACTGTCGATCTCGACAATACGAGAGCCGGGAATGAGGCTCACAAGTGATCGGCCTTCCTCGATCGGCACCACCTCGTCATGTGTGGGATGCAAGATAAGAACCGGACACTTGATCTGTCGGGCGGCCTCCCGGACGTCCACGTTCCATCCGATCTCAAGCATTCGGACGGCTGTTTCTGCGGACGTTGCGGCACGCTGCTGCTCGCCCCAGGAACGCAAGTGCTCGACCGTGCCGCCTGGCTGGAATGCATCGGCCCAAATCTGCAGCAAGGCATGATTTTCTTGCGCCCAGCCGACCCGCATGATTTGGGTGAACACGCGAGCCTTCTCGACCTCTTTCGGGAGATGCTCCCACCGCATTCGTCCGAGCGAGTAAGTGCCGTAGAGAACAAGCTTGCGGACTCGCCGCGGATGTCTCGCAGCATACGCGATGGCGACTGGCCCGCCCTGGCAGGTCGCCAGTATCGAGAATTGCTGGAAGCCGGCGGCATCGATTATGGATTCGAAGTCATGGACCCAGGCTTCGAACGACAGGTCTTGGGTGGCTCTGTCCGACAGCCCGCAGCCGCGCGAATCATAGCGCAGCAATTTGAACTCGGCAGAAAAAGCATTCAGCCAGGGCTGCCAGGCCAAGCTCTGCCACTGACACTCGAGATGGGTAAGCCACGTCGCGGACATCACGAGCGGGGGTCCATCGCCGCTGACCGCGTAGGCGAGCTTTACCCCGTCAGGGGCGGTACAAAACTGGATCGTCTGCTTCATCGCTAAGCTTCTGAATAGGGCTCGTTTCAATCGTGGTGAGCCTGACGTCTCCAACCCGGGAGGCTTGCAATCTGTCAATTCGCCGGAAATTACTACTTCCACCTGCGCAATTAAAAAAGCCCGCTTGCGCGGGTTTGTTCTCAAACGACTGTTCCGGCTTTCGTGCCGCCGCGTTGGCGCGGATCAGCGCAGCGCGGCGGTGCGGCGGCTGAACGTCACGGTCGAGACGAATACGACCGCCGTTCCGGTGAAACGCTGAGTCGACATGCCGAGGTGCGGATCATTCGCAAACGTCATCATCACCGACGACGCCGGCTTCTGGAAATAGGGGCTGAGCGCGCGGAAATCGGTCGTGCCGAGGAGTGACGTGCTCATGAACGCCCCCGCGCTCGGTGCCACGATCATGGCGCGCATCCACGGATCGTTGAACTGCTGACCAGCCTTGGCTTGGGCAAGCGCGGCGGCGAGCGACTGCGCGGTTGTCGCGGGCGCCGCAGCCGGTGTTGTTGCCGCTTTGGACGGCTCGGCGGCGTGCTTGACGGCAACGGTGGTGTCTCGGGTCGGAGCGGCCTGGGCCGTGCGGGCCGCCGATGGCGCGCTGGCGGTCGTGGCACTGGCCGAGGCGGG
>Ga0066903_100005241_pt1 | contig 11200 bp, 11 predicted proteins | sample PanSoiMetaGPlot1_FD_67491 | JGI IMG/M metagenome (GOLD analysis project Ga0066903, IMG submission 67491) | Tropical forest soil microbial communities from Panama analyzed to predict greenhouse gas emissions - Panama Soil - Plot 1 (version 2) | ecosystem: Environmental > Terrestrial > Soil >...
GAAGAGTTTTTGTGGCAGTAACCAATCCTGAGCGACGAGCATCAGGCAAATGATGAGGGCAGATCGGATGGCGCGCAAATTCGCAAATATCCTGGAAACAGTCGGAAATACGCCGGTTGTCAAAATCACAAGATTAGCGCCGAGAAATGTGAATTTGTTCGTCAAGATCGAGGCCTTCAATCCCCTGGGTTCGGTCAAAGATCGCCTGGCTCTCGGCGTTATCGAAGATGCGGAGCGAACCGGTAAGCTTAGGCCGCAGCAGACGGTCATCGAAGCCACGAGCGGCAACACTGGCATCGGCCTGGCGATGGTGTGCGCACAAAAGGGCTATCCTCTGGTGGTGACCATGGCCGAGACGTTCAGTGTCGAGCGCCGGAAGCTCATGCGCTTTCTGGGCGCCAAAGTCGTGCTGACGCCGGCGGCCGATAGAGGTGTGGGGATGGTGAACAAGGCTATCGAGCTCGCCGAGACGCACGGCTGGTTTTTGACACGCCAATTCGAGAACGAGGCGAATCCCGACATGCACTCGCGCACCACGGCGGCGGAGATCCTGGCCGACTTCGAGGGCGAGAGGCTCGACTACTGGGTGACGGGATTCGGGACCGGCGGCACTTTGAAAGGCGTCGCGCGGGTTTTGGCGAAGGAGCGGCCGGACACCCAGGTTATCGTCTGTGAGCCAGTGGACGCGCCTATGCTCACGGACGGGTCCAAGCAGGAACGAAAACCGGATGGCTCGCCAAAAAGCAGCCACCCGGCGTGGAAACCACATCCGATGCAGGGCTGGAGTCCTGATTTCATTCCCAAACTGACCGCGGATGCGGTCGAAATGGGACTTATTGATCGCGTCCTGACGATCTCGGCGGCCGACGCAATGCACTGGAGCAGGGAGCTCGCGCAGAAAGAAGGAATTTTTGTTGGCATTACCGCCGGCGGAACGTTCGCTGGAGCGCTACAAGTTTGCAAAGAGGCGCCTGACGGGGCGACAGTTCTTTGCATGCTGCCCGACACCGGCGAGCGATATTTGAGCACGCCACTATTTGCGCAAATTCCCGTCGACATGACCGAGGAAGAGTTGCAGATCTCCCGGTCAACCCCCGGCTTCCGCCTCGGGCCTGCGGCATAGATCGGCCTTTGACCCACGAGAGGCCGCGGAATTAAGAGAAAGCGCAGCCAGTGCGCTGCAATCTGATTGCAGCGCACCCCAGCGGTTCTCGCGCCCTCACTGCGTGCCGGCACTCGGCAGGGAGACCTGGCGCGTAAAGAACGGCAGTGACGTCACGCTGATCAGCTGCTCGGTGCCATCGAATAGTTGAGCGAATGGCTGACCAGTGACTTTGAAGACAATTTTCTGCACCCGGTCCGTGCCGGTGGCGGCGCTGCGAACCACATCAGCGGCCTGTTCAATCCGATAGATCCGGTAGAAATCGGGGGTTTTCGCCGAATGCGGCCTCACTTCCGTCTTACCCCGCACGGCGGGCCCGCGAACATATTGCAACTCGAGTTGGATGCCTTTGGCGTTGTCGCCACTGAACTCCCACGACTCGCGCACGCTCGACGTCCCGGTCGGATCAGTGCGCACAGTCTGTTCGACGTTCGCCTTGGCGAGCTCAAAGACCCCGTAGGCGCCGGGGACGTAACTCGGTTTCGACGCGAACCCGGCGAACACCAGCGGCACCGTGGCGTCCGTTCCTGTTCGCTTCGCCATCAAGCCGACCGCCGCAATCTCAATGAGGTCTTGCGGTTGACCGTCTGGGCCTTGCGCGACGGTTGGGTGGACGAAGGTCACCGTCACATTCGCGTCCTTGGACGGACCCATGCTGAACGGACTGGATTGCCATCCCGCCGGTAGCAATGTGCGCAAAGCCGCTTCTGACACCTTAAACGCCAAAACGGTGCGTTGAGCGGCGTCGGTGGTCACGAGCTTTTCTTGAGCGATTGCCGGACCGGCGGCGATCGCCGTCAGAGACAAGGCTGCGAGTCCTGCGACTGTCATCCTTGATATCGTCATCTGCACCTCCCGAGAGCGAGGCTCGATGCCCCGTGTTATGCTGTCCACTATTGCATATCTGTGCCGCTATCGCAGCCAACGATGCTGCGATCTAAGCGGTGTTGGTCGGCAAGCGAGCGCGATCGGCATCCAGAACAACGGGCTCAAACAAGTCCGAAGGAATGCTGCGGCGACTGCAATCGCCTCAATCGCATGGGCACGACGATCACGCATGTGAACCTTGAAACGCGCAAAAATATGTTCGCACAGCAAGCCTGTCGGCTTGTGACAGAAGCATTGCTCGCCGTCGCTTGCTTCGAGCATCTCGAGCACGTTGCATCTCCGCCCGCCTGCGCTCCCCGAAAGGACCGGTGGAACTCTGCGCGCGAGGGGCGCGAGCGCGGCGTGCCGTTGGCGGCCACCACAGCGACTCCCTTTGTCTGCGAGCCGAGGCTCGCTGACGGGTGCCCCCGCCATCCCGGCCTTTTGACTGGATCACAGCTGGGCAACGTCATCACGCCCCTCCGCCCCTATATGTGGCGGTCACGGGCATCCGAACGATCCACATATGGATCCTCATAGCCCGACGCGCTGCAGCTTCGTTGCGAAGAAAGTTCGCCTGCCCGGCGCAAGGACGATAAGGTGCCGCGGTTGTTGATCGAGACGGACGGGGCAACGCCGGAAGCGCACCGCGACGCCTGCACGCCGCGGGCATGCCGGCTCGTCAACGACGACGGCCGCGTGGATTTTTTTAAGTTCCCCTGTCGGCGCCGGGTATACGCGAACGTCCTCGGGGAACAGGCAGGAGACGACCCCATGCTCTATGCCATCCTCTGCTACAACGATGAGGACGTCGTCTGGTCTTGGAGCAAGGAAGAGGACGACGCCGTCATGGCCCGGCTAGACGCCGTCCAGGACCGGCTGGGCAAAGCGCGCAAGCTTGGACCCTCGCTGCGTTTACTGCCCACCACCTCCGCCACCACCCTGCGCAAGACGCAGGAGCCGCCACTGGTCATCGATGGCCCGTTCGCCGAGACCAAAGAACAGCTATTAGGCTTTTATGTTATTGATGTCGCCGACCTCGAGGAGGCTCTGACCGTCGCTCGCGAACTCGCCGCGGCCAATCCCGGCGGCGCTTACGAAATTCGCCCCGTCGCCCTCTACAACCCCGACAAGCGGACCGGCGCCAGCGGATGACTGAGGTCACGTGGATCAACGCGGCCCTGACCGCTGCCCGCCCTCAGGCGATCGGCGCGCTGTTACGCTATTTCCGCGATCTGGACGCGGCTGAGGAGGCCTTCCAAGAAGCTTGCTTGCGGGCACTCAAGAACTGGCCGCGGAACGGACCACCACGCGATCCCACGGCCTGGCTGATCCTGGTTGGCCGTAATGCGATGCTTGATGGTGTTCGCCAGCGCGTTAAGCAGGATCCCTTGCCGCCGGACGAGGCCATTTCCGACCTCGAGGACGCCGAGGCGCAATGGGCCGAACGGCTTGACGGATCACACTACCGCGACGACGTCCTGCGCCTCCTCTTCATATGCTGTCGTCCCGAGCTGCCGAATACCCAGCAAATCGCTCTGGCGCTGCGCATAGTGTCAGGCCTTTCGGTCAAGCAGATCGCTCGTGCCTTCCTGATCGGCGAGGCCGCTATGGAGCAGCGCATTACCCGCGCCAAGGCGCGCATCGCGCAAGCTGGCGTTCCCTTTGAAACACCTGGTGCGGTCGAGCGGGCTGAGCGCCTGGTGGCGGTGGCGGCAATGATCTACTTGGTTTTTAATGAGGGCTATTCGGCCGGCGATGGATCAGCCCGCGCCCACCTTTGCGACGAGGCGATTCGGCTTGGCCGCCTGCTGCTGCGGCTGTTTCAGACAGAGCCGGAAATGATGGGGTTGACGGCGCTCATGCTGCTGCAGCACGCGCGCGCGCCGGCCCGGTTCGATGCCGCGGGCGAAATCGTGCTCCTGGAAGACCAGAACCGCGAGCTGTGGGACGGCAAGCTGATCGCCGAAGGACTGGCGTTGATCGACAAAGCGATGCGGCATCGACGACCAGGGCCCTACCAGATCCAGGCGGCGATTGCCGCGCTGCACGCCCGTGCCGCCCATCCGCAGGAGACAGACTGGGCCCAGATCGACGTCCTCTACGCCGCCCTCGAACGGCTCCAGCCATCGCCCGTGGTGACCCTCAACCGTGCCGTCGCGGTCGGCAAGGTCCACGGACCCGCCGCAGCACTGGCGATGATTGAACCATTGGGGTCGCGCCTCGCAGGCTACTTTCACTTCTTCGGAGCCAAGGGGGCCTTTCTGCTGCAGCTTGGCCGGAAAGACGAGGCCCGCACGGCCTTCGACCAGGCCATCGCACTTGCCAACACGCCCGCCGAGGCCGCCCACATCCGTCAACACTTGGATCGCCTGCACCGCGAGAATGCTCCAGCGCCTAGCTGACAAAAATCCATCGGTTGTTGTCGGCCCGCAGCGTCCTGCTTCGTCCTGGGGGTAGCCCCGCAAACAGCTCTCAAGCTGAAGCCATATTCAACGCTCGCCGGCGCCGACCGCCCGCTTGTCCTATCGAGACCCAAAGGAGAAGACGCATGACCGTCTCAGCAGACGCCACCCCGACTTCGGACCGTGAGCTGATGTTGACCCGCATCATCGATGCCCCGCGCGACAAAGTGTTCAGAGCATGGACAGATCCCGAGCTTCTCAAGCAATGGTTCGCGCCTCTGCCCTACACCACGCCGTTTGCTGAACTCGACGTCAGGCCGGGCGGAGCCAACCTGATTGTCATGCGCGACCCTCAAGGCAACGAGTTTGCGAACCGCGGCATCTATCTCGAGGTCGTCGAGAATGAGCGGCTTGTCTTCACCGACGCCTACACCAAGGCATGGGAGCCTGCAGAAAAGCCGTTCATGACGGTGATCCTGAGCTTCGAGGCGGAAGGTGGCAAGACGCGGTACACCGCCCGCGTGCGCCACTGGAGCATTGCCGACCGTGAGGCCCACGAAAAGCGCGGCTTTCACGAAGGGTGGGGACGGTGCGCCGACCAGCTTGCGGCGCTTGTCGCAAAACTCTGAAAGCAAAGCCGCCCATCTATCAGTGCCGGCGGATGGCTCAAGGCCGCCGCCGCCGATTCGCAAGAACATCTCGTTCGGCTCGTGGCCATTGATCCAAGCCACCATCCCCGTGAGCGGAGAAGGGCACACTCTAAGGGATCTTTCGGATCGACCAGAGGATGGCGTTGAGGAGGATTTGTTGGTAACGCGGATCGCGCCAAACGGCCTCTTCATGTCCAAGCGCCATATAGAACACGCGCCCGCGCCCGTACGTGCGGGTCCACGCCAGAGGCCAACCATAAAATCGCCGCCGCACACCGCTCAGTGTCAGGTCCACCGAAGTGGCATCGAGACGCAGCAGAACATGCGATCCCTCGTAGTCGAAGTCGCTGATCTGGTAGATCTCGTCCGCGATCTGCAGCGAGGTTCCGAGAAAGGCTACGAGAGGATCAGAAGGATCAACGACCTCAATCCTGACCGCTTGACGCCACGGGTGTCCGTTAAAGTAGCCGCCAATCAATTTCAGATAGTCCGGCCACAAATAAAACGTATCGGTGGCAGAATGGACGCCAAGGAAGCCGCCCCCGGAGCGAACAAAGTCGAGAAGCGCGGTTTTCTGCACATCGCTCATCGGCAGTTCGCCAGTTGTGTAGAACAGGATCGCGGCAAAGCGCCGCAGGTTTTCGGCCGTCAATGCGGAAACGTCGTCCGTCGCCGTAACGGTGAAGCTGCCTGAGCGTTCGCCGAGGTCGTGCAGAACGCTCCCTGAAAGCGGGAGCACCTCGTGTCTGTAACCTGCCGAGTGCGTGAAATAGAGAACGCCGGGGAGCGCCCGGTCGGCGCGGGCGGCGTACGACCAGCCGAGCGACGCGGCCCCAATGAGATTGATGAAATCGCGTCGTCGCATGGCATGGACCGTGCGCAAGAGGCTCGCTTTCGCGTCCGAACCTTGTCAAGGATGGGCGCAGGCATATGGCGAATGCAGCCAACACTGGAATACGACAAGATCTCTCTTTTGGCGAGTCCAAGAGGCCGCCGGCCGCGAGCGCCCCACTCCAGCGATAGCAGCGCCCCCACCCATCGTCACCGAGCAGCGGCTGATCCAATCCAGGTCCAGGAGGACGCTACCCTGCGTTCTGGCCGTAACTTTGACGTGCGAGTGGGCTTGCGGCGCCGCGCCACCGGCGTCTTAAGACGTGCTCGCCCCGCAATTCCGTCAAGCTCGAATGATCAGACGATAGAGGGCGGAACTCGCCAGCACCACCCACGTTGACTTATCCCTAGCATTCAATCCTTCGCTCGCCGGTCCCTCTCGGGCCGCGTTTCAACCCGCAGGGACGATGCGTTGTGCAGACCGGCGCTTTTCGTGTGGTCTCTCGATCGGCGACGGGGGGGGCCCCTAGGGACCATTTGGCCTGAGGCCACGATCATCTTCGGATCGAAAGAAGGTCGCCTTGGAGCGGTGACCAAGCAAAAGATGGTCACGGTAGCGCTTTGTTAGCGCCAGGGGCTCGTCGATCCCTCCGGCGCGAACTCGCTCAAGCCAAAGGAGCGGTCAGCGGCCGCAGCCTGCTCGTATTTGTCGGATCAAGTCCTTGCCCGTACGGAACTTGGAAACTCCACAGTCGTTATTTGTGTCACAACCTTTGCCAGAGGAGGCTGGTCCAAATGGCTACCCGGACGACCCTGAACGTTTCCCTGCCCGTCGAACTCGGTAACTTCATTGCGGCAAAAATCGCCTCGGGTCGCTATGCCTCGGCGAGCGAAGTGGTTCGCGCTGGCTTGCGGCTTCTCGAGGCATCGGAAGCATTGGGTCTTGCCGACTCGTCGCAGCAAACCACACGAATGGCGGATCGCTCCGGCCCTTGATCTTGCCGATATCGGCACCCCAAGGACGCTCGATGTAATTCTTTATGAGTTCGAGGACGCAGCGCGGAGCACCACATGGTCCAACTTGTGCCGACCGGCATTCGCGGACTCGACGAGATACTGCTCGGCGGCATCATCCGCAACAATACGGTGCTCGTTAAGGGAATCCCTGGCTCCGGCAAGACACTACTTGGCATCCAGTTCGTCTATAACGGTGCAGCGCGGTTCAACGAGCCGGGCATCGTCGTGAGCTTCGAAGCCAATCCTGACAAATTCCACCAGGACGCCGAAGGGTTCGGCTGGAACTTGCAGGAGCTTCATGACGCGGGGAGGTTAGAGCTTATCTTTACCAGTCCCGAAGTGCTGCAAACTGAGCTCGACGACCCCCAGAGTTTGTTGTTGCAGCGCGCCAACGAAATCCAAGCACGACGCATCTTCATCGACACCGTTTCGCTCTTTCAAGGCGCCGACCCCAATGGCCCGCCCAAGGCCCGCGGTCGAGGCTCGTACCGCAGCATGCTCAATCAGGTGATGAACAACCTGCACCGCGCCGGCTTGACAGCAATAATTGCCCACGAGGTCGCGCAGCACGACGAGCTGGTTTGTAGCCTCGAGGTTGCCGATGTGCTTGCGGACACGGTCATTCGTGTGGATCGCGGCCGGCGCGAACGCGGCATATATCGGTCGATCGCGATCGAGAAGAGCCGCGGTCAAGACTTTGACGCCGGAAGGCACACCTTGCTGATAACTCCCGGCGTTGGCATCGAAGTCTTCCGCCGTGTGCAAGCCGAGGTGCGCGGGCTTGGCGAGCAGCCAACCTCACGGGTTAAACGCAGCCTGATCGGCGTAGAGGCCCTCGACACGGTTTTCGGGGGTGGCGTGTACGAGGCATCGGTGACCTTGGTCATCGGAGTGTCGGGCGCGGGAAAGTCGCTTCTTGGTTATCAGGTTGCCGCAGAAAGTGGCAAGAACGGTCGCCCGGCACTTTTGGTTTCGCTCGACGAGCATCCGTTGCAGATTCAACGCAATGCCAACGCACTCGGGCTGGATCTTGGCGAACAGTTTGCGGCCGGAACGGTGCAATATTTGCATGATTCGCCGCTCGAGCTCGAAATCGACACTCACTATCATAGGATCAAACAGATAATTGAAGAACATCAGATTGAGCGGCTCGTGCTCGATGGTTTGACAACGTACCAGAATGCTCTTGGCGATCAACGCATTTTCCGGGAATTCGTGCACGGTCTGATTGCCTTTGCCAAGCGCCGCCTCATCACGACGTTCATTCTTTATGAGAATCCAGAAGTTTTCGGTATAACGCGTTTCATGCCTGACGCCGCCATCAGCTCGATCGTCGACAACATCCTGTTGCTGAGTTTCGTTGAGATCGGCAATCAGGTGCGTCGGAGTTTGACTGTCATTAAGGCGCGAGGCTGTGCGCATGATCTTGTCTCCCGCGAGTTCACGATCGGTACTAGCGGAATCTGCCTCGTGGAGGACCGTGGCGCCGGCCTCAACACGCCATTTAATCGCCTGGACAGCTTGCTCAGTCGTGCACCAAAACGTCGGCCCCATACTGAGGACGAACAGGAGCATGCAAACCGCGATGCCATCGAGGCGGCAAAATGACATTGGGGCTGACGTTCGATGGCAGTGACCTGGACCGGCAGCTCTTTGATCCTGACGCTTGGGTGCCAGTTATCGACCGGTTCGCGCGCTCCTGCCGGTTGGCTGTTCAGCTGTTTGATGAGGCGGGTCGGACGCTCACGCGCGTCGTCAATGAGCAGGAGTTTTCGCTTGCGCTCCACACTGGCCTCGACGCTGACCAACGTCCTCTAGGCACCACCAGCAACGAGACGCAGGACCTCGCCCGTCGCGCGATCCACTCGGGCCAGTTGACCCTCGCAACCGACGACAGCGGCCTGGGCTACGTTGCCGTTCCCTTAGGACTGGCAGAACGCGGACGCGGGGCGTTGATTGCCGGACAAGTGTTCCTGCGCTTTCCCGATCAGTTGGCGCTCGATCGCGTGGCTCGCGCACGCGGGTTGCCCAGCCTATGGGCAGTGGCGCGACGCGAGCGACCGACGTCGCCAGCCGTGTTGACCAGATACGGCGAGCTATTGCGGACTCTGGGCCAAGCCTTCCTTGAGGCACGTCACAGCGAACTCATCAGACTGCGAGAGAGTCAGGAGCAGATCCGCCAGCGGGCCGAGGAGTTGGAAGCGGTGCTGGCTGCCACTCCGGCGGTCATATTGATTGCCCATGATTCCGCATGTGAGCGCGTTACCGGCAACAAGCGGGGGTACGAGCTGTTGCGCGCGCCGCCGGGCGCCAACTTGTCGCTGACGGCGAGCGGCCGCGAGCCGGCGACGCATTTCAGGATTCTGCAAGACGGCGTCGAGCTCGCGGTCCGCGATTTGCCCATTCAGAAGGCGGCGCGAGGCGAAGCGGTTCAAGGGGTCGAACTTGACCTTGAATTCGACGATGGGGCCCACGTCGCGCTAACCGGGAGCGCGGTGCCCCTCGCCGATGCCGACGGCAACGTGCGCGGTGCCGTCGGCGCATTCATGGATACAACGGCGCGCAAAGCCTTGGAGGCCCAACAGAGGCTGCTCATCCGAGAGCTGCAGCACCGCACCAAGAACCTGCTCGCGGTCGTGCAATCGGTCGTGGCCAATTCGCTCGCCAATGATGCGGCGTCGGCAACGGTGAGCGAAAGCATCTTTGGACGATTGAAAACCCTTGCCTACGCTCAAGATCTCGCGATTGGGATTGGAGAAAATGGTGTCCTGCTGTCCCGGCTCATTCACGCGGAACTCGGCACCTTTGCGGGGCGATTTTTTCTAGCCGGGCCGGATGCGTCGCTGGACGCCGGGGTCGCCCAAAATCTCGCACTCGTGCTCCACGAACTGACCACCAACGCGATCAAGTACGGATCGCTCAGCTCTGCTGCCGGTACGGTCACCATCAACAGTTCGATTGCCAACGAAAGTCACCTGACCCTCATTTGGACAGAACGTGGCGGGCCCCGGGTGAGTCCCCCTCGACGCATGGGTTTTGGTTCGCAATTGATTGAACGGGCTTTTTCCTCCGATTCTCGTTCCAGGGCCGTTGTCAATTACTGTGCCGATGGCTTGGAGGCGCGCTTCGACATTCCACTAAAATTTGCGCAAAGTTCCGAGGGCGGCGTTTTGCCTGCACAGCGGCGCAGAGAAAGCTCCACCTCATCGCTGCATGGCCTCTCCGTGCTTATCGTTGAGGACGAGGTCCTCATCGCGCTCGAAGCCGAAGCGGAATTGCTACGCGCCGGTACCGGGGCCATGACCAGGGCACACTCGATCGAGGAAGCGGAACGCTGCATTACCAGTGCGCCGTTCGACGTTGCAATCCTCGACGTCAACCTGAACGGTCGACCATCGTTTCCCCTTGCTGATCTCCTCGCGGACCGAGGCATCTCGTTCGTGTTTGCCTCGGGCTATAGCGGTCTCGACGCATTACCGGAGCGCTGGCGCGACGTTCCTCTCGTCAACAAGCCCTACAGCACGGCCGAGCTCGCGGCCGCCATCGCCCAAGCCAGGCGCCATGTTCACGCACCATGACCGATCGCGTGGGGGCTGTGCAAACGTCCCTGCCCCCAGCGCTGCAGCACCGCGCGATCGGATCTGTCCTGAGCTTCAGATCAACGCGCTGATGCGAATTCCTTGAAGGTATAGGCGCTATTGGCGAGGCGCCCAACCGAACGCCCATGGGTTCTTGTCAATCGGGCTCCCTTAGGCTTCGTCAAAAGGCCGCCTATAGGGTGCGCCGGCTACCCGTCCATGGTGGACATTAGCGGCCGCGCTTCTGTTGCCGATTCCAAAGGGATCTGGCTTGCCATCATGGCTTGGCTTGGCCGTTGCGTGACGGACTCGCGCCGCGCACGTTGTGCCAGGGATCGACCTGGGCATTTCGGTTAGGGATCTTCTCAGTCGCCGACCTGTAGGCTTGGTCGATTTCCTGATTCCTCTGGTCCTCGGCCGGTGAGTGCGTCTTTTCCCCGATGTGCGACAAGTTGAGTGCTTGCGAAAAGGCAGGGGCAGAGAACAAAACGAAAAGCGCTGCTAGCAGGAAGGTTCTCATCGGCTTCTCCATGTGTCGGCGGCGTCCCACCGCACGACGATGGCGGTCAAGCGTATCGAGCCGACAAATGATGGAAAAGACATGACGGGGCAATACTCTCAGGGCGCAGCCAACGCTCAAATTGGCGTTGCGACCGCCTGCCGCAGGGGCGGCAAAGCCCGGGGTCCTAC
>Ga0066903_100005242_pt1 | contig 11200 bp, 12 predicted proteins | sample PanSoiMetaGPlot1_FD_67491 | JGI IMG/M metagenome (GOLD analysis project Ga0066903, IMG submission 67491) | Tropical forest soil microbial communities from Panama analyzed to predict greenhouse gas emissions - Panama Soil - Plot 1 (version 2) | ecosystem: Environmental > Terrestrial > Soil >...
CCATTACCACAAGTATTGGCTTAACGAGAAAACCGGAAAGATTTTTTGCCTGTGCGAGGCGCCAAACGAGGAGGCGGCGATACGGGTTCATCGCGAAGCGCACGGTCTGGTCGCGGCAAAGCTAATTCGGGTCGAGCCAGACGTGGCTGATTTGTTCATGGGCGGAAGTGAAGTGAACGCGGCTGGCGCGGCCCTGGCTCCCAAAACGAGCGAAAGGGACCCCGGACTGCGCACGATTTTGTTTACTGACATCGTCGATTCCACACCGATGACGCATCAAATAGGCGACGAGGCCGCGATGGAATTACTGGAAGTGCACGACCGCATCGTACGGGACGCGCTGGCAACAAATGCCGGGCGAGAGGTCAAACATACCGGCGATGGAATCATGGCTTCGTTCTTTTCTGCCGCTGCCGCGATCAAATGTGCCGCTCGCATCCAGCGCGAGATTGCGAATCACAGGCAGGAAAATAATGACCGGCCCATTCGACTTCGCATTGGCGTGGCTGCCGGCGAACCAGTCGAGCACCACAATGATCTTTTCGGATGCACGGTTCAACTTGCGGCGCGCCTTTGTTCCGAGGCCAAGCCGGAACAAATCCTAGTGTCCAGCGCCGTTGCTGAATTGTGCGTTGGCAAAACGCTCGCCTTCCAGGAAGTCGGCGATGTTACTCTCAAAGGCTTCGACACACCGGTGCGCGCTCACGCGGTCACTTGGGCCGAGGCCGGGTCCGCTTAAGCCCGAGCGGGTTGGAACGGTGCTTACGCTGCCGCTATTCCGGCCACGATGAGCCCAATCCGCAGTTTGCAGAAGGGCATGACTGTCTCAAGCACTGAACTAAGTAAACAGACGCTTGGCGCCCGCGCCTCTATTGAGTTCTGTTCGGCTTAGTGGCTCCACCCATAGTGATTTCAGTAGCGACGTTTTCGCCTCCCACTTTGGCGTAGATCACGGTTGCGGACCCTCCCCTTCTCAGTTCGCCGGCTACTTTGGTTTTCGCATCGCGCTTAATTTCAATGTCCTGCGCGGTTGTGCGCAATAGTATCATGTCGGAGCTGATTCGTTGAATGGTGCCATCGGCGCGAAATTTCTGGTCGGCTGCCAATGAAATGGCGGTCAGAGCAAGGCTGATCACTAAGGCAATACTCAATGTTGATTTGATCTTTCTCATTGCACGATTAGACGGCAGAACCGTCTTCAATACAAGCGCGATGCGCCGTCTCGTGCGTTGCCCCCTGGCTCGGCCCCATTTAGGTTAGACAAGCGTGCACCAACCGTTATTGCAGATCCGAAATTTCATCGATGGTAAATTCGTCGACCCGAAAAACGGGAAATATCTCGACAATATTGAGCCGGCCACCGGCAAAGCCTTTTCACAGGTCCCGGACAGCGGGAAAGAAGATGTCGATCTTGCTGTCGCAGCGGCCGAGAAAGCATTCGCGGATTGGTCGAAGAAGCCGGCGTCCGAGCGATCGACGATACTTCTGCGCATTGCCGATTTGATTGAGCGCGACTTGGAAAAGTTCGCGCGTGCCGAATCGATCGATACCGGTAAGCCGATTACGCTTGCGCGCTCGCTCGATATTCCACGCGCGGTCTCAAACTTTCGCTTCTTCGCGACTGCGATCCTGCACACCGAAAACGAAGCGCATGTGACCGACGGCGTTGCGTTCAATTATACCTTGCGTCAACCGCGCGGCATTGCCGGCTTGATCTCGCCGTGGAATCTGCCGCTCTATCTCTTGAGCTGGAAAATTGCGCCGACCATCGCCGTCGGGAACACTGCAATCGCCAAACCGAGCGAGCTCACGCCGATGACAGCATTTTTGCTGTGTGAAGTTTGCCTCGGAGCCGGCTTGCCCAACGGCGTGCTCAATGTGGTGCACGGGACGGGCCCAAATGTCGGGGCTGCCGTGGCGGCCCATCCGAAGATCACGACGATCTCGTTCACCGGCGGCACCGTAACCGGCCGAAAAGTCGCGGAAGCCTGCGCGCCGTTGTTCAAGAAAGTTTCACTCGAGCTTGGGGGCAAGAATCCAAACATTATTTTCGCTGATGCCGATCTCGACGCGGCGATTGCCGGCAGTGTTCGATCGTCGTTCGCGAACCAGGGACAGGTTTGTTTGTGCGGCTCTCGTGTCTTCGTCGAAAAGCCAATCTACAAAGAATTCGTCGATCGCTTCATCGACAAGGCCTCAAAGTTGAAGCAGGGCGATCCGCTGGACGAAAAGACCGAGCAGGGCGCGATCGTGAACAAGGCACAGCTCGAGAAGGTGAAGTTTTATGTCGATCTTGCCCAGAAGGAGGGAGGCAAGATCGCGCTCGGCGGGAAAGCTCCCGAATCGACGAACGAGCGAACGCGGGACGGTTATTTCTTCCCGCCCACGGTAATTGTCGATCTTCCGGTCGCGTGCCGGACGAACCGCGAAGAGATTTTCGGCCCCGTCGTCACGATCACGCCGTTCGAGAGTGAAGACGAGGTCATTCGTTATGCGAACGACGTCGATTACGGACTTTCATCGACCGTCTGGACACAAAATGTGAGTCGCGCACATCGCGTCGCCGAACAAATTCACACCGGAACGGTTTGGGTGAACTGTTGGCTCGTCCGGGATCTCCGTGTCCCGTTCGGCGGGATGAAAGCCAGCGGCGTCGGCCGCGAGGGCGGTACCGAGGCGTTACATTTCTTCACAGAAGCTAAGAACGTCTGCATCGCTCGATAAACTTAGTGACGAGAGGAAGCGCGGAGACTGTCGCGCCTTAGCCTTGGCGAAGGCGGATTTCTTCGCCGAGCCCAAAAACGTTTGTATAGCGAAGTAAGTGGGCGATTAGCCTACCACCACATGCCGCGATAGCCCCAGGCACCGTACCAACGGTGACTCCAATACGGATCCATCGAGTAGGCCATGTAATAGTCCTGCGCGACCTGCTGTTGAACACAAAGATTCTTGTACCTCTGATACTCAGCTTCGTGACCGACGTAGGCGATTCCTGCGCCTTCGTCTTTGTAAGCGTAAATGGTCTTGCCCTTGTAGCTCACGCGCTGGACACGATTCGGCGTCATCTTTGCATAGACTTCTTTTTGCAACGGAGTTGAAGGCGTCACAGTGTGGAAGCCTGCCGAGGACAGCAATGATTTGGTGTTAGTCGCTTCCATTTCCGCGCAGCTCGCGAAGAAGAGGACCGTCGCGACTCCGCCGAAAAGAATGACCACACTTGAAACGAATTTCTTCAGGTTCATGGGTTTACCTCCGCGGGGAAAATGATCCGAGCCGCGGTCGTTAGGGTATGGGACTTAGGTCTCACCCATAAAGTTGGGACGTTGAGGGGTTGAGAACAAGAAAATCCGTGTTGATCCGCGTGATCCGCGGTGCAGGGTTGTTTCATGTGCCGAGCCATCAAAACCCTGCATAACTTTTCACCACCGGCGACGAATGAAGAGGTCCACGCATCGTCGCTGCAATTCGTCCGGAAGCTAAGTGGGTTCACTAAGCCCTCACGCGCGAATGAAGAAGCGTTCAACCGCGCGGTGGACGAAGTCGCGCATGCTGCACATCATCTTTTAGAATCGCTGGTTACGAGCGCGCCGCCGCGTAACCGGGAAGCCGAAGCGCTGAAAGCAAAGGCGCGGTCGGCAAAACGATTCGGCCACGTTCACAACGGCAATGGCCACCGGCATTGACCCAATCGATCAAGAGCATGAGTAAGAGGAATAACTTATGAGTTCAATAAGAGTTTTGGCCGGCACACGCAAAGGCGCGTTCATTCTCACCTCGGACGAGAAGCGCAAGGATTGGAAAGTAGCCGGACCGCACTTTGCCGGCTGGGAGATTTATCACGTGAAAGGCTCCCCGGTTGATCAAAACCGGATTTATGCGTCGCAAACGAGCGGTTGGTTCGGACAAATCATCCAGCGATCGGATGATGGCGGAAAAACCTGGAACACGCCGGGGAGCAAGCCGGAGGAACTGGAGGGGGAACATGGTTTTCCCAAAGGCGAGAGCAACAAGTTCGTCTACGACGGCGTTCCGGGTACTCATCAATGGTACGATGGCACGCAGCATCCGTGGGAATTCAAGAGGGTGTGGCATCTCGAGCCGGCGCTCGATTCGGCCGATCATGTTTACGCGGGCGTGGAAGATGCGGCGTTATTCGAATCGAACGATGGCGGCAAAACCTGGAACGAACTCTCCGGCCTTCGCCAACATGATACCGGCCCGCGGTGGCAACCGGGCGCAGGCGGAATGTGCCTCCACACCATTTTGATTAATCCAAAAGACCAAAAGCAGATGTTCGTCGCAATCTCAGCGGCGGGCGCGTTCCGCACTGATGATGCCGGGAAAACCTGGAAGCCAATCAACAAAGGCCTTGTTTCGAATTTCATGCCCGACCCAACAGCCGAAGTCGGACATTGTGTGCACCGAATCGCGTTTCATCCCTCAAAACCGAGCACACTATTCATGCAAAAGCATTGGGACGTGATGCGGAGCGATGACGCCGGTGATTCATGGAAAGAAGTAAGCGACAATTTGCCGACTGATTTCGGATTTCCGATCGATGTGCACGCGCACGAACCGGAGACAATCTACGTGGTGCCAATCAAGAGCGATTCAGAGCATTACCCGCTCGATGGCAAGCTCCAGGTTTGGCGGAGCCGCACCGGCGGAAACAAATGGGAAGTTCTGACCAACGGTCTGCCGCAAAAAGATTGTTATGTGAACGTGCTGCGCGACGGGATGGCGGTCGATTCCTGCGACTCGTGCGGAATTTATTTCGGGACAACCGGCGGCCAAGTTTATTGCTCAACGGATTCCGGCGATTCCTGGAACCCGATCGTGCGTGACTTGCCGGCGGTTCTTTCAGTCGAAGTACAGACACTGCCGTGAAGAACTCCCAAAACCCAAATCCCAAATCCCAGGTAAGGTTCAAAATCCAAAATCCCAATGTTCGCTGCCGGGCTCGGAATTCTGATTTTGGAAGTCTTGCCTCTGGAATTTGCTGGGGCTTTGGAGCTTGGGATTTGGAGCTTACACGATGATCAGAATCGTGTTGCCGCATCATCTTCGTACGCTGGCAAAAGTCGGCGACGAGGTGACGGTCGATCTTAACGGCAATGGGACCGTGAAATCTTTGCTCGACGCACTCGAAGAAAAATATCCGGTGCTTCGCGGCACGATCCGCGAGCACGCAACGTTAAAACGCCGGCCGCTTGTTCGTTTCTTCGTTTGCGGTGAAGATATTTCGCACCAATCACCGGACGCTCCCCTGCCCGATCCGATTCTGAAAGGCCAGGAACCGTTCTTCGTCATGGGCGCGATTGCCGGTGGATAATTGCTAGACAGGATTTACAGGATTGTTTGGATTTCGGTCCCGTAGAAAATCGGGCATATCCTGTCTGGATCAGGCAATGGCGAACTTTTCCAGCCTAACAGCGCAAGAAAATCGCTCGGCGATGGATAGGTTCGCCGCGCGGCTTCGCGGATTTGGACCGCTCGGGATTCTCGCAATCCTGATCATCCTCTGCGGCAATTTTATCTTCACACCGCTGAGCGCGGTGCTCGTTTTGATTTGGGCGAAAATATCAAACACACCGTGGGGCGAGCTAGGATTCATTCGGCCACGCAGCTGGACCAAGACAATTGCCTTCGGCATTGTCTTCGGCGTTGCGCTGAAATTTTTCATGAAAATGATCGTGATGCCGCTCATTGGTGCACCGCCGGTCAATTGGGCGTTCCATTTTGTCACGGGCAATCCGGCCGTAATCCCGGAAATGCTCTACGTGATCATAATCACCGCCGGTTTTGGCGAAGAAGTCTTGTATCGCGGCTGGATGTTCCAGCGCCTTGGAAAACTTTTTGGGCAAAACACAATTGCCAAAGGCGCGATCGTTCTCGTTACGGCGACCTTATTCGCGGCGGCGCACTATCCGGGACAAGGCTGGCCCGGCGTCGAGCAAGCATTTGTCGTTGCGTTAGTTTTCGGTTCGATCTTTGCCGTCACCGGACAGATTTTTATGTTAATGATCGCGCACACGGCTTTTGATTTAACTGCGCTCTGGATGATTTACTACGATTTGGAAACGTCCATCGCGCATCTGATCTTCAAATCACCATGAGCGAAACGTTCGAAAGCAAGCGCGCGGCCGAGCCGGTGGGCGCATTTCCGCACGCGAAACGCGTGGGCAATTTGCTCTTTCTTTCCGGCATCGGCCCTCGCGTACGCGGGAGCAAAGAAATTCCAGGTGTGAAACTTGCCGCCGACGGGAGGATCGACACTTACGATATTGAGAAACAGTGCCACGCCGTTTTTGAAAATGTGCGGCTTGTATTGGAGGATGCGGGCGCTAGCTGGAACGACATTGTCGATGTCACCGTGTTCCTGACGAACATGAAAAAAGATTTTCCGGTTTACAACAAAATCTACGCTGAGTATTTCGCCGGTCCGGCCAAACCAAACCCGACGCGTACGACCGTTGAAGTCACCGCGCTTCCGACGCCGATTGCGATTGAACTTAAAGTAATCGCCGCTATCGGATGAATGGAGGGATGCGCTCCGTCGCGTCCCATCATTTACTCAAAGGAACTTCAAAAGCAGGACGACACGGAGGTCGTCCCTCCATTGTCGATCTATTCTGAAATTCGGCGTTGGACGTTCGGCGCCGAGCATTGGACGTTTTCTGATGTCCTTCAAAGTAGTCGCCGTCGATCATACCGGCATCACGGTTTCAAATCTCGAGCGCTCCCTCGCCTTCTGGCGGGATGTTTTGGGATTCGAATTTTCGCACAGCGCGCATCAAACCGGTGAAAGGCCAGAGCAAATTACGGGAGTAAAGGGCGCTGATCTGAAGCTCGCGGTTTTGAAGACACCTAGTGGCCACAAGATCGAGTTGCTTGAGTACTACGAGCCGGCAGATCGAAGAAGAGATAACGCGCTTCGGCCGTGCGACCTCGGTCACGTGCATGTCGCATTGGTTGTTGATAATCTCGACCTGGTCTTGGAAAGAATTGCCGCATCCGGTTGGGAGAGGGCCGGCAAACCGCAAACGCTCACGCACGGGCCTAATGCGGGGAAGCGCGTGGTCTACGTTCGCGATCCGGATGGAACGACGATTGAATTCATGCAAATGGCAGGTAGCGGCGATTGACCTCAATCACTAACTTTGACGGGCGGTTCGGTGAACCGCCCCTACCTCGCGACGTTTTTGTAAACGACACCCGCCTTCATAACAAAGCTAACGCGACGCACCGCGGTGATGTCTTTCAAAGGATCACCATCGACCGCGATGATGTCCGCCTCGTAGCCCGGCGCAATCGAGCCGATGCGATCTCCCATCCGCATCGCTTCGGCGGCAAGTGAGTTTGCGGAAACCAGCGCAGTCATCGGATTCACTCCGGCATCGCGGACGCGATCGATGAACTCCTCGGCGTTGCGACCGTGGGCGCCGGCAACTGCATCCGTTCCGAAAACAACTTTGAGTCCGGGAACCCTGGTCGCGCGCCGGACAAGATCGTGGTTGAGCGATAACACTCGTTCCATTGCCGCGAAGCCTTCTTCCGTGTAACCGGGAGTGCCGAGGAAGCGCTGCTTGTTCGCGACGTAATTCTCAATGATGAGCCCGGCTTGTGGATCGAGATACGTCCCGCGATCGGCCATCAATTTCAGGTCGTCGTCGGTCGCCATCGTGCCGTGCTCAATTTCAGTGCAACCGGCGACTGTGGCGGCGCGCACGGCATTTTTGTAAGCGTGAACGAGTGTGCGCAATCCCTGTTTGTTCGCTTCGTCGCAAGCCGCGTTCAGTTGTTCTTGTGACAATGTCATACCGCCGCCCTGTCGGATTGATTGCGAAGCGAAAATTTTGATCAAATCGGCGCCGGCTTCTTTTTGTTTGCGAATGAAGGTTCTGATTTCGTCCGGTGTTCCAGTTTTTTCGCCCTTACCCTCGAGCGGCTGGACGGCCGTAAGGACTCGCGGACCTGGAAGGAGTCCCTTTGCGATCGAGTCGCGCAGCGGAACATCCGTCGGCGAACCGACACTCTGCACAGTAGTAAAGCCCGCCATCAACGTGAGCCAGGCATTGGAGGCAGCCTGGTAGGCGGCGAACGGAGTAGTCTTGTCGTCACCTGCGTTCTTGCCGTCCTCGCCAAAGCTCCAGGTAATGTGAACGTGCGAATCAATCCATCCCGGCATTACCGTGAATCCTCGCAAATCGTAATTAACGGGCGATGCTTCCGGATCGAGTGCCAGAATCTTCGAACCTTCGACAACGATTCGGGTGTCGCGCAGAAGATGACCGCGGCCATCGAGCAGCGCTTTTGCCGCAATAATGACGCGTTTCTTATCTGGCGCAGCCGTTGGAATTTCCCCGACGCTCGCGCAAACAAACAGGACAGATGCACAGAAGAATAGAATTGTGCCTTGTCGCATCCGCACAAAATTAGGATTTCAGGCAAATCCTGTCTACAATCACAATCATGCAGTTTGCGGCTAACGAAGGTTTCGCGAGACAACTGGATGGCGAGGACCCATTTCGATCTTATCGCGAGAAATTTCACCTGCCGATCGGCAAAGATGGAAAGCCGCTGATTTATTTTGCGGGAAATTCGTTAGGCCTGATGCCGAAATTGGCAGGCGAATTTGTGGATCAAGAACTGGCGGATTGGGCGAAGCTAGGCGTAGACGCTCATCTCGACGCGAAGACGCCGTGGTACACCTATCACGAACCATTGCGCGAACCGGCCGCGCGAATCGTCGGCGCGAAGCCGGTCGAAGTCATTTGCATGAACAGCCTGACCGTGAACCTGCATCTGATGCTGGCGACATTTTATCGGCCGACGAAATCACGATGGAAAATCTTAATGGAAGATCCCGCGTTTCCTTCCGACACCTACGCGATCAAAACCCAAATCCGTCATCACGGACTGGATCCGAAAGACGCCCTCGTGCTGGCAAGTCCGCGCAAGAATGAATTCAACGTGCGCACGGAGGACGTTATCGATCTTATCGAGAAAAATCGCGATTCACTCGCGATCGTCTGGCTCGCAGGCGTAAATTTTTTCACCGGGCAATTATTCGACATGCCTGCGATTACGAAAGCGGCCCAGAAGCACGGCATTACGGTAGGATTCGATCTTGCCCACGCGGTCGGCAACGTTCCGCTTGCGATGCACGATTGGAATGTCGATTTCGCAGTTTGGTGTTCTTACAAATATCTAAACGCCGGGCCGGGGGCGATCGGCGGCGCCTATTTGCACGAACGGCACGCGACGAACACAAAACTTTCACGACTCGCCGGCTGGTTCGGCAATGATCCGAACACGCGCTTTCAAATGCAGCTCGAACCAGAGTTTATTCCCGTTCCATCCGCGGACGCGTGGCAAGTCAGCAATCCACCGATTTTTTCAATGGCGCCGTTGCGAGCATCGTTGTCGATCTTCGATGAAGCCGGCGGCATGCAACCTCTCCGCGAGAAGTCGACGAAATTGACCGGATATCTCGAATTTCTGATTAGCAGCGCTGGTTCAAAGCGTTACTCTGTGATAACTCCGGCGGACCCGAGCGCGCGCGGGTGTCAGTTGTCGATCCTCGCGCACGAACACCCAAAAGAATTGTTCAAGGAACTCCAAACCGCCGGCGTGAAATGCGATTTCCGCGAACCGAATGTCATCCGTGTCGCGCCGACTCCTCTTTACAACACGTTTTACGAAGTGTGGCGTTTTGCGGAAATTCTCAGCGCGCATAAGTAATCGGCTCAGCAGAGCAACTGTTTGACGCAATCAATTAGCACCTGAATCGAGAAAGGCTTCACCAGATACTTCACTTCGTGCCGATTGAAAAAGAGCGCGATGTGCGGATCGGCCGCGAAACCGGTGATAAAGATGAATCGATCAGCCAATGACGGCCGAATGTCCTTCGCCTTTAGATAAAACTCGTCGCCGCGCAGCTTCGGCATCTTCAAATCGCAGATGACGGCGTCGTACTCGTGCGCTTTCACCTTGAGCATTGCTTCTTCGCCATCGAAGGCGACATCGACGAGGAAGTTTTCGTCGGCCAGGATCCACTGAAGCGCGGAAGCGAGTTGCCGATCGTCATCGACGACGAGAACTGCTTTTAGCTCCAGGCTGTGAACGAGCGGCTCGAGAGGCTGCGATTGAGGATCGAATCGTTTCATGCAGAGAACGCACATCCTGCATGAGCAGACGCAGTGCCATTAAGCCGACCGGAATCGCCGGCGGTCGGCCGGGTCTAATTCTTCCAACCTCCCAGTTGGAACAGCATCATGTACTCGCGATTCCTCACCAATTGGCCGGGGCCAAATAGCACAGTCGGTTGTTCGACATGTTGTTCGATCAGCCACCCGATTTCCTGGGACCATGCCTCGCGATAGGCGACCTCTGACCATCCGAACTTTGGGTCAGGCGCAGGCGTTAACTTTGTCGGAGGCTGCCCTGCGGGAGGCACGTCGACCTCTCCGACAACGAACACGCGATGTCCCGATTGCAGGGTAGCGGCGATTGCCTCTTCGACATCGGTCAATGGCGAAGGCGATGCCAGCTTGGTCAATATTAAATCGTAACGATGAACCCGATGGTCAGTCAGTTCGGGCACGGTCATCCACCGCGCGGTGCCATGATAGTACCAGCTGAAAGAAATGCCGTAGCTCCATGGATTAACAATGATCAGATCATCAGGGCGGGCCTCTTTTTGAGCAGCTTCGGTTATCAGGTGGGCGTTTGATTCAGCGGGAAGCAACGCCGGCCAAATCGCCGCTGCCAGCCCGATCATTGCCGCACTCACCAGTCCAATACGGACCAGACGAAGCCAGTGAGGTCGCGGAAGATTCGCCCATAGCACGTCTGCGGTCGCGACCAAAAGACAAATCAGGGCAAGGAAGTACCGACCTTCGGGCTTTCGCGGCAGAAGGCGAAAGAACGCGTAATACAAGGTAATCGACAACGGAATCAAAAGAAGCCCCAAGAACAACAGATCGCGTTCTCTTGTTGGCTTTCGCCAGACAAACACGAGCCGGCAAAGTGATCCCGCTAGCGCAAGCGCGACAACACCCAGCCAAATTTTGGGGAGCGCCACCACATTTTCTCCCCAAGCACTGACAAAGTGTTCCCAATACGGCTCAACTTCTGGATAAAACACAGCGCTTCCCCTTTTACTTCCGAAGAATTGAAATAAGTACGGTATATAAAG
>Ga0066903_100005243_pt1 | contig 11200 bp, 25 predicted proteins | sample PanSoiMetaGPlot1_FD_67491 | JGI IMG/M metagenome (GOLD analysis project Ga0066903, IMG submission 67491) | Tropical forest soil microbial communities from Panama analyzed to predict greenhouse gas emissions - Panama Soil - Plot 1 (version 2) | ecosystem: Environmental > Terrestrial > Soil >...
CAATGCCTATCGACAAACCGTTCACCATCGACCAGGCATGTGACGCCATCGATTACCCACTCTCCCGATCCACCGAGCGCCAATACATTCGCGCCGTCCTCATATCCGTAATGGATGAAGGCTACGGCGTGGCACGGCGCATCACTCCGCGATATTGGGCCATATAAGGACCATCGCTCGATGCCCACCCAAAGCGGTGGGCATTAGGCGGCGATCCCGCCCATGGTGCCAAGGTGGCACCATGGTACAAACGAGGTAATGTCATGTACACAGTCCATGGCGCACGATGGGCCGAGACCAACGACATGTTGGTCGGCCACTCATGCGATCCTGGCATCTGCCCAATCGCCAGATGGCTGAATATTGAAATGTCCTCTCATATCGTTAGTCAAAGCCCGCAATGGGTACAGGCCCATAACCGCCGACACATGCCGACCTCGCTCTCCCAGGCGAGGACCCCAACGACACCCTTATCCGCGCCATAACCGGCCACGGCTCACAAGCGAGTCATTGACATGCCAATTCCAGTCAGCGACCCTCGCGATCCCCATCCCGATCGCGAGGGATTTTGGGCATATCACAACTGCTATCGATGCAAGTACGCTTACTTGCCCAATCCGCGACCGTGTGTGCGAATATCCCCAAGCCCGTGACGATTGAGGTAACTCATGCACGCAGTTAGCGAATATCGCCCACCACCTTTCGCCCCACGCATTTGGATCGAGGGCGACAACATAGTCCTCCTCTTCCGTGACGGTCAGGCAATCACCGTACCGCGCCACGAACAAGCCCGTGTCCTTTTATTCGTGGCCCGCGAGGCCAAACGCTGGGAAATCCGCCACCCGACCGAACCCTGGCTCGAGCAATGGTCTCTGGCGTCGCAACGCAAGCGCGATGAAATCCGCGCCGCTGCAGAACGCGACGCGACTAACCGTGCCATCGCCGCCTCACGCAAGCGCGTACGTGTGTCGAAGGAGGCCAAAGCCGCAGCGCGCAAAGCCGAAGTTAACCGCATGTTGGAGGAGATCGGACTATGACCCGCGTCGTAGTTACCAGACCCATAATAGGTATCTGTTTCATGCAGGTATGTGCATGTGCAGATTGCACCGACACCGAAATGCTCGCAGTCGCCAATCTCGAAAATCCCTCGGGGACATCAAACGGCTGGGTACGTGTTATACGCGAGGACGAACCCGCCGACGATTTTTGGCACCTAGAGAAAATGGTGCCTGTCGTGTGCGGTGATGACCCCACACGCAAGCACTTTATCCTTGTGTGTTAGCTATGAGCCTCTTGGCATGGCTCGGCTTCGCCGCGACCATCACCGGTGTCGCCTCAGTTACTGACGGCGACACCATCGTTGTATCCGACAAGCATATCCGCCTCGCGGGCATTGACGCGCCAGAGCTCGCGCAACCGCTGGGAACGGCTGCGCGAGCGCACTTGCGCGACATTATCTCCGGGCGTGCCGTTGTGTGCGAGCCCGACGGCACCCGCAGCTACAACCGCATCGTCGCCGTCTGTTCCGTCGACGGCACCGACATCGGCTGGAAGATGGTTCGCGACGGTTACGCCGTGCGTTATCCGCAATATGACCGCGAATGTCGCTATTGCGATGCCCAAACCGCTGCGCAAGCTGAACGCAGCGGTTTGTGGGCGGGGCCATTCGAGATGCCCTGGGACTACCGTCATCGGAGACCAAAATGAGTTCCGCACCAGACAAATCACTATCGATCGAGCTAGCTCGTTATGCGCGCGACATAATGGGGCTTAACGTTAAAGAGGCTGTATTCGCGCTTACTACAGCAGCAGCTATGGTGGCTGCTGAGGATGCTAATTTAGCTGTTCATAAGGCGGCTACCTCGATCGCAGTAAACTTCGCGATATCGTATTGCTACGGCCCGCTCCACCGCGAGCCCACGAGCAGTTGACTTACGGCGCGAAATGTGTTAAAATGACGTTGTTTACAACGGAGGTGACAATGATGACGAAAGATGAGTTAACCGCAGCCGAGCATTATCATTTAATCCTGCGCGTGCTTATATTACGCGAGATAGCTAATGATAATGTGAAGGCGCACGTCAGCGAATTTCTATCTAAATCCGGTTACTCCCGCGCAGAAGAAGCTGCAATTGGTCAGTTCTTTGCAGCGCTCGATGCTACATATTCGGAGTGGAACTGATGCTTTCAAATCAACGAGGCCTCTCGGAACCACTTCGCACCCGCGAACGCGCGGCACTCGATCGCGCTCGCTCCGCGTTTCGAGATATCGTTAACGGCCGCACCGACGATCCAGTCGATTACGCACGTTGGGCACTCACTCAAATCGCCACCATCCTGGGAGAAGTTTAATGCCTGAATTTGAAGTCACCGTCTGCCGCACCCTCATCCAAACCTGCAAGGTCACCATTCGCGCCCGCGATGAGGACGCAGCCAACGATAAGGCCACAGCACTGTGGGAGACCAACGAGAAGGAGGCCAAGTTTGTCAAAGGACAGGATTGGGATCTCGAGAGCGACGAGTTCGAGGTCGAGTCGGTCGACGAGCTCTAGCGGACTGCAGCCGTCCGCGCCATCCGTGTGGTGGCGCGTGGGCTGCAATCCCGCAGCGTCGGGCGTTGCCCGAGAAAGGAAATGTCATGCTCGAAGCCAACATCGCCGCCGTTACCCGTCTCCTCGCCGCCGAATGTGCCAAGCTCGAGGCGCGGCGACCCGGCACCGGCCTCACTCTATCAATCACCGTCGATCAATCCCGCTACTCCAGCGGCGAGGTCACCATGTCCCTGCGTGCCCATTGGTATGCTGAGGGCAACTATCACGACTTGAAGGCTTCATCGATCGGCAAGCTCCTCGATGAGGTGTATCGTCGCCTCGATTTCGCCGATCGCGACGAGCCCGCCCAAGAGGCCAACAACGCCGCACTCAACGCCATCACCTACCAGCCCACCGCTACGGAGGAATAACCCATGGAAACCACCAAGCAGTACAAAGACCACACCATCGCCCTCACCGATGACATGACTTTCGAAGTGACCGGCAAACATTTCGATGGCCTCCAACCGAGACAACGGCAGTTCGCTGCCGTTGTCGATGCGCGTGTCGCTATCGACAAAGCCATTGAAGACCACCTCAAAGCCAACTCGAAGGAATTATTATTCGAGGCACGGGTTGTCACCGACAAAGGTATCGTTGCCGTTGCCACCAGCATCGATCGCCGCACCGGTGGCCTTAACGTAGACGGCATTCGCTATGTCTATCCAGCCGTTGATTGGCTGACCGAAGCGGTTAAGCGTCGAGCTTTAATCACCAACGAACTTCTCGAGCTCAATCGAAAGATCGATCCATTCCAAATGAATATTACGCGAAGCTTTTCACCCGGGCGTGTAGACAGCGTATCATCGCTCGCCACGTATCGCGAGCGCTTTCTCGCCCAATACGCCGAGAAGCTCAAAGAAGCCAATGAACCTGCATGATCCCGCGCGCAAGCGCATCGGTGGCCGCCCTCTCTTCGAGGGCGGCACCGTCATCCCCAACGCCACTATCTCGCTATCAGCAGACGGTAGCGTCTGGGTCGCTTGGATGCTGCCAACCGGCAACAATGAGGCCAAATGGTTCAGCGTACCAATCTCACCCGATAACGGCGACTTCTCATTGCTCATGCACAGCTTCGCCAACGATCCCGAAGGCACGCTGGAGTCGCTGTTTGCGCGTGAGCGCATCCCACCCCGCCTGCGTCAGCGCACCATCCGCTCCATCGTTACCTTGGAGGACATCGGGCTATGACCGATCGAACACCAACGTCTGAGCAACAGGCCATTCTCGCCTTCGCCAAGTCCCAACCCGCCAACCTTTTGGTCAACGCCCTCGCAGGCACCGGCAAGACCTCCACCATCGAGATGGTTTGCTGCGCGATCACCGACCGCGCCATCCTCTACCTCGCCTTCAACAAGCGTATCGTTGACGAAGCGAAGGCACGAATGCCTTCGCACGTCGAATGCCGCACGCAGAACTCCCTCGGCCACAGCGTGTGGGCGGCGGCAATAGGCCGCCGGTTGGCCGTCGATACAGACAAGAACCGAAACATTATCCGTCTGCTCATCAACGAGTTGCCGCGCAAAGCCCAAGAACAGGCGTGGGATGAATTCGCCGACACTAACAAATGGATGCAGCGCGCGAAGCGCGATGGCTACGTCCCATCCGGCTTTGCCGGCGCTTATCGCCGCCTCTACGACGGCTTTGATGATTGGGCCTCACGATACGACGAGACCCCATCCGACCAACAATGCCTGCTTTTGCAGCAGGCATTGTTGCGTAACATCGAGGCCGCCTATGCCGGAGGCATCGACTACGACGACCAGATCTACATGCCCGTTGTCTTTGGCGGCCCGTGGCCCAAGTACCGCTTGGTTGTCGTCGATGAGGTTCAGGACTACAACCCACTCGGCCACGAAATGCTCGCCAAGCTCCTCCATGAGCGCATCATCGCCGTCGGCGATCCTTGGCAGTCCATCTACGCCTTCCGTGGAGCGATGCTCAACGGCATGTCCGCTATGGCCGTGCGCTTCGGCATGGCGGAGCTGCCATTGTCAGTCACGTTCCGCGTACCCAAGCTCGGCGTCGAACGCGCACGTTCGAGAGTCCCGCAATACGAAGCGTATCATGCCAATATCGAGGGCGAAATCTGCGTCCTTGGTAGCGAGGACGCACCATGGACCGCAGCGGACATCCCTGATGACGCCGCCATAATCTGCCGCAACAACGCCCCATTGATATCCCTGGCATTCCGCTTGCTCCGCAGCGGGCGCGCGGTCAAGATGGTCGGCTTCGACATCGGCGCCTCCCTCGTCCGCACCTTGAAGAAGCTCGGGCCGCCGACATTCACTGAGGCACAAACGCGGTTCGCTATCGATCAATGGCTAAGCAACGCATTATCGACCACGAAGAAGGCCGAAACGGCGTATGACCGCGCTGAGTGCCTCCGCGCCCTCGTTGAAGGCAAGCCAACGTTGGGCGACGCCATAGTCATGGCCGACCAGCTCTTCAAATCACAGAAGGGCGTCAACCTTCTCAGCGGACACAAGTCCAAGGGCCTCGAATGGGACACTGTGTTCCACCTCGACCCGTGGCGCATTCCGTCGCCCTACGCCCTTTCGGGCGAAGCTCTCGAACAGGAACTCAACGTCAGGTATGTTATCGAGACGCGGTTCAAGCGCAAGCTCGTCCTCATCAACATGGAGCACTACGACCATGCTACATTACACAGTCCAATTAGCAGGCATGAGGATGATCCCGAATAACACATAGTTTTGAAAAAAGTTGTTGACAATCACCGAAGTTCATGTTGGTATATACCCGTCATCCACCCGAACCCACGAAAGGGGCCAAGCCATGACAAATCTCGTCGTACAGGGTTACACCTTCCCCGTCCCGCCTGCCGTCATTGACGGCATCACCGTCGGCTACGTGTTGCAAGAGGAGGGTGAGGTCCACGCACTGCGCCAGACCAAGCTCGAGAACCTCCGTAACAACTTCGCTTCAAAGGTCAAGGTTGCGCTCGGCGAGGCCGATCAACTCACCGATGCTCAGCTCGCTGACCTCCAGGCGCAGTTCACCGAGTACGCGAACGGCTACAAATTCGGCGTGCGTTCCGGCGGCGGCGCTCCTCGCGTCAAGGTCGATCCCGTCACCAAGAAGATGCTCGACCTCGCGAAGAGCGATATCAAGGTGCGGTATAAGGCCAAGCACGGCGAAAATATCGAGAAGGACGCGCTCGCCGAGTTGGCTGGGCAGCTGATCGAGAAGCGGCGCGACGACTATCTCAAGCGTGCCAACGCCATCCTCCGGCAGGAACAGGCGAACAAGGACCTGTCCCTCGAGGAAATCGGCCTCTAACCACGGCATTGCCGTGACCGAGCTCGATGTAACCCACCAAATCCTTCTCCAACTCGTTAGGGGCGGGGCCGTAATGGCCCTTGCCCTTTTTTCAATTTACATAGCTGTGTGGATATTGCGCCGTTGACCGAGCATCCACTCGACGCCGCTGTCGGCTGCTTCGTAGCCATTTGTTTATCCATTTTCCTTTTTGCTTGTTTTGCTATCGCCGTGTACTTTTGGTGAGCCAGGGAGCGCCAATGGAAGAGACCGCGACGCGCTACCGCGTCACCCTCGGCAATGTCCTCACATTCCTTGGTATGATAACGGTAGCAATTTCGGTCTATTACACGGGCGCAGGGCAGACATCGGCTGACATCGCCATACTCAAGACGGAGCAGGCAAATGAAAAAGCCGCAATCGCCCAGCTCCGAGCCGACACTACTAATAATCAAGCTACCACTCACAGCGAGACTAATCAAGTATTCCGAGATGTTGGTGCGCGCATCGACACCCTTAACACACGCATCGACTCTCTCAAAGATCAAATTGCCGAGATTAAGGGACTTGTCTCCAAGGACGGGCGCACACGCTAGCGCTATCTGCGTTGCCCTAACAGGACTCTTTCAATGCCAACCCACCCCGCTACCACCACTTTCCCCCATGCCCGTACCCGAGCCACCAGCAGCCCGCGTGCGCACCGCACCGATCCAAGACAAACACAAAATCATCCAACATCTCGATGACATCCAACGTTCGCTTGACGACGCCCACACCGATCTCAACGATGTCAAGAAGGCATTGGAACAACGCAAGCACATTGAAACTCAACCCAAGGAGGACCAATGAACCCACTCGCTATCCTCAGTATCGTCCTACCCGTCATCCAACAGTTGCCAACTATCGCGGCCTCCATCGAGGCCCTAGTGTCGGCGGTGAGCGCCATGTCCAAAGCCGGACATAGCACCGACGCAATCACCAGCGCGCTCCAACAGTCCGCCGGTGATGTAGCTCAAGCCGTGGTCGCCAACACGCCGCACGCCGCGCCAGCGGCATAACCCGTCTGGGAGGGAAATTACTGCCAGGTGAGCGACAGCATCAGGTTCGGATACCCGTAAGGGTCCCTGAGGAAATAGGTGTCCTGCAATCCGCCCTCCCGCCGCGTGTCGGTTGCATGAACGGGAAGGACATCGACTGTCGCATGGATCAACCGACGCTCGCACTGGTACGACAGTGCGAGCGTCGCCATCCGGAGGTCATAATGGCAAAGAACCGTTACGAAGGCTCGGCCAAAGACAAAGCGCAGGACAAGCGTGGCCAACGCGCTACCGGCCTCTCCCCCCGCGCCTACGAACGTTCCGATCGCGACAAGCGCGAGGACAAAGCGGGGCAACGGCGGCTTAACCGCAAGCGCAAATGAAGCCGCGCCGTGGCCGCCCGCCAAAGGGCTTCGTTGCCGAGACCGAACTCCCGGAACTCCTTGCCCTTTGGAACCGTGCGACCGCTTCCCCCGCCGGCATCTCGATCGACTCGCAGAAGCCGAATGCGCTGGCGCAACGGCTCTACCGTGCGAGGCGCGAATGCGGCCACAACGCCTACGATGGCTACCGAGTCGTCGAATTGGCAAATGAAGTGAGGATCATTCCCTATGACTGAGTCCGAGCCGCAGCCATGACCGAACTTCCGCGCTGCGGCGATGGCGAAGTCCATATCATTGCTGTCGGGCTGACCGGAACCGGCAAGAGCGCCGTCTTGGCCGAAATAGAGGTGGCACTCAGGTCAATCGGATTGACCGTTGAGTTGGAGGCAAAATTCGCGCTCGCCGCGTTGCTGCGGCATCTCACGCCACCCACCCCATAGTTATATTGACATCCGGCCCGAAGTATGGTATATACCCATCATGGCTCCTGCACCGTACTCCAAGCATCTCATCCGCCTCTTCCGGGGCGATTTCGAGCGGCTCGCCGTTCTCCACCGCAGCACTACACCGTCTGCCATCGTCCGCGACTTGGTAAGACGACACATAACCGAGTTAGAACAAGTGCTACAAGATTTGATAGAGGAAGAACGATGAGCACTGCAAATGAAGTGCCGCTGGGTGTGATAGAAAAACTCAAAAAATACTTTGAGTATGATTTTGAAGAAGGAGTATTGTATCGTACAGCTATAGATACTCGCTGGGGTATACGTCAAGTGAAAAGACGACGTGCTGGGTGGATAAATCATTCAGGCTATCTAAGAATAGATAATGGTGGCGCAGAGTATTTCGTGCATAGAGTTATTTGGGCCTTTGTACATGGCTATTGGCCAGATGTCATAGACCATATAGATGGAAATAAGTTAAATAATAAAATCTCTAATCTTAGAGATTGTAACCAAAGTATAAATATACGAAACTCAAAACTTCGTATTAATAATAAAACTGGTTATACTGGAGTTATTCCATTTAGAGGTAAATTCAAAGCTGAAATAACCCACTACTATGTAAATGAGCATCTTGGCGTATTCAATACCGCTGAAGAAGCTCATCTTGCTTATCAACAACGAAAGTTGGAGATCGTCAATGGACAATGATATTGATACGATTGCAGCTTTGTTTGCTCGCGACCCGCGCACCCACACCGAAGCCGACACCAATAAGATGATCGAATACTATCAAGAGCGGCGGCGCGCTTTCAAGCTCTCGGGGAAGGGCGACGCGCGGATTGAAAAGCCAAAATCGTCGCTGGAGGACCTCGGGCTATGACCCGCGCTGACTATATAGTTCACGGCACAGTAACGGGGCGGCTCGACCCGCAGAAATTCCTCTCCGACGGGCGTCAATTTTTGTGGAGCGCCCATTCCCTCGACCTCGCGGAGACATGCCACCGTCGTTACTACTACGAGTCCGTCCTCAACGTCGCGACTCCCGACCAGAATGTCCACGCCTTCTTCGGCATCTCCGTTCACAAGGCGGTTGAGACGTACTACGCCATGCGCGCCTCTGGCAAGTCGCACGACGACACCTTGCGCCACATTGTCCACATGACTCTCGAGGACACATGGGACCACGCCAAGGGCGTGCCGATGCTCGACTACGACACCCTCAAGCAACTCCCAGGCTCCGCGCATCTCAAGACCCGCGAGAACCTCATCCGCACTATCATCTGGTACTTCTCGGAGTATGGCGACAATGACCCGTGCAAGACCGCAATCCTATCCAACGGACAGTACGCCGTCGAACTCCCGTTCCAGTTCCAGCTCGATGACGAAATCATGCTACGCGGACGACTTGATCGAGTTGTTGAATTTGCCAATGACCCCTACGTTGACGACTCGAAGACTACAGGAGCTTCTATCTCATCGTTCTACTTTAAGCGCTATGATACTGATACCGAAATGTCCTTGTACTCTCTCGCAAGCAGCGTCGTGTTTAAGTCGCCGGTTAAGGGGGTTTTAATCACCGCGATGCAGATCGCCGTCGGCTTCACCCGCTTCGAGCGTTCCGCGACCTACCGCACCGAGGCCCAACTCCAAGAGTGGATTGAAGATGCCAAGTATCACATTCGGATGGCTTGGGAGGCGCCGAAACACAATTGGCCGATGCGCCTGTCGTCATGCCAGAAGTATGGTGGGTGTCCATTCACCGGAGTTTGTGCGCGTGATCCACGGGTGCGCGAGGAATACCTTGCAACCGGATTTACGAAGGGAGTCGAACAATGAAGGTAATAAACAAAAGGACAGGCAAACGAGTTGAAATACCGGACGATGATGGTCGTGTACTCGGAGGCGTGGCCACTCCCGAAGAGCTACACAACTTCTGTAAGCAGCAGCTAGATTTATTCGACCGCCTTTCCGAAAGCCGTAAGAAACAAATCCGCAACGCAATCGATCAAGAAATCCTCGAGCCTCCAATCTTCGGATATATCAATAATGCCTAAGGCCAGCGATTACACATCATCTTCCCTCAAGAAGATTTTGTACATCGGCGACTCCGGCACCGGCAAAACCACCTCGTTGTTTTCATTGCTCGCCGCCGGCAAGCGCCTCCGCATCATCGACTTCGACTCCCTCCTCACCCCACTCCTCACCTACACCCGTATGCGCAAGCCCGAACTGCTCGACAACATCGAGTTCCAGTCATTCCGCGACAAGACCCGCATGACTGACATGGGGCCTATTGTCGATGGCATTCCGAAAGCATGGATCGACTCGTGTAAGGCGCTGGACAAGTGGGAAGATGGATCGAGGCCGGGCGCGTGGGGGCCGGATTACGTGCTTGTGATCGACAGCCACACCACGCAAGCGCGTGCCGCCTACACCCACGCGCGCGGCCTTCAAGGCGCGTCCGGCATCCCCGAGGGCGTAGCCGCCAAGGGTGTTGAACCGCGCGCTATCTACCACACCGCGCAAAAATCTATGCTCAACATCATCGCGGAAATCACCGCCGAGCACTTCAACACCAACGTCATCGTCATCGCTCACATCAAGTACATGGAGCACGACGGCACAACGAAGGGATATCCGCTGTCGGTGGGCAACGCGCTGTCGCCCGAAATCCCGACGTACTTCCCTATCGTGTGTCAAGCCACCAAGGTAGGGGGGCAGCGGATCATCCGGACGCGCTCTAGCGCCATGATCGATTTGAAAGATCCGAAGGCGTTCGATCCCGCTTACGCGACCGAACTGCCGATGGATACCGGCCTTGCGGAGATTTTCAAATGACCACGCTTTGTGAATATGAAGATCGTGAATATGACTACTATCTCGATGAGATTGAGATCGAGTTCTTTTCTCAACTCGAGCATTGCATGGATATAGATAGTTACGACGATTATTTTATCGATTTTGAATAAGAAACCTCGGGCAACGCCCGCTCACCTCAACCACAGGACATCACACCATGAAAAGCTTTGAACAACTCGGTGACATGCGACTCGACGAAGCCGCCAAAGAACCGCCGGCACTCCCAATCGGCTCCTACCTCGTCGGTATCACCAGCCCTGCCGAGAACATCACCTCGACCCAAAAGCAGACGCCGGGCTGGAAGTACCACATCAAGTTCTACCAGCCGCGCGAGGATGTTGACCGCGAGGCGCTTGCTGCGGTTATGGCCGAACGCGAGATGTCCATCACCGATTTTGAGATGGATGACATCTTCTACATCACCGATGGCTCCGCGTATCTCCATGCGCAATTCCTCCAGAATGTGCTTGGATTGTCGGGTATGTCGGTGAAACAGGCCGTCGCGGAAGCGAGCGGCAAGCAGTACATCGTCACGCTGCGGCGGCGTCCGTTCCCGCGTCCTGACGGTACGATGGGGCTGCGGACCGAGATTGGGTCGCGCGCTC
>Ga0066903_100005244_pt1 | contig 11199 bp, 9 predicted proteins | sample PanSoiMetaGPlot1_FD_67491 | JGI IMG/M metagenome (GOLD analysis project Ga0066903, IMG submission 67491) | Tropical forest soil microbial communities from Panama analyzed to predict greenhouse gas emissions - Panama Soil - Plot 1 (version 2) | ecosystem: Environmental > Terrestrial > Soil >...
GTGTCGAAGAACCACACCGCGCTCATCGTGGACGATCTGCTCGAGGCCATCTCCAAGGCGCTCGCCGAAGGTCACCACCTCGAGATCCGCGGCTTCGGGACCTTCAAGGTCCGCGAGCGCAGGGCCCGCCGGGCCCGCAATCCGCGCAGCGGCGAGGAAGTGCTCGTGCCCGCCAAGCACGTGCCGGTGTTCAAGCCGTCCAAGGAACTGAAGGCTCTGATCTCGACCGGATCGACCGGACCGAGCACGAGCGCTTCGTCGGGGTAGTCTACTTCACGAGGAAGGGCCGACATGGGCTCGGGAAAGAAGCGCAAGCGAAAGAAGATCGCTACGCACAAGCGCAAGAAGCGCTTGCGCAAGAATCGGCACAAGAAGCGCACGTGGCAGCAGTAGCGTGAGGCCGCGCCCATGAGGCGCGGCCCCGGATTTCGCGGCGGGCGACCCTGGCAGAGACGGGGCCCGAAGCACCCCGAGTCCAGGCGCGATCGGCAAGAAACGGAGGGACCCCAGGAGCCCGAGCGGCTCCTGGGACAGATCGAGATCCTGCGCGGGCACCCTTGGTTCGTGCCCGCCGGGCGGATGCGGCGAAACCGCCGCCCGCTCGTGATCTCGCGGTCGCATCCGCCTGAGGCGGGCGACTACGTGATCGCCGAATATCCCTGGGACGAGGAGAAGGCGTTCCTCGTCGAAGTCCTCGGACGCGAGGACGATCCGAAGTGGGACAATCAGGGGGTCCTGTCGCGCCATCGCTGGCCGGCACGGTTCCCCCGCGCGGTGGAGGAAGAAGCGGCCCGGGCCCACGCGCCCGAGCGAGCGGCCGGAGGTCGCGAGGATCTGCGCGACCGCGTCACGTTCACCATGGATCCCGACGACGCGGCCGATTTCGACGACGCGCTGTCGTGGCGGCCGCTGGGCGGCGGGCGCGGCGAGCTGGGCGTGCACATCGCTGACGTCAGCCATTACGTCACGCCCGGCTCGGCCATCGACGTGGCCGCGCAGGAGCGGACGACCAGCGTCTATCTGGCCGGGCTCGCCGTGCCCATGCTGCCCGAGCGGCTGTCCTCGGACCTGTGCTCGCTGGTGCCCGGCAAGGCGCGCTTCACGCTCTCGGTTCTGGCCGAGATGGACGAGAAGGGCGGCGTGCTGCGCTACCGGCTGGCCGAGGGACTGATTCAGAGCCGCGCGCGCCTGACCTACGGGCAGGGGCAGCGCATCCTGGACGGCGAGGACGGGCCGGATCCCGACGTGACGAAGTGCCTGCGCACGCTGGGCGCGCTGGCCGAAAAGCTGTTCGCGCGGCGCCTGGGGCGTGGCGCGCTCGATCTCGACGTGCCGGAGGTGAAGGTCGTGGTGGCGGCGAACGGCAAGCCGGTGTCGCTCGAGCGCCGCGAGCGCAAGCCGGCGCACCGGGTGATCGAGGAGTTCATGCTCCTCGCCAATACGCTGGTCGGCGAGGAGGCGGAAAGGCGCGGCGGGCCGTTCCTGTTTCGCGTGCATGAGCCGCCGCCGATCACCAAGCTCGAGACCCTGGAGGCGCAGCTCAAGGCCCTCGGGCTTCCGTCCTTGGGGGGCGGGGACGCGCCGATCAACCGCTCGCTGCAGCGCCTGGTGGGCTTTCCGGTGCCGCCAGAGAAGCGGCGGCTCGTCCATCAGCTGGTGCTGCGCGCGATGTCGCGCGCCGCGTATCGCGAGAGCGACGCGGGACACTTCGGACTGGCGACGCGAAGCTACTGCCACTTCACGTCGCCGATCCGGCGCTATCCGGACCTGTTCAATCACCGCCAGGTGCGCCACTGGCTCACCGAGCCGCCCAAAGGGACGGGGCGGGCGGCGTGGATGCGGCGGATGGAGGACGAGAATCGCCGCCTCGAGGATCGCTGGAAGGAAGGTCTCGCCGGGCTCGCGCGTCATTGCAGTGACAACGAGAGCGAGGCCATGGACGCGGAGCGCGAGTCGGTGCGCATCAAGTCGCTCCGCTTCCTCGAGCCTCACCTGGGGGACGAGTACGAAGGCACGATCGTCGGCGTGGTGCCACGCGGCGTGTTCGTCGAGCTGGACGAGATTCCGGTCGACGGCTTCTGCCGGGTGTCGGACGCGATCGACGACGACTTTCGCATGGATGAAGCAGGGGTGCGGCTGATCGGGCGGAGGAGCCGCCGCCGTTTCAGCCTCGGGGACAAGCTGCGCGTGGCGATCGCGCGCATCGACGTCCCCGGCCGCGAGCTGGAACTGAGTCTGATCGCGCCGAGGGCGCACCGACCGCGCGCCCGGAGGAAGGAACGAAGATGGAGGATGACGTGACCCGAGAGACCACCGCCGAGCGGCGCATCGCGCCGCGAGTCGACGCCCGCCTGCCGCTCCAGCTCACCGAGCCCGATACCCGGCTCGTGGTGACCACGGAGAGCGTGGACCTGAGCCGAAACGGCATCGCCTGCCGCACCGCGGAGTATCTGGCTCCGCTCTCCAAGGTGGCGGTGACCGTGATCCTGCCCCCGTTCGGGAATTTGTCCCGAGCATCGCGTAGCTTGCGGGCCGAGGGCGTGGTGGTGCGCTGCGAACAAGCCGGCCAGGCCAACGGGGCGGAGACCGATCGCGAGTACGATCTCGCCTGCTGCTTCACGGCCCTCGAGCCCGACGCCCGCAACCTGCTCGACGCCTTCGTGGCCTGGCGCCTCCTGCGCTCGGTGCGCAGCGAGGAGCCGCGCGCCTCGTCGCACGGCGCGGGCGGCATGGGCCACGGGCGGAGCGCGTCGCGTGGGCGCTTCGGCACGCGGCCCCGCCAGGGCGGGCCCCGCCAGGGCGGCTCGCGCCACTCGAGCTCGGGCTTCCGCGGTCCGCGCGGCGGCCAGGGATCGCGTGAGGGCGCGCGCCACGAACGCGGGCAAGGCTACGACACGAGACGCTCGGGCGAGGGCCGGGGCGAGCGCGGACGGCCGCGTCACGGCCGCCCCGATCGCGAGGCTTCGAGGCGCGGGCCGGGACAGGGTCGTCCGCGCGGCGAGAGGCCGTATGGCGAGCGATCGCACGGAGACCGACCTCATGGCGAGCGCGGTCATGGAGGCGAGCGAGGCGAGCGTGGACATCGCGGCCACGCCGGCGGCTCTCGCGAGGGGCAGAGCCGGGAGTCGGGTCCGCGCGATCGGCCGCGCCGCGGCCGCTTCCGCAACGACCGGCGCCGCCAGGGCGGCGAGGGACGAGGGGATCGTGGACCGCGTGGTCGCGGCCCTCATGGCCCCAGGCGCGAGGGCGGGACGCACGAGCGCCCGCGCTACGACGAAGCGTCTTCGGAGACCCGCGAGCTGCGGCAGCGCACCCACGAAGGGCAGGAGCGCGAGGCCTCCGGGCGTGGCGAGCGCGAAGAAAAGCGCGCGGGCTGGGGCCGCCGGCCCTCGCGGCGGACGAACCCGCGCGGACGGGGCGACGATTCCGAGCCTCGCCGCCGCTAGCCTGCCTCGGCGCCGGGAAACGCGGTGACCGCTCCCGTTCCCCGACCGCCTTTCGCGCGTGCGCGTCTCGTGGGGTCGGGCTTTGGCGCCCGTCTCCTCGCGCACGCCCTCGCCGCCAGGGCCGCCGCCGAGACGGAATGGATCCCCGAGCGCGCCGATGAAGCCATTCCCGGCGTGACCACCCTGTCGCGGACCGAAGCGCTGGTCGAGGAGAGCGAGCGCACGCCCGTCGACCTGCTGGTTCTCGCCACGCAGAAGTCGAGCGCGGTGGAATCGCTGGTCTGGATCGCGCCGCACTTGAGCGCCCTCGTGGTGGTGATCTCGGATTCGCTGGTCGAGGCGCACGGCATCGGCAACGTCGCCACCGGTCTCGCCCCCGAGTGTCTCGCGACCGCCGCCCGTCCCATGCTCGCGCCCCGTCTGGCGGCCGAGGAATCGCCCGACCAGGGGTTCGTCGGACGACCGGTGGCCATTGCCTCGGCTCCCCGCACACCGGAGGCGGCTCTCGCTTCCGCCGAGCGCTTCTGGATTCTCCTCGGCGCCATCCCAGTCGTGGTCGATCCCGAAGCGCTCGACCGGCGCAGCGCGGCGACCGAATGGCTCGCACCCTGGAGCGCGGCCGCGCTCGCCCGCCTGGGGGCCGCCGAAGTGGCGCGTGGCTCGTCCGAGGAGCTGCTCACCGGTCCCGCCTTCCTCGAGGCCACGGAGATCCTGGCGCGTGACCTCGAGGTCTCGGTGCCGACCGCCGTGCGCCGCGCCAAGCGCATCGCACCGGCCCTGCGCTCGCTCTCGGGCGATCTCGCCCGCGCCGCGGATCTGCTCGAATCGGGCGACGTGAGCGCGGTCGAGGACTGGCTCCAGCCCGCGTTCTCCTTCCGCCGCCGTTTTCCGGATCTCTAAGACTCGCGCGTCCATGGCCCTCACCTCTTCCCCCTCGGGACCTCTGCGCGGCTCGTTTCGCGTGCCGGGCGACAAGTCGATCACGCACCGGGCGCTGCTCTTGGGCGCCTGGGCCGAGGGCGAGACCACGGTGCGCGGCGCCAACGCGGGCGCCGATTGCGCCGCTTTGGCCAAAGCCGTGGGCGCGCTCGGCGCGGTCGTGCGGGCGGAGAGTGAAGACAGCAAGGAACGCGTTCTTTACCGGCTGCGCGGCACGGCCGGGCACTGGGAAGAGCCGCTCGGTCCGCTCGATCTCGGAAATTCGGGCACGGCTTTTCGGCTCTTGGCGGGCAGCGTGGCCACGGCCGACGTGTTCGCCGTCCTGGACGGCGACCGCTCGCTTCGCCGCCGACCGATGGGGCGCATCGTCGAGCCGCTGCGCCGGATGGGGACGCGCGTCGACGGCGCAGGGCAGGGAACCCGGGCACCGCTTGCCATCCGCGGTGGCGGGCTCACAGGCATTCGCCACGCCTCGCGCGTGGCCAGCGCCCAGGTGAAGTCGGCCATCTTGCTCGCCGGCTTGGGCGCTTTGGGCGAGACCTGGGTCGAGGAGCCGCGCCCCTCGCGCGATCACACCGAGCGCTTGCTGCCCTGGTTCGGCGGTCGCTTGCTTACCGACGGCGCGCGGGTCGGCGTGGCGGGACCCGCGACGCTGCGCGGCACGGAGGTCGAAGTGCCGGGCGATTTTTCGGCCGCCGCGTTCTGGATCGTGGCCGCGCTCATTGTTCCCGGCTCGGAGATCGAGATCACCGACGTCGGGCTCAATCCGCGGCGCACGGGTTTGCTCCGTGTCCTCGAGCGCATGGGGGCGGATGTCCAGGTCACCGTCGTGCGCGAGACCGCCGGCGAGCCCGTGGGCCGGGTGCACGCCCGCGCCTCGTCGCTTCGTGGCGCCACGCTGGGAGCCGACGAGGTGCCCGATCTCATCGACGAGATCCCGATCTGGAGCGTGGCCGCCGCCTCGGCCGAAGGCGCGTCGACCCTCTCCGGGGCCGAGGAGCTGCGCGGCAAAGAGAGCGACCGCCTGCAGGGTTTGGCCAAAGGCCTGGCCAAGCTCGGCGTCACTGTCACAGAACGCCCCGACGGGCTCGCCATCGAAGGACGCGGGAATGGACCCCTTCCGGGCGGCGGAAAGCTCTCGTCCGCGGCCGACCACCGTCTCGCCATGAGCTTTCTGATTGCCGGGTTACGGGCGCGTGACGGTGTCGAGGTGTCGAGCGGTGGCATGGTTGACACCTCCTATCCCGGCTTTTATTCTCGCCTCTTGGCGCTGGTTTCCTCCCGGTGAATTCCCTCGTGGTGACCATCGACGGACCTGCCGCGGCCGGTAAGTCCACGACCGCGCGCGAGGTAGCCCGCCGACTCGGTTGGCTTTACCTGGACTCGGGGGCTTTGTATCGGGCGCTCGCCGTTCGCGCGGCGCGCCGTGGGATCGATCCCGAGGACGCGGAAGCCGTTCGTTCGAGCCTCCTGGCGACGGATCTCGACGTGGTGCCCACTCCGGACGGGACGCGCGTTCTCCTCGATGGGGAGGATGTGACGAGCGAGATTCGCGGCCCGGCCGTGACCGATCTTTCGTCGCGCCTGGCCGCGCTGGCGCCGGTGCGCGAGCGGGTGCTGGCGGTGGCGCGCCGGGTGGCGTCCAAGCACTCCGTCGTGGCCGAGGGGCGGGACATGGGCACGGTGGCGTTTCCGGATGCCACCGTGAAGATCTACCTCGACGCCTCGCTCGACGAGCGCGCCGCACGACGCTGCCGCGAGCTCGCCTCGCGCGGCCTCGCCGCGGCGGTCGAAGAGGTGCGGTCGGATCTGGAGCGCCGGGACCGGCGGGATCGTGAGCGTGCGGTGGCGCCGCTCACGATGGCGCCGGGAAGCTTGGTGCTCGACACCACCGCGCTCACGTCCGAGGAGCAAGTCGAGCGCGTGCTTTCGATCGTGCGCGCCCGTCACCCGGAAGTCGGCACGGCGCAGCCGGGCTGAGCGGGCGGCGGGAAGAGTCATGCATCCGTGGTATCGATTCATCCTCACGCTGGCGGGCTCGATCATCCGCCCGGTGGGGAGACTCCAGGTGACGGGCCGCGAGCACGTGCCGCTTTCGGGCGGTGTCGTGATCGCGTCGAATCACGGCTCGTTCTGGGATCCGCCGACGATCGCGGTCTCTCTTCCGCGCGAGACCTATTTTCTCGCCAAGGAAGAGCTTTTCCGAATCCGCGGATTCGGGGACCTCATCCGATCGGTGAACGCCATCCCGATCCGGCGCGGGATGGCGGATTTGAGCGGGATCTCCCGCGCGCTGGACGTCCTGAAGAACGGCTCCGCGCTCCTCGTCTTTCCCGAGGGCGGACGCATGAAGGACGGAGAGCTGCATCGCGCGAAACCGGGCTTGGGCCTCGTGGTGGCCCATGCCCGGGTGCCGGTGGTGCCCGCGTACGTCTCGGGCACGAACCAGATCCGGCGCTGCCTCGCGCGCAAGGAAACGATTCGGGTGCGCTTCGGTTCGCCCTTGGCGGCCGAGACGCTGCTCGAAGACGGCGAGCTGGGACGCGCGCTCTACCAGCGCGTGTCGGATCGCGTCATGGACGAGATCGCACGGCTCAAGCGTGAGAGGGAAAGCGCGGACACGGTCGCCGCGCCCGGCCCTACCCAACGGGGGGCATCCTACTGAACGGGGAGGCAACACTTCTCATGATCGATTCTCAGAGCACCGAACATCACCCGAACCCTGCGGAAGACATCGACGAGCCGCAGGCCCGGCCGGAACGCTCGGCCGAATCCCGCCGCGCCGCCACCACCATCCTCATGCACGAGGACGACGAGGGGGACGACGCCGGCGATGCCGCCGCCCAGCGGCAGCGCGACCTCTCTTTGTATGAAGAGAGCCTGAAGACCCTGGGCGAGGGCGAGATCGTGCGCGGCACGGTCCTGTCCGTCGACTCCAACGAGGTCACCGTCGACATCGGCGGCAAGTCCGAGGGCGTGATTCCGCTGCAGGAGTTCGCCAATCGCGACGACATCAAGCCCGGCGACCAGGTCGAGGTCTACCTCGAGAAGATGGAGAACCAGGACGGACTCGTCGTCCTCTCCAAGCAGCGCGCCGACTTCGTGCGGGTCTGGGACCGCGTGAAGGAAGCCTACGACAAGGGCGAGCTGGTCGAGGGCAAGCTGATCCGCAAGATCAAGGGCGGCGTGGTCGTCGACCTCTACGGGGTCGAAGCCTTCCTGCCCGGCTCGCAGATCGCGCTGCGTCAGGTGCAGAACGTGGACTCGCTGCTCGGCCAGGGCGTGCAGGTCAAGATCATCAAGCTCAACAAACGGCGCCGGAACATCGTGGTGTCGCGGCGCGTCGTGCTCGAGGAGGAGCGCCAGCGCCTGAAGAGCGAGGTGATGAAGGAACTGGCCAAGGACCAGATTCGCGAAGGCGTGGTCAAGAACATCACCGACTTCGGCGCCTTCGTCGACCTGGGCGGCATCGACGGCCTGCTGCACATCACCGACATGTCGTGGGGACGCGTCTCGCATCCCTCCGAGCTGGTCAAGATCGGGGACAAGATCCGCGTCAAGGTGCTCAATTTCGATCCCGAGAAGGAGCGCATCTCGCTCGGCCTGAAGCAGCTCACCGCCTATCCGTGGGAGGGCGTGGCCGAGAAGTATCCGCCGGGCACCAAGGTGCGCGGCAGGGTGGTCTCGATCACCGACTACGGCGCCTTCGTCGAGCTGGAGAAGGGCGTCGAGGGCCTGATCCACGTGAGCGAGATGTCGTGGACGCACCGCGTCCGCCATCCGTCCAAGATCCTCAACATCGGCGACGAGGTCGAGGCGGTGGTGCTCAAGGTCGACCAGGCCAACGAGAAGATCTCACTCGGCCTGAAGCAGGTGGAGCCAGATCCCTGGCTCACCCTCGATGAGCGCTATCCCATCGGCTACAAGGTCACGGGCCGCGTGCGGAACCTGACCAACTTCGGCGCCTTCGTGGAGCTGGAAGAGGGCATCGACGGCCTCGTCCACGTCAGCGACATGTCGTGGACGCGCCGCGTGACCCATCCGTCCGAGGTCGTGAAGAAGGGCGACGTGATCGAGGTCGCCGTGCTCGCCATCGACAAGGAGCACCGCCGCATCTCGCTCGGTCTCAAGCAAGTCGAGGCCGATCCGTGGCCGGCGCTGGCCGATCGCTTCTTGCCCGGCTCGGAGATCACCGGAAAGATCACTCGCTTGTTCGACCGCGGCGCCATCGTCGACGTGGGCGAGCACATCGAGGGCTTCATCCCCATCTCGCAGCTCGGCGTGGACGACTTGAAGAAGCCTTCCGAGGCGTTCCTGCCCAACGAAGAGCTCAAGATGAAGGTCACGCGCGTCGACGTGCCGAACCATCGCCTCCTTCTGTCCGTGAAGGCGTGGCTCAGCGATCAGGACGACGTGGCGCTGGCCGAGTGGACCGCGAACCGGAACCGCGCCCGCGCCGAGGCCGCCAAGCTCGAGGCCGAAGAGGCGGAGAAGGCGAAGGAGCGCGAAGAAAAGAAGGGAAAGAAGGGCTCCAAGGAGGCTCTGGCCACGGCGGAGGCCGATGAGCTGCCGGCCGATCTCGAGGGGCTCGACGACGCCGATCTCGACGTGCCCGCAGACGGGGAATAGGGAGGCTTCGAGAGGCACTCGGGAGAGTCCGACGTGCGCATCGCCTATCTGACGCACGGCTGCCGGCTCAACCAGTTCGAGACCGACGCGGTGGCGGCGCGGTTCGCCGCCTCTGGCCACGAGACGGTCGACAATCCCGAGACGGCGGACTTGGTCATCCTGAATACGTGCACCGTGACCCAGGCGGCGGACCGAGAGGGACGCCGCCTGGCGCGTTCTCTAGCCGGGCGTTTGGGCGCCGAGCGCGTGGCGGTCACGGGCTGCTCGGTGCAGCGCGATGCTAGGCCGTACGAGGCGCTGGGCTTGCGGCTGGTGGCGGGAAACAGCCACAAAGATCGACTCTTTAAGCTGATTACCTCGTCGTTTTCCGGCGTCGCCGTCGATACTCCGGATCCGGTCGCGCGCGTGAACGGCTTGCGGGTGAGCGGCGTGTCGAGCCATGCGCGCGCCTACCTGCGCGTCCAGGACGGCTGCAACCAGACCTGCACGTTCTGCACGCTGTCTTCGGTACGGGGTTCGAGTGCCAGCGTGCCCTTGGACGTCGTGCGCGCCGAGGCACGGGCCCTGGCGGCGCGCGGACACGAGGAGATCGTGCTGACCGGCGCGCACCTGGGATCGTATGGATACGATCTCGCGCCGCGCGTGGCTTTGCCCGAATTGATCGAAGCCGTGCTCGAGGCGGCGCCTGCCGCGCGGGTGCGGCTGTCTTCTTTGGAACCTCGTTTCGTGAGCCCGGGACTGCTGCGCCTGCTTGCCGAGGAGCCGCGGCTGTGCCCGCATCTGCACCTGCCCCTGCAGAGCGGCGACGACGGCGTCCTGGCGCGCATGCGCCGCGCGTATCGCTCGCGGCCCTATGAAGAGCGGGCGCGGGCGGCCTGCGAGGCCTCCCCTGGGATGGCACTCGGCGCCGATTTTATCGTCGGCTTTCCGGGCGAGGACGACGCGGCGTTCGCCCGCACGATGGATCTGGTGGAGCGCCTGCCCTACACGTACGGCCACGTGTTTTCGTACTCGGACCGCCCCGGAACGCCGGCGGCCGCGCTCGACGGCCATGTCGCGCCGGACGTCATTCGCCGCCGGAGCGCGGTGCTGCGCGCGGCGCTGGCGCGCAAGCACGCGGAGTTCCTGAACACGCAGGTTGGACGTGATGTCGAGCTCGTCGTGGAGAGTGTCGCATTCTCCGGCGGCGACTGGATCGTTCGCGGAACCACCGAGCGATTCTTGCCGGCGCGAAGCCACGGGCAAGGCTCTGCCCCACGGGCCGGCTCGCGTTTGCTCTTGCGGCCCACAGCGCTCGAAGGGGACGCGCTCTCCGCCTAGCCCGAGTCAGCGCCGGATGGTACGATCCGCCGGCCATGAAGCGTTTCTTCCTCGAAAACTACGGCTGCCAGATGAACGTCTACGACACGGAGGGGATGGAGCGCCTCCTGGTCGAGAGCGGCTACGCGCGCACCGAGACCCCCGCCGAGGCCGACGTCGTTCTCGTGAACACGTGCAGCGTGCGTGAGCACGCCGAAGAGCGGGCGCTGAACCGCCTCTCCGAGCTGACGCGCCTCAAAGACCAGCGACCGGAAGTGGTGGTCGGCGTCACCGGATGCATGGCGCAGCGCATGGGCAAGGACATCAAGCGGCGTCTGCCGCGCATCGATCTGGTCGTCGGGTCGCAGGCATTGCCGGCCGTGATGGAAGGCATCGCGGAGGCCGAGAAGGCGCGGGCCCGGGGGGGAAAGCACGAGCCCTACATCGGGCCCGAGACGCTCGATCATTACTTGCCGCCGCCCACGGCGCGCGGACCCGAGCCGCGCCTCAAGGGCTTCGTGACCATCATCCGCGGCTGCAACAAGAGCTGCGCCTACTGCATCGTGCCCACGACCCGCGGTCCGGAAGTGAGCCGCACGCCCGCAGAGATCGTGGCCGAGGTCGAGGATCTGGTCGCGGCCGGAACCGTCGAGGTCATGCTGCTCGGCCAGAACGTGAATTCGTACGAATCGGGTGGTGTCGATTTTCCGGAGCTCCTGCATCGTGTGGGGGCGGTGAGCGGCTTGCGCCGCCTGCGCTTCACCACTTCGCATCCGCGCGACATGAATCGCGATGTCGTCTGGCGCATGGGCACCGCCCCGCGGCTCCAGCCCTGGCTCCATCTGCCCGTGCAGTCGGGCTCGACGCGCGTGCTCGCCGAGATGAA
>Ga0066903_100005245_pt1 | contig 11199 bp, 10 predicted proteins | sample PanSoiMetaGPlot1_FD_67491 | JGI IMG/M metagenome (GOLD analysis project Ga0066903, IMG submission 67491) | Tropical forest soil microbial communities from Panama analyzed to predict greenhouse gas emissions - Panama Soil - Plot 1 (version 2) | ecosystem: Environmental > Terrestrial > Soil >...
GCGCCGTCGTCGAGCCGGGCCTTGAGCAGGAACCGGGTCTGGTTGCGTGAACTTTGCGACGGCGCCCGCCACTCTGCCGCCGGCACCGGCAGCAAAAGCTTGGTCATTGCAGCGCCTTCCAAGAGTAGGTCGCAATTGCGTTGATGCGGCGAATGGACAGGATGAACTTGGCGGCGTTGGTGGTGGCGTAGGTGTCGCCGCCGCCGCCGGCCGGCGCGGTGTAGCCGGAGAACGTCGGCGTTGCCGCCGCGCCGCCGTTGGTGATGAGAATGTCGATCGCGCAATCCGATGCCGGCGCCGCGATGGTGATGGCGGAGTTGATGGTACCGTATTGGTAGTTGCCGAGTGCCGGGTTTGGCGTCACGGTGCCCGACATGGTGCCGAGGTTGTTCGGCGTAAACGTGTAACCCACGGTGAGCGTGGCGGTGACGTTGGTCGACAGCTTGGTGGTGTCGCTCGGATGCACGTGATCGGCGCGCGCAAACGTCGTGCCGGTGCCGATCGCAGCGGTGCCGTTCATCGTCGGCGTGGTGGTTGACACCTGCCCGAGCACAAACGCCGTGGTGGCGATCTGCGTGGTGTTGGTGTTGAGCGCAGCGTTCGGCGCCGCTGGCGTGCCAGTGAACGTCGGCGATGCAAGTGGCGCGCGGCTGGTATCAACCGGATGAACGTGGTCGCCACGCGCCCACGTCAGGGCAACGCCGGCGGTCGCAGAGCCATTCATCACCGGCAGCGTGGCCGATGCCTGACCGATGACGAATGCCGTGGTGGCAATCGAGGTGTCGTTGTCGTTCGCCGCCGGGGTCGGCGCGGTTGGATTGCCGGTGAACACCGGCGAAGCCAGCGGCGCCTTCTCGGTGTCGACCTCGGCGATCGCCGCCTGCACGTTGGTCGCGGCGACGCCGCCAGTCGGCGTGAAGGTGATGCTGGACGCCGCGCCGCCACCGCCGCCGGCCGTAATGTCGGCCCACGCGCCGGTCGCATTTTTCCACTGGATATTTCCGCCATTGTCGCGGAAGCCGTAGCCAGCGCTGTCATCGGTGGTGCCGAAGTTGATGTATTTGCCCGCCGCAACGCCGACGTTGCCGCCAAACCACGAACGCGCTGTGCCGTTGCCGTAGAAATTCCAGTTGCCGACAGCAGCCGGGAGATCGCCGTAGAAGCCGTAGTTGTTAGTCGCGCCGACAAGGCTATTGCGGGCGCGATAGCCGAATTGGTTGGTGACCGCCGAGCCAGCGCCCAGCCCGTCAAAGCGGGCCTCGAAGTGAACGAGATTGGCCAACGTGAATGCCGCAGCAGCAGTGCCGACCTCGCTCTTGATGTTCTGGAACGTGCCGGTGTTCCACGACGGGATCGTGCCAAGCCCCCAGAGGAAATTGAGGTTGGGGCTACCGTGACTGACTGCGGCGTTTGTGCCGATGACGGCGATAGCATCGAAGGTGCTGCTATCGGTGAAAGGCTGCTTGTCGCCAACGGCAACCGGGCCGCCGAAGAAACTTGGTGCAGTGCCCTTGCCGTAGAACGCCCAGCTTTCCTGTGGCGCGGTTTTTGCGTCGTGCTGGCTGTAGAAGGCGTAGTTCTTGCTGCCGTATTCGGGTACGGCAGAATAGTAGGAATAGGTTTCGGTCGCCGTGCCGGTGCCAAGCCAGACCCCGGCGAAAAATGCTTTCACGACCGAAATGGTGCCGGCATCGCTGCCCGCCCAACTCGAAATGCCGACCATGTTGTCGACGCTGCCGGCCGCGTTGTTCAGTTCGGTCAGGCCGTCGACACCGACCATGTTGGAGATGTGCGACGCGCCATCGCTGAAGGTCCACGGCTCGATGGCGCGCAGGTAGTTGAAGGTGCCGCTGCCGTGGTTTTTTGCGTAACTTCGCGACCCCGTCACAATGCCAAAGGCGTGAGTGTTTGCCGCGTTGAGGTCGAGTTCGTAGACAGCGGCGTCGACATACGAGCCAACGCTCATGTCGGCGGCTATCGTGACGTCATGCGCAACATTGATCGGACCACCGCTGATGATGAACTTTGCGCCGTTGGACAGCGTCAGCGGAAAGTCCGTGGTACTCCAACCGAGATCGGCCAGCAGCGTTGTCGGGCCGGGCGCTGCACCGCCTTTGTAGAAATCCAAGTAGGCGCAGTTTGGCGTGTTACCCCAGCCGATATGAACGCTGCCGTTAATCGGGCTGCCGTCGCCGCCGACGACGACCTCGGCGTTGGCGCCATCGAACATGAAACCAGCTTGGCCAGCAAATGCACTCGCGCCGTTGTACTGCACCGCGCCGCTCGGGCCGGCGGGCGAGCCGCTACCGCCGGTCACCGCGCTAAGCGAGGTCCAGGCGCCGCCGGAATGCTTGTACTCAATGACGCCGCCATCATCGCGCAGACCATAGCCGGACGCGCCGAAAGTTGTGCCAAAGTTCAAATGGGAGTTGGCAGCAAACGACCCCAATAGGATGCCGTCGTACATGCCGGAGCCGGTGCCGGGCACGTCGCCGGGGAAAAAGTTGGGGTTGTAAGTGGCGCTGCCGGTGTAGACGATGCCGTCCCACATAATGAACCGCTTGCCGGTGGCCGCGCCGCTGATCGAGCCGCCAGACCAGTTTGCCCCACCCATCAAGGTGACGAAGGCGCTGCTGAAGGCTGGCGTGCCGACCATCGCCCACGCGCCGTAGTTCTGTACGGCGCAACTCCACAGTTCGGCAAAGACGGCATAGTTGCCCTTGACGTTGATCGTGCCGGTGCCGGCAAGCACCGTCGCGGCGCCGTAGCAACCGATCCCCACCGCGCCGCTGCCGACGCCGTCAAAAACCAGATCGGTGCCGCCGGAAAAATCACCGACTTGAAGTTCCACCGGCATGTCGAAGTACAGGCCGCTGTAGGCGGCGGGATTGCACTCGATCGTGCATTTGTTGACCTGCGTAAAATGGCCAGTGGAATAAATCGAGCCGGTGTTTTTCGCGTTCGGCGTGATCCGGGTCAGCGCCGAGCCTTGGCCGAGGACGATGATCCTGTCGGTGCCGACTGTGGAGAGGTTGTAGAGGCCCGCGAAGCTGCCGCTGCCGACATTGAGCGTGGCATAGTGATCGGCCAGATCGACATTCCTTGCCAGCCAATCCACCGCATGCTGCATCGTCGCCCACGGCGCGCCGGCGCTGCCGTCGCCCGTTGTGTCGCTACCCGTGGCGCTGATGTTGTAGGTGGTGTCAGCGGCAAGAATGGTTCGGCCGCCAGTCGCGCCGCCACCGCCGATTGCGGTGATGGCGCCGCCATCATTGGCCCAACTGCCAAGCAATCCGGTTGTGGTGTTCTTAAACACGCCATGCGTGCCGTCGGGCAGGTTGGCCGTGGTCGGTGCGCCGGCAATCGAGACAAAGCCCAGCGCGCCGATCCAGTTCGAACTATTGTCGACGATCGGGCGAGTGCCGGCTTGCCAAGCATGGTTGAAGCTTGAGCCGGTGGCGACGCTCGCCATCGGGCCGGTCAGGTTGCTTGGATTGGTGATCGAGGTAAACGAGCCACGGACACCCGACAGGTCGTTGAGATTGATTAGCCCTTTGGTGACGATGATCGAGTTGGCGAGGTTGAGCACCAGATTGCGGTCATCAATGAATGAACCGTGCCCGGCGTGCAGAATGTGAGTGTAGTTCTGCGCCGGACTTGAGTTGGTTATTTTCCATGTCGGCGTCGGCCAATAGGCTTCGATGCGCGCGCCGAAATTGGCGTCGATGACGCCGCCGGAGTTGGCCGCCGATAGCGCCAAGGTGATGTTGCCGAGCGTCAGCGTGCTTTGCTCGTAGGCGCCGAACCAGCCCGCCGTGACACCATCGACTATCCAGTTGGTCGCCTCATATGAGCCACAGTACACGCCGGCGCCCGCGCCGATGATGCAGGCGTCCGGGTTGCTCGGATTGCCGCGAAAGATCGGCGGGTTCTTGCTCCAATTGTTGGTGTCGGCCCACAACGGTCGCAACAGCGCGATATCGTTGGCGTTCTGCTGCACGCCGTCGGCAAGTTGCAGCGTGATTTGCACATCGGCGCGAACGTCAAGGTCGTAGGCAATGTGAGCGATGCCCTTTTCCGGGGTCTTGAACGGCAGCGCGCTGGTGCCGGGGTTGCTGTCGCTGCCCGTTGGCGAGACGTAGGCGGTGTAGTTGGCGGTGATGATCTGACGACCGACCGTGCCGCCGCCGACGAAGCCGTTAAAGAAGCAGCCGTCCTCGATGGTGCCGTCCGGGCCGGGCCACAGGCCGGGCATGGTCGGCGAGCGGAACGACGACATGGTTTTCAGGTGAACCAGCGGTCCGCTGACGTTGCCGGGGTTGGTGATCGCCGCCAAGGCGCCATCGTTCAAGGTCGTGCCGCCGTCGAGCAGATAGCAGGCGTCGGAGAAGATGATCGGGTTGTCGAAAATCAGTCGGCAGCAGCCGTAAATTTGCGATTGGCCATCGCAGTTGAACAAGTTGGCATACGGCGTTGATGGCGACGTGTTGCGGATGCGGATAAAGCTGCCTTGCAAGGTGGCGAACTGGTTCATCCAGATGGCGGCGCTGGTGGCGCCGCCCTCGAACACGATGCCGATGGTGCCGAAGTTGAGATATGCCGACGTGTAAGCATTCAACCCGCCGGCGGCCTTGATCGCGATGTTGTCGAGTTGCCATGTCGTCGAGTAGTTCCAGCCGCAGACCACCGATTTGATGGTGACGGCGAACGGGTCGGCGGCGTTGCCGACCAGATACGGCAGCAGTTGAATGTCGCGCTTGTTCGGGTCGGTGAGGTAGACGTCCTCGTTGTAGAAGCCGTCGGCGACGTTGATCTGCAACTGCGGCACGCCGACGACGTCGATCGCCGCGACCTTGTTGACCGCCGCCTGAACGGTTTTCAGCGGCGCCGCGCTCGACAGCCCGGTGTTGCTGTCGAGCCCGGTGACACCGTTGACGTAGTAGTTGCGGTTAGCGCTGACGACCTCGCGGGCGCCGGCATTGGCGGCGATCGGGTTGCCGAGCAAGAGCCCGTCATACAGCCCGGCGGTGTAGGTGCCGGCGGTGTTGCCGGGCAGGTAGTTGAGGTCGTTGGTGCCGGTCTTGATGGTGCCGTTGTCGATCTGGAATTTCTTGCCGGTGGCGGTGCCGGTGAAGCCCTGGAACGACACCGTCGAGCCGGGCATGGCATTGGCAAGGGCATAGGCAAAGTTCGGCGTGCCATTGAGCGCCACCGAGGTCCAGCACAGGATTTGCGTGCCACTCTCGGCGTCGAAACCCCAGTACCAGTCGTTGCTGATCGAGAACGAATTGCTGATGACGATGGCACCACCCGGCGAGTAGTTCGAAATCGCCGCGCCGCGTCGCTGCCCGGCGTCGCCGATGATGCGAACGTCGGTCAGGTTGACGCTGCATGTGCTGTCGAGCGCAAAGCCGTCGTTGGCGCTCTGTGTCGCGTGCAGGGTGACGCCCTTGAGGTCGAACCAGCCGGTCGGCGCCTCGACCTGCATGGCGGCGTATTGCGAACCCCACGGCGCCGCGTAGACGTCACTCAGGATCACGCTCGACGGGTTCGACTGGTTGCCGAGGATAATGAGGTCGACGCAATTCAGCGGGTACTTGACGACTTGACAGCCGCCGTGGCTGCCGGCGGCGATCTGGATGGTGACGACGTGGCCGGCGGCGTCGACATTGTCGGCAATCCAGTTGACGGCGTGTTGCAAGGTCAACCATGGCTGCGTGGTGCCATTGTTGGCGTCGTTGCCGGCGGTCGACACTTGGTAGGTGGTGTCGGCCAACAGCACGACCCGGTTGCCGCTTGAGCCAACGCCGTCACCACCGCCACCGGCGTCCCACTGGCGGTGCAGTTGGTCAAATTCCTGCTTGGTGATGCTCATGACGTTGCCTCTTCGCCGATCATCTCGGCGGCGGTCAGCCGCGCCTCGACCAGTTCGGCGGGCTTCATCTGCATGTAGTGGATGATGTGCAGCACGACGTCGCGTTGGCCGTTGCGATAGGCGTTGACGTGGGCGTCGTGGTGGAAATTCGAGCGGAACACGCCGAACAAGGTCATCATGTCGACCAGCACGCGCTGGCCTGCGTCGGTGCCAAACACCGCGCGGTAGTCGCGCAGCCTCGAACTATCGGCATACGCCTTGGCCATCTATTGCGGCCTCCCCTGGAATGCGGCGAGCAGGTCGTTGATGTTGCCGCGCGCCGCCGGCGCCGCCTGCCCGAGCCCGCGCGCCACCGAACCGATCAGGTCGGCGACGTTCTGACCACCGGCGCCGGGCGGCGGCAGCGGCGGCCCCGGCAGCACCGGCTGGCCATTCGGCCCGGTCGGCATCATCTGCCGCGCCATGTTGGCGGTTTCAACGCCGGTCTGTCCGGCATCCATCACCGAACGGATGCCGGCGCCGGCATCGCGGCCGGCCTGTGCCAGCGGCGGCGCCATCGCCACCATCTGTCGCGCCTGCGCCATGCGGGCATCCTGATCCATCTGCTGGTCGCCCTTGAGCAGGTCGGTGTCGACGCCGAACCAGTCGAACAAGGTCGGCGTCACCTTGGAGAAGTCGATCGGCCCAAGCAATTGCTCGGCGATCTGCGGCGACAGTTTTGCCAGCGGTTCCATGGTGGCAAGCGCCTGCTGGAAGCCCTGCGCGATCTGGCTTTTCTGCGCGCGAGCCAGCGGCGACTGGTATTCGATGCGCATGTCGGCGCCCTGAATGCCCTGCGGCGGCTTATCGAACAGCCCCATCCGGTTCATGATGCCGAACACCCGGACAATCAGCGGGTTGAGAAATTCGTTCTCAAGCCGGCCGAGCACCGGACCGAGCAACCGCATGCGCTCGGTCTGGCGCTGGATCACTTCGGTCGCGGTCATCTTGAAATCGCCGACGAACTGCACTTGGTCGACGAACATCGTGGTGCGAATGGAATTGTCGAGCGCCTGGATATATTCGCCGGCGTAGGGCAATTGCGCCGACGTCGGCAACTGTCCGATTTCGGTTTTGTTGCGCAGGTAGGTCAAGGCGCCGGGCGACGACCGCACCGGGCCGATCAGACCTTCGTGCGGCACCGTCAGCGGCGGGTTGACCGCCTTTTCGGCGGCGTCCAGCACCGTCTTGGTTGCGACATTGCTCACTTTGATTTGCGGCAGCGCCGTCATCGCCGGCGAGCGGCCGTAGACCTCGCCGGTGGCGAGCCACCAGCGCGGCACCACGTAGGGCATTTCCTCGGTGCCGCTTTCCTCCAATAGCGTCTCGGTGTCCTCTTCGATGTAGGCGATCGCGATCGGCATGTGCGCCGGCGTCTTGATATCCATGTCGCGCTGGTCGTCCCGGCGCGGCGTGCAGACGTTGACGACCTTGAACTTGCGGTCGTACTTGCCCTTGTCGTAAAGCTCGCGGACCTTCTTGGAGACGTTGTCGCGCCAGATCATTATCAGTTGCCGCACCGTGTATTCGCTGTCCCGCATCACGGTGTCGACGAAGCCGTATTCGTTCTCGGCGATCACGACCTCGCCGATGGTGTGAGTGCGCACGAACAGGTGGCCGCTTTTCTGCTGACCGCAGTACATCACGCCGGTGCCGATCGACGACAAGTCCTCAAGCAACTGGTTGGCGTTGGTGTGGAACGAGGTCTGCGGCGAAGCAAGCGTGGTGGCGATGCGCTTTGACACACCATTGGTCCAGGCCCGCGCCTCCGGGGTGTCGTCGAGTTCATCGTTGGTCAGCCGGATGCGCAGCCAGTTGGTCGCCGGGTTCATCACCATGCCGTGCAGCGCGGCCGCCAAGGTCTGCACGCAATTGATGCCGATCGGATTGTAAATTTGCGGAGTGACGCGGCGGTCGCCGTCGGTGCGCTTGCCCATGAAGCCCATGCGGCGCGGCGCGCAGTAGCGGGCGACGTCCTCCCAGTACCATTTCCAGTTGGCCCGATCGCTGTCGAGCGTCTTGAAGCGGCTCAATTGGGCTTCGACGTCAATGGCCACGGCGACCTCCGATCGACTGCGCGATGGCGCGAGCCTCGACCTCGTAGGGGCTGTCCCAGTAGCCGTGGCGGATGGCGTAGTAGAAGATCAGGAACCAGAAACGAAAGTAGCCGTCGCGCTCGCGCTGCATGGCGTGCGCCCATTCGTGGGCTTGCAAGCGACGGTCGCTGGCGTAGTGCGGCAGCAGATAGATCGTGCCCCATGGCGTGAACACGCCGAGATAGCCGGCACGTTCGAGGACGGTCGACCAGAACCATCCGGCGGTGCGAAAGCGTGGCCCGACCATGTCATTGTCCGAGCAGCGATTTGGCTTGCGACGGGGTCTGCGTGGTGTCGCCGAGCCCGGTTTGCGAGGTCGGACCGGCGGCCCGCGTCGAGGCTGCGGCGATGGCGCCTTCGGTCGGCGTCGGCGTCACCGGCGCGGGGCCGGCCTGGATCACCGGCGCCGCCGCAGCCGGCGCGGGCGGGGGTGGGGCGGAGCCGCACATCACATGCCTCCGAGCGTTGTCTTGGGCGCGGTGGTGGCGGCGTCGAGCAACAAGGTGCCGCCGGATCGTCCGGTGGTGTTGGCCTCCGGCGTGCCGCCGCGAAACAGGTAGGCTTGGCTTGGGTCCGGCGTCGCCTTGGAAACGTCAAGCACGCCCGGCGTGGTGGTCGGCGGCGGTGCCGGTGGTGCTGACTTGGAGCCACCGAAGCACACGTCAGCCTCCCAGCAATGTCTTGGTGACTTTCGGTGTGGTCGAGGTGTCGCCACTCAAGCCGCTCGGCCCGACCGTCGAAGTGAAGCCGCTAGTCTGCCCGGCGCGGATTTGGTCAACGGCAGCCTGCCGGCCGGCGGCGCCTTCGTCCATTTTCGAGGGCGGCGGCGGCGGCGGGGCAGGTGTCGGAGGGGGATTGGAATTGCCACCACCGCCGAAGCACATGAACGCCTCCCGCTATGTCCCGTTTATAACACGACGAAGCGGCGGCGGAAGAGGGGCGGCAGCGGCATCACGGGGAGCGATACGGTTTGGAAGGGGGGCTTCAATCCGTCGGGACTATCCCGACCGCTGCCACAGCTTGGCGTAACATAAGTAGTCGGCGCCGTCGCGGCCATATTGGTGCAGCACCGCCTCGCGTTGAAACCCCATCAGTTTGAGAAAGCCGTGGGCTTCGTGGTGGCCGGCCAAGCTTTTGCATTCCAGCCGGTGCATGCCGTGATCGCGGGCGAACGCGATCATGTTGTCGAACTTGTCACGCATCGCCACCAGCACGCGGACGTAGTCCTGCGTGCCGAAGCTGGCGATCTGCCAGTTGCCGGGCCATTGCTCGAACACCATCATCGCCAGCGCCGGCCGGCCGTCGAGCCGGCCGATGTAGCCGCAGCCGCAGCGCGCCACGGCTTGGTGCATCAGTGCCGCCAGTTCCAGCGGATTGTCGGTCGGCAGGTTGCCGTAAATTTCGCTGGCGTCGATCGCGCGCATGTTGAAGCACAGGAACTCAAGCGCCAGCCATTCCAGCGGCTCGACTTTGATGGTGCCCCGGCCGGAGATGTTGTCGGTCCAGCGCCGCGTGCCGTGCATTCAGTCCGCTTTCACGTTTTCACTCAAAATGAGCGCGCCTCAATTATTCGTCCTCAACTACAACCATTCCTCGATCATCTTGCCTGACGTGATCGACCGGCTGGAAGCAGCCGCAGCAATTCGTTGCTAAGTAAACCTCAGCATCAGCGGGCATTTTTTGTAATGCTTCGATGAGTTGGCTGGTTGTCATGTCTCACTCGCTTTCACGTTTAGAGCGGCCCCACCCAGGCCAAACTTGGCACGCGCCGACACTACCAATTCGGGATCGTAATCCTCCATCCATGACAGCGCCGCCCGCAGCCGTTCGATCTCGTCAGCGGCTTCACGAAGTGTGCGCTTGTCCGCCTGATGAAATGCCTTGAGGCTAAATTCAATATCTCGCAGCCGTTGAGGAAGGTCTTGCATCGTCATTTTCGTTCCACGTTTAGATCGGCCCGCGCTGGACAATGATCGGCGTGAGGGAAAAATAGCGGAGATTGCCCAAGGCGATCACAGCACGGACATTGCCAAAACGGGCTTCTTGGTCCCATCAAACGCGGTTGCATCGCGGTAACGCAATCCGAATGACAGTAGCCGGTCGCCGCGCCGCCATCGCACTCAGGATAATTGCATACTTTGGTTTGCTCTCGCGTCATGAGCGCGCCCTCTACAGTTCAAAGAACCCGATACACGTCCGACGAACAAATGATATGTATGGGTCAAGCGGCCCTATAGAGACACCAATCCAATACACATCATCGTCAAGTCGCATAGTCTCGGCCATTTAAGTCCCCTCATGCGCAGAAAAATAGCCCGCGCTTGCGCGCGGGCCAAGTTGGCTGGAATTGCTATTTAGTCTTGGAAGCCTTCTTGGAATTTTTCAAGAAGGCTTCGGCTTGACGGCCAGCGAGCGGCATCGCCTTTCTCGCCTCGGCCTCGGCCGCCTTCCTGGCCTTGGTTAAGGTTTCGGCGATATGCGGGTCGGCGCGATCGAGGAATGGCGGCACCGCCAGTGCCGCCGTCATCGTCGCGGTGACCTTGGGCTTGGCCGCAGCGTTGGCCGCTGGCTTGGCTGTGGGCTTACCGAGCATGGCGCGGAGCCGGGCTCGTTTGCGGTTTAGCTCCGCGATCTTGTTGACCGCTCGCACCGCGCGCGGAAACCAGCGGTCCCAAGCGGCATCGACTTCTTTCAGCTTTTGCTGTAGGTCCATTTTGCTTCGTGTGCGTACTTGGCCCGCCCCGCCCCATCAATGCGGGGCGGGCTTTTCTGCATCCTCTGACATTTTGTCAAACAACCCGGCGGCGCCGTTCTCGCCGTCGTGCGCCTTGGGCTCATTCCCAAGGCGTGCGTGCAGTATCGCACACAATCTCCGACACGTTCTGGTTGCGAACATTTTTTGCCTCCGGCGGCATTGCGATTGCAGGCCGATCGGCAACTTTTGCGATTGGCGATTTACGGTTTTGCTGCTGTCGCCGCGACCACAACCGGCATCGCCATCAATGGCTTGGCGGCAAATCCGCCCCGCAATCGTTGGCGAATTTCATTCACGACAATGTGATATCGGCTTTAAGGTTGCATCAGACGAAGCGCCAGTCGACTTGGCCGAGGCCGTCGATGCCGATCGCCTTGGCCAGCGCCGGCGACAGATCAATGCCGGCGCCGTTGGTTTCGCGGCCCTGCGTGTCG
>Ga0066903_100005246_pt1 | contig 11199 bp, 10 predicted proteins | sample PanSoiMetaGPlot1_FD_67491 | JGI IMG/M metagenome (GOLD analysis project Ga0066903, IMG submission 67491) | Tropical forest soil microbial communities from Panama analyzed to predict greenhouse gas emissions - Panama Soil - Plot 1 (version 2) | ecosystem: Environmental > Terrestrial > Soil >...
AGGGATTCCGATTCTTGGTAATTTTGAAACGGCCGGACTGATCATTGGCGGAGTCGTTTTTGCGGGCAGCGCGTTCGTTCTTTACCGCTGGATCTTGCGAATGACTTCAGCGAGATCGGCATGAAGCGGAAGTGGAATTGGCCGATCTGGATCGGCTTCATCGTAGCGGTCGGCGGATTATTCAGCTACGAATGGTTCGCCCAATTTCCGATCACTCGCGATTTTCCGTGGGCCAATCTTTTGCTCGTCGGAATTGGTGCCGTTCTGCTGCTCGTTGGTTTGTTTCGCGCGTTTGGGCGTCCGCAACTCTATCGCGGGAAAGTTTTTGGCTCAGTCTTCGTCGTGCTGAGCTTTTCGCTTTTCGCTTTTTTCTGTTACCAAATTCTCTATGTGCTGAAGCAAGTCCCGCTCTCGGCACAGGCCCCGCACGTTGGCGCGAAGGCGCCCGAGTTCACCCTGCCGGATAAAAGCGGGAAGCAGGTCGCATGGACGGATCTGATTTCGCCAAAGGGCGTCGTTTTGATCTTTTATCGCGGGTACTGGTGACCGCTTTGTAACTCCGAGTTGCGGAGTTTTCAGAAGCAGCTCCCGGAATTTGAAGCACGAGGTGTCAAAATCGCGGCAATTAGTGTCGACCCTCCAAACGTCACCAGGGCCCATTGCGCAAAAATGGGATACACCTTTACGTTTTTGTCAGACGAAAAGGCAGAAGTCATTCGGCGTTACGATGTTCTCCATCCCGGCGCCGGCCCGAAAAACAAGGACATCGCGCGCCCGGCTGAATTTTATGTCGACGCGGATGGTGTGGTGCAATGGGTGAATTTGACTGAGAACATCGCGGTCCGCGCGCGGCCGGAACAGGCGCTGGCGGCGATCGATTCCGCCCCGAAATAACGGGCGCGATTGACGTCGCTTCGGCTACCTCATACCTTCAGCGCTACGTGCGCGCTGAACTGGAACAACTGCTCATCCTCCAAGATCGACAACAGAAGATTCGGCAGATCGAAAACGAGATAAAAAACCTGCCCTTGCAGCGAAAGCAGCTTGAGTCACAACAGTCTGAAACGGCCGCCACTCTCGAAGCGATCAAACAGAAGGCGCGGCAGGTCGAAGTGGACCGAAAGAAGCTCGAGCTCGACGTCGGAACGCGCACCGACAGCATCAACCGCCTCAAAACGCAGCAATATCAAACGCGCAAGAACGACGAATTTCAGGCTATGGGTCACGAAATCCAGCGCTACGAGGACGAAATTCGGAAAATCGAGGACCAGGAGCTCGAACTGATGGACCAGGGTGACAAGTTGAAGGTTGAGGTAGCGGCCGAGGAAAAAAAGGCCGCGGCCACGAAGGATTCCATTTCGCGTCAAATGACCGATCTCGGCGAAAAAGGGAAAGCGCTTGAGACCCGCCTTCAGGAACTTTCGAAAGAGCGGACCGCTCTCGCTGGCAAAATGGATGAAGATTTACTGGATCGCTTCGAGCGACTCTTCGCGAGCAAAGGCGATTCAGCAATCGTGGCGGTGGAGCACGGCTTTTGCACCGGTTGCCACATGAGACTGACGACCGCGACGGTTAATGCAGCCGAAGCGGGCAAGGAAATCGTCAACTGCGAGCAGTGCGGCCGGATTTTGTACGTTCCGGCTTGATCTGGTAGCGGCGACTGCCTAGGTCGCCATGGCGGCTCGGTGAGCCGCCGCTACCTAAACGTTGAAGCGAAACGTCATCACGTCGCCATCTTTGACTTCGTATTCTTTGCCTTCAATCCGAAGTTTTCCAGCCTCGCGCGCTTTGGCGTACGAACCAAGAGCGCTCAAATCGTCGTAAGCGATCGTTTCTGCCGCGATGAAGCCGCGTTCGAAATCGGTGTGGATCGCGCCCGCGGCCTGTGGCGCTTTTTCGCCGGCGTGAATCGTCCAGGCACGGGTCTCTTTTTCGCCCGTGGTCAGAAACGTGCGCAATCCGAGCAAATGATAAACACCACGAATCAGCGCGTGAACGCCGCTGTCTTCAACGCCGAGTCCACACAAATATTCCAGCGCCTCATCTTCGCTCAGGTCGACCAGCTCGCCTTCAATCCGCGCGCTGATCACGAACGCTTCAGTGCCGAAATGATGCGCCGCATAATCCCGGACAAGATCGACGTATTTTACCGCGGCATTCGATTGATCGTCGTTTGCGACGTGGGCGAGGTCGGTTTCAGCCACGTTGCAGGCAAACAATGTCGGCTTTGATGTCAGGAGAAAGAAATTGCGCGCGATGATCTTCTCCTCCGGTTCCAATGGCGCGGTGATCGCGGGTTTGCCGGCATCCAGGTGCGGAAGCATTTTTTCAACAATCGCATTTTCGATCTTCGCCTGCTTTTCGCCGGCGCGGACTTCCTTTTGAAGGCGATCGCGCCGCTTCTGCAGCGTCGCAAGATCAGCGAGAACGAGTTCGGTGTTGATGACTTCGATATCACGAATCGGATCGATGCTGGCACTGACGTGGTGCACGTCCGGATCGAGGAAACAGCGCACAACCTGCACGATCGCGTCCACTTCACGGATGTGACTGAGAAACTGATTGCCGAGTCCTTCGCCTGCGCTCGCCCCTTTGACCAGACCGGCAATGTCCACGAACTGGATCGCGGTTGGTGTGACCTTTTTCGATTTCGAGATTTCAGCCAGCTTCCGCAGCCGCGGATCCGGCACCGTCACGACGCCGACGTTCGGATCGATTGTGCAAAATGGATAGTTTTCGGCGGGAGCATTATGCGTTCGCGTGACTGCGTTGAACAGCGTCGATTTTCCGACGTTTGGCAGTCCGACGATTCCGGCGCTAAGCATCTATTCCTTTAGCGGTGGTATGTGACCGTCGCAAATTTCAGCGGTGGCGATTTCCCCGGGATGAGTGAATAATTCGCCTCTGCAAATCGGGCTGTAGTTCAGCTTGGTAGAACGCTTGAATGGGGTTCAAGAGGTCGTGGGTTCAAATCCCGCCAGCCCGAGTTGATATGATCCCCCGGAAGAAAACATGTCTGATAATCGCGGTCATCGCGCTCGGCGGTGCGTCGGAATTCGTGCGCGCCAATGAGATTCAACTGAATCCGGTCGGCTTCGAGCACGCGCGTGATTTGATTCGGCAAGGCCGCTTCGTCGATGATCGCAAAGGCTTCTGGGCCGAACACCGCCCGTCTCGCCACGTAGAAAATGACTTCATCCGCCTCAGCGGACCAGCGGAATACGGGAAATGGCATTTGGGCGTGGATGGCCGCCACGGATTTGGGAGTAAAATCCGCTACAAGTTTCCGTTTGGTGATTTCATCAATTTGCATCGATGCGGATTGCTTGCCGTCAGAGCGCGCGCGCATGAGTATGGTTACGCGGCCATCGAAGTCGCTGCGGGACAATTGTTAGCGGAGATCGAGATCAGCCGTCCCAGGCGGTGAGAAACGCGTCGATTAATTCCGGCAGATCGTCGCTGTAACCGCCTTCGAGAATTGCGCCGACCGGAATGTCGATCTCGCGCAGCCATCCGCCGAACGTTCCGAAGTCGTCGGTTTCAAGCGTCATTTGCACGAGCGGATCGCGTGCATACGCGTCGAATCCCGCCGAAACCAGGACGAGATTTGGTTTGAACGCGATCAGGTTGTCCAAGGCGCGCCGGCACACTTCGACAACCTCTTTGCGGGGCGTTCCCGGCGCGAGGGGATAATTTTCAATGTTGGCGAAGGATTTCGCGCCGGTGCCAGGGTAGGCAGGAAATTGATGGATCGACGCAAAGCGGATCCGGTCGTTGTTGGCTACGATTGCTTCCGTGCCGTTGCCGTGATGCGCATCGAAGTCCCAAATCGCGACGCGCTCGGCACCGTTTTCTGCCGCATCGAACGCAGCGATTGCGATGTTGCTGAAATAGCAGAAGCCCATCGCGTGCTCGCGGGTTGAATGGTGTCCGGGCGGGCGCATCAAGGCGAAACTGCATTCGCCTTTCAACGCTGCCCGCGACACATTGATTCCAGCGCCGGCCGAACGAAGCGCGTGCTCGTAAATGTTCGCATAGGCCGGCGTATCCACGTCGAAATCGCCTCGAGGATTTCTGACGCGCGCGATGTGCTCGGATGAATGCGCGCGCAAAAGCTGCTCGGGCGTCGCGACATGTGGTTCGCGCCACTCCCAGGTCGAATGCCGCTCTTTCAACCATGGAACCGTGCGACTGATTCTTTCCGGACGCTCCGGGTGGCCCGGAGCACAATATTCCAAGCAGCGCGGATCATGAAAGATGACCATGGGTGAGAAAGTGCTGGAAGCGGCGGATTATTTCAAAACTCAACCGATTGTTTGGAATTGACACCTCGACCAAAAGTAAGGTATGACCCTACATGTTGGATAGCCAGTTCCGCGGCTCTTTACTCACCCCAATAAGTTTTTCCATTGGAATAGCCTGGTTAAGCGAAAGCCAAGAAATCGCCGGCCCAGTAATCGGGGCCGGCGATTTTCTTTTCAACTAAATGCCGAATCATTCGGCGGTTTCTCGAGCGGGCCGACCGGATTCTGCGCTTGAAGTGAGCTGCGCCAATGCGGATGGTGCGCCTCGTTCGTTTAAGCCATTGAAATGCTGAGCGGTCAGAAAATTGTGGTTGTGATGCCGGCGTATAACGCCGCGCGCACATTGCAGCGCACTTATGACGAAGTGATGCAGCAGGGAATTGTCGATCTTGTCATTGTGGTGGATGACGCGAGCCATGACGAGACCGTCGCAATTGCGCGCACGCTGAGAGATGTGCAGGTGGCGGTGCATCCGGAAAACCGCGGCTACGGTGGAAACCAAAAAACCTGTTATCGACTGGCCCTTGCGGCCGGCGCCGACATCGTGGTGATGATTCACCCCGATTACCAGTACACCCCGCAACTTCTGCCTGCAATGGCTTCGCTCGTAGCGAGCGGCATTTATCCCTGCGTGCTCGGATCGCGCATTCTCGGCGGCGGAGCGCTCGATGGCGGAATGCCCTGGTGGAAGTACATCTCGAACCGCTTTCTGACCGCGGTCGAGAATTTCATGATCGGCGCAAAGCTTTCGGAATATCACACCGGTTATCGCGCATTCGCGCGCAGTTTGCTCGAGCGGGTGCCGGTGGAGAAAAACTCAGACGATTTCGTTTTCGATAACCAGATGCTCGCCCAAATCGTCTGGCTCGGTTGTAAGATCGGCGAAGTTACTTGTCCGGCAAAATATTTGCCGGAAGCATCGTCGATTAATTTTCGTCGCAGCGTGCGCTACGGTCTGGGTTGTCTCGGGACGGCATTACGTTTTCGGCTGGCGCGCTGGGGGCTCGCCTCGTCGCCAGTTTAAGCAATGCCGACGTCGGCGCAGGTCAGCGTGCGAAATGATCGGCGAACCACGATCGCAGTCTGCCTTGGCTTGACCTTTGTCATCTGGATCGTCTTCGGACAGACGCTTCGTCACGGTTTCATAAACTTTGATGACGACCAATACGTCTACGAAAATTCACACGTCACGAGCGGCGTTACCGTCGAAGGCCTGAAGTGGTTTCTGACGCACAGTCACGCAAGTCTTTGGCATCCGCTGACAACGTTGACCCACATGGTCGATTGCCAGCTATATGGCCTCAACCCCGCAGGCCATCATTTCACGAACGTTGTCCTGCACAATCTTGCTGCTGTTCTGCTCTTTTTGATTTTGCGGATGATGACCGCTCGAATTGGGGAGAGCGCTTTCGTCGCTGCGATTTTTGCCGTTCATCCAATGCGGGTCGAGTCGGTGGCCTGGATCGCAGAACGAAAAGACGTCCTCAGCGGTGTTTTCTTCATGCTCACTCTGGGCGGTTATTTTTATTACACGCGCAAGCCGTCGGTGTCCCGCTACCTCGTGATGTCTATCTTTGTCGCGTGCGGGCTGATGTCCAAGGCGACGTTCGTCACCGTGCCGCTCGTGCTGCTGCTGCTCGATTACTGGCCTCTTGCTCGGGGAAACGATTTTCCAGCCTGGCGAAGACTTTTCCTTGAAAAGATTCCGCTCTTCATGCTCTCCGCCGCGGCTTCAGTTGCAACCGTGTTCGCTCAGACGGTCACGATGGCGACGCTCGAACAATTACCGCTCTTGCCGCGGCTCAAGAACGCAGTCGTCAGTTTAGCCATTTACTTGCGCCAAACATTCTGGCCGGCCAATCTTGCCGTTTTTTATCCGCACCCGCACGATCAACTCAACATTTGGCTCGTGGTAGCTTGCTCTGTTCTGCTCCTTGGTCTCACCGTGCTCGCGATATATGTCCGGCAAAAAATGCCTTACGTTCCAGTCGGTTGGTTTTGGTTTCTGATTCTGATCGCGCCGGTCACTGGAATTGTTCAAGCGGGGCTTCAGGGCCGCGCGGATCGGTTCACCTATTTGCCGCATATTGGAATCACGATCGCGCTTACCTGGTCGATCGTAGATCTCACTCGGCAATGGCAGCATCGGCAGATGATTCTGCGCGTCGCCGGTTTTGGCGTGGTCGCGATCGCGACTATTCTCGCTTTTCGGCAAACGACCTATTGGCACGACAGTGTTTCGTTGTGGCGGCATGCGCTCGCGGTAACGTCCGAAAATCAAACCGCTTATCAGAATCTGGCCGCGGCATATTGGTCCATCGGCAAAGTGGAAGAATCACGTCATGAATCGCGGGCGGGGGCAATCGCGCATGCGCGGACCACGTTGAAGGATTTTCCGTATGATGTCGCCACTCACAATGATCTCGGGGTCATGCTTCTTCAAAATGGAGATGTTCGCGGTGGGATTGGACAATGGGAAACGAGTTTAGGGATCGACCCGAACGATGGTAATGCCTTGAATAATCTTGCCTGGGTGTTGGCGACTTTTCCGGGCGACGGAGTTCGTGATGGCAAACGCGCGGTAAAATTGGCGGAGCAGGCGACCACACTTCCGGGTGGCCAGTCTCCGATCGTTCTTCGCACGCTAGCCGCGGCCTACGCCGAAGCGGGCGAATTTTCACACGCAATCGCCACGGCGCAGCGCGCGTTGGATCTGACGAACGCGCAGCGGGACAAGTCATTGTCAGCTGCTTTGCGGCAAGAGATAGAACGTTATACGGCGCGCGCGCCTTATCGTGAGGCGCCGCCGCAGTGAAGAGTCGGCCTTCCGCAACGAAGGCGCGCTCGCCATCGCGGGCTGCGCGATTGTTCGTCTACGGCGGAATCGTCATCCTTATCTGGATCGTTTTCGGCCAGACCCTCGGACACGATTTCATCAATTACGACGATAACATTTATGTCAGGCACAATCCGCTCGTGAGCGCGGGGCTGAGCCCGCACGGTGTCGTGCGAGCGTTCTCCGACGCTTACACAAACAACTGGCATCCGCTCACTCTCATTTCGCACATGTTGGATTGTCAGATTTTCGATCTAAAACCGGCAGGGCATCACTTCACCAACGTGTTGTTGCACACGGTTGCGGCACTTCTGCTTTTCTCGTGGCTCTTCGATGTGACCGCGCGCTTTTGGAGCAGCGCGTTTGTCACCGCTCTTTTTGCGATTCATCCGCTGCGCGTCGAATCCGTCGCGTGGATCGCTGAACGCAAGGATGTCCTGAGCGCGGTGTTTTTTTTCCTGACACTTTTCGCTTACGTCCGATATGTTCGCGCTTCCAGCACCGCTCGCTACGTCTCAGTGTTAGTCCTGTTTGCGTGCGGTTTGATGTCGAAGCCGATGCTCGTCACCACCCCGGCAATCCTGTTATTGCTTGACTATTGGCCACTAAACCGCGTGGCTGATGCAAAGTCATTCTGGCAAAGGGCGCGCGAAAAGATTCCGCTCTTCGCGCTTTCAGCGGCCGCATCGATCGTTGCCCTGGCCCTTCAAGTTCACGCTCCGACGTCGGTCGGTCAGTTGCCGTTTTTGTGGCGGCTCGAGAACGCGCTCATCAGCTGCGTCATTTACGTGTGGCAGATCTTTTGGCCAGTGGACCTCGCCATCTTTTATCCGCATCCAGACGACACTCTCACCTGGTGGCAAGTCACGCTTGCCGCTGCATTTCTAATCGCGATCACTCTGCTCGTTTTTGCGAAGCGCCGAAGTCGGCCTTACTTACTGGTCGGCTGGCTCTGGTATCTGATCATGCTTTTGCCGGTGATCGGAATCATCGAAGTTGGTCTTCAAGGTCGCGCCGACCGTTACACTTACCTGCCGCATATCGGCTTGTACATCGCTCTCGTGTGGTTAGTCGTTGATCTTTCAAGGGTTCGCCGCCAAAAAATTCTCGCCGTAGCCGGCAGCGTCGCTCTGCTCGTCCTGAGTCTGATTGCTTGGAAACAAACGACTTATTGGCGGAACAGTGACATACTCTGGACCCATGCGCTTGCGGTGACCAAAGACAACGATGTCGCCCTAACGAATTACGGCACGTCATTGATGGAACGCGGTAATCTCGATGAGGCGCTCTCGACGTTGCAGGCCGCGCTTGCGATCCGTTCCCGCAGCGAACAGAGCCATTATCGTTTTAGTCTCGCGCTGATTCACGACTCGCTTGGCACTGTGCTGGCCCGTCAGGGCCGTCTCGGGGAGGCTATGGCCAATTTTCGCGAGGCGATCAGTTTGCGACCTGATTATCAGGATTCGCATTACAATCTCGGTGTTCTTCTCCTCAAAAAAGGAGAAGTCGACAATGCGATCGCGGAATGGAGATCCATTCTGGCGATTCATCCGGCGGACGCGGGGACGAACCTAAACCTCGGAAACGCGCTTGTGCAGAAGGGTTTCCTCCGTGAGGCAATGAGTCATTACGAGATCACCTTACGAGAAGAGCCCGACTCGCCGCTCGCGTTGAATAATCTTGCCTGGCTTTTGGCTGCTGCGCCCGATGATTCGTTGCACGATGGCGCGCGGGCAGTCGAGCTCGCGCAGAAAGCAAATCGGGTGAACGCGGACAATCCGTACTTCGTGCGGACGCTCGCTGCGGCTTATGCGGAAGCCGGCCAGTTCGACGATGCCGTCAAAACGGCGCAGGAGGCATCCGAGCTTGCGAACGCTCAGGGGCAGCACGCGTTTGCGGTGCAAATTCAGAACGAGACTGATCTCTTTCGACGCCACGAACCGTTGCGGGATAAAACTCTGAAAAATGCGCAGTAGGATCTCCGAGCGCGGAAGCGTGGCGATTATTTGCGCCGGTTTGATCGCGCTGGTGTGGTTTGTCTTTGGCCAGACATGGAGGTTTTCGTTCATCAACTTCGACGATCCGGAATACGTTTATGAAGTCCCGGAGATTAATAGCGGCCTTAGCGTTCACAACATTGGATGGGCGTTCGCGCACTGGCCTTCAACGAATTGGTTCCCACTCGCAAATATTTCCCACATGTTCGAGTTCCAGTTCTTTGGAAAGAATCCCGGCGCGTTTCATCTCACCAATCTTGTGCTTCACACAGTAGCGACGCTGCTGCTCTTTTCTTTGCTTTGGCGGATGACGCGATCGACCTGGCGATCTGCCTTCGTCGCGGCGGTTTTCGCAATTCACCCGCTGCGTGTCGAGTCCGTCGCCTGGATTATTGAGCGCAAAGACGTTCTGAGCGGCGTCTTCTTCGTGCTCACACTGCTCGCGTATTGGTCATACACGCGCAAACCGACGATTATTCGCTACGCAACGATATCCGTCTTGTTCGTGGCCGGCTTGCTATCGAAGCCGATGCTCGTGACAACGCCGTTGGTTTTATTGCTGCTCGATTGCTGGCCGCTCGGTCGAATGAATGAGCAGCGTGGTTTCTGGAAATTATTCGCCGAGAAAATTCCGTTGTTTGCGCTTGCCAGCATCGACGCGTTTCTTAGCACGGGAAAAATCGCAGGCGCACATAGCGTGGCGGACGAATTGCCTTTTCTGGGTCGTCTTGGCAACGCGATCGTTAGTTATGTGATTTATTCCTGGCAAATGCTCTGGCCGGTAAAGCTCGGCGTGTTTTATCCGTTTCCGCAGCAGGGTTGGCCGATCTGGCAAGTCGCGACCTGCGCCGCGATTTTGATTGCTATCACGCTCCTGGTGATCGCGCTTCGTAAATCTCAGCCTTACCTGCTGGTTGGCTGGTTTTGGTATTTGATCATGCTGGCTCCGGTCATCGGACTCGTTCAGATCAATCTCCAGGCGCACGCCGATCGTTATACGTATCTGCCCCAAATCGGGCTCTATATAATGATCGCGTGGGGAGTTGCCGCTCTGTTGATGCAATCGCGTTATCGTGCGCAAATCGCGAGCGCGTCCGCCGTCGTCATTGTTCTCGGGTTCGCGCTGGTCGCGCGCGCGCAAACATCCTATTGGCAGGACAGCGAAACTCTTTGGAAACACACCATCGCGGTGACGAAGGACAATTATTTCGCGCACGCGAGTCTTTCCGATCTTCTTATGCGGCGCGGCCGCGTTAATGAAGCGATCGAACATTCCGAAGAAGCCTTGCGCATTCGCCCTGGCGATGCTGACGCGCAAAACAATCTTGGCCTGGCGATGTTACAAACGGGAGACACGAAGCGCGCGGTTACGCATTTAGAGAAAGCCTTGGAAATCAATCCCGGCCACATGAATGCCGAAGTGAATCTCGCGTGGGTGCTTGCGACTTCGTCGGATGATTCACTGCGCAATGGGGCGCGGGCGGTGCAACTTGCGGAAGACGTGATGAATCGCGCCGGTCACCCGAACGCGATCGTGCTCCGTACGCTCGCCGCCGCTTATGCCGAAGTTGGCCGGTTCGATGCCGCGATCTCGTCTGCGCAACGGGCGATCGAAATCGCCAAAGCGACCGGCAACGCAGGTATAGTCAGCGACCTGGAACAAAGCATTGTGGCTTATCAATCGAGTCAACCGATCCGAAGCGGACCGTGATTACGCGATCCAAATGGTTTTCGCGTTCATGAATTCGCGTATACCGGCGGCGCCAAGCTCGCGGCCGAAGCCGGAACGTTTTACGCCGCCGAAGGGCAAACGTGGGTTAGATGCCGACATCGCGTTGATGAAAACCATTCCGGATTCGAGTGACGATGCGAAAAGCTCCTGTTCCGCCGGTTCGTTCGTCCAGGCGCTTGCCGCTAGTCCGTAGCGGCTGTCGTTCGCGAGATCGATCGCTTCCTCGGCATCGCGGACGCGCAAGACCGCGGCAACCGGACCGAAGACTTCTTCACGGAACGCCGGCGAATCCTTTGGAACGTCGACCAGCACCGTGGGCTCGTAAAAAAA
>Ga0066903_100005247_pt1 | contig 11198 bp, 9 predicted proteins | sample PanSoiMetaGPlot1_FD_67491 | JGI IMG/M metagenome (GOLD analysis project Ga0066903, IMG submission 67491) | Tropical forest soil microbial communities from Panama analyzed to predict greenhouse gas emissions - Panama Soil - Plot 1 (version 2) | ecosystem: Environmental > Terrestrial > Soil >...
ATCCGCCGTCGCCGCCAGCGGCTTGGCCGCCAGATCGTAGGCAAGGTTCCCGACGTTGCCGAGGATGTTGCGTTCCTGCGTGATCGGACTGCTGAGGATGTTCGCGTAGTAGTACGCTTTCAGCCGTTCAGACCAGCCACGCGTCGCCTGCTTCGCCGCGTCCTGAATCCGAATCGGATCCCCACTCGCCAGCGCCTCCGCGTTGTACCGGAACGCATGCAACGCCCGGCCGGCTTCGGCCGCCGCGCCGCGCCGGCTTTTCGTCAGGATCTCCGCCTGATTCCTGGTCTGGTCCAGCTCGATGATCTGCTGTGGCGTCGCCGTGCCGGCTTTCACCACGTCTTCGAGCTGCTTCTGCTTCGCCAGTACGGTCGCCTCTGCGTTGCGGTACGCCGTCTGCTGCTCGACGTTGAGCGCCGTGCCCGGCTTGAGCGGCTTATCGAGCGGCACATCAATCCGCTGGCTGAGCGCCTGCGAGCGCGCGATCGGCTGCACGCCGCGCCGCTGCTCCACGAATCCGCCGTTGTCCTTGACAATCTGATCCGCCATCGCCTGCACATCAGCCGTGACTTGCTGATTGCTGAACAGCCGCGATGTCCGGATCTGCTCCGATTCCGGCACTGGTACGCGCAGATTTTCCGGGACGCTGTAGGTCGTCTTTTTCAGAAGCGGCGCCGCTTCGCCTTCAACCAAACTGGGCGCGAGCACGCCCGCGCCGCCAAAGATGAGCGCCCGCTTGATGCGGTCCTCCGGCGTGTCGCCGGTCGCCGCGCCGTACGCCGCACCCGCAGTACCAAACCCCAGCCGCGCCGCCAGTCGTGGCTTGATGAAACCTTCATCGCCCGGCTCCCGCCCGCCCGGCCGTGCCGCCGCTTCGTCCACGTCCTTGAAAAACTGCCCCTGTGCGTCGGCTTCCGCCTGCGCGGCTCGCTGTTGTTCCTGCGCTTCTCGCGCTCGCTCAGCCGCTTCGTATTGCGCGGCTTGTTGTTCGCCCTTGGCTCGCAATTCCTCCGGCGTCAGGCCCGTATCCGGATGCGCGGTAGGACGTGACACCGTACGGTCGCCGGCCATCCGCATCCGCGCGACTTCGAGCGCCCGATCGCCCAACGGGCTCCGCTCGCCGTTGAGGTAATCGACCATCGCTTGCCGGACTTCGGGCGCCCCGTACTTCACGAATTCGCGCCCTTCCGGTCCCACGATGTCGCGATAGACCGGCGCATTCGCGTTGCCGGCCACTTGCGTGAGATCGCCACCGCGTCGCAGCTCGCCCGTATCAATGCCGCGCTTGCGGTTGAACGGCTGTTCGTCCATCTCCGCAATCATCCGGCGCAACTCGCGCGTCTCGTCCACCGACAGCGAGACCTTCGGCGCCGGCTCCGCATTCGGATCGAGCGAGTACACCGACGGCCGGAGCACTTGCCCCTTGCCGCCCTTCGGCCCGGTTGTCTCCTCGTACGCGTACTCAATCGGCTTCAGGTCGTACGTCTTGACGAATGACCGATCGGCGTCCGCTGCCGCCGTCGCGCCTTTCGGGATCTCCGTCCCGGCTCGCGCCACATTGCCAAACTCATCACCGACAAAGCCAGTCGCCGCCGGCAGCAAGCCGCGAATCGGACCACGCGGGTACCGCAGTCCTTGCACGCCCGCGCGCAACCCCGCCGCACCGGTCGCCGCCTGGATGCCGCCGAGGATCCGGCCTTCCCAATCCGGCGCTTCTGCCATTTGCTCCAGGCCGCGCGCCCCGAAGGCCGCGCCTGCCGCCGCTTCCGTCGCACGGAGCGCCCGCACGAGCGGCAACGCCGCACGCCCGCCCGCGCCCAGCTCCGCCCCGATGCCGCTGATACCCGCCGCCGCGCCGAGCGGAGACGTGAAGCCGGCGAGCACATCACCCAGGCCCTGCAGCCCGCCCGCAACCGCGCCCTTCGTCATCGCCCAGGCCGGCGACTCGCCCGCCACCGGTTCCGTCAGGTAGCGCCCGCCTTCCTCGATCGCCGACTGCAGCTTGCGGCCCGGCGCCGATGGCTCCGACAGATAATCAACAGCTTTGGCAAACTTCGACCGATGATCCGCCGCTTGCCCGCGCACCTCTGCCAGCGCATCGAGATACGGATCGCGCGTCGCGGTCCCGCCAGCCGGCGCCGCCGGAGCGGGCGCCTGTCCGCGAATCTCCGCCAAAGCATCGAGAAACGGATCGGGCATTAGGGCACAATCACGAAATTGCGCGCTTTCATCTGCGCCGCCGCCTGCTCAGGCGTGATCTTCATCCTCTGCGCGAGTGCCGCGAGTTCCGCCTGATTGATCGTCTGCGTGCCGAGCGAGGACGGCGGCGCATTCGCCCGCGCCGCCGCCTGCTGATCTTCCTTCGTCGTTGAGAACTGCGACGGATCGAAATCGACGCCGAAAAGAGACCCGAGTGAATTCGCGCCCGCCGGCTGCGCGTACATCGACTTGAGCGCCGCCGCCGCCTTCACGGGATCCGCCCGAGGATGCGCCTTGCGGATGTTCTCCCAGGCCGTGCCGAGTTCCTTTTCCGCCCCCTCAATCTTGGGATAGCGATTCTTGAGCTGGAACAGGTACGCCTTCAGCCCTTCCGGCTGCGTGGGATCGTCCACGGGATGCGTCTGAGTGAACTGATCGCGCAAGCGTGTCAGGTTTTCCTCGCGCGCCCGGTACAGCTTGTCCTCGTAGTCCGCGCGCACCCGGTCCGCTTCTTCGCGCCGCGCCGCTTCGCGCGCCGCCGCCGCCTGCTTCTCGTCAAACTGCTGTTGCTGCTCGGTCGGCAGCGCCTCAAAACCGGCCGGATGGCCCTGCCGTGATCGCCCTTCCTGCAGCGGGCCCTGAAAATCGGGCTCAACACCGGGATCCGCTTCCACCGGTTTGAACGTCGGACCAAAGCCGTACTTTTGATACCGCTGCATCTGATCGACCGGCATAAACGTGCCGGATGGAATCATCTGGCGTTGCCGGATCGTCGCCGCCTCTTCTCGCGCGTCGCGCACTTCCTGGTCGTGCGCGGTCCGCTCCGCTGTCATGGCGTCGATCTGCTTCTGCCGGAGCACTTCATTCGCCTGATTCGAGCGCACCTGTTCCGCGAGCTGCGCCTGTCGCATGCGCTGCTCCATCAGTCCCTGGATGGCATCCGCGACACCGCCCGCCGCGAAGCCAATGCCGGCGACACTCATGGTCTACTCCCCGACATCACTGCCCTGATTCCGTCCCCGCCGCACGTCGTCCTCTTCCTGCTCGCGCATGAACTTGTCGTACGGATCCTCATAGTCGCCCTGGCCGGCGCCGGCCGATGGCGTCCCGAGCGTCGGGAAATCCCCGTACGTGTTGTCGGGCCCGCTCTGCTGCCCGCGACCTTTCCCAAGGTACGGCCCAATCGCACCGCCGATCCCCGCCGCCGTCCCGCCAATCCCCGCGAGCTTCGACCAAAAGCCTTCTTCTGGAATCGCGGACATCTCCGGACTTTTCGGGAGAAAGCTATTCGGATCCGCGATCAGCTTCTGGCCGTGCGTGATCAGATCGGCGCCGGCTTGTCGTGCCCCCGGCTCCAACAATGACGGCCGGATCCCGCCCGTGAAATTGAGCACGTGCCCCGCAAGCTGACTACCCGCCGGCACCTCCACGCCCTGGTCCTGCAGATTCTTGAGCAACGACCCGCGTACCGCTTCGCTCGCGCCCTGCCCCGGCAACCCGATCGCGGTTTTCGCCGCGTCCTGCTGCGCTTCGTACAACCGCGCTTTGATGGCGTCGCGGTTGTTCAGGTACTGGCCTTCCTGCATGCGACCCGCCGCCGCATTCTGCGAGGCTTTGCCCAGGACTTGCGCGAGATCGGTGGCACTGTTGCCGCCGCCCCCGCCGCCGCCCCCGCCACGCACGGCCCCCTCGATCATCCCTTCCGGTTGCCAAAAGGCTTCCGCGCCCCCGCCCGTCAGAATGTCGGACCCGATGCGCGCGATCGGTTTGAACACATCCCAAAATCCCATTAGCCACCCCCGCCGCGATTCAGGAGATCGAGAATGTTCTGGCGGTTCATATTTGCGTTGAACATGCCGACGTTCGTGCCGAGCTGGTCATAGAACTGACTGTTCTGGTTCGTGATCGTCTGCTGCCTCAGCCCGGCATCGAGCTGCGCGAGCTGGAGTTGAAGCGCCCGCTGGTCGTCGGCCGACATCACGCCCGCGCCCACCCGCAACATGTCCGCGATCTGATTGCGCCGCGCCAGCGCCTGCTGCGCGACGAGATTGCCGGCAAACTGCGCCTGCTGCGTGCCGGCGTTCTCCATCGCGTTTTGTGTCGCGGTATCCATCGCGCCGGAATTCGCCAGCCCCTGCTGGTTCATGCGCTCCGCGATGGCGTTACGTTCCTGGGCGAGTCCCCGCTGTGATGCCGTGCGATACGCATCAATCGCCGGCCGCACGTCCGGATCGTTCGCGGAGACCGGCCCCTGCCCAATCAGCTTCAGAATCTGATCGCGGATGGAATTGCCGAAGGCCCCGCTGCCGCCCGCCACCGATCCGCCCGTGGTCAGCCCACCGAGATCGATGCCGGGCCCACCGACACCGCCGCCGGCCGGCCCCGCCGGTCCCGCCGGAGCGCCGCCGCCGGCCCCTTGCACGCCGGCCATCCACCACTGACCGCCGCCGCTCGGATCGACGTTGCGAATGACATCGCGGACACCGCCGCCCTGCGCGCCAAAATCGATCTTGTCGCTCCCCACCGCTCGCGCGTTGAGGCCCGTCTTGGCGTTGAAATCGGAGACGACCTTGTTGATGTCGGTCCCGCTGGCCGCGTTGCCCCAGCCGCCAAAGCCGTACGGATCGGTCTGACCCTTCTGGCCGTAGCCGCTCGATGTGAGGAACTGCCCCCACATATCTTCAACACCGCCCGGCGTGTACCCCTGCCAGCTCGAAATCTGCCCGCCGGTTCCCGGAGCCGCCGTGCTCTGTTGCTGATCCGGCGTCTGGATTCCGATCTCCTGACCGGTCCCGCCGCCCGGCATCACTTGCAGATGCGACTGATCGGGAAAGCCGGACGGATCTTGCTGCTGCTCGTCCTGGTTGGGATCGTACTGATCGTCTACCGACGTACTGCGCGCCATACGGGCCCCGCCCGGCGCCTAGTTAGCCGAACAGTTTTCGCCAATACGAAAACTGAATGTCATAGAGCAACGCGATCGGCTGTGTCCCGCCGAGCGTGTAATCAGCACCGCCCAGCTCCAACCGGTTTTTCACGTTGCTCGCTGCGTTCTGATGTTTCAACGTGATGTTGTTCGCCCCCGCCGGAATCAACAGCTTGAGTTGAAAGCTCGTCTGAAATTCGGCCGGCGCTTTCAGGCCCGTGATGTTCAGGCCCGGCGCCGCCGACAGCCGCGCGATCGTGCAACCGTCCCAGCCGCCCGGGTTGTAGTCGTTCACCGAAGCTGTCAACGCCACCGGAGCAATGTCGCAGTCCGGATGCAGAAACAGCCCGCCCGGGCCCGCCAGCCGCGTCAACCCGTTCACAATCAGCGACGCCGCCGTCACCGCACCGTGCGCGTCGTCTTTGGTGTGCTGCACGTTGTAGCCGGCGACGATCTGCGCGATCAGATGATCGAATTGCTCGACCAGAAACCCCTGCGCGATCTCCCACGGTCCGTACAGCTCCGATCGAAAATCCTGCGTGAGCTTCACGCGAAATCCTGATCCTTCCGGTACTGGAACTGCAGCGCATCGAGCGTCCAGGCGTTCGCAATCGCCGCCCCGTCGCCGAGCTGGACCTGAATGGCCCAGCAACTGCCCATATGCCCCGAGTCGATCAACCGCTGGATGCGCGTCTCCGAGGCTTGCGGCGCAATGCTCACCGTCGCCACCGTAGACTCCAGGCCGAGATCGCGGATCAGCGTCTGCGTGATCGTCACGCCGGCCGCCGCCTGGGCGACGAGCGTGCCCTGTCCGACCGTCGCATAGGTGCCGATGCCCGCGAGCATGTACGGCTTCGTCAAGATGTACGCCTGGAACGTCGTGCCGTCATCGCTCGTCGCCGACGTGTCGCACTTGAGGATCTTGTTGGCCGCCTGCCCGCCGACGTAGGGCTTGAGATCGGACGACATCAAGGCGCCCACCGTGTTCGCAAACATCACCGAGCACCGCATCGCCGCCGTGACCCCGCTGTGTCGCGTCCAGGCCGCGCGCTTCACGTCCCACACGATTTTGACGTTCGGATCGCCGCTGCCATCCGACGCGAACCAAAACCAGACCTGTTTCTTGTCCACGTGATAGACCGTGTGCGCGACCACGTGCGACGGATTGAGGTTGATCGTGTGCGTCGGGCCGAGGATCAAATCCTCCACGCCCAGGCCGAGATATTCGAGACCGCGCCCGCCCAGGCGGTAGGGCCCGCGCACCGACATGAAGTAGATCGACGGATTGCCGCCGTCATCCTCCGCCACCTTGATCGACTGATGCGACAGCGCCCCGATCACCTTCGAGATCGGGAACACGGAATAGGGCGACGTGGAAACGCCCGTGGGCACCAGCTTCCAAATCTGCCGCGCCTTGAACGCATAGAAGGCGCCCATCACCGGCCCGACGAGTCCGGTAGCAGAGCCGGAATCGCTCTCGTCCAGATCGATGTAGTTGTTGAGCGGGATCCGTTCCTCGTCGCCCACATCGGCGCCGATCACGGCGGAGAATTCGATCCGGTTCTGCTTGTCGTTCGCGCCCCAGGATCCGAAACCCAGAAGCCGGTTGCCATCGACGGCGAGGTACTTGTAACTCTTCTGAACCGTGTACGTCCCCGCTGACGGCGACGCGTTGAACGTCGAATAGGTATCCACGGTATTGCTGTCGTCGTAGAACGTCGTGCCGATCGCGGTCGTCGCAATCACGTAAAACAGCACGTTGTCGGCTGAGGCTTCCAGCTCCCAATGCGTTTCACCTTCGTTGGCGACCGCCGGAATCGTCACGCGCGCCGCCGCCCCGGCCCCGCTGGGCGTAAACGCGACCGACGTGCCCACATCCGATCGGCGCACCGTCACGCCGCCGGATTGCACCGTCCACCGAATGCGGTACCACCGCTGCGTCGCCGCGTACGCGCCCGCGCCCTGGTTCGCGACCGTGGGCGCCTGTGCCACTGCCAAACCGGTCCGGCGCACCGTGGAGCCGTCCCACACATGCAACCGATCCACCGCTGAGGCATACGCGAGAAAGTAATGCCCGTTGAGCGTGACCGCCGTTACGTCCCAGGCGTTCCCCGTGAGGTTGTCTTTGAGCGTCGGCGCCGTCCAGGTCGTCGCGCCTGCGAGTCGTCCGACCACGGGCGTCGCCGCGTCATCGATCGCCCACAGCTCCGCGCCGGTCTCGGACGCCGTGGGGACATGCCGGCCGAGAAACGAGATCGATCCGGTAAAGGGGCCGCCCGCTGAAAACGTCAGGCTGAGCGCATCAGCCCCGCCGCGCTTGCGGGCCAACGTGGCGTTGTAGTAATCGACGTTCAGCGCCTCTACACACTCCTGGTCCTGCAGCGAGAACGGCGGATCGGTCCCGTTCCGGCCGCGCCGGAGATCGCCGATGATCAGCCGCTCGTAACTGGTGGACGCCATCAGCGCAACCACCACGAGGGATACATGCCGCCCAGGCGCGACGGCCGATCGCCTTGTTCCAGGTTCTGCGGTTGATAGTCGGGCAGGCTCCACTGCCAATGTCGGAGCGACTTGATCCCGTCGTCCAGGTGCTGCTTCGCCGTGGCCGCTCGCGCGTCGGCCTTGCGTAGCCATTCCTCGAAACAGCCGGCTTCGACCAAGAGCCAGTGAAACTCAAACGGCAACATCGGCTGATCGGTGGACTGGCTCATGTCCTCCAACACCCGCTGTCCGTCCACGTAGTAGGTGAGCGCATCGGTGGGCGTCGGCCAGAGCTGGATCCACTGGTACCGCGCCATCGTCTGCCCGATGCTGATCCGCGCCAGCTCGTTGCCCGCGACCGCCGCATCGTAGAAACTCACGACGCCAGCCGCCGTCGCCGAGATAAACGCCTTATCCAGCTCGACGTAATCGGTGTACGTCCCGAGCGCGACGCGCGTGGTCCCGCTGAGCGTCGCCGTTACCGGTCCGCTGCGGTACCCGCCCGTCCGGATCCCTTCGATCGTCGCCGTCTGCGTAACATCGGCGGCCGACGTGGAGACGACCCACACGCCCGTGGTTGCCGGCTGCGCGCCAACTTCCCGCAGTGAAACCTGGGCATACGCCTCCGGCACTCCCGTCGAAACCAGTTGCGGGTCGTAGTCGCGGATCCAACTCCACTGTTCCAGGCGTAGGACGCGCGGGCTCGTCTGTTCGTAGATTTTCGCGATGCGCGTCAGCGCCTGCGGCAAGGCGTACTGCGTCTGATTCGCGACCGACGCAAAGCTAAACGTCGTATCGCGCAGACCCTGGAACCCCGGCATCGCGAGAATGCGTTGATGCCAGATGTTCAGCCACTGTCGGATGCGCGTGGTCACATCCGAGCCGGGCGCATCGGCGTAATTGAGCCGGCGGTACACCGCCAGCTCGATCTCGTTGAGCGTCACCGACGCGGTTACGCTGCCGTCAGCGTCCGCGCCTTGTTCTCCTGAATTTGCTGCACGACTTCGCGCAGCCACATCACCATCGGCATCACGCCCTGTCGATCCGCTTCGTCGCGGTAGGGAAACGCGATGTTGATCCGCTGGAGCACGCCCAAGTCATTCCGAATCTCGCGCACCGTGAAGCGCACGCGCGAGCCGTCCGATTTGGTCACGAGGTAATCGCCGGCTTCGAGCTGATTGAACAGCGTCAGCTCCTCGACCGTTTCTGTCGTGCCGTCGATCGGAATGCCGTCGAACAACGTGAACGGCACCCGGAGCGCCGGCCGAGGATGATCCCGATCGCCGGCCGGATTGAACACGCTCACGAGCGGCGAGAACGCATTTTCCGGCTTCAGCGCCCGTTTCATCGCGTCGGCGAGCGGATCGGCCTGGGCCTTCACCGCTGCCGAGACGCCAGCGGTCACACCCGCCGTCATCATCTCGATCATCTGTTGCGGCGTCAGCGGCGGCATCACCGCTGCCGGCGGCGGCTCCGGCGCCGGTTCCGGCGTCGGTTCCGGTTCAGGCTCCGGGATCGGTTCGCCTGGGACTTCGTTGGTTTCGCGTTTCATGGGTAGAAATACCTCAACCCACGAGCGGCCGGTATATATACCGGCCGCTACGTGGGCACCTCTGTTCAGTTAGGGCGCGATCTGCAGGAACACGAAATTGTTTTTCGTGCTCACGCCCACTTGCGCCATGTGGCCGATCGTCTGGACCGCCACGTCTGCCGCTGCCGTCGTCCACTTGTCCACCGCGCCCGTGGTCGTGCCCGAGTTCACGACGGGCGCCGTGATGGCCGGCGTGCCGTTGATGAGCACCGACGCGATGCCCCAGGTCTGCAGCCAGCCGTACTGCGTCGCCGTGATGATGCACGGCGCCACGCCCACGACCGTCGCCGTCTGCGTGGTCGGCGGGAGAATCACGTTTTTGTACGGATTGTGGAGCAGTCCGATCCGGCTCGAAGCCGTCAGCGCGATCTGGATCGCATCTTCCGGCACGAGGTTGAGCGTGAACGCCACCGACGCCGTGATCGCCGCGTGTCCCAGGATCTTGTAGATGTAGCCGTTGCCCGGCGTGGTATCGACCTGGAGATACCCTTCGGAGTACAGATTCGCCGCGCCGCCGGTTGCGCCCGGCGTGCAGGAAAACGATGTCGCCCCGATCGCGACCACGGGCGCCGTCAGCGCCAAATGGTTCGGAATCGGCGCCGCCGACTGATAGAGATCACCCGCCACCGCATCAGCCGCCCCCATTTGGCAATAGCGGAACACGCGCCCATCGCGCGTCACCGCTCGCGTGCCCAGGGGATGCTGCTGCGTCGAGCTGGACGTGAAACTGTCCTGCGCCAGCGTCGTCGGTCCCTGTCCATCAAAAATCGCCATGTGACCCTTTCTGTGCTGTGTCGGCCGCGCTCGACGCTCGCCGCCAGCAATGGGAGCGACCCGCGCCGCTCCCTCTCGTGGTTAGTTGATCCCCGTCAGCACGCCGAGCCGACGCGGATTGCTGCTGTACAGGTTGCAAATGCACATCACCGTGAACACTTCGATCGTCTGGTTGGCCGGCGCGACCGGTTCGCGCGCCTTCATCCAGAACCCCTTCTGATAGGCGAGCTTGATGTACTTCGTGTTGAGGAAATACATATTCCCCGCCGTGAGCGACGGCGACTTGTCGTACGCCATCGTCAGATCCTTGAAGGTCAGGACTTCGTTTTTGAATCCGGCATCGCCGCTGCGCTTCTCGGTGTACCGCTCGTTCGCCACGAGCAGACCCTCGTAGCCCTCAAACGTCGCGCGGTCCGTCACCACGAACGACGGATGCACCGATCCGACGCCCGCACTCGACAGGTTGTAGATGGACCGCATCGCCGCGCGCAGGTTGTCAAACGCCGTCGCCGACTTGGCGCCGGATGCCTGCTGATTGCGCCAGAAGGAAAACGTGGCGCGATTGATCCCGCCGACGGTGCCGGTTGTCGGCGTGCTCGACACGATGTAGGCGAGGCCGCCGATCGCCTTGCTGCTGTTGGCGGTTCCATCGGCGAACATGTCGTCATTGAGCTGCTTCTGCAGGCTCGTCCGCAGGTTTTCGAGCTTGCCTTCGAGCAGATCGAACTTGCGCGCCGATCCCTGGTTTTTCGCTTCCTCCAGGTACGACATGACGACGTTGCCGGCGTACTCTTTCCAGTTGAACTGGAATTCATCGAACACGTCGATCCGCGACGTGCTGATCGTGTCGGTGTCGGTGTAGCTCGAAACGGTCGTGTTCAGCGCGTAATCGATCGCGCCGTTGATGGTCGTGCCGCCGTCGAACGACTTGAAGCCCTGCCCTTTGCTGAACTGATCAAAGAGCCAGTAATCCTCAAAAATGTTGTCCTCTGGCGTCCCGCCCACATAGCTCGTCCAGGCGTTCGCCAGGACTTGCCCGATGTTCGGTACCGGCATGGGTGAACTCCCCGCTTACGGCCGCCAATTCGCCGCTGCCGCTGCACGCTCCAATGACTCGCGCATCGACTTCGGTTTGGCGGGGTTGGTCGTCGTCGCGCGTCCCGGTTGCTCGGACGACGCGGCGGCTTTGGTTTTGAAATCCGCCACGGCTTGCGCCTGGGCGTGCTG
>Ga0066903_100005249_pt1 | contig 11198 bp, 9 predicted proteins | sample PanSoiMetaGPlot1_FD_67491 | JGI IMG/M metagenome (GOLD analysis project Ga0066903, IMG submission 67491) | Tropical forest soil microbial communities from Panama analyzed to predict greenhouse gas emissions - Panama Soil - Plot 1 (version 2) | ecosystem: Environmental > Terrestrial > Soil >...
TCGACTCGCCACCAGATCGGGTCTCTTTGATCACCCGGCGAACGCTGTACTCGTCCATGCGGAACACTGCCTCGACGACGGCCATCGGGGCCATCATCACGAAGTCGCCGGCGCCGTAGACGCAGTAAAGCTTGTTCACTTTTCAAACTCTCGATGGCCACGATGCGACTTCGTCGGTGGCGCTGGCGCTTGGCAGCCCATGGAGTGCAGCACGCACTAATAGGTTTTGGTCCCACAATCGTTTGCGCCCACCTCAATGCGGTGGAATGGTCAGCAATGCTTCCTACGACAAAAGCGAAGATGTTGGGCCCTCTTTGCCCCGTCGCGCTGGTTTATTCCGAACCGCAGCTAGCCGAATGACCCCCAGTCCGACGCAAACGCCGGTAAGGGCAGCCGGCGCACCGGCCACGCGCGGTTTGGAGAGTTCTATTGGGTTTGTGGGAGGGCTGTTTTGTTATATGTTGCCATTGATTTGCTCTTGCGTGCCGTGCTCCGGGGTCGTTCCGGGCAAAGCCTGTTCGTCCCCCCGACGGCCTCGGCGCGGGAACATACGGCCACGGGATGCGTTTTCTCCGGAGGGCGAATTCCATGACCGACATCGACAGGCTGATCGACGAGCTGGTCCGTCGACTTCGCGGGCGGCCGATGCTGGAGATCGTGACGGCGGCACGGCAGATCGAGAACCGGGTGCGCGACCTGTACCTGCACGAGGCTTTGAGAAAGTACGCGGCCGACCGTCGCAAGGAACCATCGCGCCACGTCGTCGCGGCGCTCCGTCGCCTACTAGCTCCGTGCGGCTTTTAGGTCATCTGTAACGCCGTTAGTTCAGCTCGCGCGCTCGCCGAGAATGGCCGCGCGGCCGCCGCGCCGCCGAGCGTCGCTAAGAACTTTCGTCGTTCGATGTGGCTTGCCATGTGACCCTCCGCTTGGGGGTCATTCATGCGATGGGGGATGATACCACGCTTGCAACCGCTCGGGGTCCGAGGCGGAAAGAACCGGCCCAGGCCCCTCGCTATTGTGGCCTCGAAAGCGACCTTAGGCATCCGAAACGCGATCTGTTGCTTCGTGGCAAAACCGGACTCATGCACCGCAGCACCGCGTGGCGTACCTCGCCAGAAACGGCGGATTTGCAGGGACGTGCCGCGCGTCTGCCCATTCCGCGGCAGACTGCTACTTGCACTGGCTGCCCATTATGCAAGCTACAACGTGCGGCGGAATCCCTCGTTGCTGCCCATTCATTCAGTCAGATAGTCTACGACGGCACCCAAATATGCGGATACGGCGGGAAACAATTAGAGAACCCCGTTTCCCTCACGACCGCTTTGAAAAGCCTTAACAACCGCCACGGGCAAGCAGTGAACGCAACGTGATGCTCGGCAATCGAGAACGCGCGAGCTGGCTTTCCTGGTGCAAGCCCGCGCGAGGCGCACCGGCCGACGACCCACGTCTCACACCGGCGCGAGCCGCCACCGCACCTCGTTACCTCATCGCGATCGAGGGCGTGTCGAAGGTGTTCGTCGGGCGCGACGCCACGGTGCAGGCCCTCAGTCTCGTCGATCTCACCATTACGAATGGCGAGTTCGTCTCCGTCATTGGTCCGAGCGGCTGCGGCAAGAGCACGCTTCTGATGCTGGTCAGCGGCCTGATCCCGGCGACAACCGGCACCATTCACATCGGCGGCAAGCGCATCGAGGGTCCGACCTCGGACCTTGGCATCGTATTTCAGCAAGACGTGCTGCTGGAATGGCGCACCGCTCTGGAAAACGTGGTCTTGCAGGCGCAGATCAGAAAACAGGACCTGATCGAAGCGCGGGAACGCGCGCGGCAGCTCCTCGCAATGGTAGGGCTCGAATCGTTTGCCTCGGCTTATCCGCACGAGCTCTCGGGCGGGATGCGCCAGCGCGTCGCTATCTGCCGAGCGCTGCTGCACGATCCGCCGCTCCTCCTAATGGACGAGCCGTTTGGCGCACTCGACGCGCTCACACGCGATCAGCTCAACAGCGACTTGCTGCGCATCTGGTCGGACCGGCGGATGACGGTTCTATTCGTGACCCACTCGATCCCCGAGGCCGTCTTCCTCAGCGATCGGGTCGTGGTGATGTCGCCGCGGCCAGGCCGCATCGAAAAGATCATCTCGATCGAACTTCCGCGGCCGCGCCGTTTGTCGGTGCGGCAGACGCTCGAATTCATTCGCTACAATGAGATGGTGACCGAAGTGTTCAAATCCCTCGGTGTGCTGCGTGAAGAAGACGGATAAGGACGTGCCAATGAGCATCGATATCATGGAACCGCAGCCGCCTTCGCCTGTGCGCCCGCGCGACGCGCGGCCCTACGCTGCGCTCACCCTAGTCGGCATCGTGGTCGTATGGCAATTGGCCACCACGTTGCTCGAGGTTCCCGGCTATCTGCTGCCGTCGCCGGCGGCCATTGTCGGCGATCTCATCCGGCGCTGGCCGACTCTGCTGGCAAATTCGTGGGTCACGATATTCGAGATCGTGCTCGGTTTTATCATCAGCGTGCTGATCGGAATTCCGCTCGCCATCTGCATCACCTATTCGCGGGCGCTCGATCGCGCGCTCTACCCGCTGATTGTCGGCTCGCAGACGATCCCAAAAGTTGCGATCGCGCCGCTGCTACTGGCATGGTTCGGATTCGGGTTGCTGCCGAAGATCGCGATCGTAGTGCTGGTCGCCTTCTTTCCGATCGTCGTCAGCTCGGTGGTGGGGCTCCGCTCGGCGGCTCCGCAAATGCTGTACTTGGCGCGCTCGATGGGCGCCTCGCCGGGCCAGATTTTTTGGCGCTTCCGCCTGCCGAATGGGCTGCCGAGCGTGTTCGCGGGCATGAAGGTGGCGACCGTGTTGGCCGTCATCGGGGCGGTGGTCGCGGAATTCGTCGGTGCCGATTCCGGGCTCGGTTATCTCATCATGGTCGCCGGCAGCGACTTCAAGATCGAGCAGCAGTTCTCAGCCATTCTGGTGCTCTCGTTAATCGGGATGCTGTTCTTCTGGGTTGCCGATCTGGTGGAGCGCTTGCTCCTTCCCTGGCACGTTTCGATACGGGCCGACGAAGCCGGTAGCTAGCAGCGATTTGATAAGCCGAGCGGAAGCGTCTTGATCTCCGGAGCCAATCGCGGCATCGGCCTGGAATTTGCTCAACAATACGCGGCGGACGGCTGACAGGTTTACGCGACCGCGCGGCTCGCGACCGGATTACGCTGGCGGCGTCGATGGCCAAATACGATGTTCCCGGCTAGTACAGCTATCGGGCTTCGAAGGCGGCGCTCAACGCATTGTGGCGCTCGCTTGCCATCGAGTGGCGGTCGCTCGGCATCATTTGCATCGTGCTGCGGCCGGGCAAGGTGCGTGCTTGCATGACTGGCTTTACCGGCGATCTCAATCCACAGGAGTCGGTTCAAGGGATGCGTCGTGTGATCGCAGGCGCCACCCTCGCGCATCTATGACGGCAAGGGAGTGCCGTGGTGATGTGCGATGCGGCCCCCCCATAAATCCATTCGCTTGCGCGGGAATGAGTGGACTCCGTAAGTGCGGGCCTGGGGCGCTGGCGCGAAGTGTGATAATGCAGATACCAGTTGGTGGGGCTGCGGATGGGTGCGGAGGGTGAGCCGATGATTGCGAAATTTTTTCGAGCGCGGTGGTCGCCGCGTGTTTTGTCGTTGCCGTTCGCCGCATGGATGGTATGCCTTGGGAGCTCGGCGCCGGCGCAGACGTCGTTGACCAGCGTTTCACTGCGGCTCGACTTTCTGCCGGCGGGCTATCACGCCCCGCTCTTTCTCGCGGCGCAGCGCGGCTACTATCGGGAGCACGGGATGGATTTGCAGATCTCGGACGGCAGGGGTTCCAACCCGTCGCTGCAGTCGGTCGCGGCCGGCAACGATCTGATCGTGCTCGCCAACTACGGCACGATGACGGAGGGCATCACCAAGGGCATGCCGGTAATCGGGGTCGGCGGGTTGATCCAGCGGCTGCCCGATGCGGTAATTTCGCTCAAGGGCTCCGGCATCAAGACGCCCAAGGATCTCGAAGGCCGCTCCATGACCATCCCGCCGGCGAGCGCGGTCTTCAAGTTGTTTGCCGCATTCGTGACCGCGACCGGCATCGATATGAGCAAGATCAAGCAGGTGCAAACCGATTCCAACGCGGTCTTAACCGGCTTGCTGCAGGGTCAAGTCGATTTCACAACGGGCTGGGTGTTCACCGATGCGCTTAAGGTGGAATCGCAGAAACCGATCGATCCGCCGATGCTGTTTGCTGACTACGGTGTCAATGTTCTTGCCGCGGGATTCGTCGTGCAAAAAGCAACCGCCACCACGAAAGGCGATGTAATTCGCCGGTTCCTGACGGCAACCGCGAAGGGATACCAGGAAGGGCTGAAGGATCCGGAAGCGGCGGTCGCCGCGATGATCCAGGCGCGACCCAGCGGCAGCAATGAGCTGTGGCTCAAACAGCTCAAGCTTGTCGGACCTTTCCTGCAGACCGAACGGAGCAAGGGCCATGGTTTCGGCTGGACTGCGCACGAGGACTGGGTGCAGACCGTCGACATCCTCAAGAAATATTTCGGCATGACAGCATCGGTCGATCCCGCCAGTCTGTACACCAACGATTTTCTTCCGTCGCAGTAAAGGACGTGAACATGCGGATCGAAGCTTGGCGGGCGACTTGCGTTCAGATGAACAGCAAGCTTGCGACCACGGCGGCCGATCGCGGGGCGGCCTGGTCGATCATCAACGGGAACGTTGAGCGCGCGGTCGCGATGATCGAGGCGACCTGTGCGGGTGCCGACCCTCCCAAGGTGGTCATTCTGCCGGAATTTGCATTGCAGGGGCCGCCGCACGGCGGCACCGTGCGCGAATGGATCGAAAAGGCGTGCTACCCCATTCCTGGACCGATCACGGAGCAGCTTGCAAAGCTCACCACTCGCTACGGCATTTACATCGCCGGTAATCAGTTCGAGATCGACGAGAGCTGGCCCGGTCGGTTCTTCAACTGCTGCTTTCTCGTTAGTCCGAAGGGCGAGATCATCCTCCGGTTTCGCCGCATCAACACGACTTCGTGGCCCTCGCCGCATGATTTCATGGACGCCTATTTCGCGCGTTACGGCGTCGAGGGGACATTTCCTGTGGTCGATACCGAGCTTGGCCGACTAGCCATGCTCGCCTGCGGCGAGATCGCCGTGCCGGAAGTTGCCCGCGTGTTCATGATGCGCGGCGCCGAGGTCATTCTGCATCCGACCAACGAGCAGGAATCCGCCGCCCAGGAAGCGGCCAAGGTCGCGCGTGCGGCGGAGAATATGGTGTACCTCGTCAGCGCCAACGTCGCAGGTGGCATCGGCTTCTCCGCCGACGGCTCGGTGCTCGGCGGGCGATCCCAGATTATCGACTATCGCGGCAAACGACTGGCTTTCGACGCAAGCAGCGAGGAAAGCACGCGCGTCTCCGCAGCGATCGACATCGAAGCGTTGCGGCGCGCCCGCCGAGAAACGGGCATGGCCAACACGCTGCTGCGCGGCCGTTGGGACATGTACCGGCCGTTCTTCGAACGGATGACCGCCTATCCTGGCAACGGATTCCTGAACACCCCGATGACGGACGCTGCCCAGACCAAGACTTTGGCGGAGGCGGCGTTGCGCAATTTGATCAAAGCGGACGTGGTCGTCGAGCCTGAATCGGGGCGAGAACCCGCACGCGAAGCGGCAAAACGAGCCGCCGCCGCTTTCTAAAGGTGAACCCGATGGCGAGACAATTTGTCCTTCAGGCCAACGGCAGCCGGCTTGCGGTCGAGACGGAAGCCGACACGCCGCTGTTGTACGTCCTGCGCAACGATGCCGGGTTGAGCGGTCCAAAATTCGGCTGCGGCTTGGGCCAATGCGGGGCCTGCACCGTGATCGTGAACGGCGGCGCGGTCCGATCGTGCATGACGCCGATCGCGAGCGTGGAAAACGACGAGGTAACCACGCTGGAGGGCCTGGGCGCGGGCTCCTCCCTGCACAAGCTGCAGCAGGCGTTTTTGGACGAGCAGGCCGCGCAGTGCGGCTACTGCACCAACGGCATGATCATGACCGCGAAGGCCTTGCTCGATCGCAATCCCCATCCGCGCGACGACGAAATCAAGCAGGCCCTCGTGGACAATCTCTGCCGCTGCGGCAGCCATTTGCGCATCGTCCGCGCGGTACGCCGAGCGGCGAGCTAAGGGAGGCGGCCATGACATCGCTCGTCTCGCGTCGCCAATTCGTCGCCGGCAGCCTCACCGTGGCTTTCGGCGCGATTGCGCCTGATCCCGGCGCCCGCGCTCTGGCGCAGACCGGGGCGCCGCCAAAACTTCCCGGTAGCCTCGCGAACAATTCGCGTCTGGATTCCTGGCTGAAGATCGGCGCCAACGGCGAGGTGACGATCTTCACCGGCAAGGTGGAGATCGGCCAGGGGATCAAGACCGCGCTTGCGCAGATTGCCGCTGACGAATTGGACGTTGCCATCGAACGCATCACCATCGTCTCCGCCGACACGGCGCGAACTCCGGAGGAGGGGGTCACCTCGCGCAGCTTCTCCATCATCGAAAGCGGCACAGCGCTACGGCTTGCCGCGGCGGAAGCGCGCAGCCTGCTCCTCGGTAAAGCCGCGGAGAAATTGTCGGTACCGATCGAACGCCTCGGCGTCGTCGACGGCACGATCGCGGCGGATCAAAAGAAAACCAGTTACTGGGAACTGATCGGCGACAACGAGTTCAAGCACGCCGTGACCGGCACGGCCAAGCCCAAGCATCCCAAGGACTACACGTATGTCGGCCGCTCGGTGCCGCGCGTCGATTTGCCCGGCAAGGTCGCGGGCAAGCCGAGCTACGTGCAGGATCTACGGCTTGACGGCATGCTGCATGCGCGTGTTCTGCGGCCCCCGCTCGATCGCGCCGACGTGGAGATCGAGGCGGTCGATGCATCGCGGGCGTCCGGGATGCCGGGCGTTCGCACGATCGTGCGCAACGGGAATTTCCTCGCTGTCGTGGCCGAGCGCGAGGAGCTGGCGATCAATGCGCTGGCGGCGCTGAAGAAAGATACACGCTGGCGCCTGCCCGCGCTCCCAGACGAGCTGAGGGCTCACCTCACAAAACTTCCGGCCAGAGATCGGGTCTTGCGCGATGACGGCGAGGTCGCCGCCGCGCTGGCCAAGGCGAAGCACATCGTCGAGGCGAGCTATTTCGTTCCCTACCAGTCGCACGCGTCATTGGCGCCGTCCTGCGCGGTCGCGCAGCTCGTCGGCGATGCGCTCACGGTCTGGACCCACAGCCAGGGCATCTTCGAGCTGCGCCGCGACATCGCCGGCGTGCTCGGCAAACCGGAAGCGGAGGTTCGCCTCATCCACGTGGAAGGCGCCGCCTGCTACGGCCAGAACGGCGCCGACGACGCCGCACTGGATGCGGCGCTGCTGGCGCTCGCACTGCCCGGCCGGCCGATCCGCGTGCAATGGATGCGGGAAGACGAGTTCGCCTGGGAGCCGAAGGGCCCTGCGATGGTCATCAACGTCAAGGCCGGCGCCAATGCCGACGGCAACATCGTCGCCTGGGATTACGAATATTGGACGCCGCCGCACGTCTCCCGTTACGGCAAGAACGGGACCAGCGTGGCGCTCGGCGGCTGGCATCTCAAGCAGCCGGTGGGCCCGTTTTTCGTACAAGGAGCGGCGGCTGACGTGTTCGCCCGCGTGGTCGCCGGCGACGACAGCTTCTACCGATTCCCGCGCAAGCGCGTGGTGCAGCACGCGGTGACGCAGTTCGCGCCGCTGCGCTCCGGCGAGCTGCGCGGCGTGGCGGGATTTCAGCATTCGTTCGCGATCGAGACGGTGCTCGACGAGCTTGCCAGCAAATGCGGCATCGATCCCGTAGCGTTTCGCCTCCGCTTCGTCACGGATCAGCGCATGCGCGACGTGATCGCGGCGGTCGCGGCGAAAGCGGGATGGCAGGTGAAGCCTGACAGAACCGGCGCCGGGCGCGGTCGCGGCTTCAGTCATTTCTTCTACGACAAGCCGCTCTCGCGCGCCGCGGCGGTGGTCGACGTTGCGGTGGATCGCGCGAGCGGCGTGGTGAAGGTCGAGCGCGTCGTTGCCGCGTTCGATCTCGGCCGAGTAATCAATCCCGACGGCGTGCGCAACCAGATGGAAGGCGGGATCATCCAGGCGCTCAGCCGCACGCTCAAGGAGCAGGTCACGTTTGACAAATCGGGCGTGACCTCGCTCGATTGGCAGCGCTACCCGATCCTGGATTTTTCCGAGGTGCCGGAGATCGAGATCGTGCTGTTGGATCGCCCCGAGGAGGAACCGGGCGGAGCGGGCGAGACGCAGACGCCGATCATTCCTGGCGCCGTGGCCAATGCGATCTTCGCCGCGATTGGCGTGCGGCTCACGGAGATGCCGTTTACGCCCGCGCGCGTTGCGCAGGCGCTGGCGGCGACTCGTAATTAGGATCGGCGGCGCCGGACCACCCTCTCCCGCTTCGCGGAAAAAACTCCTACTCCGCCGCAACGCCGCGGGCCGGGCGCTGCGCGGCGGTCATCGCATCCTCGTAGGCGTCGAGCCAATCGGTGCCCTTGAGCGAGATGATGTCACCGCCGCGCGCCTGACGGCACAGCCCCGGATCGTCCAGCACCGCGGGCAGCTTGCCGCTCTCGCCATATTCGCGCGCCGCCCTGAGCAGCACGCGCCGAGTGAGCATGACCATGCGATCGCTCGAGCCCAGATGCTCCTGGGTGCGGTCGATGATGGGATCCATTGTTTCCTGGATCGCTTGATCCTGCAGCGGAATGCCAACGATGCCGGTAAAGCTTTCGCCGCGACGCTGCATTTCCCGGTCCAATCCGTGATCGTTCGATTTGTTCTTCACCGGGCGCCAGCGCCCCATCCAGTCGTTGGTACGCGGCAGATATTCCAGCGGCCGCGCGAGGCCCGGAATAACCGTTCCGTCGGCATATTTGAGCTGCTTGAACTTGCCTCTGGCGCGTTGCAAATCAATGTTAAAAATCATGGTGTGCTCGTCGTCGATCGGCACCCACGCATTGGCGGACAAATTCCGCTCCATCCGGTCGCTCGGATAGACCACTCAGAACGGGAAGATGAAACTGGCGAAACGATGATGCTCGTGGCCGGCCATGGCATCGCGCTGGGCGGAATACATGGTGCCGAACGGCAGTTCGCTGACGTTGATGCGCGGCGCTTTGTTCACGACCGTGTAGGTGGCGGCATCGTTGGGGTCCATTTTCGAGCCGTCGACGCAGCCGGCATGGAGGAAGCCCAGATGCGAGGTATCGATGTCGCCTTCCAGTGCCTGGAGCCAATTGCAGTCGCGTTGCGTCAAGGCGATGTTTCGGTCGTCGGCCTGCTCGCACATGATGGCGTCGATCTCCGGCAACGGCGGCGCGACCGCGCGCTCTCCCATGTAGACGAACACCAGCCCGCCGCGCTCGGTGGTCTTGTAGGCGGCTGCCTTGACGCCAGCAGGATATCTGGTCTTGTCCGGCAGATTCGGCTGGTCGAGGCAATTGCCATCGACGTCGAACTTCCAGCCGTGATAGGCGCAGCGGATCCCGTAATCCTCATTGCGGCCGAGGAACAGCGAAGCCAGGCGATGCGGACACCGGTGATCCATGATACCGACGCGACCGCCAGTGTCGCGGAACGCGATCAGCTTCTCGCCCAGCAGCATCAGCCGCATCTGCGGACCGTCGGCGACGAGTTCGGAGGAAAGGCAGGCCGGGGTCCAGAATTGCCGGATGAATTGCCCCATCGGCGTGCCGCGCCCGACGCGCGTGAGAAGTTCGTTTTCGGCTGCAGTGATCATCGCGGGCTCCTGATGTACGCTGCGGCCGCCCGCGCGTCGCCTTCGCGCAAGCGGAACAGGGATCTGTCTGCGATGATATCACGATAGCACGCGCGCGGTGCGCGGTTCAATAAAGCGCGCAGCCGGGTCCGCCTTGCCTGGGCTGCTTTTTGTTTGTATCCCGGCAGTCCGCGCTTGCCGCTTGCGGTGCCGGAGCGCAGCGCGGCACCATGGGCCGGGCCCGCACGATGTCGGAGGATGCGATGCGCTCGATGTTGGCGATTCTCGCTCTCATGTTCGCGGCACACGGCGCCGCGGCGCAGAATTATCCGGCAAGACCGATCCACATCTTGGTGCCGTACGCGCCCGGTGGTCCGACGGACATCGCCGCGCGCTTGGTCGGCGGCAAGCTCACCGAATCCTGGGGACAGCAGGTGGTGGTGGAGAATCGCCCGGGAGGACGCGGCTACATCGCCATGACCACAGCAGCGAAGGCGCCGCCAGATGGTTACACCCTGATCATGGCGACGATCGGCGAACTCGCCATCACTCCGGTTCTGTTCAAAGACGTGCCCTATGACGTCGAGCGCGACTTTGCGCCGGTCTCGCTGATCAGCGATGCCACGATTGTCCTCGCCGCGCACGGCGACTCGCCGTTCAAGTCGGTCGCCGACATGATCAGCGCCGCCAAAGCCAAGCCGGGCGAGATTTCCGTTGGCTCGCCCGGCCAAGGCACCGTCAATCAGGTCGTCATTGCCTGGATGGGACTCAACAGCGGCACCAAATTTCAGCACGTGCCGTATAAGGGCAGCGCGCCGGCGGCGAACGCGATCGCCGCCGGCGAGATCCCGCTCGGCATGCTGGCCAGTTCTTCGGTTGCTCCGCTCCTGCCAACCGGCCGCGTTCGCGCGCTCGCTGTCGCGAGCGCCAAGCGCTCGGCGCTCGATCCCGACTGGCCCACCTTGCAGGAGCAGGGAGTGGCTGACGTAAATGCCTCTACCTGGACCGCGCTGCTCGCCCCGAAGGGGACGCCGCCGGCGATCATCGACAAGCTCAATGCTGAAGTGGTGAAAGTCCTCAATATGCCGGACGTCAAGGAACGCTTCGCCGCCGGCGGAGTGGAGACGATCCCGTCGAGCGCTGCGGAGTTGGATGCCCGCATCACGCGAGACGCCGCGCAGTTCGGGCTGATCGCGCAAAAAGCAAATATCAAGGCCGATTGACAGCGGGCTGCACCGATCTGGTTGCCGGATCGAACGCGATCGCTGCCATACGTTGAATGAGAGCTGTGTTGTGCATCATAGCAAATTTGACGCGCTAATGACCGCTGTGGGTCACCCACCACCGATGCGGTCGAGGCCGCACGTTCATTCACTTTCGCTT
>Ga0066903_100005250_pt1 | contig 11197 bp, 9 predicted proteins | sample PanSoiMetaGPlot1_FD_67491 | JGI IMG/M metagenome (GOLD analysis project Ga0066903, IMG submission 67491) | Tropical forest soil microbial communities from Panama analyzed to predict greenhouse gas emissions - Panama Soil - Plot 1 (version 2) | ecosystem: Environmental > Terrestrial > Soil >...
ACAGACCGTTCCCGAACAATTTGCCCGATGGCAGATTGAGTTTTCGGGTCGACGGTGTAGGCAGACCCACCAGAGCCGCATTCGCCGACGATCCACGGCGCCCCGTGAGCACGGCAGCCGCTTCCCGACCGCGAGTCGTCGTCAAGAACAGCGTCGCCGCCACGGCCGCCGCCAGCGCAGCGGACAACGCGAAGCGGGGCGACCGCGGCGCCTTTGCGGTCAGCGCGTCAGCGAAGTCTGTTACCGTTGAAAAGCGCGCCGCCGGTTCGGCCGCCAATGCACGTGAGACCGCGGCGGCTAACCGGCGGGGAGTATCTGGCCGGACCTGACGCGCATCTCGAACAGCCATTCCACCGGCGTGGGCAATGCGCACTTGCGCAAGGGTTTCGCCGACCACCGGATACTTTCCGGTCAGCAGGAAAAACAGCAGCACGCCGACGCTATATTGATCGCCGCGCATCGTCGGGGGGTGGCCGCTGAAGGTTTCAGGTGGCAGGTACAGCGGCGTGCCGGCGAGCGACGCGCCCGACAGCTGTCCGAGCGCTCGGCCGGCGCCAAAGTCCATCAGCACGACACGGCCGTTCGGTTCGACCATGACGTTGTGCGCCTTGACATCGCGATGAACCAGACCGGCGGCGTGAACCGCGCCGACGGCTGCGCATACGTCGCGGGTGATTGCGGCAGCCTGTGCCGGTGCCATCGGACCGTCGGCCGCAATCACTTCCTTGAGCGTGCGGCCGGTCACGAATTCCATCCACAACCCGACGTGTCCGTCGATGTAATCGGCGCCGTGAATGGTAACGACATTCGGATGTCTGACGCGCGCGAGCAGACGTCCTTCGCTGAGCGCCGATTCGCGATCCGCGACGCTGGCGGGCAGCAGTTTCAGCGCTACATAGCGATGAAGTTGGGGATCCCAGGCGCGGTAAACGACGGCAAATGCACCGTGGCCGACCGGCGTCAGCTGCTGAAGCCGTCCCCAGCTCGAGCCTTCCGGCCACTCTGGCTCGACGTCGGGCGACTGCTGCCGGAAGAAGGAGGAGATCGCCGCGACATGACGAAGCTGATCGATGATCGCGCGCTGAGAGTCTGACGCGCTCGTTTCGACGGTCGACCAATCGGCCGGCTTGCCGTCGAGGACGGCGTCAGCGAGCAGCCCAATCAGGCGCTCATCGGGCTGCACGAGTCATCTCCTCAGCCAGCCTGACGAGTGCGCGCTGCGCCGCTTTCCGCGCGGCATCAGCGGACGGAAAGTCGAGCAGGGTCGCGATTGCCTGGTACGTACAACCCATTTCCACCTTTGCAACGATGACTTCGCGCTCAATCGGTCGAAGACGCTCCAGCGCGGCGTCATACTGTTCAAGCCGCTCAACGCCGATCGCATGCTCGAGTGGCGATACATCAGGCGCGGCCAGCGCTTCGTCGAGCCCGGTTTCGTCCGGTCTTCGTCCCCTGTCCCGGATTGCGTTCCGGATACGGTTCATGACGGCCTGACGCAAATACGCCTGGAACGCCCCGTCATGGCGCGACTCGAATGTCCCCAGATGCTTCAACACCTGAATGAGGGTCTCCTGGACAAGGTCCTGGGTGTCGGCTGCGTGACGGGCCCGCTGCGGCAGACGGCCGTGTGCCCACCGGCGCAGTGGGGCGACGTAGCGTGTAAAAAGGGCATCGATGGCGAGCTCGTCGCCGGACCGGGCACGAGCCAGCAGATCGAACGTCGACTCGCCCTTTATGTCATCGGAAGAATCACGAGGAGTTTCGGGCACGCCGCACGCATGCTAGCTGAAGTCCGGTTCCTCCTGCTGTGGTGTTGATCCGTTCAGCGGGGTTGATTTCGCGCCGCTTTGATGGAGGAACCGATGGTGAGAGCAGCACTGATTGCGTCGGCGATGGCGCTGGCGAGCGTTTCTACGGCATTGGCAGGCCCCTGCCGCGATATTCCGACCACCTGGACGATCGCTTCGGTATTCGTGGATGGAACGACCGCGACGCGCATTTACGGAGACGGTGCCTCGTACGTCGACGGCAGCCAGGGCGTCACGGCGGCCATCAAAGTGTGCTCCGGGACGAACGACGCCGTGCTGTCGATGAGCACCGGACGATCCGTGTTGTTCAATCTGGCAGGAACATCGCTCGATGCATCGCCGCTTCCGCCCGCATGGGCGAGCGCCGGACCGTTCGCGTCACCGGCAGTGGGAAACAGGAAGGGCTGCTCCGGCTCACCGTGCACGGTTGTGAATATCCGCAATATCCTCGATTCGGGCACGGCTCCCCGCGATCAGTACTACATCATCCATACCCGCCTGGATACAGGCTTCGTTGCACCGGACTCGCAAACCTATCACCTGCCGATGCACAACCCGGCAACCGCCGATGTGGCCCGCGACGCCAACGACTCGTTCATCAACTTTCCTGACGTGAACGCGCGCGTCGTCGTCGAACATTTCCCGGCGACGGCGCAGACGAAAGAGCAGTGGCACGTCTATGCCGAACAGCCGGGCGTGGACAGCCCATCGCCGGAAAACGCGACCCTCGTCTCGGGCGATCGGTCGGTGAGCTACGGACAGTTCAGCGTGCCGTTCAACCTCACGATTACCGTGAAGTAGGTTCGACACCGATCAGCGAAAGCGCAAAGGCGGTCTTGAGGTCGATGATCTCCCCTCTTGCCAGCATCGCGCGTGCGTCAGCGACGCTCGTCGATTGATTGGTGATGTTTTCGTCCTCGTCCGGTCGACGCGTGGAGTCGGGCGCTGGCGCACGCAGATCGGAGACACGAAAGAAGATCAATTGCTCGTCGCAGAAACCGGGCGCCGGATAGAAGGCGCCCAGACGTTCCAGCCGATGCGGCACGCGGCCGATCTCTTCTTCACACTCACGACGCGCTGCATTCTCCGCCGATTCGCCATCGTCGACCCGGCCGGCGGGGAATTCCCAAATCTCCCGGTCGAGCGGTGCGCGAAACTGCCGGATCAGCACGACGCGCCCGTCGTCCTCTACCGGGATCAAAACGACGGACGGCGAGTGGCGGACGATCTGAACAGTGTGGGTCCGGCCGTCCGGGTAGGTTTTGGGCCCGACTTCGACGGAGAACACGCGACCTTTAAAGACGGTCTCCATGGATTTGCTCCCGCAGTTCGTCGAGCACGCGCTGGAGATCGGCAGGCAGCTCGCTCGCGAACACCATCGTGCGTCCATCGGCAGGATGCCTGAAGGCGAGGCGCGCCGCGTGCAAAAACGGCCGCTCGAGGTGCGTGACCGCGCGCAGATCGCCGGGCACCCGCCGATGGACGCCGCCGTATAGCGAATCGCCGACCACCGGATGGCCAATCGCGCTCAGATGCACCCGGATCTGATGGGTGCGTCCAGTATGGATCGCCACCTCGACGAGGGTCAGCGTACGGCCGAAATGCTCGGCGCCGACGATCCGCGTCACCGCCTCGCGACTGCGTCGCACGCGATTGGGCGGCGCGGCCGACATTTTTTTTCGGTTTGCGGCGTCGCGTCCGATCGGCGCGTCGATGCGCCGCCCCGCCATGACTTCGCCCCACACGAGCGCGACGTATTCCTTTTCGACTTCGCGGTCGTGGAATTGTCGCGACAGCTCCGCGTGCGCGGCATCGTTCTTGGCCACGACCATCAGCCCGGACGTGCCGCGATCCAGACGATGCACGATGCCTGGACGCTTTTCGCCACCGATGCCGCTGAGATCGCCGACGTGATGCAGCAGGGCGTTGACGACGGTGCCGCCTGCATGCCCCGCCGCGGGATGCACCACCATCCCCGCCGGCTTGTCGAGCACGAGCAGATCGGAATCCTGATACAGGATGTGCAGAGGGAGCGCTTCCGGTTGCGGCGCCGGATCGACCGGATCGGGCACGTCCACTTCGATCACCTGTCCGGCTTTTACGGGCAGGTTCGCCTTCGCGGGCTTGCCCGCGACGGTCACGTGCCCGTCCTTGATCAGTCGCTGGATTTGCGAGCGTGAGTGGCCCGGGACAAGCGACGCGAGGAACACGTCGAGCCGGGTGGTTTCGCTATCGTCCGGGACGGTGATGACGTGCATGTGTTCATCTGGTCATGGCGTCATCTGGTCATCAGATTGATCAATTCCCAAATCAAATGTCTAGATGACCAGATGCCCAAATGAACAAATCTCAGGCCGCTTTCCGGGCGCGCTTTGGCTCAGGCTCTTCGACCCGCGACAGCACGAATAGCATCACGATGGCGAGCGGGACGAGCATGATCGAAATGAACTGCGACGTCGAGAACATGAAGACCGTTCCGCGCTCATCGCCGCGGTAGAACTCGATGATGAAGCGCGACACGCCGTAAAGGAACATGTAGAGCCAGAACGTGCGTCCGGGGAAGCCGCGGTCCCGCCGTTCGATCCAGAGGAGCGCCAGCAGAATCAGCAGCTCCGCGCCAGCTTCGTAGAGCTGCGTCGGATGGAGCGGCACGCCGAGCGGCGTGCCGACGTTGGCCGCCGCAAACGGATCGTGGAACGTAATCGCCCAGGGCACGTGCGTTTCCTTGCCATAGCAGCAGCCGGCGAAGAAACACCCGAAGCGGCCGACTACGTGGCCGAGCGCGATCCCCGGGGCGAAGACGTCGCAGGTGGTCCAGAGCGGCAGGCCGATCTTACGGATGTACCAGAGCGCGACGACGACGGCGAGGATCAGCCCGCCGTAGAACACGCCACCCGATCGGGCGAGCGTGAGCAATTCGCGCGGGTTCGCGGAAAACGTTCGAAAATCGGTGACCAGCAGCAGCAGCTTGGCGCCGATCAGCGCGCTGATGATGATGTAGATGCCGAGATCCAGCACGCGGTTGGCGTCCAGACCGCGGGCCTTGGCGCGAACCATCGCGAGTTTCAACCCGAGCAGGTACGCCGCTGCCAGTAGCACGCCATAGGTGTAAACAGTGATCGGTCCGAGCTCGAGCAGTCGCGGATACATCAGTCCCCCGCCTGGGTGCCTTCACCCGACATCGGCCGCGACAACGCCGGCGCCGCGTCCGGCGTGATCATGTCGAGGATCATAATCGCGACGCCGAAGGTAATCGCCGAGTCCGCGACGTTGAACGCCCAGAAATGCCAGTTGTGCCAATAGACGTCGACAAAATCAACCACCGATCCCGACGTCAGGCGATCGATCAGGTTGCCGGCGGCGCCGCCGATGATCAGCGACAAACCGGCCCGGGCCGCGAGCTGATGATGCGCCAGGCTGGCGGCGTACATCCCGACGCCGACCAGCGCGGCCGTGGCAATCAGTGCGATCACGACCGTCTTGAACGGAAAATCCACGGCGTCGAGAAACCCGAACGCCGCCCCGGTGTTTCGGACGTGCGTGAAATCCATGAACCCGGGTATTACCGAGACGCTTTCGTGCAACGACAGCTTGGCGCGGACCAGCGCCTTGGTCAGTTGATCGACGCCGACGATCAACAACGGCAGCACCACGTTCAGGCGACGCGTATCAGCCATTGACGGGCTCGGCGAGCGCGCCCTGACACCGCTCGCACAAGCCGGCCCAGGCAGGATCTGTTGAAATCGACGGCACGTAGCGCCAGCAACGCTCGCATTTCACGCCCGGCGCCCGCTCGATCGTCACCCGCGGTCGCGCTTCGGCGTGTGCTTCGACGTCAGACGGCGCGGTCTTGACCTCGACCTCCGACACGATGAAGAGCATCGGGAGGTGCCGTGCGTAGCGCTCCAGCAGCGCGAGCTCCTTCGGGGTGGCCGACAAAACGACCTTCGCCTGCAGCGAGCTGCCGATCTGCTTGTTCTTCCGGAGCGGCTCGATTTCGGCGAGCACCTGTTCGCGGACTTTGATCAGCGCGTCCCAGCGCGCCGTCAGCTCGGCGTCCACCATCATCAGCAGGTCGTCCATCGCCGGCAACAGCGCGATGTGGACCGATTCCTCACGCCTGCCCGGGACGAATCGCCACAGCTCGTCGGCCGTGAACGACAGAACCGGTGCCATCAGCCGAGTAAGACCGTCGGCCATGATGTACATCGCCGTCTGCGCCGAGCGCCGCTCCGGCGAGCGCGGCGCGAACGTGTAGAGCCGATCCTTCGATACGTCGGCGTAAAACGCGCTCAGGTCGACGGTCGTGAACCCGGTCAGCGCCTGACACACGGTGGGGTAGTCGAACGCCTCGTAGGCGCGCCGAATCCGTTCGCCGACCTCCGCGTACCGCGCCAGGATGTAGCGGTCGACTTCTTCGAGCTGTCCGTGCGGAACACGGTCGGTCACCGGGTCGAAGTCGTACAAATTGGCGATCAGGTAGCGCAGCGTGTTGCGGATTTTGCGGTACGCCTCGACGACGCGCGCCAGAATTTCTTGGCTGACGCGAATTTCCTCGCGATAGTCGCTCATCGCCGTCCAGAGCCGCACGATGTCGGCGCCGCTATTCTTGATGATATCGCGCGGCTCGATCGAATTGCCGGTCGACTTCGACATCTTCTTGCCGTCGACGTCGATCACGAAGCCGTTGGTGATGATCCAGCGGAACGGTGCGCGGCCGCGCGTGCCGAGGCCGACCATCAGCGAGCTCTGAAACCAGCCGCGATGCTGATCTGTTCCCTCGAGGTAGACGTCCGCCGGCCAGGTCAGCTCGGGCCACGCCGAGAGCACTGCCTCGTGGCTCGATCCCGAGTCGAACCAGACATCGAGGATGTTCATTTCACGCTCGAACGCGGCGCCGCCGCACTTCGGGCACGCCAGACCCGCCGGCACGAACTCGTCGGTCGGCCGCTCGTACCAGGACTCGACGCCGTGCTGTTCGAACACCGATGCGGCGCGTTCGACCAGAGCCGGCGTCACGATCGCTTCGCCGCACGCCGCGCAGTCGACCGCCGGGATTGGCACTCCCCATACGCGCTGCCGCGAAATGCACCAGTCGGGCCGGTGCGCGACCATGTTGTACATGCGGTCGTGCCCCCAGCGCGGGATCCACTGGACATCGTTGTCGATCGCATGAAGCGCTGCCTCGCGCAGCGATCGGCCGTTGATGGCTTTGGCGGAATCGAGATCGATGAACCATTGCGCCGTCGCCAGGAAGATCACCGGATTATGACAACGCCAGCAGTGCGGATACTGGTGCACAAACGATTCGCGATGCCATAGCCGGCCGCGCTGCTTGAGCGCCTCGATCACGTTCGGGTTCGCATCGAACACGCGCTGTCCGCCGAATAGTTCGACGGTTTCGAGGAAATGGCCGGCCGGGCCGATCGGCGCGTAGATTTCGAGGCCGTAGCGATTGCCCGTCTTGAAATCGTCCGCGCCGTGGCCGGGTGCGGTGTGAACGGCGCCGGTACCGGCGTCGAGCGTGACGTAATCACCGAGGACGCCGAGCGATGTGCGCGCGTACAGCGGATGCTGAAAGCGCAGATGCTCCAGTTCGCCGCCCTTCATCTTCGCGGCCGGCGGACCGAATGTCCGGCCGGCGACAGCGGCGACTTTTTCCGCCAGCGCCTCGGCAACGATCACGTAGCGGTGTTCGCCGCCAGCGTCGCCGCCGACTTCGTAGGCGGCGTAATCGAAGTCTGGATGGAACGCGATCGCCAGGTTCGAAGGAATCGTCCATGGCGTGGTCGTCCAGATCAGCACCGAGACATTCTTACCGGCCAGCGCCGGAAAGCGCTTGCCGATCTCGCCGGCGCTTTCAGTGGCAACCGGAAACTCGACGTAAATCGACGGCGAGGTGTGATCGGCGTACTCGACCTCCGCCTCGGCGAGCGCCGTGCGGCAGTGGATACACCAGTGCACCGGCTTCTTGCCCTTGTAGACCAGCCCCTGTTCGACAAACCGGCCGAAGGCGCGCGTGATGGCCGCTTCGTACTTGAAGTTCATCGTCAGGTAAGGCTGGTCCCACGTCGCCAGGATGCCGAGGCGCTCGAACTGTTCCGTCATCGCGCTGACGAACCGCGTCGCGTAGGCACGGCACGCCCGGCAGAAATCGGCCGTCGACAGCTCGCGCTTCTTCGGACCGAGCTCGCGATCGACTTTCAGCTCGATCGGCAGGCCGTGGCAGTCGTAGCCGACGACATACGGGGCGTCGAAGCCCGCCATCGAGCGCGATTTGACCACCAGCTCCTTCAGGATCTTGTTCATCGCCGTGCCGATGTGGATGTTGCCGCTCGTATACGGCGGGCCGTCGTGCAGCACGAACTTCGGCGCACCCTTGCGCGCGTCGCGAATCCTCCCATACAGGTCCATCGCCTTCCAGCGCGCGAGCATTTCGGGCTCGCTGGTCGGCAGGTTCGCCTTCATCGGAAAATCGGTGCGCGGCAGGTTGACGGTGTCCTTCCACTCAGGCATGGATATCTGTCGATTTTATAATGATCCGGATGCGTGCCACTACGCTCGACAACGGTCTGAAAGTCATCGTCCAAGAGGAGCACACCGCTCCGCTGGCGTCGGTCTGGTGCTGGTACAAGGTCGGATCGAAGGACGAACGGCCGGGCCTTACCGGTGTGTCGCACTGGGTCGAGCACATGAACTTCAAGGGGACGGCCAACATCCCCCGCGATCAGGTCAAAGGCATCATCGAACAGTTCGGCGGCAGCTGGAACGGCTACACCTGGATCGATCAGACGACATACCTCGAGACTGCGACGACCGACGCGCTCGACCGGATGCTGTTCATCGAGGCCGAGCGCATGGCCAACGGGCTGTACGATCCCGACGACTGCGAGTCCGAACGGACGGTGATCATCTCTGAACTGCAGGGCGGCGAAAACGATCCCGATCAGCTGCTCGATCAGGAGCTCACTGCCACCGCCTTCAAGGCGCATCCCTATCGCCACCCGACGATCGGATGGCTTCCCGATCTCCAGACGATGACGCGCGACGACCTGTACGGCTATTACCGGCGTCATTACATCCCGAACAACGCGACGCTCGTCATCGTCGGCGACATCGACGCTGAGGAGACGCTGCGCCGGGTGGAACGGCATTTCGGCAGAATTGCGGCCGGCGCTGCCGTCGAGCGCATCCGCACCACCGAACCGGAGCAGACCGGCGAGCGCCGGTTGACGATTCAGCGGGAGGGGACGACCGCGTACTTGAAAGTGGCGTATCACGCGCCCGCCCTACAGCACGCGGACTTCTATCCGTTGCTGGTGCTCGACGCGGTGTTGACGGGCGCGAAGGGCATCAATCTGTGGTCAAGTTTTCGTGTACCTCCGCCGCAGCGGAGCGCGCGGCTCTATCGCGCGCTCGTCGAGCGTGGGCTGGCGTCGAGCGTGTCGGGGGCGCTGCTGCCGACGGCCGAGCCGTTCCTGTACACGCTATCGGCGACGGCAACCGAAGGGATGCGGCTCGGCGATGTCGAGGCGGCGCTCGTTGAGGAAGTCGAACGGGTGCGCCGCGAGGGCATCACAGACGCCGAGTTGGCGCGGGCGAAGGCGCAGTTGCGCGCCCGGCTGGTGTTCGACAACGACAGCGTTACGAACATCGCGCACCAACTCGGCTATTTCGAAACGATCGACACCGCTGAAACGTTCACCACCGCCCCGCTCCGGATCGCCGCTGTGACGACGGATCAGATCGCGACCGCGGCTGGCTCTGTGCTCGCCGCGTCGAATCGGACCGTCGGGTGGTTTGATCCGAAGTCTGAAGGCTGAAGGCTGAAGGCTGAAAGGGAGCCGGTGGATCGAATGAGGCAAACTACTGAGGCAAACTTCTGACTTCTGACTTCAAACTTCAGACTTCCCGCGGGCTGTCTCCCTCGCGTGCCGTTTTCGACAATGGCGCTGTCGTGCTCGCGAAAGCGACGCACGCGACGCCGGCGGTCGCGATCAACGTCGCGATCCGCGCTGGCTCGGCGTGCGACCCGCCGGGTGCGGAAGGGACGGCGTGGCTGCTGTCGCGGGTGCTCGATCGCGGAACGCCGACACGCAGCGCTTCAGACCTGGCGGACGAGTTCGATAGCCGCGGCATCACCCTCTCGATGTTCGTCACGCGGCACCTGCTGACGCTCGCATGCACGTGCCTCGCCGAAGATTTCGGGTCCGTCCTCGCGCTGATCGGCGACGTCGTGATGAATCCGTCGTTGCCGGACACGGAAATCGCCATCAGAAAGGGCGAGGTCGTCACCGCGATCCGTCAGGACGCCGACAACCCGGCGGTCGTCGCGTCGGAATCGCTGATGGCGCGTCTCTACCCTGACGGGCATCCGTATGGGCGGCGCACCAAAGGCACGATCGCGATCGTCGACCGCCTGACGCGCGCCGACCTGGTCCGGCAGCATGCCGCGCGCGTGGCGCCGCCGACGCTGTGTGTGGCGATTGTCGGCGACGTGGAGCCATCACGGGCCAGCGCTGTCGCGGCAGGCGTCTTCGGAAACTGGCGGCCGGCCGCGGCCGCTTCACCGCTCGTGCTGCCGCCGGTTGCGCGTGCCTCGGCGCGAACGCGCACCGTCGTGCCGATGATGAACAAGTCGCAGGCCGACATCGCCTACGGCTTCACGGCAATCACCCGCCAGGATCCCGACTACGATGCGATGTGGCTGATGAACGTCGCGTTCGGGCAGTATGCGATCGGCGGCCGCCTCGGGGATAGCATCCGCGAGCGCCAGGGGATGGCGTACTACGTGTCAAGCTCCTTCGATCCGAATGTGGTGGAGGGCCCGCTGGTCATTCGTGCGGGTGTGAGCGCCGTGAACGTCGATCGCGCGATCCAGTCGATCGACGACGAGATCATCCGGCTGGTGCGCGAGGGGCTGACGGCGAAGGAGCTCGACGAGTCGCGACGATATCTGATCGGCGCGATGCCACGCGCGCTGGAGACGAACGCGGCGATCGCCGGTTTTCTGCAGAACGCCGAGTTCTTTGGTCTCGGCCTCGACTACGACCTGCAGATTCCCGATCGGCTGCGGGCGGTTACGCTCGATGCCGCCAGTGCGGCGGCGCGGCGCGTCCTCGACGTCAATCGTGCGACGATTGTCGTCGCCGGTCCGTACCGGGACGCGCGCGAACTGTAAGGAGACGAGATGGCCTTTGCCGTGATGACTGTGATCGGTGCAAACCGCGACGAGATGGCGGACGTTCTCGCGGACATCATGAAAGTCGGGATGGATGCCGTATCGCGCCAGCCCGGGTTTCGGCTGGCGCGCGTCTACGGCGCTGAAGACGGCACGGAAGTCGTGACGCTCACCGAGTGGGACACCCGCGAGCACTTCCTGGCGTTCC
>Ga0066903_100005253_pt1 | contig 11194 bp, 8 predicted proteins | sample PanSoiMetaGPlot1_FD_67491 | JGI IMG/M metagenome (GOLD analysis project Ga0066903, IMG submission 67491) | Tropical forest soil microbial communities from Panama analyzed to predict greenhouse gas emissions - Panama Soil - Plot 1 (version 2) | ecosystem: Environmental > Terrestrial > Soil >...
GAAGACGCCGCGATAATGATGGAGTTCGTCGAGGACGACGAAGCGGAGGTTCTCAAACAGGCGCAGCCATTTCGTGTGATGCGGCAGAATCGCCGTGTGCAGCATGTCGGGATTCGTCACGACGATGTGGCCGGCGGCGCGGATCGTCCGGCGCGCGTCGGCCGGTGTATCGCCGTCGTAGGTAAACGCGCGGACATCCGCGCCGAGCAGGCCGATCAGCGTCTGCAATTCGTCGACTTGATCGGCCCCCAGCGCTTTGGTCGGAAACAGATAGAGCGCCCGGGCCTGTCCGTCGCGCACGATTCTGTCCAGCACCGGCAGGTTGTAGCACAACGTCTTGCCCGACGCGGTCGGCGTGACGACGGCGACGTGCGCGCCGCCGCGAACGAGGCCGTATGCTTCCGCCTGATGCGCATAAAGCCGTGCAATGCCTGTACGGCCAAGGGCCGCGACGAGCCGGGGGTCGAGGTCTGGGGGGAACGGCTCGTATCGGGCCGGACGTTCCGGAATGGTGTGCCAAGCCGTAAATTGCGGCGCAAACCGCGGACGCGTGCGCAGCGCTTCAATGATCTGGTCCAATGTCATGCTGTGGCTCCTGGAGCTGACTCGGCGCGCTACGAACGCATGTTCGCCTCTCGAGCCTCAGATTCCTGCCGGTGGTGCGCTGGTATACTGAGGCCGATGGATGTGACGGGGTGGCTTTACAGGGCGCTCGTCCGGCCGCTCCTGTTTCGACTCGATCCCGAGTTTAGCCACGATCTGACGCTGACCGCGCTCGGGATCGCCGGTCCCACGCTGGCACGGCTCATCCATCGCACAGCGGATCCCCGCCTCTCGTTGACCGCCGCCGGGCTGCGATTCCCCACCCCGGTGGGGCTCGCGGCAGGTTTCGACAAATCGGCACGGGCGCTGTGGGCGTGGCCAGCCCTCGGCTTCAGCTTCATTGAGGTTGGCACAGTCACCGCGCGGCGGCAGCCCGGGAATCCTCGGCCGCGGATTTTCCGGCTTCCCGAGGACCTCGCGCTGATCAACCGGCTCGGCTTCAATTCCCCGGGCGCCGTCGCGATGGCCCGGCGGCTCGCGGCGCTGCGCCGCGAGCCGCGGCGGTACCCGATCCCGCTTGCCGTCAACATCGGCCGAAGCCGCGCGGCGTCCAACGACGAGGCGATCGACGACTACCTCTACTCGTTTGAGCACCTGCAGCCGCACGCGGACTTCGTCGTCGTCAATGTCTCGTCGCCGAACACGCCGGGGCTCAGGCAGCTTCAAATGCGGGATGCCATCGTTCCGCTGCTGGAGGCGCTTCGCGCGCGGAACCTCGCCCTCGGCGAGAAGCCGATCTTCGTGAAAATCGCCCCGGACCTGACAGATGCCGAACTCGAGGACGTCGTCGAAGCCATCGGTCATCGCGTGCACGGCATCGTCGCGACGAACACAACGCTCCGCCGCGATGATTTAAAGAGCCCGGCGCGAGATGAGCCGGGAGGTCTGAGCGGTCGCCCGCTGCAGGCTCGGGCTGTGGCGATCGTCGGCCGCCTGCACCGGCTCACCGAAGGCCGCCTGCCCATCATTGGAGTCGGCGGGATTTTCAGCGCCGGCGACGCCTATGCGATGATGAAAGCGGGCGCGAGCCTGGTCGAGCTCTATACCGGGTTCGTGTACCGCGGCGCGGCCCTCCCCCGCGCCATTGCGCGGGGCCTGCTTGCCTGCCTCGACCGCGACGGGTTCAAGACGGTCGCGGACGCCGTCGGGGTCGCCTCCCGATCTACCGTTTCGTCCGGCCCGCCTCGTTAATCGCCGACCGCACGCGCTCCGGCGTGAGCGGCATGTCGAGATGCCGCACGCCGAGGTGCGCGAGGGCGTCCACGACCGCGTTGACGACGCACGGCGTGGAGCCGATCGTCGCCGCTTCGCCGATGCCCTTCGCGCCCAGCGGGTTGCGCGGGGTCGGCGTGACCGACTTGCCGCGCTCGACGCGTGGCAACTGGTGTGCCTTCGGCACCGCGTACTCCGACAGGGCCGCGGTCAGCAGCTGTCCGTTCTCGTCGTAGGCCGCGTACTCCAGGAGGGCCTGCGCCGCGCCCTGCGCGATACCGCCGTGGATCTGCCCGTCGACGAGCAGCGGGTTGATCACGCGGCCGCAGTCGTCCACGCACACGTACCGCTCGAACCGCACACCGCCGGTGTCGGGATCGATCTCGACGACACAGACGTGGCTGCCGAAGGGGAATGTTGTGCCCTGCGACTTGAACCGGCTCGTCGCCTCGAGCCCGGGACTCTGACCTTCCGGCAGCTTCTTGCCCGCGTACGCTGCCTTCGCGATCTCCGCGAGCGCGACACCTCGCGCCGGCGCCCCGCGGACCGTCACCCCGCCGTCTTCGAGCACGAGATCCGACTTGGCCGCCTCCAGCATCTTGGACGCGATGCCCAGGATCTGCTCCCGCACCTCGAGCGACGCGAGGTAGACGGCGGATCCGCCGAGCGACATGCTGCGGCTGCCGCTTGTTCCTCCGCCGAACTGCACCATGAGTGTGTCGCCGTGCACGACCGTGACGTGGTCCGGCGTGAGGCCGAGGGCGTCGGCGACGATTTGCGCAAACCCCGTGGCGTCGCCTTGGCCGTGAGGGGACGTGCCGGTGATGACCGTGACCGTGGCGTCGGGGTTCATGCGGACCGTGCCCAGCTCCCACGGCCCAAACCCGCAGATCTCGACATAGCTGCTGACGCCGATGCCGAGCCAGCGTCCTTCGCGCCGCGCCTCGGCCTGCCGCTGCCGGAGCCCGCGATAGTCGGAGAGACGCAGCGCCTCGTCCAGCGGCTTCGCGTACTCCCCCGAGTCGTACGTAGCGCCCGTGAGCGTCTTGTAGGGGAAGGCCGACGGCGGGATGAAATTGCGGCGCCGCACCTCCGTCGGATCGAGGCCCGCCTCCCTGGCCACGAGATCCATGACGCGCTCGAGGTAATACGTCGCCTCGGGCCGGCCGGCGCCGCGGTAGGCGCCCGTCGGACAGGTGTTGGTGTAGAGCGCCAGCAGCTCGCTGTGGATGGCCGGAATCTTGTACGGCCCTTGAATCATGAGCGGCGTAAGCGTCGGGACGATCGCCGTCAGATAGATGAGCTCACCGCCGAGGTCGGCCAGCAGCCGCATGCGTAGCCCGCGCAGACGGCCGTCCCGCTCCGCCGCCACCTCGAGGTCCGCCACCTGCGCACGGCCGTGCGTCGTAGTGAGCATGTTTTCGCGGCGCGATTCGATCCACTTCACCGGCCGCCCGAGCCGGCGGGCGAGGTGCGCGACCACGACGTCCTCGGGGTACGTGTTGAGCTTCGCCCCAAATCCGCCGCCGACGTCGGGGGTGATGACGCGGATCCGGCGGGTCTCGAGCCCGAGCGTTTGGGCGATGCCGTCTCGGATCGCGTGGGCTTCCTGCGTCGACGTCCAGACCGTCAGGATGCCCTGCCCCGTGCTGCCGTCGTACATGGCGATGGTCCCGCGAGGCTCCAACGACACGGGGGCCAGGCGCTGATTGATCATGCGCTGCCGCACGACGACCGGCGCCTGGCGGAACGCGCCCTCCACGTCGCCTTCGTCGAGGACCTGGCGGTAGGCGACGTTCGTGCCGAGGGACTGGTGGACGTACGGCGCCCCGGCGGCGGCCCGGTCGAGGTCGATCACGGCTGGCAGCGGAACGTACTCGACGTCCACGCGCTCCGCGGCGTCGCGGGCGAGGTACGGGTCGTCCGCCACGACGACGGCGACCGGCTGGCCGGCATAGTGGACCTCGCCCGAGGCCAGTGGGAGATGCGCCACGGTGAGCATCTCGTCGACGGGGAGGACCGGCAGCGGTTTTTCGATCTCGGCGACGTCGCCGGCGACAAGCGCCGCCGCGACCCCGGGCAGCGCGCGGACCGCCGCAACGTCGATGCGCGCAATCCGCGCGTGGGCGTGGGGGCTGCGCACAAACGCGGCGTGCAGCATGGCGGGCAGCGTCAGATCGTCGATGTACTCCCCTTCGCCACGGATGAGTTTGGGATCTTCGATCCGCTTCACACGGGCGCCGACGTACCGGGACACCGCCACCTTGGATCACCGCCTCTAAACGGGGATGTCGCGGCCGGTCCCGCGCAAGACGAGACCGGAGCGTCTGCGCTTTCGACCGGTCGCACGCCGCACCCTGCCGATAACGCCGCGCCGCAGCGCGGAGTCCGCGCCGATGCCGGCGTGTGGAATCCCTCGGCAAAACCTGACCGTGCCCGGCGGAGACCTGCACCAATTCTGCGCCGGGCTTCCGCCGGCGACGCGCGCCGGCTGCTCGGCGCGGGATAAATTCGAAGCGATCGCGCCGACGTTCGGAGAAAGTTGCGCTGCGCGCTCGAACGCCTACAAAGGAACGCGTCACGTCAAAGCGAACGGACGTAGAAATATGGACGGTATGTTGGGCCGTGTGGCGGACGTCATGATGGCGGCGCCGGTATCCGTGTCGATCCGCGACACGGCCGCCAAAGCTTCCGCGGCCTTTCGCGCCCACCGGCTGCCGGTCGTGCCCGTGCTGGACGGCGGCAATCTCGTCGGGGTGCTCGGCCCGCTCGATCTCCTCGAGGAGCGGCCCTTCCGTCCGGTCTCGGATTTGATGACGCGCGGCGTCGTGGCCGCCACACCGGATCTGCCGCTGCTGCAGGCCCACGCGCTGCTCGTTTCGCAGGGCCGGGATGTGCTGCCGGTGATCCAGGGCGACCGCGCCGTCGGGCACTTGACGCTCTCGGCGGTGCTCCGCGCGGTCAACCAGCAGACGGATCCGTTGACCGGACTGCCGTGGGCGACGGCGCTGCGCGTGTGGGCGGCCGACGCGCTGATCCGCCGGCGCGAAGTCGCCGTCTTGTTTGTCGATCTCGACAACTTTCGGGAAGTGAACAAAGCCTTCGGCCATGTGGCGGGCGACGGTGTGCTCCGCAGCGTCGCCGGCCTTCTCCAGCGGTGCACGGATCCGATGACGGACCTGCTCTGCCGATACGGCGGCGATGAGTTTGCGATCGCGACCACCCGGCCCGACGAGGAGGCACGGGCGCTCGCGAACCGTGTTCAGGAGATCGTGACCGTCCCCGTCGCCGACACCGACCGGCGCGTGACCGTCACCGTGGGCTTCGCGGGGGGACGGCGCCACGAGGACCGCGAGCCGGGACACGCCGCTGCGACGGTCGACGATCTGCTCGCGCTGGCCAGCCGCGCGTCCACACTAGCCAAGAGCTCCCCGGACGGCGCCGCCCGGCGGGCGGCGTGGCACCCGGAAGGCGCTTCGGCGTCTGAGGCGCGCGTGCAGCTGCTGGACGTGCACCTGGAGTCGCGGGACGGCCGATCGTCCGCGAGGGTGCGCCTGCGCCTCGGCACCCGGGAAGTCGTGGGGGTGTCGCCGGACCTGATTCTGACCCCGAAGGCCGCGCCGCGGTTCCTTGTGGCGGAAGCCACCCTGCGCGCGCTGCACCGTATTCTCGGCGATCCGCCGGTGTACTCGCTCGAGGACGTGCTCGACTCACTGTCGGCCTCGCATCCGCTCGTCGTGGCCGTGCTCGCGGGCCGGCGCAAGGGGAGCCGGGAGCCGGAGCGCTATATTGGCGGAGCCACGGCGCCCGATCTTCCGCACGCGGTGTGCAAGGCGGTGCTGGACGCCGTCAACCGTCCGCTCGCGCGGGCGCTCGGCGCGCTCCTGGAGACGCAGCCCGCGTCGACCGCTCGGTAACGGCTCTCCGCCGCGTGTCCCGCGGCGTTCCGCGTCAGCCCTTCGGCAGTTCCTTGTGAGTGATCAATGCAATCCAGCGCGCGAAGGCCTCCAGGTACGTGCGGAGGTGCTTCCGCGTGTCCTCATCTGTGAGCCGTCCTCCCGCGTCGAATTTCTGCGCCGCGTTCGCGATGACGACGGCAGGCTGCGGCATAACAATCGCGTTGAGATTGGCGAGAATCGCGCGCAGATGCATCTGCGCCCGCGCGGTGCCCACGGCGCCCGGGCTTGCGCCGAGGATGCCGACGGGCTTGCCGCGCAGCGCGGCATCGCCGGGCGGGCGGCTGATCCAGTCGATCGTGTTCTTGAGGACGCCGGGGACGGAGAAATTGTACTCCGGCGTCACGATGAGCGTCCCGTCCGCGGCGCGGAGGGCCGTCTTGAGCCGCGTGACCGCTTCGGGAAACGCGGCGCGCTCCACATCGAAGTTGTAGAGCGGAATTGGGTCGATCTGTTCGACGGTCACGGCGAGCGCGGACGGCGCCAGTTCGTGCACGGCCGCCGCGAGGGCGCGATTGTGGGACTCCCGCCGCAGACTGCCCGCGAACACGGTGACCGAAAACGGCGTCGGCACCGCCGCGCCCCCTTAGGCCGACGGTTCCGGCCGCCCGGCCGTGGTCCGGTGAAGCGGGACCATCACGTCATTACGCGCGTCTGCCCGCCGTCGATACAGATTGTCTGTCCGGTGATGTAGCTCGCCGCCTCGGAGGCGAGGAACACCGCGAGGGCCGCGAACTCGCGCGGCTCGCCGTAGCGCCCCAGCGGGATCGCGGCGATGCTCTCCTTGACGATCTCTTCGACCGGCCGCCCCGTCTCTTTCGCCCGCGCGCCGTCGAGCGAGCGGACCCGGTCGGTGTCGATGCGGCCCGGCGCCAGGTTGTTGACGAGGATGTTGTGCGGCGCCAATTCGAAGGAGAGCGTCTTCGTATAGGCGACCACGCCCGACCTGAACACGTTGCTCAACACGAGCTGCGGGATTGGGACTTTGACGCCCGACGTGATGACGGTGAGGATGCGGCCCCAGCGGTTTGCGCGCATAAGGGGCACCGCGCCGCGGATGAGCCGCACGGCGCTCATGAGATTCTGGTTGAAGGCCTGTTCCCACTGCGCGTCGGTGAGCGCAAGCCCCGAGCCCGCGGGAGGCCCGCCGGCGTTCGCGACGAGGACGTCGAGGCGGCCGAAGCGCGTCCGGGCCGTGTCCAGCAGGCGGTCGACGCCCGCCGGCGTCGCGACGTCGGCTGCGACCGGCACGGCGGTCCGGCGCGTGGCGCCGGCGATCTCGTCCGCGGCGCGCGCGATCGCGTCTTCCCGGCGGCTTCCGATTACGACGTCGGCGCCGGCCTCGGCGAATCCGTGCGCAATCGCCCGCCCGATGCCGGCGCTCGCGCCCGACACGACCGCCACCCGACCCGACAGATCGATCCGCATCCGCGCGCCTCCTCGTGAAGTCCGCTTGTCTCGGCGGTGATCCGCCCGTTCGGGCGGCTCCATCGGCGACCGGCGAGGTCAGCCGCGGGTGCCGGTCCGGTATGAGGCAAACCACATCGGAGGATGCTTGGCCTCCTCGTCCACCGCTTCCTCCGGGAGGAGTCGCCGCCCGCGCTCGGAAAATCCAACATGGGTATGAGTTTATAACACCACATCATGCGACGAGCCATGGGACCACCGATCGCCCTTCGTCTGGCTGCTGCGCTTACGCTGGCTGGGCTCGTCACCGGCACCCGGTTGGGGTTCGGCGCCGCGCAAGGCCAGCCCGTCCCGCCGGCGGTCCCCGTTTCGGTCACCGGCGCGCCCGCTACGCTGAATACGCTGCGCCTGGCGATCGCGATGGCTGCGCGCGTGGCATTTGGCTCCCAAGCCTCAACGGCGGTTCTCACGCTGACGGACACCCAGCCGCCGCTCGTCCCGCTCGACGCGTCGGCGTCCGAAACGGTGACGGCCAACGTCGCCGTTGCCGAGGCCGGCCTGCCGCCCGCCAGCCGGCCGTTCCGGGTTGCGCTCACGAATGAGATCATCCCGTGGAACGACGCGGAAACGCTCCTTGTGAGCAACAGCCCCGAGACGATCCCGTTCGGCAAGGTGCTGTATACGGGCGCCCTCACGACGTCGCAGACGGTGCGGCTGCTGTTCCACCACCAGAACGGCTCGAAGACGCAGCACATGTTCGTCAGCATCACACTCAGCAACCCGAACTCCGATCCCGCCACCGTGTGGGTCCAGGGCGCGGTCGGCGGGCCCTCGCAGGAAGAGGTGACCCCCGGCCACACCGCGGCCCGGCTGTTTCTCAACGACTACCTCCGCCACGCGGGATTTCTCGTACGGCTGCCGGCCAACGCGACGGTGGCGCTGTTCGTGGAGGATCTGGCCCCGCTCGCGATCACAAGCGGCATCGCGCAGGTCGGGTTGGTCGACGGCGCGAGCCTGAACCTCCAGGTCGCGGCGCGGAAAACCAGCGAATCGGATCCGCCGATGATGAGCTACGCTCCGGACTTCGACACCGTACACCAGCGCGGGGCGTTCGTGCGCCCGCAGATCGGGCGGACCGTGACGTACGCGGTCGGCGGTCCGCCCGTGGCGATGGTACTCGCCGCCGACGCGGACCTGCTCCACGAGGGCCAGACCGGCCGTCTGCTGCAGGGCAACTACGGCGTGGTCTACCGGTTCGACGTCACCCTCGACAATCCAACGGAGGCGCCCGCAACGGCCGCACTCGCGCTGCATGCGGACGGCGGCCAGGCGCGCGGCACGTTCGTGATTGACGACCAGATCGTGGAGAGCCCCCTCGTCCAACCGAACGCGCCCCGGGTCATCTACACCGTCCCCCTGCAGCCGCAGACCCGGCGCTCGCTCCGCATTCTGACCATCCCGGAGAGCGGTTCCAACTTTCCGGTGAGGGTGACGCTCGGCGCCCCGTGACGCCGGCCTCCGCCGACGCGGGTGCGTCTCGGCGGCCGAAGGGCTCGGCGCGGGACGCGAGCGTCTCGCGCGTCGTCCTCAAGGTCGGCACCGTTACGCTCACCGGAGGGGGGCCGGTAGTGGATCCGGCCCGGGTCACTGCGATCGCGGAAGACGTCGCGGCGGCGGTCCGGCAGAACCGGCAGGTCCTCGTGGTCTCGTCCGGCGCGATCGTTACGGGCGCGGGCCTGCTCGGCCGCCGCCGTCCACGTCGCCTCGTCGAGAAGCAGGCGCTCTCCGCTATCGGCCAGCCGGTGCTGATGCAGCAATACGGGGAGGCGTTCGGCCGTCTGGGTCTGCGCGCCGCGCAGGTGTTGCTCACGCGCGAAGACTTCGCCGACCGCCGCCGCCACGTCAACGCGCGGCACACCCTGCTCGCGCTCCTGGCCGATCGCATCGTCCCCGTCATCAACGAAAACGACACGATCGCCACGGACGAAATCCAAATCGGCGACAACGACACGCTGTCGGCGCTTGTCGCGAGTCTCGTCGGCGCGGACCTGCTCGTCATGCTGTCCGACGTGCCGGGGCTCATGACCGCGGATCCGCGGCGCAACCGCGCGGCGCAGCTCGTGCCCACCGTCATGCGCATCGACGCCGAGATCGTGCGTTCGGCGCGCCGGACGGACACACCGCAGGGCGTCGGCGGCATGGCCACAAAGATTGACGCCGCCCGCATCGCGACGGAGTCGGGCGTCGCCACCGTCGTTACCGGCGGTTCGATCGACCGGCCGCTCGCCCGCCTGCTGGCGGGCGAGCGGCACGGCACCCTCTTCCTGCCGTCCGGCCGCCTCTCCGGTCGCCGCCGGTGGCTCGCCTTCGGCATGGTCGCGCGGGGTACGCTCGTCATCGACGAGGGCGCCGAGGCCGCGCTGCGGCGCGGAAAGAGCCTTCTCCCGGCCGGGATCGTGCGGATCGACGGAACGTTTGACGCCGGCGAAGCGATCACCATCACCGACGGAGGCGGGCAGGAGCTCGCGCGCGGGCTCGTCAACTACTCCAGCGCGCACCTGGCCCGGATCCGCGGCCGGCGGACGTCCGAGATCGCGCGTGTCCCCGGCGACAAGACCCCCGACGAGGCCGTGCACCGGAACAACCTGGTGGTGACGGCGGCGGCACGATGAGCACGATGGTTGTCGATGTGGCAACGCAGGCCCGCGCGGCACGGGAGGCTTCGCGCACGCTGCACCATGCCTCCGATGAGACGCGGCGCGCGGCGCTCGCGGCGACGGCCGCGGCCATTCGGGCCAACGCGGGCGCCATCCTGGCCGCCAATGCCGAGGATGTCGCCGCGCTCCACGACCGGCCGCGCGCATTCCGGGATCGTCTGACGCTCACCCCGGACCGCACCGAGCGTCTCGCGCTCGCCGTGGAGGAGATCGCCGCACTGCCCGATCCGATCGGCGCCCCGCTCGAGACGCGCGCGCGGCCCAACGGCATGGAGGTCCGGCGGGTGCGCGTGCCGATCGGAGTCGTCGCGATGATCTACGAATCCCGCCCGAACGTAACCGTCGACGCGGGCGCCCTGTGCCTGCGCGCCGGCAACGCGGTCATCCTTCGCGGCGGCGCCGAATCCCGACATTCCGACGAAGCGCTCGGGCGGGCCATTGCGGCCGGATTGCGCGCGGCGCACCTCCCCGAGGCGGCGGTAACGCTGCTCGCGCGCCGGGACTATGACGCGATCCGGGACCTCGTGCGCCTCGACGGGCTCGTTGACCTGGTCATCCCCCGCGGCGGCCCGGCGCTGATCCGGCTCGTCGCCGAGCACGCCCGGATTCCCGTGCTGAAGCACGACCGCGGGGTCACGCATGTGTTCGTCGACCGGGATGCGGATTTCGAGATGGCCGTACGCATTATCGTCAATGCCAAGACGAACCGGCCGAGCACCTGCAACGCCCTCGAAAAAGCGCTGATCGATGCGCCCGCCGCGCCCCACGTTCTTCCGCCTCTGGTCGCGGCCCTGCGGGAGGCGGGAGTGGAGGTGCGGGGCGACGCGGAGACCCGGCGGTGGGCGCCCGGAGCCGGCGCGGCCGTGGACGACGACTGGGACGCGGAGTACCTCGACCTGATACTCGCGATCCGCGTCGTCGACGGTCTCGACGCGGCGGTCGAGCACATCCGCCGGCACGGCACCGGCCTCGCCGACGCGATCGTGACGCGCGACCGCGGCCGCGCGGAGCGCTTCGTGCGCGAGGTCGACAGCGCCGCCGTGCTGGTCAACGCGTCGACACGCCTCGTGGACGGCGGCGAGTTCGGGCTCGGCGCCGAGGTCGGGATCAGCACGAACCGCCTGCACGCGCGCGGCCCGATGGGCCTCGCGGACCTTACGACGACGAAGTGGATTGTGTGGGGATCGGGACAGATCCGGACCTGAACGCCGCCGTGCCGCGCCGCTCCCTCGACCTCATTTCGCCGAGGCCGCCGAGACGAGGAGCGTTACGCCGAAGTACGCCATCGCCAATCCGCAG
>Ga0066903_100005254_pt1 | contig 11194 bp, 9 predicted proteins | sample PanSoiMetaGPlot1_FD_67491 | JGI IMG/M metagenome (GOLD analysis project Ga0066903, IMG submission 67491) | Tropical forest soil microbial communities from Panama analyzed to predict greenhouse gas emissions - Panama Soil - Plot 1 (version 2) | ecosystem: Environmental > Terrestrial > Soil >...
GCGAGCAGCTGATCGAGGTACGTCGTGTCGAAGCGTGCCGCGAGAAAGTCGGGCTCGCGCATCAGCCACAGGAAGAACGGAATCGTGGTGCGGATGCCGAGCACCTCGTATTCCTCGAGCGCCCGCGTCATCCGCGCGATCGCCTCGTGGCGCGATCCGGCCCACGCGATCAGCTTCGCGATCATCGAGTCGTAGAACACCGGGACCGTGTAGCCGGCAATGACGCCGCCGTCGTCGCGGATGCCCGGCCCGCTGGCGGGATGGATCGCGCGCACCAGCCCCGGCGACGGCAAAAAGCCCTGGTCGGGATCCTCGGCGTAGATCCGGCATTCGATTGCGTGCCCCTGCGGCGTCAGCGCGCGATCGGGATCGATCGTGAGGCGCTCGCCGCGCGCGATGCGGATCTGCCAGTGCACCAGGTCGAGGCTCGTGACCATCTCGGTCACCGGGTGCTCGACCTGCAGCCGCGTGTTCATCTCGAGGAAGTAGAACGACCCGTCTTCGTCGAGCAGGAACTCGATCGTGCCGGCGTTCGTGTACGACGCGCTCGCGGCCACGGCCGCCGCCGCGTCGGCCATCCGCCGGCGCAGGTGCGTGCCGACGGCCGTCGACGGCGATTCCTCCACGACCTTCTGATGCCGCCGCTGGATGGAACACTCGCGCTCGACGAACGGCACGATCGTGCCGTACTGATCGCCCAGGAGCTGGACCTCGACGTGCCGCGGCTTCGTCACGCGGCGCTCGAAGTAGACGGACGTGTCGCCGAAGGCGGAGCCCGCCTCCGATCGCGCCGTACGGACCGCGTTCAGCAGCGCGTCGCGCGATTCCACGACGCGCATGCCCTTGCCGCCGCCGCCGGCGACCGCCTTGACCATCAGCGGATAGCCGACCCGGTCCCCCTCGCGCAGGATCTCGTCGTCGGGCGCCGCGGCGCCCAGCGGCGCGTCGGTTCCGGGCACGACCGGCACGCCCGCGCGAAGCGCGACCTCGCGCGCGCCGGTCTTGCTGCCCATCAGGCGGATCGCCTCGGGCGAGGGGCCGATGAACGTGAGCTTCGCGTCGCGGCAGGCCGCGGCGAACGCGGCGTTCTCGGCGAGGAAGCCGTAGCCGGGATGCACCGCGTCGGCGTCCGTCGCGCGCGCGGCGTCGATCAGGCGATCGATGCGGAGATAACTGTCGACCGCGGGGCCGGGACCGATGTGCACCGCCTGGTCGGCGTCGCGCACGTGCCGCGCGCCCCGGTCGCAGTCGGAATACACCGCGACCGTCGAAATCCCCAGCTCCCGGCACGCTCGGATGACACGAACCGCAATCTCTCCGCGGTTCGCGATGAGAATTTTCACAGACCTCAATTGTAACGGGTGAAAAGGCGTACACTGGCCGGCTATGACCAGCGCGGCTCGTTTTCCGCTGATCATGCTGACACTCGCCGCCGTGACGGCGTGCGGGCGTTCCACTCCGACGGCTCCTGCCGCCGCGCCGGCCGCCCCGCCGGCCGACGTGGCCATTCAGCTTCGCATCAGCGGCCTTCCCCCCAGTCTGCAGGCTGGGACGACGGCGCAGCTGACCGCTCAGGAAGTCCTGAAGAGCGGAGCGGTGAGCGATTGCGCCGCCGCCAGCTGGTCCGTCAATGACGGTCAAATCGCCAGCGTGTCGCCGGCGGGCCTGTTGACCGCGAGGGCCGCCGGCTACACGACCGTGATCGCGTCGTGTGCAGGGCTCACGGCTCGCAGCGATGCACGGGTGGAGACGACGGTGTCGTACGTGCTGACTGTCGAGCCTCACGACAGCGCGTTGACACGGTATGGCTGCGTCGAGTCGACGCTGGAGTTTCTCGACGGCCCTGTTGCCGGGCAGCGGATTGCCATCTGCTCCGCACCATACCTGGATCCACCGGCGCTACTGCCAGAGCGTTACGGAGGGACGTTCCCGCTGAAAGTGCGAATCACGGCGGAGGGCTACGACTCGACGGACGTCGTCATCGCCGAGTCGACCGGGACGCCCAGCGGGACGAGAGCGTCCTTGACCGTCCCGGTACCGATGACATTCGTCCCCGATCCGGTCACGGACACGTTTGTGAGCGACGTGAGCTTCAGGCATGAGATCGCCTATCCGTTCACGCTTCGCGCGCCGGGCAGCGTGCGCGTTCGCAACTGGTGGTCGCTCGACTACAACGACAAGATCGACGTGTCGCTCTGGTGCGGCGGTCAGCGGCTGCAGCACGCCTACGAGCAGAGGGCGGCGGTGAATGGCGGATTCACGGTGGACGTGCCGAGCGCCGGCCCGTGCGAGGTGAAGCTCCAGCCGGACTTCAACGGCTCGACGCTTCACCGCGTCGCCATCACGTATCCGCGATAGCGGAGCGTTAGAGCGGAATATTTCCGTGTTTCTTCGGCGGGTTCTTGTCCCGCTTGGTCTCTAGACCGGCAAGCGCCGCGATCAACTTCGCGCGCGTCTGCCGTGGCCGGATCACTTCGTCGATGAAGCCGCGCGCCGCGGCGACGTACGGGTTGGCGAACTTCTCGCGGAACTCCGCGACGCGCTCGGCGCGGGCGGCCTGAGGATCGGCGGCCTTCTCGAGCTCCCGCTTGTAGAGGATGTTGACGGCGCCGTCGGGCCCCATCACCGCGATCTCGGCGCCGGGCCACGCGAAATTTGCGTCGGTCCGGATGTGTTTGCTCGACATCACGCAGTAGGCGCCGCCATAGGCCTTCCGCGTGATCACCGTCACCTTCGGCACCGTGGCTTCGGCGAACGCGTACAGCAGCTTCGCCCCGTGCCGGATGATGCCGCCGTACTCCTGCACGGTGCCGGGCAGGAACCCCGGCACGTCTTCGAAGGTGACGAGCGGAATGTTGAACGCGTCGCAGAACCGCACGAAACGCGCCCCCTTCACCGACGCGTCGATGTCGAGCGTCCCGGCGAGATGCGCCGGCTGGTTGGCGACGATGCCGACCGGACGGCCGCCGAGCCGGGCGAACCCGACGATGATGTTCCTGGCGAAGTGACGATGGACTTCGAGAAACGCCCCGTCGTCGGCGACGGCGTGGATCAGATCCAGCATGTCGTACGGCTGGTTCGGCGATTCGGGGACGAGGCGGTCGAGCGCCTCGTCTTCGCGATCGATCGGATCCGCCGTCTCCACGCGCGGCGGATCGTCGACGTTGTTGCCCGGGAGGTACGACAGCAGCTCACGGATGAGACGAAGGCACGCGCGATCGTCCGGCACGGCGAAGTGCGCCACGCCGCTCGTCGCGTTGTGCGTCATCGCGCCGCCGAGTTCGTCCTTCGTCACCTCCTCGTGCGTGACGGTCTTGATCACGTCGGGCCCCGTCACGAACATGTAGCTCGTGCCCTCGACCATCACGTTGAAGTCGGTGATCGCCGGCGAGTACACCGCGCCGCCGGCGCACGGGCCCATGATCGCGGAAATCTGCGGGACGACGCCCGACGCGAGCGTGTTGCGCAGGAAGATGTCGGCGTAGCCGCCGAGCGACAGCACGCCTTCCTGGATCCGCGCGCCGCCCGAGTCGTTCAGGCCGACGATCGGCGCTCCCATCTTCATCGCCAGATCCATGATCTTCACGATCTTCGCGGCGTTGGTCTCGGAGAGCGAGCCGCCGAACACGGTGAAGTCCTGCGCGAAGGCGTAGACGGGCCGGCCGTCGATCCGGCCCGAGCCGGTGACGACGCCGTCGCCCGGAATGAGGTGCTCCGGCGCGTCCATCCCGAAGTCGCGGCACCGGTGCGTGACGAGCTTGTCGGTCTCGTCGAACGTGCCGGGATCGAAGAGGAACTCGATCCGCTCGCGCGCCGTGAGCTTGCCGGCCTCGTGCTGCTTCTGCAGCCGCGCCTCTCCGCCGCCGAGCTCCGCACGCCGTTCCAGCGCCTCGAGACGACGCAGCGAATCGCTCATCCCTTATCCCTCATCCTCGAATCCCGAATCTCGCATCCCGGATCGCGAATCACGGATCCCGAATCCGATCCCGGATCGCTTCGCGATTCGGGATACGCGATTCGAGATTCGGGATGCGGGATTCAAGGATGAGGGATGAAGGATTAGCGATGGGCCGCCGCGGCTCCGTAGGCTTTGTCCCAGTCGGCCAGGAACTTCTTCAACCCGACGTCGGTGAGCGGATGGTTGAACAGCAAATCGATCACCGCGGGCGGGCAGGTGCAGATGTCGGCGCCGAGACGCGCGGCTTCGACGACGTGCATCGGGCTGCGGGCGCTGGCGACCAGCACTTCGGTCTTGAAGTTGTAGTTCTCGTAGATCTCGACGATGTCGCGGATGAGCTCCATGCCCGGCGTCGACACGTCGTCCAGCCGCCCGACGAACGGGCTGATGTAGGTCGCGCCGACCTTGGCGGCGAGCAGCGCCTGCGACGGCGAGAAGCACAGCGTGACGTTGACCTTGATGCCTTCGCTCGACAGCGCCTTGCACGCCTTGATGCCGTCGCGCGTCAGCGGCACCTTGACGACGATCCAGGGATCGATCTTCGAGAGCTCGCGTCCCTGACGGACCATCGCCTCGGCCTCGGTCTCGACGACTTCGGCGCTCGTCGGTCCCTGGACGATCTGGCAGATCTTCTTGAGGATGTCCTTGTAGTCGCCCGACTCCTTCGCGAGGAGCGACGGGTTGGTCGTGATCCCGTCGATGATGCCGAGCGGCACCAGCTTCTGGATCTCCTGCAGGTTGCCCGTGTCGATGAAGATCTTCATGACTGACTCCCTTGTCACCGAATCATCTGGCGGCTTCTTCCACCCGGTTCGACGGCCCGCTGCGGTTTCCCGTCTTGTCGACCGCCACCACCACGTACACGTAGCGGATGTCGGGCTTCGTCGTGCGGTCCGCGTAGCGCGTCTCCGTGATCGGAGTCTTCACGAGCGGCTGCAGTGTGTCACCTGGTGCCTCGCCGCGCAAGATCACGTAGCCGGCGAGGTCGGGCTCGTGGTTCGCGTCCCAGATCAGGTTGATCACACCAGGGCTCGCCACGGCGGCGAGGCCCTTGGGCGCCGCGGGCGGAAACGTGTCCTTGGGCGTCACGCAGATCGGGGTGCTCGGGTCGCTCTCGATGAGCACGTTCCCCACCGCGGCGACGCTGCGCACGACGAAACACTGTTCCTTGCCGGGCTCGGCGCCGTCGTGCACGAACGACTGGTCGGACAGCGGCTTGTCGTTCAGCGGCGCGGGCGCGGACGGCGCCGCCGGCGGCGTCGATCCCTTCGCCGCGACGGCGTAGACGTTGTACAGCACGCCCGGCGCTTCGTCGGTCGTCGACGGCGGCGGATCCCACGCGACCGTCACCGACGTTTCGTCGGCGGTCGGCTTTCCCGAAACCGGCGCGCCCGGCGCCTGCAGCAGCGGGACCTGGAGCCGCGCGGACGGCATCGCGCCGCGGCCCTTCTTCGGCACGCCTTGCACGACATACAGCCGCGTCAGCACCGTCGGCACGGGCAACGGAGCGGCCGCGGCGCCCGGAACACCGGCCGCAGCCGCCGCGCCCGGCGTGGCGGCGCCCGGCAGCGCCGCGCCTGGCGGCGCCGGACCCGTGGGCGGCGTTTGCGCGGCGCCCTTGGACGACGGCGTCGGCGTTTTCTCGGGCGGCGGCGGCTTCGTGATCTGCTGCGGCACGAGCTGCGCCTCGGTCAGTTTTTCGACGAACGTCACGACGTCGCCCGGCAGCGGGCGCGTCTCGTTCGCGTCGGGTTCGGGCTCGACGTCGGGATCGGGCGGCGGCCGCACGGGAATCGTCGCGATGACGTGCTCGGGCTTGAGCAGATCGCGGTTCGGCGGCATGACCGCGCCCGGCGCCAGCGTGACGGCGTAGACGTCGAGGTGATCGACGGAGTACGGTCCGCGGCCGCTCATGCTCTTGTCGGGCACGGTCATCTGGAGGTAGACCGTGTCGCCGAGGCGGCGCGCGGTGAACGTGCGCGGCGCTTCCGGCGCCATGTTCAGCGGCGCCAGCGGCGGCGCCTTCTTGCCGCACGCGGGGACGAGCGCCGAGATCGCCAGACAGAGGACCGGAAGAACGAGCCGCCGCATGCCCTTACAGGATATATCGCGAGAGATCTTCGTTGCGCGCGATATCGCCGAGCATCCGGTCGACGTAGGCGGCGTCGATCCGCAGGCGCTTGTCGTGCAGGTCCGGCGCGTCGAACGACACCTCGTCGAGCAGCTTCTCCATCACGGTGTGCAGCCGGCGCGCGCCGATGTTCTCGGTGCGGTCGTTCACGAGCGTCGCCACGTCGGCGATGCGCTCGATCGCGTCGGGCGTGAACTCCAGCTCGACGTTCTCGGTCGACAGCAGCGCCGTGTACTGCCGCACGAGCGCGCTCTTCGGCTCGGTCAGGATCCGGATGAAGTCCTGGCGGCCCAGCGCCTCGAGCTCGACGCGGATCGGGAACCGGCCCTGCAGTTCGGGAATGAGATCCGACGGCTTCGACACGTGGAACGCGCCCGCCGCGATGAACAGGATGTGGTCGGTGCGCACCATCCCGTACTTCGTGTTCACCGTCGTCCCTTCGACGATCGGCAGGATGTCGCGCTGGACGCCTTCGCGGCTGACGTCGGGGCCGTGGCCGCCTTCCCGGCCCGCGACCTTGTCGATCTCGTCCAGGAAGATGATGCCGGACTCCTGGACGCGCTCGACCGCGGCGCGCGCCACGCTGTCCATGTCGACGAGCTTCTGCTCTTCTTCCTGGCGCAGCGCGTCGAGCGCCTCCGGCACCGGCACGCGGCGCTTCTTCGTGCGCCCCTGGAAGAGGCCGGGCAGCATCTCCTTCACGTTGATGTCCACTTCCTCGATCGAGCCGCCCTGGATGATCTCGAACGAGGGGAACGACCGTTCGCGGACGTCGATCTCCACCTGTTTCTGATCGAGCCGCCCGTCGCGGAGCTGCTCGCGCAGCTTTTCGCGCGTCCGCTGCGCCTGCTCGCGGATCGACGTCGCCTGCTCGTCGAACTCGGCCGCCGCGGGCAGCGGCGGCAGCAGCAGATCGAGCACGCGCTCTTCGGCCGCCTGCCGGGCTTTCTCCCGCACTTCCGCGGTGCGCTCCTCGCGGACCAGATCGACCGCGATCTCGACGAGGTCGCGGATCATCGACTCGACGTCGCGCCCGACGTAGCCGACCTCGGTGAACTTCGACGCCTCGATCTTCAGGAAGGGCGACTGCGCCAGCTTGGCGAGCCGCCGCGCGATCTCCGTCTTGCCCACGCCCGTCGGGCCGATCATCAGGATGTTCTTGGGCGCGATCTCCTCCGCCATCTCGCGCGAGAGCTTCTGCCGCCGCATGCGGTTGCGCAGCGCGATCGCGACGGCGCGCTTGGCCTGGTGCTGGCCGACGACGTACTTGTCGAGCTCGACGACGATCTGCCGCGGCGTCAGCGACTGGATGGTGGACGAGCTCGTCTCCGGAAGATAGATGGGCATGGCGATCGTGCGCGCGTTAGAGAACCTCGACGGTCAGGTTGTCGTTCGAGTAGATGCAGATCCCCGCCGCGATCTGCATGGAGTGTTCCGCGATCGCGCGCGCGTCCAGCGACGTATGGGCCGCGAGCGCCTTCGCGGCCGCGAGCGCGTAGGCCCCGCCCGAGCCGATCGCCACGATCCCGTCGTCGGGCTCGATGAGATCGCCGGTGCCCGACAGCAAGTACGTCGCCGAGGCGTCCATGACGACCAGCATCGCCTCGAGGCGGCGGAGCACGCGATCGGTGCGCCACTCCTTCGCCAGTTCGACGGCCGATCGTTCGAGATTGCCCCGGTACTGTTCGAGCTTCGCCTCGAAACGGGCAAACAGCGCGAACGAGTCCGCCGCGGACCCCGCGAAGCCGGCGAGGACGCGTTCGTTGTACAGCCGCCGGATCTTGCGGGCGCGCTGCTTGACGACCGTGTCGCCGAAGGTGACCTGGCCGTCGCTGGCCATGACGGCCTTCCCCTGGTGACGGACCGCCAGGACGGTTGTGGCGTGAAACATGGCCAAAAATGGAGTGTATCAGGGGCCTGCCCTGCCCGGGGGACAGTCCCTGGCTCTCAGTCAGGACGGCGGCCGTTCCCACCTAGCCCGGAGGTTGTATTTAGGCTCCCACTTCGTGGCAAATCTGTTGCAGAATGAGCCTGCGGACTGCCAGGTCCACCTGCGTTGGGGGCGCATGTTATGAAGGCTTACAGTCGAATGCTCGGGATTGCCGTAGCGGGACTGGTCCTCACGGCCGGGCCGGCGCTTGCCCAGGGCGACCGCGGCGGTGGTGGTGGTGACCGCGGCGGTGGCGGCGCGTCGACGAGTTCATCTGGCGGCGGTGGCGGCAACGGCGGCGGCGTCGCCGGCGGCGGTGGCGGTGGCGGCGGCTCCGTCAGCAGCGGCGGCGGTGGCGGCGGTGGCGGAAGCTTTTCGAGCCCGTCGATGTCGTCCGTGTCGTCCTCTTCAATCAGCACGGGCGATCGCGGCTACCGCGTGACCGCGCCCGAGCATCGGGTCAGCTACAGCGCGCAGAATGGCGCGCGTTCGCACACGGCCTCGTCGGGTTCGGGCGAGCAGGCGGCGCCGCGCTCGCCGTCCGGCGGTTCGTCGAACAGCGGCTCGAACAGCGCGCCCTCGCGCAGCAACGCCGGCAGCGGCGACCGCTCGTCGCCGCGCAATGAATCGGGCAACGCCGATCGCGCTGCCGCGCGCTCGACGGGCGCGCCTTCACGCGACGGCGCAACCGCCCGGCGCGCGAACGACACCTCGGCCAACAACGCGAACGGCACGCGCGAAGTACCGAACTGGAGCCGTCCGCGCGGGGATCGTCCCGCGACCGACACCGCGACGACGCGCGTCGGCCCGCAGCCGCCCCGTGATGCGCACGACCGCAACGACCGCAACTCCGGCTATGGCTACGGTTACGATCCGTACTATTACTACGGCGGCGGCTATTACGGCGGCGGCTACGGGTTCTACGACTGCTACTCGTACTTCTATGGCTGCGGCTACGGCTGGGGCGCCGGCTATGCCTATTCGCCGTTCGGCTTCGGGTACGGGATTCCGTTCGGATATGTCGATCCGTACGCGGCCGACCCGTACAGCTACGGCGGCGGCTACGGCTCCTACTCCAACAGCGTCTACGGCGGCCACGATCAGGGCACGCTGAAGCTGAAGGTGAAACCGCGCAACGCGAAGGTGTACGTCGACGGCTACTACGTCGGCCTCGTGGACGAGTTCGACGGCGCGTTCCAGAAGCTGACGCTGAACGGCGGCCGCCACAAGGTCGAGGTCAAGGCCGACGGATACGAAACGGCGGAGTTCGACGTGCTCATCACGCCCGAGCGCACCGTGACGTTCGCCGGCGACATGAAGAAGGTCCAGTAAGAACTGACGAGGGAGATTGGAAGAGCCGATCGCCGCGATCGCGGGCATTCCCGACGCGGCGGTCGGCTTTTTTTGTCGTCGGCATTCGTGCTCGGAAGAGGCCGCGGCCTGCCAGCGCCACGTGCGTGGGAGACGGAACATGAAGCCATTCACTCAGAGGCTCGTATTCACCGCGGCGGGGCTGCTGCTTGCCGCGGGACCGGCGCTCGCCCAGAGAGTGCCGCCGCCGGGGACGACAACCGACGGCGGAGACCGTGCCGTGCCGCGCGACACGACCGCAACGTCTCGCGATAGCGGCGGCAGCCCGCCCCCCGCCGAGACGAGGAGCACCCCGACCGCGAGCACACCGAGCACGAGCATCCCGAGCAGCGTTCCTGACACACCGACGGGGAACCGTACGCGGGACGATCGTCCAGCCACAGACATCGCCGTGACCCGCACGGGTCCCCGGCCGCCCCGTGACGCGCACGATCGCAACGACCACAAGGGCTACCCCACGTACGGCACCGACATCTACCCTCCGTACCCCACCGACATCTACGTACCGTTCTTCGTCAGCTGGGGCATTCCGCTCGTGTACTGGGATCCGTTTGAGGGCGTCCCTTCCGCGCCCGAGACGTACCCCGGCGGCGGGAACAATCACGGCGGAAAAGATCAGGGATCGCTCAAGCTGAAGGTGAAACCGCGCAACGCCAAGGTCTACGTCGACGGCTTCTATGTCGGCCTCGTGGACGAGTTCGACGGCGCCCGCCAGAAGCTGACGCTGAACGGCGGACGCCATAGAGTGGAGATCAGGGCCGAAGGATTCGAGACCGCCGTGCTGGAGGTCCTCGTCACGCCTGAGCGGATGGTCACGTTCGCGGGAGAGATGAAGAGAGTTCAGTAGTGAGGCATTCGTGCTGAGGCCGATCGCCGCGATTTCGGGCATCTACGACGCGGCGATCGGCGTTGTTCTCGTACTCGCCGCCGATCGGTTCGCGGCGCTCTTCGGCGTCGCACCCGCGCAGCCGCCCATCTTTTCGGATCTGAACGGGCTCTTCCTCATCGCGGTCGGCGTGGGCTACTACTTTCCGTACCGCGATCCCGTGGGCGCGCGCTGGTACATGTGGATCATGGGACCGCTGCTCAAAGGCGCGGGCGCCGCCGCGTTCCTGCTGGACTACTTCGTACGGGCCCAGTCGCCAGCATCGTTTCTGCTCTTCGCAGCGAGTGACGGGGTTCTCGCGCTCCTGACGCTGCTGGCGCTCCTGGCCCCGGCCAACTCCACAACTTCACAATTCCCGACTCCCAATGAACGCCCAACTCCTCAACTCCCAAAACGTCCAAGCTGAGAAATGGAGCTTCAGCTTTTTACCTTGGGAGTTTTGAGCGTTGGTCCTTGGGTGTTGATTGGGCGTTGCGGAGTTGGAAGTTGTGGAATTGTCAGCCGCGCTCAGGTTCTCGCGCGGATCGCGTAATACACAGGGACGCCGGCGAGGATGAGCGCGGTGCCGGCGAGCGTCGGCACGGGGTTCCGCCAGATTTCGTTCGCCAGCATGATCGCGCTCGCGATCACGAAGAGCGCGGGCGCCCAGGGATAGCCGATGGCGGAGAACGGGCGCGGCACGGAGCCGTCCTGGCGGCGCAGCACGAACAGCGCGACGACGGCGATCGCCGAGAACAGCACGACGGCGAACGCGGTGTAGCTCACGAGCTGTGACAGCGTCCCCGACAGCACCAGCACGCTGGTCCAGACGCTCTGCGCCACGATCGCGGCGGCCGGCGTGTGGAAGCGCGGGTGCACGCGGCCCGCGGCGCGGACGAACATGCCGTCGCGCGCCATCGCGAAGTAGACGCGCGGGCC
>Ga0066903_100005255_pt1 | contig 11193 bp, 10 predicted proteins | sample PanSoiMetaGPlot1_FD_67491 | JGI IMG/M metagenome (GOLD analysis project Ga0066903, IMG submission 67491) | Tropical forest soil microbial communities from Panama analyzed to predict greenhouse gas emissions - Panama Soil - Plot 1 (version 2) | ecosystem: Environmental > Terrestrial > Soil >...
GGGAAGCAGGTACTCGATGCGATGGGGAAGCAGGTACTCGATGCGATGGGGAAGCAGGTACTCGATGCGATGGGGAAGCAGGTACTCGATGCGATGGAAGATCTTTGCCTTGGGACTGACAGCGGTATCTGTCGCTGCGGTGGCGATTCCGGGGGCTGCATCAGCCGGCACGCTGGACCAGTATCAGGTTTCGGACGGCGGTTCCGCCCCCGTCAACAGCGGGCAAAGCTTCGCCCAGTCGTTCACGGCAGGGGTGAGCGGGAGCCTCGACCAGGTCGACCTGTTCCTGGGCAAGGCGGGCGGGGGTCCCTCCCAGCCTCTGAACGTCGACATCTTGAGCGCTTCCGCGGGGTGTCCCGGGGTGTACGTCCTCGCCCATGCGAGCCTCCCCGCCGCAGCCGCACCCAGCTCCCCCCAGTACAAGTCGATCCCGATCGCACCGCCCGCACCGGTGGTCGCGGGGACGCAGTACGCGATTGCTGCCTCCGGCACCGATGCGTCCCCGGACAGCTGGACCTGGTACTTGAACCCCGCCGGGCCTTACGCCGGTGGCCGGAGCTGCTTCGAGGCGCCTCCGGGCTTCGGTTGGTCTGGCTTCGGTGCGGCCGACATGATGTTCAAGACGTACGTGCTGCCGACACCTCCGCAGGGCGCGACTGGCCAGCGCGCCGCGGCGCTCAAGAAGTGCAAGAAGAAGCACTCGGCCCTGGCTCGGAGGAAGTGCCGTAAGAAGGCGCAGCTGCTGCCCGTCTAGGGCTTCTGCCTTGGACGAAAAGCAGGAGTCACTCGCGAGATACTCCCTGGGCGATGTCGGAGGAGAACGTCGAGGCGTCTACGCGGGCCCGTGAGGCCGCCCACCCCTTGTTGCGCCGATTCGAATAGATTGAGCGAGTCAATCGGAGGGGAACCGATTCGGCGCTCCGGGGGTTCCGTCGGTTCCTTCGCCTTCGAGGGGGAGTGGAGGAAGAGATGTCTCGACGACTCACGCGCCCGAGCCCGGCGCTCGTGATCTCGATCATGGCGCTCGTCGTCGCGATCGTGGTCCCGGCCTACGCCGCGCTCACCAAGAAGGACAAGAACCAGGTCAAGAACATCGCCAACACCGAGATCACAAAGCGCGCCCCGGGGCTGACGGTTTCGAGCGCGAAGACGGCCGGAAACGCGGACCTGCTTGACGGCCAAGACTCGGCCGACATCAAGTCGCCGACCCCCGAGGCGACCAAGACCCTGACCTCGTTCGAGAACGAATGGCAGGCGTTCGATCAGAGCACGGCGGTCCGCTACTGGAAGGATCCGTGGGGCGTCGTCCACCTCGAAGGTGGCTTGTCGAGGGCCACTGCTCCCCCGGAGCATTCGACCATGTTCCTCCTGCCGGATGGGTACCGCCCGGAAGCCACCCAGCTGAACTTCGCGGTGGTCACCACCGGTGCCGCTGACTTCAACGAGGTGCTGGGATACGTGAATATCATTGGTCCCACTGGGCAGGTGAACTTCGAGGGTGGAAACCAGGGGTTCGTCTCGCTGGACGGCATTACTTTCCGCGCGAGGTAGCGCCCGGTCCGCGCGAACTCAGGTGGGCTTCTGATCTCCCCGGGGAAGGCGAAGGCCGCCGGGGACGCTTTGCCGTCGCGGCCCTTCTGTGGCGGGGCTGTTGTTTGGGCATGAAAGCAACCGTAGTGCGTCATCTGTGTCTGACTGGCGCACGGACTGGCGCACAGCGGCCCCCGGCGACCCCGGGGGTCGTTCTCGTTCGGGGGGAAATCCCTGCAAACCGCGCAAGCGAAACGACCCGCCTAGGCGGGCCGTTTCAGGGGTACTACAGGGAGGAGAGATATGTGTGTTGTCTGTGGGAGGTAGCCGGTATCAGGCTCCGAGCGGGCGACTGAACCGCGTTGAAGCGGTCAGCGCCAAATGCGCGGCGCCGAACCCGACCAAAAAGATCGTTGCAACGTAGTCGCCCGCGATACCTGCGACCACCCCGACTGCGATCGTGACCGCTGCGAGGGTGTAGTCGAGTCCCGCATGGGCGCTCAGAGGCACGCTCCCGCGGTCGCCGCCGCCGTAGACGGAGGCGGCGAGGCCGATCAGGAGAATGCCGAGCGCGATGCTCAGGGCGCCGGCGAGGTGGCCGAACCCGAGTGCGAAGGGGGCCACGATCAGGAGCGGCGCGGCGGCCACCTCGAGCGCGGCATGCACGTAAATGGGGATTGCCCTGAACAGAGTCATCGCGAGAACTAGGGTACGAACGTATGTGCGATTCGTGTGTGAGCGCCATCACTCATGGGCGGGCGGGCTCCGTATGTACGGTTCGCCGCATTGACTCGTCGCCGCGCCGATAACGTGCTCGCGGAACGCGGGCTAGCCCCCTCCCGGACTGCCGCCGCTGCCACCGTCCGCGCGGGACGGGTGCGCCTGGCGAAGGGCGGATCGACGATCGAGAAGCCGAGCCAGCTGATCCCGGAGGATGCGGAGCTCCTCGTCGACGATGGCCAGGAGTTCGTCTCCCGCGGAGGGATCAAGCTCGACAACGCGCTCTCGGAGCTCGGGGTGGACGTCGAGGGCCGGCTCTGCCTGGACGTCGGTGCCTCGACCGGGGGCTTCACGGATTGCCTGCTGAAGCGCGGGGCGAAGCAGGTGATCGCGGTCGACGTGGGCTACGGCCAGCTCGACTGGAGGCTGCGACAGGACCCCCGCGTGACGGTCATGGAGCGGCTCAACGCCCGTTACCTGGGCAACTCGTCGCTGCCTTTTCGGCCCGACTTGATCACCGTGGACGTCTCCTTCATCTCCCTGGGCAAGCTGCTGCCGGCGCTGACCGGCTGCGCGGCCGACGAGTTCGATCTGCTCGGCCTGGTGAAGCCGCAGTTCGAGCTCGGCAAGGAGAGGGTCGGGAAGGGCGGTGTGGTCCGTGAGGCGGAAGACCGCCGAGAGGCGATTCGTCAGGTCGCGAAGGCCGGCGAGGCCGAGGGTCTCGTGATCCGCGGCCTGGCGTCGTCCGGTCTGCCCGGCCCGAAGGGAAACCGCGAGACGTTCGTCTGGGCGGCCAGGAGGGGCGAGGCAGTGGATCTCGAGTCTGCGCTCGCGGAGGTCGAGCCGTGACCCGGGCGATGCTGATCACCCATACCCATCCCGATTCGGCCTCCGAGGCGGTCGCCGCGGCGATCGAGGCGGCCCGGGAGCACTCGGTGGAGCTGGTGGCGACCCCGGACGAGCGCGAGAAGCACCGCAAGGTCGCGGAGGACCTCGAGGTGGTGGAGGACGGGGAGCGTCCCGACGTCTGCATTGTCCTCGGGGGCGACGGCAGCATCCTCTACGCGCTGCGCCGTTTCGCGGACACGAACGTTCCCGTGTTCGGCATCAACTTCGGGACCGTCGGCTTCCTCGCAGCGATCGAGCGAGAGGACCTGGCCGAGGGACTGAGGCGCGCCTTCGAGGGCGACTTCGTGGCGATGACGCTGCCCGCGCTTCGCGTCGGCTTGTCTGTCGAAGCCCCCGTGGCGCTCAACGACGTCAGCTTCGTCCGGCGCCCACATGGCCGGGTGGCCGAGCTCTCCTACGCGATCGGCGAGGAGGAGGTCGGCAGCGTCCGCTGCGACGGCCTCGTGGCCGCGACGCCGGCCGGCTCCACCGGCTACAACCTCGCGAACGCGGGGCCGATCCTCGCCTGGGGGGTGAAGGGATACGTGGTCAGCTTCATCGCGCCGCACACCCTCGCCGCGCGCGCACTGGTGGTCGCGCCGGATGACGCCCTGATGGTCCGGAACGCCGCCGGCCGCGAGCCGGTCGAGATCTCGCTCGACGGCGAGCCCGCCGGCGAGCTGGCGCCGGACGACGAGCTCCGGATCCGCTTCGAGGACGGAGTCAGCAGGCTCGCTCAGCTGCCGGGCGCGAGCTTCTACCACCGGATCCGGGAGAAGTTCGGGAAGCTCGCGTAGCGCCCCGTTTGGCGGGAGCGGCTATTTGGCAGACTGGCTCAGAGGACCCGATCCGATGAGGAGGCGGCGTGGAACGTAAGTGGTGGAGCCTGCTGGCGGTTTGCCTGGCGACGTTCATGTTGCTGCTCGACATCACGATCGTCAACGTCGCGCTGCCGGACATCCAGAAGGACCTCCATACCGATCTCACCGGGCTGCAGTGGGTCATCGATGCGTACACGCTGCTCCTCGCAGCCCTGACCCTGACCATGGGCACGCTCGCCGACCGCTTCGGGCGGCGGCGGCTCTTCGTCATCGGCGTGACCCTGTTCACGCTCGCCTCGCTGCTCTGCGGGCTGGCGACCAGCGCGACCTTCCTGCACATCGCGCGGGGTCTGCAGGGCGTGGGCGGCGCCGCGATGTTCGCGACCTCGCTCGCGCTGATCGCCCAGGAGTTCCAGGGCCCGGAGCGCGGGACCGCGATCGCCGCCTGGGGTGCGACGATCGGTGGCGCCGTTGCGGTCGGGCCGCTGATCGGTGGAGCGCTCACCGACGGGCTCGGTTGGCAGTGGATCTTCTTCGTCAACGTCCCGATCGGGATCGGCACGGTCATCCTCGCCCAGACGCAGGCGGGAGAGTCCCGAGATCCCGGGGCCAAGCGCCTCGACTGGGCAGGACTGATCACCTTCTCGCTCGGGCTCTTCGCGCTGATCTTCGGCCTCCTGCGAGGCAACGCCGAGGGCTGGGGCAGCGGGCTGATCGTCGGCGCTCTGTCGGCCGCGGTCGTTCTCCTCATCGCCTTCGTCTTGGCGGAGTGGCGCCAGGAGCACGCGATGTTCGACCTCAGCCTCTTCCGCAAGCCGGCGTTCTCGGGCGTCTCCTACGGCACCTTCGCGATCGGCGCCGGGATGTTCTCGATGTTCCTCTACATCACGATCTACATGCAGAGCGTGATCGGGATGACGCCCTTCCAGGCGGGCGTCCGCTTCCTGCCCCTGACGCTGTTCGCGTTCATCGTGCCGCTCGCCACCCGCCGCATCGTCGCGAAGATCCCGGCGCGGGTGCCCCTGACGATCGGGCTGACGATGGTCGGCATCGGACTGCTGCTGATGCGTGGCGCCCAGCCCGACTCGGCATGGACCACGCTGCTGGCCGGATTCATCGTCAGCGGCTTCGGCATCGGGCTGTCCAATCCGTCGATCGCCTCCACCGCGCTCGGCGTGGTGCCCGCCGCCCGCTCGGGCATGGCCTCCGGGATCAACAACACAATGCGAATTGCCGGCGTCTCGACCGGCATCGCCGCCCTCGGCGCGATCTTCCAGAGCAAGATCACCGATGAGCTCCACACCTTGGTGCCGCAGGCGCCCAGCGGGTTCGCCGACGGTGTCGCCGCCAGCGGCACCCGAGCGGCGAGCCAGGCGCCGCCGCAATTCCACGATCAGGCCTTCCACGCCGCGGGAGTGGCATTCACGGACGCCTTCAACGAGATCCTCCTGATCGGGGCGCTGATCCTGTTCAGCGGGGCGCTGGCCGTCCTCTGCCTGGTGCGGCAGCGGGACTTCGTCCCGCATGGCGCGCCGCCCCCGGCCGAGGCGAAGGAGCCCGAGCGGGAACCCGCTGCCGCCTGAGGCGAAGCCGTGGGGCGAATCCGTCGGGGCGCCTCGTTAGAACGGGGGGCCGATGCTCCTCGAGCTCAGAATCGAGAACCTGCTTCTGATCGAGCGCGCCGAGCTGCGCCTGGGGCCGGGGCTCAACGCGATCACTGGCGAGACGGGAGCTGGCAAGACGATCCTCGCTCACTCGCTCGACCTGCTGATGGGCGGGAAGGCTCGCTCCGGCATCGTGCGGCCGGGGGCGGGCGAGGCGTACGTCGAGGGAGTCTTCGAGCTGCCGGACGGCCTGCTCGATGATCCTGACCTGGCCGAGATCGCCGAGCGGTTGCCGGAGGGAGCCACCGAGCTGGTGATCGGACGCCGCGTGTCGGCGGGCGGCAGGACGAGCGCGTTCCTGGCGGGGCGGTCGGCGTCGGCGCCGGATCTCCGGGGTGTGGGTTCCCGCCTGCTCGCCTTTTACGGCCAGCACGAGCACCGCAAGTTGACGCTCGCGAGCGCGCAGCTCGAGACGCTGGACGGGTTCGCGGGCGAGGACCACCTTGAGCGCCGCCGCCGGTACCGGGCGGCGCATGCGGAGGTGCTCCGGATCGAACGGGAGCTGACGGCGATCCGCGAGCGGGAGGGCGCCAAGGAGCGCGACCTCGACATCCTGCGATACGAGCTCGAGGAGATCGAGGCCGCCAGGCCCGACCCCGCCGAGGAGGCGGAGCTCGCGCCCGAGCGGGAGCGGCTCCGCCACGCGGAGGCGCTCCGGGGCGCGGCCGGGGCGGCGCTTGGGGCCGTCGCGGGCGAGGATGACTCGGGCGGGGCCTCCGAGGCGATGGGCTCGGCAGAGGCCGCGCTCGGCGGACAGGCAGGCGTGGACCCGAAGCTCGACCGGCTTGCCGAGACCGCCACGGGCCTACGGGTGGAGCTGCAGGAGCTCGCCGCGGAGCTGCGCGGCTACGCGGAGGGCATCGAAGCCGAACCGGGCCGCCTGGAGCAGGTCGAGGAGCGACTCGACGTGATCGACCGGCTGAAGAGGAAGCACGGGGGCTCGATCGAGTCCGTCCTGTCGCACGCCGACCATTGCCGCCGCGAGATCGAGACGATCGAGGGGGCCGGGGAGCGCACGGAGGAGCTCGAGGCCGAGCTGACCGTGGCGCTGAAGGAGAGGACCGACCTGGCGGCGCAGCTCAGCGAGGTCAGGGCCCGGTCGGCGCGCCGGCTCGAGAAGCGGGTCGCGGAGGAGTTCGACCGGCTCGCGATGAGCGGCGCCAAGCTGGAGATCGTGCTCGAGCCCCATCCCGATGGCTTCGGCCCGCACGGGCAGGAGAGGGTGACCTTCCGGGTCGCGACCAACCCCGGGATGCCGGTCTCGCCGCTGCGGGACGCCGCCTCGGGGGGCGAGCTCTCCCGGGTGATGCTGGCGCTCGCCGGGGAGGGCGCCAGGGGTGGCGCGGCGACCTTCGTCTTCGACGAGATCGATGCGGGGATCGGAGGGAACACAGCCAACGCTGTCGGCGAGCGGCTCCGCCGCTTGGGCTCCGAGCGTCAGGTGCTTTGCATCACCCACCTGCCGCAGGTCGCTTCGATGGCGCAGAGCCATTTCCGGATCGAGAAGGACACCGACGGCGGTCAAGCGACCGCGCGCGTGGAGCGGGTCGACGGCGAGGGCCTGGTGGCGGAGATCGTCCGCATGCTCGGCGGCGGGGAAGGCGACGAGGCGGCCGATCGCCACGCCCGCCAGTTACTCGAAGCGGCGGCGTAGCCGCCGCGCCTGTCGGTTGCGGCCGCCGGCGGTCGGGGCCTGGAGGCCCCCCCGCAAATAGGCTCTGCCCGATGGCGAGCGCCACCGCCACCGTGATCCGCGGCACCGCCCGCCTGGGGCGCCGGACCAAGGAGCTAGTCCGGCGGCTGGGGCCAGGGGACGTCGCGGTGATCGACCATCGCAACCTCGACCGGATCGCGGCCGAGGAGCTCGCGGGCAGCGGGGTGCGGGCCACGCTCAACGTCGCCCCGTCCAGCGACGGCACCTACCCGAACACGGGGCCGCTCACCCTGGTGCGAGCGGGGGTGCGGCTGATCGACGTGAGGCCCGAGCTCTTCGACCTGGTCTCGGATGGGGACCCGCTCGAGATCGACGGCGGCCGCGTCCGCTCAGGCGAGAGGCTGATCGCGGAGGGCCGAGTGCTGCGCTCCGATGAGCTCTCCAAGGGCCTCGAGGACCAGCGGCGGCGGCTGGACCGGGCGCTCCACGACTTCACCGAGAACACCATGGCCCACCTGCGGGAGGAGGGTGGGCTCCTCTTCGGGACGATCGACCTTCCGGAGACCCGCACCCGCTTTCGCGACCGCCAGGTGCTGATCGTGGTCCGCGGTACCGATCACGTCCGCGACCTTCGCGCCCTGCGGGCGTACATCGAGGACGTCGACCCGATCCTGGTCGGTGTGGACGGCGGGGCCGACGCGATCCTCGGCGAGGGGCTGGTGCCCGACCTGATCCTCGGCGACATGGACTCTGCGGGAGAGGGTGCGCTCCGCAGCGGCGCCGAGCTCATCGTTCATGCCTATCCGGACGGCGAGGCGCCGGGGTCGGAACGGCTCCGCCGCCTCGGCCTCGCCCACACCGTCGTCCCCTCGGCCGGGACGAGCCAGGACGTCGCCATGCTGCTCGCCTTCGAGAAGGGCGCGGACCTGATCGTCAGCGTCGGCGCCCACTTCAACCTGGTCGAGTTCCTGGAGCGGCGGCGGGGCGGGATGTCCTCCACCTTCCTCACCCGGCTGCGTCTCGGCGAGACCCTCGTCGATGCGAAGGGCGTCAGCCACCTCTACCCGGCCCGCTAGCCGCAGGTGCTTCGACGAACCAACTACCGGGGCCGGCGGGTGCTCTTCCCGCTCGGCGCATTCCTGCTGCCGGCGGGGCTCGCCCTGGTTCCGATCCTCCAGCCCGGGCTGGGCCCCTGGCTCGTCTTCCTGGGCGGAGTCACCGTCCTCGGGCTGGTCGACGACCTGCTCGCCGGCGAGGACTCCCCGCGCGGCCTGCGCGGGCACGGCAGGGCGGCGCTTGCGGGCCGTCCCACGACCGGCGTGATCAAGGCGCTCGGCACGGCAGCGCTAGCCGTCTACGCCACGGCCGGGGTCGAGGGCCCGGAGCGACTCGGGCAGATCGGCGTCCTCGTGCTGGCCACCCATCTCGGCAACCTGCTGGACCTGCGGCCGGGCCGCAGCGAGAAGGCGCTCTGGCTCGTCCTGCTCGCCACCTGCATCGCGGGGGCCACCCTCGAGCCCCTCCTGCTGCTCGCCCCGTTCGTCGTCGCGGTCTCGGCGGGCGCCCTGCTGACGCTCCGTGAGCGGGCGATGCTCGGCGACAGCGGGGCCGGCCTGATCGGGGCGATGATCGGGGTCGCGCTGGTGACCACGCTCGGGGCGTCCGCGACCTATGCCGCCCTGGCCTGTCTGATCGCGATCTCGCTGTATGGGGAGTTTCGTTCGGTCGCCTCGTTCATCGATCGAGTTCCGCTCCTCGAGCGACTAGACTCGCTCGGCAGATCGAGTTGAGCCAACCAAAGCCGGGCGACACCAGATTTCTCTTCGTGACGGGCGGTGTCGTCTCGTCCCTCGGCAAGGGCATCGCCTCCGCCTCACTCGGCCGGCTCCTCGTGTCCCGCGGCTTCCGCGTTCAGCTGCAGAAGCTGGACCCCTACATCAACGTCGATCCCGGGACGATGAGCCCCTTCCAGCACGGCGAGGTCTTCGTCACCGAGGACGGCGCGGAGACCGACCTCGACCTCGGCCACTACGAGCGCTTCACCGACGAGAACACCTCCCGGGCCTCCAACTTCACGGCCGGTGGCGTCTACAACTCCGTCATCCGCAGGGAGCGGCGCGGCGACTACCTCGGCGCGACCGTCCAGGTGATCCCGCACATCACCGACGAGATCAAGAACCGGATCCTGATCGTCGCCGAGTCGCAGGCCGTCGACTTCGTGATCACCGAGATCGGGGGCACCGTGGGTGACATCGAGTCGCTGCCTTTCCTCGAGGCGATCCGCCAGCTCTACACCGACCTGGGCCCGAAGCGCTGCATGTTCATCCATCTCACCCTGGTCCCCTACGTCGGCCACGCGGGCGAGATGAAGACCAAGCCGACGCAGCACTCCGTCAACGAGCTGCGCCGGATCGGGATCCAGCCCCAGGCCCTGCTCTGTCGGTCCGAGCAGGGTCTCGACCGGGAGATCCGTCGCAAGATCGCCCTCTTCGCCAGCCTCCCGGAGGACGCGGTGGTCTCGGCTCGGGATGTCGACAACGTCTACAAGGTGCCGCTCGTCCTGCGGGCCGAGGGAGCGGACGACCTGATCCTCGACCACTTCGGGATGGAGTCGGCACCGCCGGACCTGGCCGAGTGGGAGAAGCTGATCAAGCGCGCCGATGCCTCGCGCGAGCGCAAGGTGAAGATCGCCCTGGTCGGCAAGTACGTGCAGCTCGAGGACGCCTACAAGTCCGTGATCGAGGCGCTCACGCACGGCGGCTGGGCGCACGGCGTCGAGGTGGAGACGGAGCTGGTCTCGGCCGAGGAGATCGATGAGGCCGAGCTCGAGGGCGTCGACGGGATCCTGATTCCGGGCGGCTTCGGCGAGCGCGGCATCGAGGGCAAGGTCGAGGCGGCCAGGATCGCGCGCGAGAAGGGGATCCCCTACCTCGGCATCTGTCTCGGGATGCAGATCGCCGTGGTGGAGTTCGCCCGGCACGTCTGCGGCATGGACGGAGCCAACTCCGCGGAGTTCGACCCCGAGACTCCCTACCCGGTCGTCGACCTGCTTCCGGAGCAGAAGGAGGTCTCTGACCTGGGTGGCACGATGAGGCTCGGCGCCGACCCGGTGAAGCTCCACGACGACACCCAGGCTCGGGAGATCTTCGACGAGCCGGTGATCTACAAGCGCCACCGTCACCGCTACGAGGTCAACAACATGCTCCGCAAGCGGCTCGAGGAGGAGGGCCTGGTGGCGAGCGGCACCTCGCCGGACGACCGCCTCGTCGAGGTGATCGAGCTGCCGGGCCATCCGTTCTTCGTCGCCTCGCAGTTCCACCCGGAGTTCAACTCCCGGCCGACTCGGCCGGAGCCGCTCTTCCGCGAGTTCGTCGGCGCCGCGGCGAAGCGGGCCGCGGAGCGGCCGGCGCCCGCCGAGCCCGCGGCCGAGGCCGAGGCGGCGGCCGAGGACTCCGAGGACGTCAGCGTCCGGCGTTCGGCATAGCCGGCCGGTCCGTCATCCCACCGGAGTCGTGCATCGGACGAGAGTTGTCGCCCATCCCCATCGAGTCCATCGCCTGAGCCGCCTCGGCTGAGCCGGGCAGGGTGAGGCCGGGCACCCGACCCGGCACGAAGGCCACCGCCAAACCGAGCAGGACGAGCAGCACCGCGATGCCTCCGCTGGCGATTCCCTTCCAGGGCAGGAGCTTCTCGGTCGCGATCAGGGCTGCGACGAGGACCATCCAGCCGATGCTCATCACGCCGAGGGCGAACAGGGCGGCCATCAGCCCCCAACAGCAGCCGACGCACCAGGCGCCGTGCTCGGTCCCCATGCGAAGGGCACCGATCCTGCCGGGGTGCCAGGCGCCCATCAGGAACATCACCGGGCTCCGGCACCGCCGCAGGCAGGCGTCCTTGAGCGGGGTGAGCTGGTAGA
>Ga0066903_100005256_pt1 | contig 11192 bp, 10 predicted proteins | sample PanSoiMetaGPlot1_FD_67491 | JGI IMG/M metagenome (GOLD analysis project Ga0066903, IMG submission 67491) | Tropical forest soil microbial communities from Panama analyzed to predict greenhouse gas emissions - Panama Soil - Plot 1 (version 2) | ecosystem: Environmental > Terrestrial > Soil >...
CCGGAGGGTCACCGACGAGAGGAGGACACATGTCCGATAACTCGATCGGGTACGTCGCCGTTTACGACGACGTCAACTCGGCCCTGGCCGACCTGACTGCGATCAGCACGCTCCACGGCGACGACGTCGTGGGCAAGTACGACGCAGCGGTGGTCGACCAGGAGGACGGCAAGCCGCACATCGTCAAGCGGGTGGACAACCCCCGCATCAACCTCCTTCCCGAGCTTGTCGGGAAGGGCGCGTTGCCGAGCGGCGAGCTGAAGAACGTTGCGACGGAGCTTTCTCGCGGCGAGGCCGCGCTGATCTTCGTCGGGGAGCCGACGCTCGACAAGGCGTTCGACAAGGCGGTCACGCACGCGAACAAGATCTCGAAGCAGGAGTTCGACGCCACCGCCGACGATCTCGCCACCGAGCTGCGGAACCGGGCTACGAGCTGACGAGTCCCCGCGCGCGGCCGCCGTTCCGTCGAGACGGCGGCCGCGCGGGGTAATAAGACCCTAAGAATCGGAGCGCGGCGCCAACTCCCAGGCCGATCGTCCGTCTTCTTCTTGGCATGAGTGCTGCTTCGGTCACGGACAGAAGGTCGCGCCGCCGCATGCGCCCGGGTTGGGCGTGGTTCGCGGGCGGCGACGGCTTCGTCCTGCGGCAGGTGCCGAGCGAGGCGAGCTTCCTCAACGGGCTCGGCATGTGGGTCGCGGGCATGGCGGTCGTCAGCGGCTTCGGCATGACCGTCGCGGCCAGCCAGTGGTGGAGCACGTCGATCGTGAGCGTGCTCTGGGTGCTCCCGCTCTGGGCCGTCCTCTATTGCCTGATCGAGCGCCTCGTCCTGAAGAGCTTCGGCACGCGCTGGGAGTGGAACCTCGTGCTCAGCGTCCCGCGCCTGCTGCTCTCGCTCGCGATCGCCCTCGTGATCGGGCTGCCGATGGCGCAGGTGATCTACAGCGGGTCGATCAACGACGAGCTCAGCAAGACGACGACGACCCGGATCCATCAGGCGACTAACCAGATCACGCGCACGTACGACGCGAAGATCGCAGGTGCGCAGAAGGACATCGCGGCCGCGCAGGCCAGGCAGGCAAGCCTGCAGAAGCAGGTCACGAACAGCCGCTTCCTGGCCGACTGCGAGGCCGGGCTCCAGACCTGCTCGCAGACGCACAAGCTCGGCCGCGGGCCGTACTTCAGGCGCGACGCCCGTCGGGCGGCCGCCGCCGCGGCGGAGCTGAAGCGCGCCCGTCCGGAGATCGCGGCGACGATCGCCGCCGACCAGCGCAAGATCGCGGCCTGGCAGGCCGCCGAGAGCGGCCAGATCGCGAACCGTGTCGCCAGCATCAAGGCCGACCGCGACTTCCTGGCCCGCCAGGCGGCGCTCGACCGCGTCGAGCGGGCAAGCCCGTCGGTGAAGAAGTACGTCGAGTTCTTCCTGGCCTTCCTGATCGCGATCGACCTGGTCGCGCTCATCCTCAAGCTCACCCACCTCTTCAGCACTGGCGGCGCATACGAGCGGAGCGCGGCCGCGCTCCGGGCGAACGACCTCGTCGAAGTGCACCGCCTCCAGGAGCGCGCCAACGTCCTCACCCGCCGGATCACGCTCGAGTCGCACGCTCAGCAGGATGCGGACGAGCTCAGGATTCGCGGCGAGGTCTCGCGCGAGTCCGAATTCGAGTCCGAGGAGCTCGGGCTCGACGAGCATTTGGGCAAGCGCGCAGCGCTCGGCGGCCCGGCGACGGCCGCACCGCTCGGCGACTGACGACCCGCGCTGTCGGCTCTGTCGGGTCGCAGGTCTACGCTCACACCTCTTGGGAGCCGTCCCTTCGAGGCTGCCGGTCAGCCGGCTCGAGGCGTTCAGCGACGCGGTCTTCGCCATCGCGATCACGCTGCTCGTGCTCGAGCTGGGCGTGTCGACGGGCGCCGGCCGCGACCTGCTGCACGCGATCGTGCACGAGTGGCCGTCGTACCTCGCCTACGCGACGAGCTTCCTCACGATCGGCGTGATCTGGGTGCAGCATTCGGCGATCGTCGGCTCCTTGCGGGCCGCCGACACGACGCTGTACCGGCTCAACCTGCTCGTCCTGCTGCTCGCGTCATTTCTGCCGTATCCGACGCGGTTGCTGGCCGAGTTCATCGGACACAAAGGCCCGGAGCGCGTCGCCGCCGTCTTCTACGGCGTCACGCTCCTCGCGCTTGGGCTGGCCGTCTCGCTGCTCGCGCGCTACGCCGCACGTCTGCGGGCGGAGGCTCCGGGCGAGGTCGACCCCGCGACGGTCACGGCCCTCCTGCGGGAGTCGAGCCTCGGCTTCTACGGCATCGGCATCGTCGTGAGCCTCGCGTTCCCGGCCGCAGGCGCCATCACCTACCTGGCCTCCGCGATCGCCCGCGGGCTGCCGACCCGCGAGGTTCGGCAAGCGATCGACACCTGACCGCCGGTACCGTCAGGAGGTGCGGGTCTTCCTCGCCGGCGCCTCGGGCGTGATCGGGATTCGGCTGCTCCCGCTGCTCGTCGAGCAAGGACATGTCGTCGCCGCCATGACGCGCTCGTCCGAGAAAGCCGAGCAGCTCCGTGGGCTCGGCGGCGAGCCCGTCGTCGGTGACGTGTTCGACGCCGATCGCCTGACCGAGTCGGTGACGCGTTTCCGGCCCGACGCGGTCATGCACCAGGTCACCGACCTGCCCGACCGGCTCGAGGACCTCAACGCAGCCGGCCCGAGCAATGACCGGGTACGGACCGAAGGCACGCGCAACCTGATCGCGGCCGCGCGGGCCGCGGCGGCCGGCCACTTCGTCGCGCAGAGCATCGCCTGGCGCCCGCCGGGGCGCGGCGGCGTGGTCGACCTCCACGAGCAGCGTGTCCTGGAGATCGGCGGGGTGGTCGCAAGGTACGGACGGCTGTACGGGCCCGGCACCTACTACGAGGACGCGCCTCCTCCCCGTCCCCGCATCCAGATCGACGACGCCGCCCGCGCGACCCCGCCGCTGCTGGAGGCTCCGTCGGGGATCGTCACGCTCGTCGAGCCCGAGCGTTCCTAGGCTCAGCCGGAGACCCTGGTCAGCGTGCCGCGGTCGTAGTTCGTGTACCAGGCCGAGCCGTCGTCGAACGCGATCGACGCGAACCCGCTGCGGCTCGCGGCCGGCAGGAGCGCGGCCCCGGTCGGGCGGCCCGTCGAGCTGTCGAGCCGCAGGACTCCGTGGTCGGTGGCGACCCATGTCGACCCGCCGCCGACCGCGACGCCGAACGGCCGGCCATACGGCGTGCGGGCATACCGCACGGTGTGGGTCGTGGTGTCGAGTCGCGCGACGGCGCCGTAGTTCGGCAGGGTCGCCCACACGGCGCCGTCCCCGAAGGCCAGCCACCAGGCGTCGATCAGCGAGGACGAGTTCGGGAGCGGCGGCTTCAGTGGGAACGTCGCCCGCACCGCGCCGGAGGCCGGGTCGACCTCGAGGATCCGGGCCGGAACGAGGCTGAGCACCCACAGCGCGCCGTCTCCGTAGGCGATCCCGGCGGCGCTCGCACCCTGGACGTGAACGGTTTGCACGATGCCCGTCGCGGCGTCGATGCGCGTGACGTCCGATCCCTGGAAGCCGAAGGCCCAGACCGCGCCGTCGCCGATTGCCAGGCCACCCGGGCGGGTGCCGGCCTGGATCGTGGAAGTCGCCGTGCCCGACGCGGCGTCGAGGCGCGCGATCGTGCCGCCTGCGTCCGAGGCGTCCCAGACCGAGCTGTCCGTGGCAACCGCGGAGTCGAGGAAGCCGCCGCCGGCAGGACTCGGCGAGCCGACATGGCTCTTGGCGGTCACGCTCCCGCGGGTCGGGTCGACGCGCGCGAGGTCGCCGCTCTCGGTGAGCGGGACCCAGACGCTGCCCCCGGCGGCCGCGGGAACGCCCGCGCCGGCGCCGACCTGGATCGGGGCGGTCGCGTCGAGCCGCGGGTACGCGAGGTTGACGACGACGTTGACGGTGACGGTTCGGCTCAGCGCCGCGTGCCGCCCGACAGCGCGCACGCGCAGCGTGTGCTTCCCCGGGAGCAGCCGTTGCGAGAACCGCGCCCGGCAGGCGTGGAGCCTCTTCGAGTCGAACGCGCAGCGGAACGAGACTGCGTGCGCGGCCCGGAAGCGGTAGAGCGGCTGCTCCGACGTCGTGCTGCGCGGGCCGCTGACGGCCGGGGCGCCGACCGGCGCCGCGACGGCCGCAGCCGCGACCGAGCCGGCGAGCAGCACGACCGGCACACCGAGGCAGAGCTTCCGGGTCAACGCCGCGTGACTCACTACCGCAATCTTGTAGCACTTTACCGCAACGTTGCGCTGCCTCGCGTGAAGAGCGGTCCACGAAGAAGTCCGTCGAATTTGCGGACTTTTTCGGTCGCGGGCCTCTTGCGCAGACCCGCCCGAGGCCATAGGTTCCCTCTCGCGCCGAGCACGGAGCGCAAGTAGGTCGAAGCCGATCTCGAAGGCGTTAGGCGGAAGCCGAGAGTCAGCGAGAACGGTGGACGAAAGCGAAACCGACTCGGCGAACGAAGGAGCGCCTCCGGGCGCTCTTTCGTTTTCTCTGCGTAGGCCGCCCAGACGCCCGAGCGCCGGGATCGGCTCGTCCGAACCGGATGATGCGCCACCCATGCGCTCGGGCCACGCTCGTTCGTGCCTGTCATGACGACCTCAGGGCACCAGCAAACGGCACCCCGCACGCAGGATCGCAAACCGCACATCCTCGAGCGGCGGGTGACGAAGCTCCTGCAGAAGCCTCCGTCGATCCGGGCGGCCGCCGCCGTCATCGTGACGGCGACGACTGCGGTCGTGATCGGCGGCGGGATCCTGATCAGGATCCTCGACCCGAGCGAGTACCCGAACATCTGGGTCGGGATGTGGTGGTCGTTGCAGACCGTCACGACCGTCGGCTACGGCGACGTCACGCCCAAGCACATCAGCGGCCGCCTGGTCGGCGCCGTCGTGATGCTCGAAGGGATCGCGTTCCTCGCGATCATCACGGCGGTGATCACGTCGACCTTCGTCGCGCGGGCGGAGCAGGAGCGGCAGCTCGCCGACCAGGCCGAAGACGCGGCGCTCCGCGCGCGGCTCGAGGAACGGCTGAACGAGATCGACGGCCGCTTCGACACGCTCGAGGGGATGATCCGCGAGCTCGGGAAGGAGTGAGATGTCCGACGAGCCGACCAGCGTGAGCGACGCCGGCCTGGAGCACGGCCGTGCGCAGCGGATCCAGAACTGGCTGCGCGGACGTGCCGACACCTCGCTCGGGCGGCTCGCGTTCCAGTGGTTCCGCGCGTACTTCGAGGCGAGCCGGAACTCCGGCTGCGCCATCACCGTCTACTCGGCGCTCTCCGTGCTCCCCGCGGCGCTCGTGTTCATTGCCGTCGTCCATCCGTTCCAGAGCGACGCCAACGTGTTCGGCGAGCGGCTGGTCACCCACCTGAAGCTGACGGGATCGACCGCCTCGCTCGTCCAGGGCACCTTCGGGTCGACCTCGTCGAACGGACTCGCCGCGAGCATCGCGGTCGCGATCTCGTTCCTGCTCTGGGGCATCGGCATCGGCCAGATCTACCAGGACGTCTACGCGCGGGCCTGGGGCGTCGAGGTCGGCTCGCTCGCCGACCAGGGGCTGTTCGCGCTGTTCTTCTTCATCCTCGCCGGCGCGATCGCCGTCCAGGCGGTCGCCGCCGAGCGCTTCCACGGTGCCAGCCTGCTCGTCCTCGCCCCGGCCTGGCTGGCCGCGGCGACGGCCTTCTGGCTGTTCGTTCCGAGCCTGCTCCTCCACCGGAAGGTCGGGCTGCGCGCGCTCCTACCGGGGGCGCTCGTGGCGGCCGTCGTGATCGGCGGGACGATCGCGACGTCGCCGCTCTTCGTCGCGGCCCCGCTGAACCAGAACGGCAAGGCGTTCGGCTCGTTCGGCGTCGTGCTGACCGTGATCGGCTACTTCTTCGTGCTCCTGGTGATGACGCTCGTGTGCGCCGTGTTCTCGCCCGTCTGGCGCAGCTGGCGCGAGAGCGAGCGGCTGCGCGCCTGAGCCCGGTCACTCGCGACCGGCAGCCAGCTTCGCGCTCACCTTGATCGCCTTGACCGCCCCCGTTGCGCCCGCCTGCAGGGTGAGCCCGACGATGAGCAGCAGGACGCCGATCGCGAACACCACGGGCGCCCCGCCGAGCAGCAGGATCCCGATCCGCCCGATCACGTACGGCGGCGTGCAGACGATCGCCCCGAGGGTGCCACCGATCGCAGCGGCCGCGAGCTTGTCGCGCCGGGAGCCGACGGGCTTGATGCCGACGATCCGTGCCGGGACCGTGACGTAGGTGAGCATCATCACGGCAACTACGATCCCGAGCGAGATCGCGAACCACGGGCGCCCCCAGCGCGGCACGACGATCGCCGACAAGCCGAACGCCAGCCCGACCACGAGTCCGATGCCGGCCACGACCGGGAGGTGTCGCCTCGCGCGCGCGAACGCCGGCCGGATCTCCGGCGTCCCGCGCTCCGAGATCGCAAACGCGAAGACGGCGTTGAGGTAGAACGCCGCCGCGGTGATCAGCGCGATCGCCACCACGAGCAACGCTTCGACGCCCCCGTGCCAGGTGTGGAACTCCTTGCCCCGCAACGCGTGCGCCTTGAGATCGAGCAGCGCCGCCCAGATCCACATCGCCGGCAAGATCTGCACGAGCATCAGCCGCCAGTTCGAGAAGATCAGCCGCACGCCCTGGAACAGCATCACGACCGCCGCGACCGCGAACACGAGCGGCGCGAAGATCCGACGCGAGCGGCTCAGCGCGACGACCGCGGCCTCGATCTGAGCCTCGTCGCCCTCCCGGATCGCCCGGACGAGTGCGCGGCCCTGCCTCGCCAGGACTTCGCGACGCGAGACGTCCGTGCCCGTGGCCGAGGTGGTCACGACGGAGCTATTCGCGCTTCATCATCGCGAGCGCCTCGCGCTCGAGGTCGACGTACTCCTCGCCGGTGAGGTCGATCACGGCTTCGACGATCGTCCCGCCGGTGAAGGCGAACGGGCGCTCGCCCGGGTAGTCGGCGGTCACCGGCGACGCCGGGTCCCGGCCGATGTTGAGGCCTTCGCCGACAAGCGAGAAGTTGCCCGGCTGGGTCATGATCGGCCCCTCGCCGACCTTCTTGTCGTCGATGAACAGCGACAGCGTCCCGGTCGCCGGCATCGAGTCGCCCTCGCGCGCGAACGAGGCGCCGAGGATCACCTTGCCGGTCGGAATCTCCTCGGTCGACTCGACCGTCTGCAGCTTGCTGCCGACGAAGTTGTAGGCGTACTTGAGCTTGCGGTCCTTGACGTAGAGCGCGTGCCCGCCGAACGCCGAGCCGTGCGAGAAGAGCACGCCCGACGCCTCCGGCGAGTCGATCGTCGCCTCGACCGCGATCGAATAGCTCCGGTTGCGCAGGTTGGCGGCCGCCGACTCCGGCACCTCGGCCGTGTCCGGGTAGTACACGTAGCGTTCGCGCGGCGCCGAGACCTGTGGGCGCGTCGGGTCGGCGAGCACCTCGACCGCGGTCCGGTCGTCCAACGGCAGCCCGTTGTAGAGGCCGGCCAGATGGAACCAGTGATCGACCAGCTCCTGCAGCTTCCCCGGGTTCTCTGCGGCGAGGTCGTGCACCTCCGTCGGGTCCTCGTCGGTGTGGTAGAGCTCCCACCGGTCCTGGTCGAAGCTGCTCCAGCCGGCGATCGTCGGGTGGACGCTGACCGCCTTCCAGCCGCGGTACCAGACGGCGCGCGAGCCGAGCATCGAGAAGAACGCGGACTCCTTCGGCGTCGGCGCGTCGGCGCTCTCGAAGGTCGAGCGGAAGCTGACGCCTTCGAGCGGAACCTGCTGGTAGCCGTTGACGTCCTCCGGGAGCTCGACGCCGAGCAGGTCGTAGAGCGTCGGCACGACGTCGGTCGCGTGCATGAACTGCTGCCGCAGCTCGGCCTTCGCCCGGATTCCCTTCGGCCAGGAGATGATCAGCGGGTCGGCGACGCCGCCTTCGAAGTTGTAGCGCTTCCACATCTTGAACGGCGTGTTGAAGGCCCAGGCCCAGCCCGTCGGGTAGTGGTTGTAGGTCGCAGGCGAGCCGAGCTCGTCGAGGTACTGGAGGTTCTCCTCGATCGTGTCCGGGATCCCATTGAAGAACTTCGACTCGTTGACCGACCCGTTCGGCCCGCCCTCGGCACTCGCGCCGTTGTCCGAGACGAAGACGACGATCGTGTTCTCGAGCTGGCCGGACGCCTCGAGGAAGTCGAGGAGTCGTCCGATCTCGTGGTCGGTGTGGGAGAGGAAGCCGGCGTAGACCTCCGCCATGCGGCAGAACAGCCGCCGCTCGTCGTCGGAGAGCGAGTCCCACGGACGCACCGTGTCGAGCTCGGGCCAGGGCTTGCCGTCAGGACTCTGCTCCGCAGCGTACGGGTTGATCGGCGAGAGCTCCGCGCCGGCCGGGAAGATCCCGAGCTCCTGCTGCCGCGCGAAGACCTGCTCGCGGTACGCCTCGTAGCCCATGTCGAAGCGGCCCTTGTACTTCTCGATCCACTCCTTGGGCGCGTGGTGCGGCGCGTGCGTCGCGCCTGGGCAGAAGTACATGAAGAACGGCTTCTCGGGGGCGATCGCCTTCGCGTCCTTGACGAACTCGATCGCCTTGTCGGTCAGGTCGGTGGTGAGGTGGTAGCCGTCCTCCGGCATCGCCGGCTGCTCGACCGGGTGGTTGTCGTAGACCAGGTCGGGATACCACTGGTTCGTCTCACCGCCGAGGAAGCCGTAGAAGCGCTCGAACCCTCGGCCGACCGGCCAGTTGCGCTTCGTCGAGGCCATGTTCATCTCGTCGGACGCGCAGAGGTGCCACTTGCCGAGCATGTAGGTGTTCCAGCCGCGCTCGCCGAGCACCTCGGCGATCGTGGCGCACTCGAAGGGAATGTGGCCGTTGCCGTTCGGGAAGCCCGTCGTCGCCTCGGCGATGCAGGCCATGCCGTTGGTGGTGTGGTTGCGTCCGGTGAGGAGCGACGAGCGCGTCGGCGAGCAGAGCGCCGTCGTGTGCCAGTTCGTGTAGGTGAGCCCGTTCTCGGCGAGCCGGTTGATGTTCGGCGTCTCGATCAGGCCGCCCCACGGCTCCATTGCCGAGAAGCCGACGTCGTCGAGGACGATGTAGAGCACGTTCGGCGACCCCGGCGGCGCGACCGGCTGGACGAACGGCTCCCAGTCTGGTTGCGAGTCCCGAATGTCGACGTCGATCGTGCCGTTGAAGCGCTTGGCCATCTCAACTCCTCCCGTCCCAGGTCGCCGCGTTCGAGGCTGCCCGCCACCAGAGCCCGCGGCATCACCCGGAGCGGATGAACGGCGGGCGGCCTAGCCCGCGGACCGGATCACGCAGCGGAAGCCGATGTGGCAGGTCGTGGAGTCGACCGCCTCGGCCTGCCGCGCCGCCGGGCGGTAGCGCAGGCAGTAGTTCGGCGCGCAGAGGTGCGAGCCGCCCTTGATCACCTTCCGCTGGAAGGCCTCGCCCTCGCGCGGAGGCGCGCAGCACATGTGGATTCCCTGCTGGGCGAAATCGTCCGCTGTCCACTCCCACACGTTCCCGGCCAGGTCATGGAGGCCGTAGTCGTTCGGCGGGAACGTCTCGACGGGCGAGGTGCCCTCGTAGCGGTCGAGCAGCAGGTTCTGCCACGGGAACTCGCCCTGCCAGGTATTCGCCATCAGCCGGCCCTTCGGCGCGAACTCCTCGCCCCACGTGTACGCCGCCTGGTCGAGCCCGCCGCGCGCGGCGTACTCCCACTCCGCCTCGGTCGGAAGCGACTTGCCGGCCCAGGCCGCGTAGGCCTCGGCGTCTGCGTGCGAGACGTGCGTGACGGGATGGAGCTCGCGGCCGCCGACGTTGCTGTCCGCGCCTTCCGGGTGGCGCCAGTCCGCGCCGTGCGTCCAGCTCCACCAGTTGCGGAAGTCGCGCAGGTCGACCGGGCCGTCGCTCTTCCGGAAGACGAGCGATCCCGGGACGAGGTCTTCTGGCTCGGCGTCCGGGTAGTCCTCGGCGCGCGGCGGCTGCTCGGCCCAGGTGACGTGGCCCGTGTCCTTCACGAACCGGCGGAACTCGGCGACGGTCACGGGGTGGCGGTCGATCCAGAAGCCGTCCACCTCGACCTCGCGCACCGGCCGTTCCTCGGGGTAGAAGCGGTCCGAGCCCATGCGGAAGGTCCCGCCCGGCAGCTCGACCATGTTCTTCGTGCTCACGCCCGCCAGCCTACGCACTCTCGCCGGGACGAGATACTGCGCCGATGACCGACGTCGCAGCCGGCTGGCAGGCACTCGCGGCCGGCCGGTGGGAGGAGGCGCTCGAGGACTTCCGGGACGCCGACGACGACCCGGCGGCGCTCGAGGGCATGGGCCTCGCCTACTGGTGGCTCGACGACGCCGACGCCACGCTCGGCGCCCGCGAGCGTGCGTTCCGCCTCTACCGCGAGGCGGGCGACCCGCTCGGGGCGGCGCGCGTCGCCTCGGCGCTGGCGTGGGACTCGCTTCTCTTCGGCGGGCGGACCGCCGTCGCGCAGGGCTGGCTCGAGCGCGCCGGGCGGCTGCTTGCGACCGAGCCGGTCTCGGCCGAGCATGGCTGGCTCGCCGTGCGCGAGGCTGAGGTCGCGCTGCAGACCGGCACGCCGGAGACCGCGCGCGAGGCCGCGCGCCGGGCGGTCGAGCTCGGCGAGCAGGCCGGGAGCGAGGACGTCCAGGTCGCCGGCCGCTCGCTCGAGGGCCTCGCGCTCGTCTCGGAGGGGGAGGTCGAGGAGGGCATGCGGCGGCTCGACGAGGCGGCGGTCGCGGCGACGGCCGGCGAGGTCGGCGACCTGATGTGGATCTCGAAGGTCTGCTGCAACCTGATCGCCGCCTGCGAGCGCGTGGGCGACGTCGAGCGGGCGACGCAGTGGTGCGACGAGGTGAAGGAGTTCGCGCAGCGGTGGGAGCTGCGCACGCTGTTCAACGTGTGCCGCACCCAGTACGCGTCCGTGCTCCTGCAGCAGGGGACGTGGGACGAGGCGGAGCGGGAGCTGACGGCGGCGATCGACGTGCTCGGCCGCGGCCGGCGTGCGACGCTCCTCGACGGGATCGCGCGGCTCGGCGAGCTGCGGCGGCGGCAGGGCCGCCTCGACGAGGCGCGCTCGTTGTTCGCCCAGTCGGAGCTGAACTCCCTCTCCCGGATGGGCGCGATCGAGCTCGCGCTCGGCGA
>Ga0066903_100005257_pt1 | contig 11191 bp, 12 predicted proteins | sample PanSoiMetaGPlot1_FD_67491 | JGI IMG/M metagenome (GOLD analysis project Ga0066903, IMG submission 67491) | Tropical forest soil microbial communities from Panama analyzed to predict greenhouse gas emissions - Panama Soil - Plot 1 (version 2) | ecosystem: Environmental > Terrestrial > Soil >...
TTGCGCAGCGTCAGCCGCCTCATAATTCCTTCCTCTCTTTCTTCGCGAGGATTGGCCCGAGGGCCAAGATGCCTGGGTATGCGGGTTTGCTCGCCGTGGCGAGCAGGGGCGTGGGCCTGAGGTCCCACGGGTAAATCCGAAATTCTAAGTTCGAAATCCGAAGAACCCAGTTCGGATTTCGGATTTCGAATTTGAGTTTCATTCCCCAGGGGTCATTATCGGAAACAGTTAGTCCGTACTTGCGGAATGTCCGGGTGAGGATGACAACGCCGAGAGAACCTGATTTACCGGCAAGAAGTGCCGCTCTCATGAAAGCGGGGCAAGCTGGGAAACCAAAAAACGACATTCCGGCTTTGCCGGATTTCTCCTTTTTGCCGGTCTTGCTGCGCGCCGGGAGTTCTTGATCATATAATAGGTCCTTTTGAGGCCGCCATTTTTCTTGTCAATGTGGGAAAGGTCTTCCTCCTTTGCGACTTGTGCGGAGGATCGCTTGCATCGCAACGTGAAGACTTGGCAACTGCTGGCCCACGACCGGGGACGGATCGAGCGGCTGGGCGAGTCGCTCCAAGTCTCGCCGATCGTCGCCCAACTTCTCCTCAATCGAGGATTTGAGGATTCGGTGGTGGCCCGGAGCTTTCTCGATGCCCCCTTTAACGCCCTTCATGAGCCGGCCTTGTTGCCCGGTGTGAGCGAGGCGGCCGAACGCCTCCACGCCGCCATCTCCTCCGATCGCTCGATTTGTATTTACGGCGATTACGATGTCGATGGGCTGACCGGCACCGTCATCCTGTACCAGGCGCTGCAAATGCTGGGGGGCCGGGCGACCTATTATGTTCCTCATCGCCTGGAAGAAGGCTATGGCCTGAACTGCGAAGCGCTCCGCCAGATTGCCGGTTCGGGTGCTTCCATGGTGGTCACCGTGGATTGCGGCATCGGCAGCATCGCCGAAGCCGAGGAAGCCAGGCGGCTGGGCTTGGAGTTAATTGTCACCGATCACCACGAGCCGAAACCACTGCTGCCCGAAGCGGCGGCAGTGGTCCATCCGCGATTGCCGGGAACGACCTATCCGTTTGGAGGTCTATCCGGTTCGGGGGTCGCATTTAAGTTAGCATGGGCACTGTGCCAGCGCGCAAGCGGCGCCACTAAAGTGACGCCAAGGTTGCGAGAGTTCTTGTTGGACAGCGTGGCCCTGGCCGCCTTAGGCATGGTGGCCGACTATGTGCCGCTTCATGATGAGAATCGGGTTTTCGTTCGTCATGGCCTGCGGCGGCTGGCGCGAACCACGTCGCCGGGTCTGGCGGCTTTGCTGGAATCCGCGGGCCTTCGCGGCAAAGCCGAGCTGCGAGCCAGCGACATCAGTTTCGCGCTGGCGCCGCGCCTGAACGCCGCCGGCCGATTGGGGTGCGCCCGGTTGGTCGTGGATCTGTTAACCACCCCTTCGCGTTCGCGCGCGACCGAGCTGGCGCGGTTTCTGGAAAATCAGAATCAAGAACGCCAGCAGATCGAGCGCCGCATCCTTACTGAGGCTCGCGAGATGCTGGCCGCCTGGGATTTGGATCACTCGCCCGTCGTTGTCCTTGCTAGTCGTGACTGGCATGCGGGCGTGATCGGCATCGTCGCCGGGCGCTTAGTGGAAATCTGCGCCCGGCCGGTGATGATGGTGGCCTTACGCGATGAGCCGGCGGCCAGCCTGGGTTCCGGACGCTCGGTGCCTGGGTTCCCGTTGCATGAAGCCTTGCAAGCCTGCGGCGAGCGGCTGCTCAGTCATGGTGGACACGCGGCGGCCGCTGGCTTCAAGATTCCCCAATCCTACCTGGAGGATTTCCGCGAGCGGCTTCGCCTCTATTCAAGAGAGAAGTTTGTCGCGCCCCCGTCGCCGCGATTGACGATCGATGCCGAAGTGCCCTTGGAGCTGTTGACGACCGGACTGGTCGAAGCGCTGAGCCGGCTGGAGCCTTATGGGGCCGGCAACCCGCGGCCGTTGTTCCTGGCCGGACCCGTGAAGGTAGTGGGCGAGCCGAGGTCCGTGGGCCGCGGTGAGCGCCATCTTCGTTTTCGCATCCAACAAAATAGGCGCGCCTTTCCCGCGATCGGTTTCAACTTGGCCGAACGCGCCGCGGATCTGATGTCTGCCGATGGTCAGTGCTGTCTGGTTTTCTCCCCGTCCTTTAATGAGTGGCAAGGCTGGCGCAGCCTGCAATTGGAAATCGTCGATTTTGAACCTGGCCCGAAAGCGCGGCTGGGATAACATGGCGAGCGGGGCGTGTGAACGCCCCGGTGTTTCTTACCTCAAACGGATATTCACCGGGGTCATAACTGACCCCGCTCGCCAGTCAATCCGGCTCGCAAGAAAATGGCGGGTATCGTATAATACTAGCCAATTATTGAGGGTATGGTACGCATTTCAGAATCAGGACAAGGAGGAAGTGTTTATGCCTTTCCAGCAACCTTTTCGCGGCAAAATCTACGACGAAATCACACAATGCATCGGCCACACGCCCCTGGTGCGGTTGCGCCGAGTGGTGGGAGACGTCAAAGCCACCGTAGTCGCCAAGCTCGAAAGCTTTAATCCCATCTGGTCGGTGAAGGACCGCATCGGCGTCTCGATGATCGATGCCGCCGAGCGCGAGGGCAAAGTCAGTAAAGGCACAACCGTCATCGAGCCGACCAGCGGCAATACGGGCATCGGCCTGGCATTCACTTGCGCCGCCCGCGGCTACAAGTTGATCGTCACCATGCCGGAAACCATGAGCCTTGAACGCCGCCGACTGTTGAAGGCGTTTGGCGCGGAGATTGTCCTCACTCCGGGCGACAAAGGCATGGCCGGCGCCATTGCCAAAGCCGAGGAGTTGCTTAAAACCGTCCCCAATTCCTTCATGCCGCAGCAGTTCAAGAACCCCGCCAATCCCGACATCCATCGCCGCACTACCGCCGAGGAAATCTGGGCCGACACCGATGGCAAAGTGGATATTCTCGTTTCCGGAGTCGGCACCGGCGGCACGATCTCCGGCGTCACCGAAGTCATTCGCAAACGCAAGCCGAGCTTCAAGGCCATCGCCGTCGAGCCGGTCTCAAGCCCGGTCATCACCCAAAAAATGCACGGCCAAGAGCTGAAACCAGGCAAGCATAAGATCCAAGGTATCGGCGCAGGTTTCATTCCGAACGTACTGAATATGGAAATGGTCGACGAGGCGATCCAAGTCAAGGACGAAGACGCCTTCGAGATGTCGCGGCGGTTGGCGCGCGAGGAGGGGATTTTGAGCGGCATCAGCTCTGGCGCCGCCGTCCATGTCGCCGTTCAGGTCGCCCAGCGCCCCGACAGCGGCGGCAAGCTCATTGTCGTCGTCCTCCCCGACCTGGGCGAGCGCTACTTGAGCACCGCGCTGTATCCTGAGTAATGAGACCCAATTGCAAATTGCAAAATGCAAATTACAGATTTGAAATTTGCATTTTGCAGTTTGCGTTTCCTATTTCTTTTTGTTCGTCGGTGCCGGCGGGGGAGCGACGGGTGCAGGCGGCGGAGCCGGCCGAACCACAGGTGCCGAGGGCGCTGGCGTACTTGGCATGGGCCGTGCCATTGCCGAAAACATCGCTACTTGCATCCCGACCCACGCAATGCAGCACAAGCTGGTAATTCCTCCGAAGGCGGTGCCGATAATCCCACAAATCCAGCCTGCCTGCGTCGATCCCAATCCTTGCGGATCCATCACGTTGGTTCGCATTTTCTTTAGATCGCGCTGCCCCATCACCCAGGCGACAATGCCAATGATGAGACCAACCGGCCCCAGAAGCCAAGCGGTGACAATGCTGACAATTCCCAATGTCAAAATCAAATTACCCCGGTGCGGTTCACTGTCACGGCGAACATCGCGATAGGAGCGATACTCGCGGTCCCAAGGCCGGTCGCCTTTCTTATCGTCTTCGGTCAACTCCTCGCCGCAGAATGGACAACGCGTGGCATCCTCGGCGATTTTTTCGCCGCAGTAAGGACACGGCGCCAATTCAGAGCCGGGAGCATTTGCACCCGGTGCTGCCGGCTCAGAGCCGGCAGCGTCAGCGCCCGGTGCCGGCGCCGGCTGTTCAGAGACACCGGCGGACCCCGCAGGAGTTTCGGAAGCAGCGGATGGGGCAGGGGAGAGGGCATCAGCGCCGGAAGGGGATGGTTCAATCGAAGAAGACGGCGTCTGTTCGCCCATCGGTGCGGCCACCGCATCAAACGTCCCGGCGCAAGTCGGGCATTTGACTTTTTTCCCGAGCAGATCATCGGGCACGCGCAACTTGCGGCTACACGAAGGGCAATCAACGATGGTGGCCATGATGGTGTCTCGTCGGCGAGCGGGGTTGCGTCAGCGCCCCGAGTTAGTACACCGTCGATCACTCGGGGCGCTGACGCAACCCCGCTCGCCAAAATCACACATGCACGTTCTCATTAACCCAGACGACCAACGGATGTTCCTGATTGCGGACATATTGTATTGCATTTCGAACCGCTTCTTCATTATGTAGCTTTCGCTTTGAACCGTCATACGTCCACCACGTCTCGCTCGGCGGTTTGCCCCAGCGTCGGCTCAGCGCCCGACTCCCATACGCCTTGAAATCACCCAAGAGTTTTGATGGATCTGGATCGCCGTTTACGCCCACAACTAGATGAACATGATTGCTCATAATCGCAACCGCCAGCAACTGCCAGCCGCGATAGCCGTCCGTCTCTCGAAATTGGTCCAACAATGTCTGGGCCTGCTGGTGATTAATTTGGGTGGGAGGTCCCCGCAATTGGTCTTGCGCATGGCGATGCAATCCAGCCATGTCCTGGTCATAGGGCGTGCCGGGTTGATCGTGGTCACGGCGCGACTTTGAAAGTCGATCTTCAGGCCGTTCCTCCCGAACCCGCGACACAAAACCGCGCCGGTCGCCGGGTAGCCAGTTCCCATAAAAGGTGGAAGTGAGCAACCAGTATCGATCCACGAGAAGTTACTCCGGCGAGCGGGGTTGCGTCAGCGCCCCGAGTGGAAAACTAATCGCTTGCTCGGGGCGCTGACGCAACCCCGCTCGCCAAGTCATCCTCGGAAATAGCGGCGCGTTTCCGGTTCGTTCAAGAATACCAGCGAAATAATGCCCATGACGCAATTCACCACGTCGAGGTTGATGATGTTGACGATCTGCATAATGGCGATGCCGCGCGGAGCGGTCTGGAGGTAGGCTGATTCGCCCAACAGCGGCGACGCCGTCACAATTGCCATGATCCCCATGACGATCCCGTAATAGACCCCTGGCCACACACAGCAAAGAAATCCCGATCCGAGCACAATGGCCAGCAGGTGAAGGAGAGCATAAATGCCGCCGACCAGCATCATGACCGAGACGGCTTGAACTTTGCCGGGTTTGTCTCGTCTGCGCCGCCGCGAAGGCGGCTCGTCGACATAATCGTCTTCATAGGATGGCGGCGGCGCGGGGCGGCGCGAGGGCGGCGGTTGCACGTCCTCCGGACGATAAATGGGCGCGGCGTCGCTGGTGCCGTTCGTCGAAGCGGTAAATGTGTGCCCGCAGCTCGGACACTGCACCGCTTGCCCGGCTAGATTTTCCGGGAGCTGCAACCCCCGATCACAGGACGGACAATTGATGATGGTGGTCATGGCAGGAGTCCATCCCGCACCGAGCGATCCGGCGCCCTAAAGACGACCTATCGAAAGGCGTTCTTGACCTCTTGGTCGAGCAAGATGATCAATGCCCAAATGCCAAATGGCAAACCCAGACAACAACAGCCATTGCATAAATTGATCATGGACATGATGGTGCCGGCCAAGGCGAACCCCCACATGCGCAGGCCCATCATTTGAACAGACGCAAAGATAATAATCGCACAATAGACAACGCCTATCATGCCCATGACCGCGGCTTGGGGACCATGAGAGCCCTTTTGCATTTCTTGAACAAACGGCGGCAGTTTGGGATCGACAGGCTGGGGTGGCATAAAGGCATAAACAACTTGAAATCCATCCAACAGAAGCCCGAGGACCGCGGCCACGATCAAGCAAATGGCCGGGGGCATGACGCGCCCTTTAGCGCGTTCCCGAGCGCGGTCGAGTCCCAATGGCCGATCAAAATCTTCTTCCGGTTCCTGATAGTCGCGGCCCGGTGCGGCTGGCGCTCCGGATGCGGCCGGTTGTCCCTCGTAACCGGCTGCGGGGGCTGGCACCCCCGCTTCGCCGCCCGCCACGCTTGCCGTAAACGTTGTCGAGCATGCCGGGCATTTCACCTTCTTGCCGATCAACTCATCGGGAACTCGCAGCTCGCGACTGCACGAGGGGCAATGGATCGTGTTCGCCATAATCGGCTCATTTCTCCTGGAGAGTACCTGGCGAGCGGGGTTGCGTGATCGCCCCGAGTCAGAAAACGGATTTGCTTGCTCGGGCGCTGACGCAACCCGGCTCGCCCATCACAGATGGATCAAATACATCACCAGGAAGAAAATACCCGCCAAACAGCTCAAGGTCGAGAGGGTGACGGCGATAATTCCGCAAATTTTGCCGGCGGCGGTTATGCCGCGTCCGGTGGGGTCCATGCTGCCGCGATCCATTTTGCCCACGTCGTCATTACCCATTCGAGCCGCCATGCCGCCGATGATCCAGCCCGCGACCGGACAGCCGCTCATGACCAGTCCCGCGATGCCGAGAGCGAGAATGATGCCGCCCCGGTGAGCGACCAGATCGTACGGTCCCGGCGCTCTTCTCCGCCGCCGCGGCCAAGGGCCGGTTTCATCCAGAGACATGCCCGGATAAATGTCCGGCTCCGGCACGTTCGAACTGGGCATGCCTCTTCGGATCGGCGGCGGCTCGAACGCCACGGAGTAAGGCGTGGGCGGCGGCTCCATGCCTACCACCGCGCGGAACACCGCCTCGCATCCCGGGCAGCGCACCTGGCTCCCCAGTAATTCGTCGCGCACGCACAATTCTTTGCCGCATTCAGGACAGTAGAGAGGAATTAGCATGACGGACAAACCCGGGATCGCGGGTTACTCGGGGCGCTGACGCAACCCCGCTCGCCGATGACTGCGACAGCACTTGACGATTACTTAAAGCCGTGCCCGAATCCGGCGATGATGGCGATGCCGCAGTAGAAAACACATCCAAAAGCAATGATGGCCGTGGAGATAATGCCGCAAATCCGCCCGGCTTGAGTGACGCCCTCGCCCGAGGGATCCATGCGGCCGGCGCGCATTGCCGCCAAGTCGTTATTCCCCATCACCCACGCCACCGGACCTAACAAACCGCAAATGACCAGGCTCAAGATTCCCAGCGTCAACACCAAAGCGCCCCGATGTTCCGTTTGAAATCGGCGCCGTCTCCTGGAGTGCACGGGCCGAGGTTCGTAATCATCTTCTTCCGGCGGGACTGGAGATTCGGACAGGTAGTCTTCCGGAGGAGGTGGCGAGCCCGCCGGACGATAAGTCTCCGGCTGAACCTCGCTTTCGGCGGGCGGGGTCGGCACCGACAAGTTCGCCGTGAATGTCTGCGAGCACGCAGGGCATTTCACCAGCTTGCCGAGCAAATCATCCGGCACCCGCAATTGACGGCCACATGACGGACAGGGAATTGTGTTTTGCATGGAAGGTTTTCCTAATCAAACTCCCGCTTCACGTCCCAACGGTTGATGGCGACCAGGCCCCAGATGCCGAAAGGGAGTCCCAGAAGGCAGCAGGGATTACAGGGCAACATAGCGAGGATCGTGGCGCCGAGGACCGTTTTGTAGTTGGTTAAGCTTTTCATTTGGATGCCGCCGCCCAAGACAGCAAGCCCCCAGCACATGGCCGTGATCGATCCTCGGATGGATCTTGCTTGGGATGAGACCCACTGCACATTTCCCTTCACCTCGTCTTCTCGCTCCGGAGGACCCAAGAGAGAAAGACCTCCCAGGTCGACGGCCAGGGCAAACGCCCCGAGGGCAATTCCAAAGCTGCCAACCACGATTAAGCCAATCGCAGGACCCAGAACGGCCGACCGCGCCCGCTGATGCGGATTCGAAGCACGCTTCTGGCGCCGTCGCGGTCGGGGTTCTTCTTCCTCATCCTCTTCGTCTCCCTCCTCCTCCTCTTCTTCATCGCGGCGGCGGCCGGCTTTGCGGCGGGCTCGGGGCCTTTCTTCTTCGTCTTCTTCCTCCTCCTCCTCTTCATCCTCTTCCTCTATTTCGTGACGGCGAACGCCTTTCTTGCGCCCGCGCGGAATTTCTTCTTCCTCATTCTCTTCCTCATCTTCCTCTTCGGGCGGCGGAGGCTTGCGACGAGCCCGGATGCCTTCTTCAGACTTCGATTTCGGCGTTTGAGGACGAGCGCTATCCTGTTTGGGCGGCGATGACGAGCTGGCGGCCGTCGCGAGGAAGACGACTTTGCACGACGGGCACCTTACTTTCTTCCCCATCAGCTCGTCGGGAATTTCTAGTATGCGTTTGCACGTGGGACACTTCGTGTTGATCGGCATGACTCACAAACCTCGATGGCGATAGTTGTAAACAGCAAAACTCGCCTGTTTGTGCCCGTTTTCTAGCTTGGCTATTCTACGGGGCTTTGAGCTTGTCCGATAGAGGTTCGTCCGTTATGGGAAAATGCCTTTCTGAATCGGAGATCATGCAATTCAGGAGGCCTCTGGAAATGGATTGGAAAAAACTTTGGCTGGCGACGGCCCTGGCATTTATGGGCGAGTCCGGCATGGCGATGTGCCAGGCTCAGGATTTACCGCCCGCACCGACTCCGGTTCCGAATGCGCCCAGCACGCCAGCCGCCCCCGCCGCGCCCATAACTAGCGGTCAAGGTTTACCAGTCGCACCCGCACAGCCGATGCCAGCCGGACCGCCCTCAGCTGCTCCTTATGGTCCGGCGCAACCCGGTTTCATTCCGCCGCCACCACCGCCTCCTCCTGGATACTTCGTGAATCCGTATCCTGATGCCAATGGTCACCTGTTAAGCGGCGATCCATCCTTTGAGATTCCCCCCAATCGGCCTCCGGGATGGTTTGGTGGAATTGAAGCCGACTTGGTTTGGCCGCACATCAAAAATCGGGTGACTGGCTCGGTCATGATCGATGACTTTATTGACACCGTGCATCTGCCGACGGCCAGTTTGGATTTCACCGGCTCGCCAAAGATAATCTTGGGGTATCGCTTGCCGCCGGGTTTTGGGGAGTTTACGGCTTCTTACCGCTCGATCGTGACCGAGGGGACGCGCAACGTCGAGGATCTCGATCCCCTGGGCGATAGTTTTCTCAAGAGCCGGCTGAACGTCAACGTGGTCGACCTGGACTATGGAACGCAGGAGATCCCGTTATCTTTCGACTCACGACCGGCTCTTTGGGACTTTAAATTCGATGTCGGCGCTCGAATCGCCGGGGTGTATTTTGATTCGACGTCTCAGGGAGTGATTTTTCACGAGCACACAAGCAACAATTTCTTCGGTGCCGGTCCGCATGTAGCGCTCCAGCTCCAACGGCATTTGGCGGACTATCCCGGCATCACTCTTTTTGCTCGGATCGAAACGGCCGTCGTCATTGGCCGGATTCATCAGGTCTTCCAGGAGTCGGCCTCATTCGAGGGGACGCCAATCTTTGGCGGTTCGAACTCACAAAGTGGAGACCGGGCCGTGCCGGTCCTGGGCTTCCAGGCGGGCGCCTCGTGGACCCCGGTGCACAACTGGCGCTGGCTGCAGTTTTCCGGCGGCTACACGTTCGAGCAGTGGTGGGACGTCGGCAAAGTTGGCGGCTCGTCAGCCGATTTGACCTCACAAGGAATCTTCCTTCGCACCGAATTGCATTTCTAACAGTTCAACCAGAATTGTCCGAAGAACTAAACGCAGAGGGCGCAGAGAGACGCGGAGAGGAAGGGGAATTGTCTTATCTGCGATTCTGCGCCCTCTGCGGTTAATTTTGCGAATTGGAAAACCCGGCAATGCCTATTGTTTGCTAAAATCTCGTCTACAATAGAGCGAATAACTAAAAAACCGCAACTTTCACCTCACGAGGTGCCTCCATGATCCGACCGGCCAAGATTATCGCCTTCCTGTTCGCCCTCTTTTCTCTCTCATTTGCTCCACTGCTTCAAGCGCAGACTCCTGCGACTACGAAAAAGCCCGCCATCCAGAAGTCCACGCCGACTCAATTCATCCGCCTTCAGCGGGACGAAAAGAATCAGCCGGTCGCGCTGGAGACGGCCATCGTTCGTTATGGTCCGGTAGGAGGACAAGGAGATTTGACGGTGGATCTGGTCGGTGCGGTCCACATTGGCGACAAGGAGTACTACAAGAAGCTCAATAAGCAGTTCCAGGAATACGATGTAGTGCTTTATGAGCTGGTCGCTCAACCGGGGACTGTTATCCCGAAGGGCGGCCGGAAAAAAGATGATCCCCTGTCCCTCATCATGCAGGTTGTCAAGATGGCGTTGGATTTGGAATTACAGACCGAACGGATTGATTACACCAAGAAAAACTTTGTTCATGCCGATTTATCGCCGGAGCAGATGGCCGAGGCGATTCAGAAGCGCGGCGACGATGGCTTGACGCTGATCCTGGGTTTTACGGCCGATCTGCTGCGCCAGGAAAATCTGCGCGAACTGCAAGCCAAAGAGAAACCGAAGGTGAAAGCTCCGGGCTCTGACGATGTCGATGTTTTTTCTATGCTGCTCGATCCGGACGGCCCGGTGAAGTTGAAGCGAATGCTGGCCGAGCAACTGCAAAACCTGGAAGGGGGCCTCGGGCCGACTCTGAATAACATTTTAATCGCCGATCGAAATGAAGCCGCTCTCAAAGTCTTTCAGAAAGAACTGGCCAAGGGGAAAAAGAAGATCGCCATTTTCTACGGCGCCGGCCATATGCCCGATTTTGAAAAACGCCTCCGCCTCGACTTCGGCCTCGAGCGCAAGAACGTGCAATGGCTCGAAGCGTGGGACTTGGAGCAATAAGCTTTTCTTCATTCCAGTGAATCTATCGCTTGCGGTTTTTATCGCTAAGCCGCAAGCGATTTCGCGGGATTTCTGTTGGAAAAAACCCGCCCCGCGTGATAATCTACCCTTAGCACGAAGCAGAACAGCGAACCGATCATCTTAGGGGGGCCTTGCGATGATCCGTGTCGACTTGGGTTCGACGGCGCGCTATTGCGACGGGGTGTCGAGGCGCAGCTTTCTTCAGCTCGGCGTCGCCGGCATGGCGAGC
>Ga0066903_100005258_pt1 | contig 11191 bp, 7 predicted proteins | sample PanSoiMetaGPlot1_FD_67491 | JGI IMG/M metagenome (GOLD analysis project Ga0066903, IMG submission 67491) | Tropical forest soil microbial communities from Panama analyzed to predict greenhouse gas emissions - Panama Soil - Plot 1 (version 2) | ecosystem: Environmental > Terrestrial > Soil >...
CGTGCGGCCGACGACGTGGATGAGTGGGCCGTGTTTCTGGAAGGCCGGGGCGTCGCGCTCACGACCAAGCCGCGCACGCACCGGGACGGCGCCCGGTCGTTCTACTTCCGCGATCCGGATGGAAACGCGATCCAGATCATTCATCACCCGCCGATTTCCGGAAAGGCATGAGCTCGAGACGCAAGCCGTCAGCCATCCGCCATTTCGCGGGCGACGCCCTTCTCGAGGGCAGGCGCATAGAGTCGCTCGACGTATTCCTTCACCATGCGCCGGGCCGAAAAGCGAGGGGCGACGGTGCGAATGGCTTCCTTCACAACGGCGACCCAGCGTTCGGGAACGTTGTCGGCGTTGCGATCGTAGAAGGCCGGCACGATCTGATCTTCGAGCAAGCTGTAGAGTGAGGCGGCGTCGGCGGCGTCGGCCGCATCATCGTTGCCCGGCGCCAGGCCGCCGTCGATGGTCCAGCCGTTCGAGCCCGTAAAACCCTCCGCCCACCAGCCATCGCCGATGCTCAGATGCGGGACGCCGTTGATAGCGGCTTTCATGCCGCTGGTGCCGCTCGCCTCCATCGGCTTGCGAGGCGTATTGAGCCAGACATCGCACCCTTGCACCAGGAAATGCGCCACGTGCAGATCGTAGTCGTCGACGAATGCCACACGTCCGCCGAACAGGGGATCGAGGGCGCGCTTGTAGACGCGCTGCAGGTTGTGCTTGCCGACATCATCGGCCGGGTGAGCCTTGCCGGCAAAGATGATCTGAACGGGCCGCCCGCGCGCGTTCAGGATTCGCGAGAGTCGCTCGGCGTCTCGGAAAATCAGCTCCGCGCGCTTGTACCCCGTGAAGCGTCTCGCGAATCCAATCGTCAGCGCGTCGGGATCCAACAGCGTTCCTGCGGCGACGACCCGGGGCATGCCGACGTGTTCTTCGAGCCACCGCTGCCGAGCGCGCTCACGGACAAACGAGAACAGATAGCGCCGGAGGGCCAATCGCACCCCCCACAGGGCCCCGTCGGGAATCCGGTTCACGGCGTCCCAGAGCGCGGGGTCGTCGTGTCGATCGATCCAGTCGGGGCCCAAATAGGTCGCGAAGAGATCGGCGAGCTCCGCCGCAATCCATGTCGGCACGTGCACGCCGTTGGTGATCGAAGCCACGGGCCGATCGGCTTCAGCGACGCCCGGCCAGATCGAGCCGAACATCGCGCGGGTCACCTGGCCGTGGAGCCGGCTGACGCCGTTGGTCGCGCCGGCCGACCGGAGCGCGAGCGCGGTCATGTTGAACTGTGAGCCCGAGCCGCTGTCGTACTCCCCGAGCGCCAGGAAACGTTCGCGGTGCGCGCCGAGCGTCCCCCAGGCGCCAGCCAGGTGCTTCTCGACGAGATGGAACGGAAAGGCGTCGTGGCCGGCCGCCACCGGCGTGTGCGTCGTGAACACCGTGGTCTCGCGAATGCGGCGCAGCGCCTCGTCGAAAGTCGCGCCGCGCTCGATCAAATCGCGAATCCGTTGGAGCACGACGAAACCCGCGTGCCCCTCGTTCAGGTGAAAGACGCCCGGGTCCGATCCGAGGGCTTTCAACGCCCGCACCCCGCCGATGCCGAGCACGATCTCCTGCTGGATCCGCGTCTCGCGATCGCCGCCGTAGAGCCGTGCCGACAGATCTCGATCCCAGGGAGCGTTTTCTTCGAGATCCGTGTCGAGCAAGTACAGCTTGACGCGGCCCATCCGGACACGCCAGACCGCGACGAGCACGGATCGATCGCCGAGCGGCACGGCCGTGACGCACGGCTTGCCGTCAGGAGTCGTGGCAGGCTCGATCGGCACGTCCGACCAGTTCAGCCGCTCGTAGCTCTCTTCCTGCCAGCCCTCGGCGGAGATGTGCTGGTGAAAATATCCCTGCGGATACATGAACCCCACGCCGATGAGCGGCACGCCGAGGTCGCTGGCTTCCTTGCAATGGTCGCCGGCCAGCACGCCCAGGCCACCCGCATAGATCGGCAGGGATTGGTGTAGCGCAAACTCGGCCGAGAAATAGGCGACCGACTGCCCGCTCGGCTGCGGAAAATGACCCGACCACCAGGTGTTGCGCGCCGCGCGCGCATCGTCGAGCGCTCGGATCGCGCGGTCGTAGGCGAGCAGGAAGGCCGAATCGGCGGCAGCCGCCTGTAGGCGCTCGGGCGCGACCTGCCACAGCATCCGCACGGGGTTGTGTGCCGTCGCCCGCCAGAGCATGTAGTCGAGCTGCCGGAAGAGGATGCGGGCGTCCGAGTGCCAACTCCACCACAGGTCGATCGCGAGCTCTTCGAGTCGCCCGATTCGCTCTGGAATTGGCGGACGTCCGGCGTAACGAGTCATCTGGTTGGGGCCACCTCAATCACCTATGCTCAGCTGGTACAGGCGCCGATGAGCGCCGCGAATGTGGTCAGATTGATATTGCCGCCCGAGACGACGGCCACGATTTTGCCCGCCCCGGCGCGGCCGCTGAGCGCCGCTGCAATGGCGCAGCCGGCGGCGCCTTCCGCGATGATGTGCGCGCGCTCGGCCACCAGCCTCATCGCGTGTGCGACGTCATCGAGCGAGACGACAATCGAGCCCGATAGCCGCGCCAGCAGCGGCCACATGGTCGTGAGCACCGACTTCCCGCCTGCGCCGTCGACGAACGTGGCCTGCCACCGGTCGAAGTACATCGGCCGGCCGGCGGCAAGAGACACTGAAAGCGGCGCGGCTGTTTCGGGCTCAGCGGCGTAGACGCACGTAGCCGGCCGCAGCTCGCGCGCCACGGCGGCCAGCCCCGCCAGGAGGCCTCCACCGCCGAGCGGAGCGACGATCGCGTCGACATCCGGGAGATCCTCGAAGATCTCGAGCGCCGCCGTCCCGTTGCCGGCGATGAATCGATCGTCGTCGAACGGGTGGACGAAATGACCCTTCATCCGATCGGACCCGTGAGACTCCACCGTTCGCCAGCATTCGTCGTAGGTGGCGCGGACGATGGACGCGCCCAGCCGTTCGATCGCGCGGATCTTGGTTTCGGGAGCCGTGTCCATGACCATCACCGAGGCGCGCGCGCCAACCTGGCGGGCCGCCAGCGCGACGCCTTGCGCGGCGTTTCCCGCGCTCACCGTCCACACGCCGTTCTCGAGTTCTTCCGGGGCGAGTTGCCGAACAACGTTGAAAGCACCCCGAATCTTGAAAGAGCCGATCGGCTGAAGGACCTCCAACTTGAGATAGACCTCTGGCGCGGGGGTGTCGAGATGTAGGCGGATGAGCGGTGTGCGCACCGCCGCCTGATAGATCGTGCGCGCGGCCTCACGCACCGCTGCAAGTGGGATCTGGCGGCCCTCCAGGGGTTGAGGGCCCGCGGAGCGATCCTGAGGGGAGGCGCCCCTGAAGCGATCCGGAGGGAAGGGGCCGCCGGTTAATCTCGTCACCGGAATCAACGCAGATGGGATGGTAGTCGGCTCGCTCGGCGAACGTCAATGCACGCGTGTCACGTGGGAGCGGTCAGTGGCCGGCCCGATGATTGCGCTGGACGGAACTCGTCGTGTGCTCGATCGAGGCGTGCGCCGATTTTTGTCGGAACGGAAGTTGCAACGGACCGGTCGCTTTGATACTGTGTGGCGCTAACTTGAGAAGCCGTAGAGTGCCTTGATGGGACATAGGGTCGTCCCGACGGTCACGATCCGCAGGATGACCCGCCGGCGCTCGATGTTCGTAGTCGGCGTCGTGTGCTCGCTTTGGGTGGTCATGCGGGCACAAACCACACCGGCACCCGCCAGCATTGTGCCCGGCGCTCAAAGCGACGGCAGCGTGTTGCTGCCGAACGGCTGGAAGGTGTCGCCGACGGGGCGGCCGCTGTCGGTCGGCACGCTGCCTCTGAACGTCCTGACTTCCCCCGACGGAAAGTACGCCGTCATCACCAACGACGGCCTCTCCAAACCGTCGTTCACGATTGTCGACCTTGCAAAGTGGACAGTGAAAGATAGCGTGACGCTCGACAGCGCGTGGCTTGGACTCGCCTGGCATCCGGATGGGACCAAGCTGTACTCCGCCGGCGCTGGACAGAACAATATCCAGGAGTTCACCTACGCCGATGGATCGCTGACGCGCGCGCGCGCCTTCTCGCTGCCGGCCCAGAGCGGTGAGACGTTCGCGGGCGGCCTCGCCATCAGCCCGAACGGACGCACGCTGTTTGCGACACGTGTGTTTGCCACGTCGCTGAGCTCGATCGATGTCGCGAGCGGCCAGGTCGTGGGAACCGTATTGCTCCCAGCCGAACCGTATACGTGCATCGTGTCGGCGGATGGGCAGACCGTTTACGTCTCGCTGTGGGGGGGGCGCCAGGTTCGATCGTACGCCGCCGACTCACTGCGCGAGCTGATGACGTTCGACACGGGAGAGCACCCGAACGCGATGGTTCTGTCGCGCGATGGCAAGCGGTTGTTCGTGGCGAGTGCGAACAGCGGCGTGGTGAATGTGTTCAACACGTTCTCGGGCGAGCGGCTCGAGGACATTTTCCCCAGCCTGCTCCCTGACTCGCCGACAACAACAACACCGAATGCGTTGGCCCTGTCGCCCGACGGCAACACTCTTCTCGTCGCCCTCGCAGACATGAACGCCGTGGCGGTCGTGGACGTCAGCAACGTCGCCCAGGGCTTTGTCGAAGGGTTCATCCCGACGGCGTGGTACCCGACGGGCGTCGCTTTCACGCGCGACGGCAAACAGATATTGGTGTTGAGCGGCAAGGGGATGACGCCGGCGGCGAACCCGCAGACCGGCGGCTTTGAGAAACGGCTCAAGGGGACGGTCGCGATCCTGCCGTTGCCCGATCGAGTGTCGCTCGCGGATCTCACGCGGCGGGCCTCCAGCCTGACCCCGTACAGCAACGCCCCCGCGAACATTCCGATCGGTTCCCCGATTCCGCGCTCGGTCGGCGCCAGCTCGCCGATCAAGCATGTGTTCTACATCATCAAGGAGAACCGCACTTACGACCAGATCCTGGGCGACGCGCCCCACGGGAACGGCGACCCGACGCTCGCGCTCTTCGGAAACGACGTCACACCGAACGCGCACGCGCTCGCCCAGAACTTCGTGCTGTTCGACAATTTCTACGTCGATGCCGACGTCAGCTACGACGGCCACGCCTTTTCGACCGCAGCGTACGCGACCGACGTCATTCAGAAGCTGTGGCAGACGCTCTATGCCAATCGCGGGGGGCCGTATCTGGGCGAGGGCCGCTTTCAGTGGCGGAACTCGTTCGGCAACCTCGCCGCGCCCGAGCGAGGGTACATCTGGGACTACGCGGCTCGCGCGAACGTGACCGTCCGCAGCTACGGTGAATTTGCCTACAACGCCACGAAAACACCGGCCGGTGCCGTCACCGCCGCGGCCGGCGTCCCGGGCCTCCAAAGCCTCGTCGCGCCAACCTATGCCGCGTTCGATCTCGACATCACCGACAGCAGCCGGGTCGACAACTGGCTGGCGGAGTTCCGCGATTACGAGAGCAACGGGAATCTCCCCCAGCTCTCTGTGATCCATCTCCCGAACGACCACACGAAGGGGAGCTTCCCGGGCGCGCGGACGCCCCGCGCCATGGTCGCGGACAACGATTTCGCGCTCGGGCGGATCGTCGAAGCGGTCTCGAACAGCGCGTACTGGCGCGATTCGGCGATCTTCGTTCTCGAGGACGACGCGCAGAGCGGAGCTGATCACGTCGACTCACATCGCTCGCTCCTGTTCGTCGCGAGCCCGTTCGCCAGACGAAACTTCGTCGATCGGACCTATTACACGACGTCGGGCGTGCTCCGCACGATCGAGCTGATCCTCGGCCTCGTGCCCATGAGCCAGTACGACGCGGCCGCAACCCCGCTCTACAATGCGTTTGCCGGCACGCCGAATCTGGGCGGTTACGTGCACCTGACGCCGCGCGTCTCGATGGACGAGCGAAACCTGCCGTCGTCGTACGGCGCGACGGCATCGCTGGCAATGGACTTCACTCGGGAGGACCGCACGCCGGCAGCGCTGCTCAATGACATCATCTGGCGGTCCGTGAAGGGCGTCGACTCGCCCGCGCCGCCACCACGGCGTAGCGTCTTCACGCGGTCGAGGGCGAGCGACGCGGACGACGACGAGCGGTGAATCAGCTGGATTCTTTATTTGGCAATTGAGTAATCTCGTGGTTGATTGCTCGATTGATCAATCCAGCTACTAGATTCTTCGACCGCGCGGCTACCCGATCCGCCTTCGTGGCGCTGATCGTCCTTGCTGGAGCGGGCGCCACCTCATGCCGGGGGGCTGCCGCGTCATCGTCCAGTCCCGGGTTTCATCTCGAGGGACCTCGGCCGCGCATTCTTGAAACATCACGCGAGATCGGGGTTCCGCTCAACCTGACGAACACCGGCCGGCTCACGTGGGATCCATCGCGCGTCCACCTGTCTTATCACTGGCTCTGGATCGTTCCCCGCGAGACCTTGTCAAGGTCGCGCTGGGACCTGCCGTACCAGGACGGGATCCGATCCGCGCTCGGCCAGCCCGTCGCGCCGGGCGCGCGCGTGGCGGTCCAAGGCCGGCTTCTCGCGCCCGAATGGCCGGGACTCTACTGGTTGCAGTGGGACATGGTGGACGAGGGTGTCGCGTGGTTTGCTCAGAACGGCTCCCGACAACCGCGCGCGCTCGTCCTCGTTCTGCCACCGCTTGCGTGGATTGCCGCCCCCATTCCGCTGTGCATTGCCCTTCTGGGCGTGCTGGCGGCGAAGCGAGCCACAGCGGGCCGGCGCGCTCGGCGGCCGCTGCTGCCTGGACCGGCAGATGCCCTCTGGTGCGCCGCCGCGCTCGCCTGCAAGCCGCTCATGGTCGTCCACGACGCGCTGCTCGAGCCGACCCCCGTCGCGTACTGGTTGATCGCCGTGGCCGCGGCGCTGCCGCCGATGGTTGGCCTCCTCCTGCCGCGACGGCGGACTCGCGCTTGGATCCTCGTCGGCATCGGCATGCTCGGATCGCTCGTCGTGCTCGGGGACGTCGTGTATTACCGATTCTTCGGCGATGTCCTGTCAGCGCCGGCGCTCCTGGCCGCGCGGCAGACTGGGCGGGTGTGGGGCTCGATTCGCGCGCTGCTCTCGCCGGCGTTGCTGTGGATTGTGATCGATTTGCCTGTGGCGATCTGGCTGGCCGTTCGCGTCTCGAAATTGCGCGTGCCGTCGCCGCCCCTGGCGCTTCGCGCGCGAACAACGGGAGCGATCGCCGCCGTGCTCGTGGCCGCGGGCCTGATTGTATCCGCGCCGCGGGTTCTTGCGTCGACACCCCTCGACCAGATGTTTCGCGATCGTGCCGTCGTGGAGCAGCTGGGGCTGTTTGGGTTTCACGCGTACGATGGGTGGAACTACGCGCGCTCCAGGTGGCTTCGCCACGACGCGACGGAGGGGGAGGTCCGCGACGCGCTCTCGTGGTTCGTTCGGCGCACACCGCTGCGTGCCGGGCCGCCGGCCCCTTCCTTCGGCGTCGCGCGCGGCCGAAATCTGATCGTCGTGCAGGTCGAGTCGCTGCAGGAATTCGCGGTCGATTTTCGCGTCAATGGCCAGGACGTGATGCCGCACCTCCGACGGTGGGCCGATGACAGCCTGCGGTTCACCAACGTGACCGACCAGACGAACGAAGGCCGGACCTCGGACGCCGAGTTCACGGCGATGACTTCCCTGCTGCCGCTCGATCATGGCGCCGTGGCGTTCCGCTACCCAGGGAATCACTACGTCGCGTTGCCTCGCGTGCTCGCCGAGCACGGCTACTCTACGCTGTCTGCGGTGGCCTTCGAGCCCGGATTCTGGAACCGTCAGGTCATGCACCCGTCATACGGGTTCGAGCAGTCTCTCTTCGAGTCGGACTTCGAGCTGACCGAGCAGATTGGCTGGGGACTCGACGACCGCGACTTCCTGTCGCAGATGGTGCCACGGCTGGAGCATCTCGGCCAGCCGTTCGCCGCCTGGCTCATCACGCTGTCACTCCATCATCCATTCGATGACTTTCCCGCGCGCCACAAGGTCCTCCAGCTCGGCGCGCTCGAGGGCACGTCATTCGGGAACTACCTGCACACGATGCACTTCTTCGATGCCGCGCTCGATGCGTTCGTGGGGGCACTCTCGTCGCGCGGCCTCCTCGACACGAGCGTCGTGATGGTGTTCGGAGACCATGACGCCGGCTTCGAACAAACGGCGGCGCTCGCGCGGACGATGGGCCTCCCCGAAGGCCGGATCGCTTGGACGGTGAACGATCGGGTGCCGTGCTTCGTCAGATTGCCGCGTCGGGCGGGCATCGACGAGGGTTTGGCCGGCGCGCGCGCTGCACCAGCCGGGCAGACCGATTTTGCCCCGACGATCTTGTCCCTTCTCGGCATCGATCCCGCGGGCCTGCCGTACATCGGACGCAATCTGCTCGGAACCGCCGGAGAGGGTCCTGTTCTGCGTCCGTACGGCGAATGGATCGACAGCCATCACCTGTTCTTCACGCGCGGGACCTCGCTCGCATGCTTCGATCTCGCGGGGCAGCCGGTTGGTGGCGAGGCGTGCGATCAGTCCGATCGTGAAGCGAAGCGTATGCGTGAGATATCCAGACTCGTCGTGACGGCCGACTTGCAGACGACGTTGCGTGCGAGGCTCGGGTCAGACGGACGGGAACGCAATTGACGAGTACAATGTCGCGACCGCATGCGACGCGCCCGCCCGATTCCGCAGACCCTCCTGATCCTGCTCTTCATCGTTGCCGCCGCCGTTCCATCGGGCGCGCAGGAGCCGCCGCCTCGGATTCCGCTTTACGTCATCGATCTGCACGCGACGTTTCCGCGATTCCCGATCGAGCAGGCGCTTGTCGACAGCCGTGGCCTCGATAGTCTCGCCGAGCTCCCGGGCGCGGGGCTCGGTGTTCAGGTCGGCGCGCACGTGTATCCCGTGCGCTGGCGTTTCGTGACGTTCGGCATCGGGGGAGAGGTGTCGCTCAATCGCGCGAGCGAGCAGCCGCCGCAACCGCCCGACAGCAGCGCCGTGCTGCAGAATACCGAGGAGAAGTTTCTCTCAGCGTCTCCGCAGCTCTCGTTCAACTTCGGGAGCGGGCACGGGTGGAGCTATATCAGCGGAGGACTTGGCGTGTCGCAGTGGTCGCTCATTCCGGAGGGCCGCGACGAGCCGTTTCCGTCGGACACCGAGCTCCTGAAGACGCTGAACTACGGGGGCGGCGCGCGGTGGTTTGCGAAGACGCACGTCGCTTTCAGCTTTGACTTCCGGTACTACGCAATCAGCGCCGGCCCGCCGTATCTCGGCCATCCGGGCAGCCCGCGAACGACGCTGCTCATCATCGCCGCCGGAGTCTCCCTGAAGTAAAGCAACGAGATCCTCAAAGACGGTAGTTCACGTCTCCACGCCTCAACCGTCGTTCGACCCCGAAACGCACTAAACGTTGTCAGCGCTCGGGTTCGCGGCCGTGGTATCCGGCTTGCTCCTCCCCATGTCAGCGGTTGGGTTGGGAACAGAAGCGCCGCGGAAAAGACAAGGAGACGCTTCTATGAGACGCGTGTGCTTGACAACCAGTGCGGCGGCCATCGCGGCGGCGATGCTCGTGGCGTGCGGGACGAAAGGCAACGGTGCACCGGCCAATCCGACCACTCCCACGACACCAACTCCGGTGGGCGTGCGCACGATCGTGGTCACCAGCGCACCCGCATCGCAGACGACGTACCAAATGACGGCAAGAGCGCAGATGACCGACGGCACGTCGCTGGATGTGACGACTGCTTCGCAGTGGATCACCTCCGACACGAGCATCGCGACCGTGTCGCCTTCAGGCCTGCTCACGGTCGTGCGGTCGGGCCACATCTACGTGCGGGCGAACTACCAGAACACCGCCGGCATACTCGACATGACGGTCAACGCACAGCAGCGGCCACCGCAGTCGAGCACGCTCGCGCTGTCCGGCACGGCGACGGAAACCGCGCCTGCCGCGAAGCCGCTGGCAGGCGTGGCGGTTCGCATCATCGCGGGTCCGGATACCGGGCAGTCGACGATGACGGGTGCCTGGGGATACCTGATGTTCTTTCCGCCGGTGCATCCGGGAGTGATTAGCGTGGAGGCGACCAAGGACGGGTATCTGGTGTGGCGTTTGACGAACCTGATCATGGATCATGACCGCGATCTGCAAATCGTGTTGTACCCCGTGCCGCCCAAAGACAACAGCGGCGCGAGTGCGACAGCGCGCTGCAACGACGGCTCCTGGAGCTGGGCCGAGACGCGGGCGGACGCGTGCGCGGCGAACGGTGGCATCGCCTACACCGTCTGTCCGGGGCCGTTGTGTCAATCGGCGACGGGACGGTAGACAAGGGGGAAGCGGTCCACGAGTCGCGCCAGACACGGTCGATCTGGCGCTGGTGCTCAGTTGAGAGAAAAGGGTGGGTACTCGTCGACCATCAAGAGCATGTAGGCCTGGACGCGCAGGAGCCACCGAAGCACGCCCACGCCGAAATCGTAGAGCCCACGAGGGTACTCGCTCGTCACCAGGATCAGCAGCCAGGCGACGACGGCCGTCAGCCACCACGCGATGATCAGGAAGACGAGCACGATCAAGTGCGGAATCCCCAGGAAGATGCGGACGAGGACCGTCAGCCGATCGCGCTGCCCGGCCGGATCCTCAATCGTCAGCGAGGCCGGGTAGGCGGCGTCCCCGAACGGCGGGTACTGATCCTCCAGCAACATCAGGTACGCGAGCGCGCGAACGCGCCAGCGCATGTAATACAGCGTGAACTGGCGGATGCCGATGATGTGCTGACCGGCGAAGACGATCGTGAACCAGCTCACAATGGCGAGAAACCAGGCGACGGCGCCGAGCAACCCCGTGTCTCCTCCGTAGGCGGTTCCCCGGCTGCCCGAGCCTGCGGCGACCGTGAACCCGATTCCGCCGACCAGAATGAGATGGGGAATCGCCAGAATGAGACGAAAGGCGGTTGTCAAACGATTGCGCCCGACAACCGATGGCTCGATGGCCACTGTGACCGGGTACGGCACTGTGCACCTCCAGTCGGGGCACGGCCCCCGGCAGCGACGGGAGCCGGTCCCAGAATGCTGACCGCCAGGAGAAGGTCTCTTACACCGCGTCACCGGCCAGACGGGCGGAAGCGAGATAAGACGTCCCGCGCGTCTCCGGACCGAGCCAGATCAACGCGATCA
>Ga0066903_100005260_pt1 | contig 11189 bp, 8 predicted proteins | sample PanSoiMetaGPlot1_FD_67491 | JGI IMG/M metagenome (GOLD analysis project Ga0066903, IMG submission 67491) | Tropical forest soil microbial communities from Panama analyzed to predict greenhouse gas emissions - Panama Soil - Plot 1 (version 2) | ecosystem: Environmental > Terrestrial > Soil >...
CCTGCAGTGCTCGAAACGGACTACGAGCACGAGATCATCGACCGCTTCGATCCGGTGCATGCTGACGGGCAAACCGTCATCGCGTTGCCGACGGGTAGTGCGAGCACCTCTTCTCCACCATGAAAACCAGCGTGCCCGGGGTAAAAGGTAGGGAAGTTCCTAGCTCTTGCCGGTGCTGCTGTTGTTTAGATCTATGATTCGCTTGAACCTCGATGGGTTTAACGAGGTAGTGAACGTCGCAGTCTACGTACGGGCTCAGATACCACGTAGCGAATTCTTTCGGAGTACCGACGGACTGGTTAGGCGCCGGCAGATGGCGAACGGACGTTTGCATCTCGTCCCGAGAAAAACAAACGGCGTCGAACCTCTCGACCTTCGACGCTCCTTCCTCGAATTTCGAGTATCGAGATGGCTGGCAACAACTCGAAAGCGGTTGCGTAAACGTTCGTTCGATAGAAGGAACCATCGGCGTGTCCGGCAACATTAAACTGAATTTAAACCGAACTTGACTGATGGTTTGCCCCGGACGGATCTTGTATGAGCGAGGACGCGGGCTTCTATCGGCCAGTTCAGGGGTCCGAGCACGCCACCCCGGCCCTCGCGAGCGCGGGGCCGGCACCGTGCCCCCTTTCGTTTGCCCAGCACCGACTGTGGGTCCTGGACCAACTGCACCCCGGCAACATAGCATACAACGTACCAATGGCGGCGCGGCTGCGGGGCACCCTCGACACTGCGGCGATCGGTGAGGCGCTCAACGAAGTCGTTGCACGCCACGAGCCACTGCGAACGACCTTCGTCGTGCAGGATGAGGAACCGCTCCAAGTGGTCGCCCAGCACCGGCTCGTGGAGCTGCCCCTTGCCGACATAAGCGCGCTGCCGGCGGCGGAGCGGACGATGGAACTGGCCCGCGTGCTCCGGGGCGAGACGCAGCGCCCCTTCGACCTGTCCCGAGACCTGATGCTGCGTGCACTGCTCATCCGGCTCGCCCCCGACGACCATGTGCTGCTCGTCACAATACATTACATCGCTTTCGACGCCTGGTCGCGCACCGTGTTTACCCGCGAACTCAGCGAACTGTACACCGCCCGCATTGAGGGCCGGCCCGCGGCGCTGCCGCCGCTAGCCATCCAATATCGGGACTGTGCAGTCTCGCAGCGCGCTGCGCTCCCCACCAGCGCGTTTCAAAGGCAACTCGCTTACTGGACGGAGCGCTTGACCGGGATGCCGCCCACACTGCCGCTGCCCACCGACCGGCCGCGGCCCGCGGTGCTGAGTCATCAGGGTGCCCAGGAAATAATGGTTCTGCCGCCTGATCTCACCGGCGCGCTGGAGACATTGAGCCGGCGTGAGGGCGTGACACTGTTCATAACGCTCTTGGCCGCCTTTCAGACGCTCCTGCACCGCTATATGGGAACGGACGATGTTGTGGTCGGCACAATGACCGCCGGGCGGCGGGCGCAAACAGAAAGCCTGATCGGCTGCTTCGTGAACACGCTGGCGTTGCGCGCCGATCTCTCCGGCGATCCGACCTTCCGCAATGCGTTGGCGCGGGTCCGCGACGTCGTGCAGGGGGCGCTCGATCACAAGGATGTCCCATTCGAGAAGATCGTGGAGGCCCTGAGCCCCGAACGAAGTTTGAGCTGGCTGCCGCTCGTCCAGGTTTTGTTCGTCCTCCACGCCCCCGACCCGCCGGTGCTCGCGCTGGCAGAAGTCGCCGCGGCCCCGTTGGACGTGGACACGGAAACGGCCGGCTTTGATCTCGAGGCCTCCGTTACGAAAACGCCCGAGGGCCTCCGAGTGAAGCTCATCTACAACACGCAGCTGTACCGGGCGGCGACCATTCAAAGGATGCTCGGTCATTACGAGACGCTGCTGCGCGGAATGGCTGCCGATCCCGATCAGCCGCTCTCGCGGCTGCCCCTCCTTACACCGGACGAACGCCGTCAGCTCCTCGTCGAGTGGAACGCGACAGACGGCCCCGTCCCCGACCAGCGCGTCCACCAACTCTTCGAAGCTCAGGTCCGGCGTACCCCCGAGGCGGTTGCCGTGAGCCTCGGCGACGAATCCCTTAGCTATCAGCAGTTAAATCAGCGCGCCAACCAACTGGCCCGCGCGCTCCAGCGACGCGGGGTCGGACCCGAGGTCCTCGTCGGCCTCTGCCTCGAGCGTTCGCTCGACATGATCGTCGCGCTGCTCGGCATCCTCAAGGCCGACGGCGCCTACGTGCCCCTCGACCCCGCCGATCCGCCGAGCCGCCTCGCCTTCATGCTGCGGGATGCCCAGGTCTCCGTCTTGGTGACCCATCGGCCTATCCTGCACCGCCTCCCGCTGGCCGGCGTACGCGCGGTGTGTCTCGATGACGCGTGGCACACCATCGCACACGAAGATGACAATGATGTGCCGTGCCGTGCCGCTGCCGGCAACCTCGCGTATGTCATCTACACCTCAGGTTCGACCGGAACCCCCAAAGGTGTGATGATCACCCACGGCGCCGTCTCCAACCTGATGACGTGGATACAGGCGACGTTGCCCATGGACGCGACAGACATAGTCTTGCAGCGGACTCCCGCGACGTTCGACGTCTCTGTGGCCGAAATCTTTCAACCGCTGCTGACAGGCGCGAAATTGGTTCTGCTGCGGTCGGACGAGCACCGCGACTACCGGTTGTTCATCCAAACCACTTGCGCGGAGCACGTGACTCAACTCAGCCTTGTGCCGAGCCTGATGCGCGCGATGGTCGAAGAGCCGGGCCTGGAGACCTGTACGTCCCTCCGGCGCGTGACGTGCGCGGGCGAGGCGCTGCCGCCGGTGCTGCGGCGGCGGTTCCAGAGCCGTCTCGACGTGGACGTGGTGAATATCTACGGGCCCACGGAAACGACCGTGTACGCGACGTCTTGGTTCGCGGACAGGCCACCGAGCCCGGATGCGGACGAAATCGTCCCAATCGGCAAGCCGATGGCCAACGCCCACCTGTATGTCCTCGACCCGCACCTGCAGCTGGTGCCCATCGGCGTGCCGGGTGAGCTGCACATCGGCGGCGCCGGCCTGGCGCGGGCCTACCTTGGACGACCCGAGCTGACGGCCGAGCGCTTCGTGCCCAACCCCTTCAGCAGCGCCCCCGGCGCCCGCTTGTACAAAACCGGCGACCGCGTCCGTTACCTGCCCGACGGCAACGTCGAATACCTCGGCCGGCTCGACCACCAGGTCAAGATCCGCGGCTTTCGCATCGAACTGGGCGAGATCGAAGCCACGCTCCGGGCACACCCCGATGTCCGTGATGCCGTCGTAGTGACACGCGAGGAAGCGTCGGGCAACAAACGCCTCGTAGCCTATGTTGTGGCCCGGTCCGAGGAGCCGCCCGCTGAGGCAGAGTTGCGCCGCTTGATTCAAGCCAGCCTGCCCGAGTTCATGGTGCCGTCGGCGATTGTGCTCCTGCCGACGCTTCCCTTGACTCCGAGCGGCAAAGTGGACCGCCGGCGGCTGCCCGCGCCGGTCTTCGCACGTCCCAACGGCGAGCGCGTGCTCCCGCGCGACGAGATGGAGCGCCAACTGGTGTCGATGTGGGAACAGGTGCTCGGCGTCCACCCGGTGGGCGTCACCGACAATTTCTTTGAACTGGGCGGGCACTCGCTGCTGGCGGCGCGCCTTGTTTCACGCATCGAGAAGGCGGTCCGGCGGAAACTGCCGTTGCCCGTCATCTTCCAAGCACCAACCGTTGAGGCCCTTGCCGGCGTGCTCCGCGACAAAGCACGCCAGGTGGGCCCATCTTTGATCGTGCCGCCCGAAGCCGGCGGCTCCAAAACGGCGCTCTTCTGCATCGGCGTCCCGTCTGAATTCGTGCGGCGTTTGCGCGTTCGGCTGGGCGCAGATCACCCATGTTATGCGTTTGCGCCGCACGGCTTTGACGGGCGCCGAGCGCCGCCCACGGTCGAACAAATGGCAGCCGAATATCTCGCGGAAATTCGGTCTCTTCAGCCCGAAGGTCCGTATTACCTGGCCGGCTTTTGTCTCGGAGGGTTGCCGACGTTTGAGGTCGCGCACTTACTGCGGGGGCAAGGGCACGAGGTCGCACTTTTAACGCTCCTTGACCCCACCCGTCCAAACGTGGGACAACCGCTGTCGCTTGTCCGCGACACCGCCGAGAATGTCCCTGCAAGGCCCAAGTCCGTGCGTCATTATGCGCGTCGTCACTGGAGCAAGCTGCGGCGTCTCGGACCAGCCCAAAGGTTTGGCTACGTCTACACCCGCCTCGCTCGGAATATCGACAAGTTCTTGGGGCAACGGTGCAAACGTCTCGTCTGTGCATGCTATCTGAGCACCGGACGACGCGTCCCTCCGTCTCTTCGGAGCTTCTACTTCATCGAAGCGGGCATTCGCGCGGCGCGAGTGTATACCCCTCGGGTTTACCCTGGCGGTGCTCTGCTCCTTTTGACCGAAGAGAATTCACGGGACGAACAGCGCGTATGGGCCCCGCTCCTGGCGGGTGGAGTGAAAACGTATGTGATCAAGACGGATCACTTTGGCATCGTGGAAGAACGGCATGCCGACGTGATGGCCGAATGGCTGAAGATCTACCTCAACGCCTCGCAACCGGCCGCGGGGCAGGCGGTCACGGACGAGGTCGCGATGGGGTCATAAATGCAGACCGGGGCGTGGGGGTCGCCTTCGCCAGACCCCTCTTGGCATTGGCTGATCCGTCCGTAGCGATCGTCCAGCCGAACGACGTCCTCGGGATGCGCGGTCGACACTTCGAAGAGCACGACATCGTCGACCGCTTCAATCCGATGGACGCTGCCGGGGACAATGGTGAGTGCTCTGCCGACTGGTGGCTCGAGCACTTCTCCATCGACGTGGAAACGAACGCGCCCGGATAGAACGTAGAGAGCGCAACATTTGGAATCGAGACCGAGCGGCGCATGTGGTCCGCGCGCGGCGGAGATGATTGACGGACGCATATGGAGAGAGATGCCCAACTTGATCTGAACGCTCAGGACGTCCACGTCTGGAGCGTTTCGATGGACTCGGTCGGTTCGCCGGGGCGCCTGACCGATTTTCTCTCACCCGACGAACTCAGCAGAGCCGGCGGGTTCCACGCCGATCGCGACCGGCGCCGGTTCATCATCGGCCGCGGCGCGCTGCGGAGCGTGCTGAGCCGCTACCTCGGCGTTCCTCCAGCGGCGCTGGAGTTCCGCTATGGTCCCCACGGCAAGCCCGCGCTCAGTCTGGAACCCGGCAAACGCGATCTCCGCTTCAGCGTCTCCCACTGCCGCGATCGGGCACTCTATGCCGTGGCACAGAGCCGCGACGTCGGAATCGATGTGGAATGCGTTCGCGCAGACATCCCGGCCGAGGCTATCGCGGCCCGATTCTTTTCCGCCCACGAGACGGCCGGACTTCGCACGCTTCCACCCGCCGACCGCCCGCGGGCATTCTTCCGGCTCTGGACGCGGAAGGAAGCGTTCCTGAAGGCGCAAGGAACCGGCCTGTTGACGTCGCTGCGCGACTTCGCTGTGTCGTGGGATGCTTCCGCGCGGCTGTTGTGGACGGGCGGGGATCCCTCAGCAGCCTCGCGGTGGCGCCTCGAGGACGTATGTGCCGGCGCGGATCACGCCGCGGCGGTCGCCGCCGAGGGAACGAACTGGGTCCTTCGGCGCTGGGAATGGCCGTAACGGCGCTTTCCGATGGCCCAGGTAGTCCGCCCGCGGCAACGACGGGGGTGCTTGTACGAGGTGCTCTGGGCGGCTCATTACATGCACCTTCATCATCGTGATGCACTGGCCGAGGCGTTTCCATCTTACGCTGATTACCGGAACGACGAATGGGTAGGACCGGGAAGTTTCTGGATTCGCAGGGTGAGATGAAAACGACGCCGGGCGCAATTCGTACTGTTGCGCAGACGCACCGAAGCGCACGTCACGGCGCTAGCTGTATGGCCAGGCTCTCCAAGTACACTCCCAGGTCGCAAATGGGGCTCAGCCCCGTCAGGTTACCCTGGAGCGCCGGGAGCTGTCTCTCTTGGTCCGGCGGCACGGTCTTCAGCCGGCGCAACAATTCTTCTTTGTAGGCGAGCGCATCTGCCAGGAACTGTTTACGGAATTCGTTCTCATAGTCGCCATACTGCCGCCGCCACAGGTCCGCCCCGGCCTGCCACTGACGTTCCATTTCGCGCTGGGTACCTAGCACAGGCGGCCGGTTCGCTGTTCGCGCGAGCTCATCGGAGTGAAACTTATGCTCAAAGTCGCACATGCTGTGGGCGAGTGCGGTAACACGGCTTCGCAAGCTCTGGTCGCTCATCATTTTCATGGTCTCCGAGGGCACGGCGGGTGACTGCGGGATCGAGGCGTTTGACAGCCCGGCGTAGTGTGCCTCAAGCAGTCGCATTCCCAGCGTCAAATTGCGCACCTGTGCCGCCAGCAGTCCCAGCCCCACAACGGCCAGGAGCATCCCGAGTGCCAGAGCGGCTTGAGAAAGCCGTTGAGGTGTTCGTGTTGGGATGAGTGCGAAAACTGACGCGACGATAACCCCAATAACCCCTATGACCAAGCGCCACATGATCAGCGATACCTGTCCTGCCGGGGAGCGCCTTCAGCCGTTCACGGTCGAGCGCTCACGGCGCGGGGGTCGTAACGGCCGGTGGGTTCCACTTATCAAGACAACTTTGCGATACGACAGGTATGATCCAGGAGTTCTTCACCGCTGCCGGTGTCTCCTCCGGCCGGATCGACGCGGCCCTCGAGGATAATGAAACCGGGATGGGCGTTCGAAAAGATGGCGCCGATCGCGACCAGCGTATGATGGCCCATGTCCTGTTGGGCCCCGGGCACGCCCTCGGCGAGCAGCCTGAAGGGGTTCACGCCATCGAGTTGTGCCGCGTCCACCCTCATGGCTAGATAGCGGTGCCCGGCGAGCAGAACAGCGACAGGCGACCAGCGGCGTGGTACTGGGTCCGCTCGCTGCAACGCGGCGCGCACGTCCGCACGTACGCAGTCGATGTGAATGTGGAGCTGGTTCTGCGTCCGCGCTGATGCCGAGTTGACAGCCAATGCGATATCGTTGCGCGGGAGCACCCGCCGCACGGCCCGGTCGATATACGTGTGCGATCGCCAGGCGCTGGCGAAGTAGTTTGGCGCATTTTCTGCCACCAGCGCGGGGCTCTCGATTCCGGTAATGCGCGCCGTTGGGATGAGGAGAAATTGCGTCGTGCGAAACGGATCTTTCAACACGGCGTAGCCATTTCGGTCCCCGCCCCGCAGGTCTACCCGCCGGCAGGGAGCCGGATCGCCGAACCGCGCTTCGTTCGGGACGCAAAGACGGTGCACGATGTTCCAAAGCGCATCCGGGTCCGCATACGGCCTGCCCGCCAGGCCAAGACCGGCCCCCAGAAATAAGACCAGTCCGAATGCGTATGGGGGAAAAACCAGCGTCGCAAGGATCCGGACGAGGCGTGTCATCGTCCCGGCCGTAGAGACGCCTTCCGAATCCGTGAACAGCGTTCCGTCCCCGGTGGCCCCTTACGTGCGGTCGACGGCCCCGCAGAACGCGGTGACGACCACCGGGTCGAATCGCGTGCCGGCGTCGCGCCGGAGGGCGGCTTTCGCATCAACATGGTACAACATCGGCGAGCCGGGGCGGCCGATCACCATTTCCGCATACGCAAGCGTGACCACCAGCAAGCGAGCTCCCAACGGAATCGCGTTCCCCGCCAGGCCGTCGGGCCGGCCTGTGCCATCCCAGTGCTCCTCGAGATGCCGCAAGATCGCCGCCACACTCACGGGCATGCCGCTGCGGGAAGACGCCTCGATGTCATAGAGCAACGCCGCCGCCTCGCGGATCTCCGACACGTCGTTGACGCTGCAGCGGAGCGCGCCGGCCGTCGCCTCGGCCCACCGCGTCACCCGATCCTGATATAGGTCTACCGCCTCGAGATGCGCCCGACCCACCGCTCGGGTTTTCGTCGGCCGCGGGGAGTCGGCCGCGCTCGGCGCGTGCCACTCCACCGGCTTGGGCGCGGCCCAAGGCGGCGCGGCATCCCCCACCGTATGCGGTCCGGCGACCGTGCCGCAGGCCACTTCGAGTTCGCCTGCGGCCTCGAGGGCGTCCGCGGTCTCCGCACTCCGCGTCGGCGCAAGGCCTTGTTGCTCCGCGTCACACGCCCGCCGCACCTCGGCCAGCCGTTCGCGCTCGGCGTCGAGTTCGCGCCGCGCCGTTGCAAGCTGTTCGCGCTCGGCACGGAGGGCCGTCCGTTCGGCTTCAAGACGAGCGGCTTCCCCCTCAATGACGCGCCGCAGCATGACGAGCCGGGCGGTCTCGGTCTCGATTTCGAGCTCTGTCATGCCCGCCGGCGGGACACCGCCCGGTGTCTCCCCGGCTGCGACTTCGGGCAGAGCGCCGGAATCCGACTCCGCCGACTGTTGAGCAGCCATTTGGATTCGCGCTTCGGCGGCGAGCGCCCGGTCGAGCGTCGTGCTGGCCAGCAGGGCAAATGCGAGGACCACTTCACGCTCCTGGTCGCCGCACGCATGCGGCGTGTCGAAAAAGTACACGAGGGCGCCGAACACCCGGCCCCCGCGACCAAGCGGCCATGAACAGAACGCCCGGATTCCCTCGTCCGCCGCCGCGCGCCGGGCTTCATTGTCGACCGGCAGCGCGCAGATGTCCTCGACGATTGACGGCGCAGCGTTCCGGGCGCGCCCGCGCACCGCCAGGTCCATGCAAGCCAACTCGAGATGATGAGACAGGTGCGACCAGGAATTGGGACCTGCCGGTGTGCACAGGCGGCCGACATACGCGTCGGACAGCAGGTGGGACCACGGACACGACATAGCGCCGTTCGGCAGGCGGAGGAACACCGCACAACGGGATGCGCCGGTCAACATAAGCGCGGCCCACCCGACCGCCGCGGTAGCGGCTTCCACGGACGCGGTGTCCCGAAGCAGTTCCCGTAGACTCGCCAGGCGCCCCATCAACTTGGCGCGCAGGGCGTCATTCGGCGGCCGCCGGATTCCCAACATCTCGGTGACGCGCTCCAACTCGGGTCGTCCGGCTATCCGGGGCATGGATGGAGGTTCCTCGCAGCGGCTCGAATCGTTTGGCGACCGTGAGCGCAACGGTTGCCGTGCCGCAAATTTCTGATGCCCAAGGCGGGGGCGTTTGAGTCGTCACTCGGGACCCACCGGATCCTCCCAAGCGGGACACGAGTGTATCACAAGTACCTCGCGTATTCGCGACGACAGTCCTGGGTGCGACCAAACACATGTTCTCCCGCTTGCTCCCGTCGAATCATCGTCCTAACGATTCATCCCTTTGCGGGCGGTGACGCTCATTAAGAGCAGCATTATCAGGCGCTAATGTCCTATGCTTGATCCACTCAGCGACGCCTTCCACCTCGGCAGCGGAGAATTAGGAGCGATGGGCACCGGCTACTTCCGGGGTGTCGGTCCGGGGATTGGTGCCCGGAGAAGATGATGGATGAGATTCTGTTCATCGTTGCCGATCTTATGAAGCCGGCCACGGTTTTCGTCACAGACCGCGACACCGTAGCCACCGCCGCCAAACTGATCGCGCAGCACAATCTGCCCGCACTACCGGTTGTTGAGGGAGACCGGATTCGGGGTCTCGTGACACCCCTGCTACTTCTTACGGCACCCCCCTACCGGCTCGTCGCCGATCTGATGACGGTAGAGGGCATCACCCCAGCCACCCCGGCGCAATCATTGGCGCAGGCATATGCGCTCATGACCGGGCAAGGGCTCGACGTGTTGCCCGTGGTCGACAATGGGAAGATCGTCGGCCAGATCTCGTCCACGGCAATCCTCCGCGCGCAGGGACAGCAAACCGATCCGCTGACCGGCCTGCCGTTTTCTACGGCGACCCGCGCCTGGGCGATGGCCGCGCTCGAGCGCGGCCATGAGGTGACCATCCTGTTCCTCGATCTCGACAACTTCGGCGCCGTCAATAAGTTATTCGGCCACGTGGCCGGCGACAATGTGCTCTGCACGGTCGTTCAGCTGCTTGCCGGTCTTATCGATGCCGATACCGATGTCCTGTGCCGCTATGGGGGCGACGAGTTCGCCATCGCGACGACGCGCCGTGGCGGAGACGCACGAGCGCTGATGGAGCGGATTCAGGACGTGGTGGTGGTCACCGTCGGCACGGGCGAGATGATGCGCCAAGTCACCGTCAGCGTCGGAATCGCCGGGGGACGGCGGGCGGAAGGGCGTAAACGAGCGCACATCGCAGCGACGGTCGACGACCTACTGACGATGGCCAGTCGAGCGTCCACCGCAGCAAAGGCCGCCAAAGGGATCGGCGAGGCCGGTGCCCTTCGGGGCGCGGCGGTTGGCGGACGCGCGACGCCCCCGGCGGGGGCGTCTTACGCCGCCGACACAGGTGTGATTGTGGCCCGAACCCAAGAACCCCGTCTGCGTCTTGTGGACGTGACCGTGACAGCGGACGAAACTGGAAGCACGGCCGCCGTCACACTCAGGCAGGGGTCGCACGAAGGCGTCGGACGCGCCAGCGGCCATGTACGCGGACATGGGGCGCTGTTCCTCGTGGCCTCAGCCACCGTGGACGCCATCCGCCGCGTTGCGGGCGACGTACATGCGTATGTGGTGGAGGAATTGCACGAAGTACCCGTCGCGGCCGAAAAGTTGGTCGTGGCTGTGCTGACGAGTTCGTCGGGGCACTCGCGCGCGTTGACGGGCAGCGCGCGCGCGGCAGACCTCCCTCACGCGGTCACAAAGGCGATCCTGGCCGCGCTGAATAGGCGGCTGTCAAAGCCGCCGGCGGACCCTTCGGACGAAAGATGCCGTCCTCGACCGCCACGCCTTCACAAATGAAGCTGTCGTTGGAGATCTTGTGGCCACGATTCTTACGCCCTATCCGGCCTCGGGTTCAGCGAGCAAGCACGCGGCGAGGGCGGTATCATCGTGTGCCGCAAGGCGGCGTTCCTCGTCCTCCGCGCAGAGAAGCTGCTGATAGACATTAAAGGCGTCTTCGGAGACGAGAGCGCGCAGTCGGGCCTCGAGACCGAGCTTCTTGAAGAACGAGAGTTCATTGTGGGCCTTGCGATACAGCCAGACGCACTGATCCTGGAGCCGGTGGAGTTTCCGTTGAGTCGCATAGCTCAGATCCCGCCGCTCGCTGAGGTCTGCGAGGCGCCGATACAAACGGACAAGATCACCAGA
>Ga0066903_100005261_pt1 | contig 11189 bp, 10 predicted proteins | sample PanSoiMetaGPlot1_FD_67491 | JGI IMG/M metagenome (GOLD analysis project Ga0066903, IMG submission 67491) | Tropical forest soil microbial communities from Panama analyzed to predict greenhouse gas emissions - Panama Soil - Plot 1 (version 2) | ecosystem: Environmental > Terrestrial > Soil >...
CCGGCGGATATGACGGCGGATTTGGCCCCGGTGGGTTCGATGGCGGGTTTGGCCCCGGTGGGTTCGATGGCGGGTTTGGCCCCGGTGGGTTTGATGGCGGGTTTGGCCCCGGTGGGTTTGATGGCGGCTATGGCGCCGGCGGGTTCGACGGCGGGTTTGGCGGCGCCGGTGGCGCCGGTGGGTTTGGTGACCCCCTTGGCGGCATCTTCAACGCGGCCGGGGACGTCATTGGCGGCGAGCTCAACGCGATTGGGGACGTCGCTGGTGGCTTCGGCAAGGCGGTTGGGGACCTCGCTAAGGGCGACCTGCTCGGCGCGGCCGGGGATGTCGTCGGCGGCGTGGTCAAGGGGGTTGAGGACGTCGTCGGTGGCGTGGCCAAGGGGGTTGGGGACGCCGTGAAAAGCGTCCTGAGCTTCCTCTGAGCGATCGAACGACCGTTGCCACAACGGAGACTCTGATGGTCCATCGGGCCTGCGGGCGGCGCTGAAGCCGCCGCCACCAGGCCCCGATGCAAAGTCGGGGTCCGTCCAGAAGGACAGTGTTCCATGGCTTGGGCATACGTGCCCAAGCCATGTTCGTTACCGGCAAGTCGGGACTACCCGGCTTGCGCAGAGTTCGCGACGGACGGAAGTAACGTGCGGCATCTCACAGATGGACGGGTTTGCTCGTGCGATTATCGCCGTCAACACCTCAACGGGGACTTCCTCCCAAGCCGGGGAGGATTGGTCCCGCAAACGTCACCTCAAACCCGGGAGATGATCCATGGGCGGCATGTTAGGTTTAGGCGGTTTAGGCGGCATCCTGAACATGGCCACGCAGATGATGCAGCAGATGCAAAAGCCGCAGCAGGACGAGTGCGGCCAGGGCGCCGAGTGCGGCCAGGGCAGCCAGAACGATCCCGCCCAGATGTTCGCGCAAATCATGCAACAGGTGAAGCTAGGTTGATCCGTCTCATCCACCTGATTTGCTATGGCGGGCCACTTAGAAAGCGGACCGTGTAGCGAAGGGTCGTCGGACGGCGCGCCATGTCATGGCGGGATGGGAATCAGCAAACTTGGGTCCCCGAAAGGAGGGTACCATGGTAAGTCGTGACTTCCGCCAGCAGCTCGAAGGCTATGGCCTGACGACTGCCCGCATCCTCTACCGGCGCCCCGACCATCCTTGGCTGTTACAGACTTACGTCTGGCAGGAGTATGACCTCTTCCCCGCCTTCCCCACGCTGCAGAAGTTCCTGGCGTTCTGGCAGGAGACCTTGGAAGGACCCTTGCACTCCGTGATGGTGGCCCATTCGCGGCTGATCAAGCCGGCGGAGTTGCGTTCCGTCAATGGCGAGTTCCGCCTGCACTGATTGCTTTCGTTCGATTTGCTGGCGGCGGCGCGTTCTCGCCCGACAGACTCCCCGATTCCGCCGCGCGGTATCCTGAATAACATTGCGGCAAACCGGCATTCGCGGTCGCTATGGCGCGGCTGGCTGGGACGCTCCTGACCCACAAGAGACATGCCCGGCGCTAAATTGCTGCTGCGCAAGATGAGGATTGCCCCCATTTCGGCGCTCGCGTTTCCCTGCTCTAATCGACGAAGCTTGGTGACGGGCTGGGGCGAACATGAAGCGACGCGAGTTCATCACACTGCTCGGTGGCGCGGTGGTCGCGAGGCCAGTCGTGGCGCGTGCGCAGCAGGCGATACCGGTCGTCGGGTTCCTGCGCGTAACGTCTCAAGCCGACTCTCTAAACCTGGTGACCGCGTTCCGACAGGGCTTGAAGGAGACAGGCTTCTTCGACGGCCAGAATGTCACGATCGAATATCGTTGGGCGGACGGCCAGAACGATCGTCTTCCCGCCCTGGCCGCCGATTTGGTCAACCGCCGGTCGTCGGTGATCGTCGGCCACAGCATTGCGGTGATGGCGGCCAGAGCCGCAACATCCACGACGGCAATCCTCTTCGTCGTCGGCAACGATCCAGTCAGAACGGGCTTGGTGACCAATCTCAATCGACCGGGCGGCAACATCACAGGCGTGACCTTCACGACGGTTGACGTGATAGCCAAGCGCCTGGGCCAACTGCATGACCTCTTTCCCAGTGTCGAATTGATAGGCGTGTTGGTGAATCCGGACCTTCCCGAACATGAGCTCGAGGTCCGCGACGCGGAAGCTGCCGCCAAAGCGATCGGCCGGCGGGTTCTCGTCGTGAAGGCCGCAACTCCGGGCGAATTGATTACGGTTTTTGAGGGACTTGTCCAAGCGGATGCCGGCGCACTGCTGGTCGGGGGCGGTGCCTTCTTCACCTCCCAGCGTCACCGGCTGGCCGTGCTGTCCGCGCGACATGGCATACCGGCGAGCTTTTCGGATCGAGAGTTTGCGATGGCGGGCGGCCTGTTGAGCTACGGACCGAGCCAAACGGATGCATATCGCCGCGCCGGGGTCTACGCCGGCCGGATTCTCAAAGGAGAAAAACCGGGCGACTTGCCGGTGGACCAACCAACCAAGTTTGAACTGGTGATCAACCTCGGCACCGCGAGAATTCTCGGAGTTTCCATTCCAAATGCCGTGCAATTAATAGCCGACGAGGTGATCGAGTGAAACGCCGCGCGTTCATCGGTCTGCTCAGCGGCGCGGCGGCGTGGCCGCTTGCAGTGCGCGCGCAGCAGCCCGCTGTCCCAGTCATTGGCGTTGTCAACGCCGGGTCGCGCGAGGCGTCATCTTCCCGGGTAGCCGCTTTCCGCAAGGGCCTCAGCGAAACCGGCTACGTCGAAGGCCAAAACGTGGCGGTGGAGTACCACTGGTTCAGCGGCGAATACGACCGGCTGGTGACGCTGATGGCCGACCTCGTCCGTCGCCGCGTAGCCTTGATAGCCACGCCGGGCGGCACACAAGCTGCGAGTGCGGCCATAGCCGCGACCACGACAATCCCGATCGTGTTCGGAGTTGGCGAAGATCCTGTGAAAGCTGGTCTAGTGTCCAGCCTTGCCCGGCCGGGCGGCAATGCGACCGGCTTCAATGTTTTAATCTGGGAGGTCGCAGCCAAGCGGCTGGGTCTGCTGCACGAGCTGGCCCCTAGGGCCGTTCGCATTGCCGTGCTGATCAATCCGGGCAACGTGCCGAGCGCCGAGGCCACGTTGCGAGACATGCCGGAAGCCGCTCGCGCCATCGGACTACAAATTCAGACCCTCAACGCCAGCACCAGCCGCGAGATCGAAGCAGCATTCGCCACCCTCGTGCGCGACCGGGCCGATGCCCTGGTTGTTGCGCCCGACACGTTCTTCATCAGCCGGCGCGTCCAATTTGTGACGCTTGCGATGCGCCACGGGATTCCCTCAGCCCATTCCACGCGCGAGGAGGCCGAAGCCGGTGGGCTGATGAGCTATGGGGCCGATATTCAGAACATGTGGCGTCAGGTCGGCGCCTATGCCGGTCAAGTCCTCAAAGGCGCCAAGCCTGCCGACCTGCCAGTCGTGCAGGCCACCAAGTTCGAATTCGTCATCAATCTTATAACCGCGCGAGCACTCGGCCTCGACGTGCCGGCGACCCTGCTCGCCCGCGCCGACGAGGTGATCGAGTGAAACGGCGCGCGTTCATCTCCCTGCTCGGCGGCGCAGCGGCGTGGCCGATTGTGGCGCGCGCGCAGCAGTCAGCGATGCCGATCGTCGCGTTTCTCAGCGGGCGGTCGGCCGATGCTTCCGTGCGCGTCACAGCCGCATTCCGCAAAGGCCTGAATGAAACGGGCCACACGGAAGGCCAAAACGTGACGGTCGAGTATCACTGGCTGGCGGGCCAATACGAACGCCTGCCCGCGCTGCTCGCCGACCTGGTCCGTCGACGGGTGGCCGTGATCGCCATTCCCGGCAGCGCGCCCGCTGCGCTCGCGGCCAAAGCTGCAATAGCGACGATCCCGATCGTCTTCGGCGTCCCCCAAGACCCGGTCCAGCTTGGTCTCGTCACTAACCTCGCTCGGCCCAACGGCAATGCGACAGGCATCAATTTTTTTGTCGCCGAGGTGTTGGCCAAGCGGCTGCGACTTTTGCACGACATGGTGCCAAAGGCTGTTCGCGTTGCCGTACTCGTCAATCCGGCCAACGTTTCCAACACCGAGACTACGTTGCACGTCGTGCGGGAAGCCGCCCACGCCATTGGATTGCAAATCCAGATCGTCACCGCCGCGACGATCAGCGAGATTGATGCGGGTTTTGCAAGCTTTGCGCGCGAGCGCCCCGATGCCCTCTTCGTCGCTCCAGACGCGTTTCTCGTCAGCCGCGCCGTGCAATTTGCCACCCTGACGGCGCGCGACAAGATTCCGGCAGCTTATCCAGAGCGTGACGTGGTAGCGGTTGGCGGGTTGATGAGCTACGGAACCGACATCGCAGACATGTACCGTCAAGTCGGCCTCTATACCGGCAGCATCCTCAAGGGTGCCAAGCCCGCCGATCTGCCCGTGCTACAATCGACCAAGTTTGAGTTCGTCATCAACCTGCAAACGGCGCGAGCGCTCGGCGTCGAGGTGCCGTCTGGCCTGCTCTCCATCGCCGACGAGGTGATCGAGTGAAACGGCGTGCATTCATCGATCGTTGGAGGGAACAGGTAGCGAACCGGTCAGGCGTGCAGCAACGATCGCGATCCTGTATCTGAGCCCGGTCACCTTGCTGGTCGTGCATCACATCACGAGCGAGTTGCTCACCGCATCTCATCGGCTCGCGAAATAGAAATCCTGCGCCGGCAGCGTGCCGTACAAGAACGGCTCCTGGCGGTTGTTGGTGGCGGCCAGCACCTCGTCTCGCACCAGGCGGAACACCTTGTTGATCTCGATCCCCGGCGTCTGCATGTGGCGAACGAACGCCGAGACAAACGGGCTGTTCGCTGCATCGCCGTCGAGGGCGATCTGGCCGTGCCTGGCCGCAAAGGCCACCAGGGTGCCGCGCTGTGGCTCGACGCTCGCGAGCCCGCGGCCGATCGACCGGCCCGCTCCAGTCGAGCGCATCTGGGCGACGAACGGATTGTCACGGCAGGCGTCAAGGATGACCATCCCGAGCTTGCGCGCGCCCTCGACCGAGCCCATCACCTGCTCGAGCGCCACCGCTTCATACTGCACGTCGCGGTCGGTCTTGAGCGCGGCATCGACCGGGACCAGCCAGTTGGTGCCGCCGATCTCGACGCCATGGCCGGCATAATAGACCACCGCCCAGTCGGCGCTTTCCGCCTCGGCGGCAAAGGCCTTCAGCGCATTGACCAACGCGTCGCGCTTCAGGTTCGCCTCGATGCGCACGCGGGTGAAACCGACGCGGCGGAACGAGTCGGCGACGGCACGGGCATCGTTGGCGGGATTGGAGAGTGCCGGCGCGTTTGAATATGCGCCGTTGCCGATTACGAGCGCGATGCGCTTTTCCGTGCGCTCCGGCGCGACAAGCGTCGGCCTGCTCGTCGCCGTAACAGTTGCGACCCTCGAAAGGGCAGCGCGTGCGTCCTTGTCGCCCGGATTTAATTCGAGTGCCTTGCGCAGGTCCGACAACGCCGCGTTGGTGTCACCTTTACGCTCAAACACGACGCCGCGATGGTAATAGGGGCGCGCATATTGCGGGTCGATACGGATGGCCTCGTTGAGATCCGCCAGCGCGCGATCGAACTCGCCCTTGGCGCGATACGCGGCACCGCGGTTGTTGTAGGCAGCCTTATCATTGGGAGCGAGCCGAAGCGCCTCATCGTCGTCCTTGATCGCCCGGTCATAATCACCTTTACGGTGATGGGCAGCGCCCCGACGAACTAAGGCATCGCCGTCACGAGGATCGAGCCGGATCGCCTCGTCGTAATCGTGGATCGCGCGGTCATAATCACCTTTACGGTCATAAGCAGCGCCCCGAAAAACTAAGGCATCGTTGTCACGAGGATTGAGCCGGATCGCCTCGTCGAAATCGCGGATCGCGCGGTCGTAATCCTCCTTTGCAAAATAGACGTTGGCGCGGTTTCGATAGGCGACCGCCAGATTCGGGTCGAGCCGGATCGCCTCGTCGCACTCGCGGAGCGCGCGCTCGCTGTCCCCCTGTTCGGCATAGGCGAAGCCACGGTAACTGTGGGTCGATGCGGAGTTCGGATTGAGCCGGATCGCCTCGTCCAAATCACGGAATGCGCGGTCATGCTCGCCGTTCCGGTAATAGGCGTCACCGCGGTTATGGCGGAAGAGTGCGTTATTTGGCTCGAGCCGGATCGCCTCGTCTAAATCGCGGATCGCGCGCTCATAGTCTCCCTTTTCGATATAGAGGTAGCCGCGGTTATTGTGCGCCAGGGCGCGATTTTTTTCCGACTCGCGATTTCCCCGATCGATGATCCTCGTGCAAGCGGAAATCGCGCGGTCTATATTGCCGTTCTCGCAGGCTTCCCACACGGAGTCCTGCCGCGCTGCGGCAGGTTCAACGAAACAAGCCACCAGAGCGGCAAGCAAGACTAAAGCGAGCGCTGAGAGAGCTTTGCCCATCGGACCCCTCCCCAGGCAGTCCGCGCCGGAAGCATGACCATCATACTCCACCTGGCAGGGGTGGTCTTTGTTGCCATGATCACGCAAGCACGGAGCGGGCGAGAGAACTGTGATGAAGATCACAGATTTTTCCCGCATGGCCCCTGCGCCGCGGCAGCCCGAAGCGGACTTGCCGGGTGCGTGCCTTGTTCCGCAATGCCGGTCCACAGCACCCACACCGCGCGCCACGGCTGTGCTATCGTTCACGCGAAATCGTCTCGATCCGAGGCGGGGGGGACAGCATGAGGCGACGCGACTTCATCGCGCTGCTCGGAGGCGCGGCGGCGTGGCCGCGCGCGGCGCACGCGCAGCAGGGCCGGGTGCCCCTCATCGGCGTGTTGAGGCCAAATCCGAAGGAGGCGGAAATCTTCCTCGAGCCATTCCGCCGCTACATGAAGGCGATCGGTTGGGAAGAAGGACGCAACGTTCGCTTTCTGTTTGTCTTTGCCGATGGCCGCAATGAGCGAATGCCTGCGCTCGCCGATGAATTGATCGCGCAGAACGTCGATCTCATCATCCCCTTTGGGGATCCGGCTATCCGCGCGGCGCAACGCGCGTCCCAGACGATTCAGATCGTCGCGATGACCGACGACATGGTCGGCAGCGGGCTGGTGGCCAACATGGCGCGACCCGGCAGCAATACGACCGGGGTGAGCATTCTCGCGTCCGAGCTGGACGTAAAGCGCCTGGAAATCCTGTCTGAGTTCGTCCCGAAGGCGCGGCGGATCGCGGTGCTCAACGACCCGACCACGATCTCGACAAGGGCGCAGCTCGCGAGCGCCGCGCGCAACTTGGACATCGAATTGGTTTGGTTCGAAGCGCAGAGCCCGAATCAAATCGGCCGCGCCCTCGATGCCGTCGCGGCAGCGCAGGTCCAAGCCGTCAATGTATTGGCCTCGCCGCTCCTGCAAGCGGCACGTTTCCAGATAATCGATCGAATGCGGGATCACCGCCTGCCGACGATCTATCAGTGGCCGGAAACCGCTGAGGAGGGCGGGCTGCTGGCATACGGCCCGCGGATTCTGCTGTGCTATCGGCACGTCACGAGCTTGGTCGACAAGGTGCTGCGGGGTACCAGGCCGGCCGATCTACCGATCGAGCAACCGTCGAAGTTCGAGCTGGTGGTGAACCTCAAGACTGCGAGCACGCTCGGCATGACGATTTCGCCGGCGCTCCTGTTGCGAGCGGACGAGGTGCTTGAATAGGAACCGAGATGCCCGCATGTGGCACCTCACAAGTATTTCGACGAGGTGATCGACGGCTTGTGCGGAGGCATTCGCTCACCCTGCCCTGCGGCGGATCGCAATCGCCAAATAGCGCCGCATGGGCCGCGTACCGCTACCGCACGCCGCCCGCGTTCACCGGCGGGCCGGTGTAATGCTCCATACGCTGACGCAACTCCTTGACGAGCTTCTCGTCGCTCATGAACTCGCGATAGCTGTTGGCGATCCTGTACGACGTGAGCGGCGCAAAGCCTTCCGGCGGCGGCACGTCGGCGCGGGACGAGAACGAGCCGACGCGGGCCTGCTGCTCCTCCGCCAGGAACCAGGTCAGATAGAGTTTTGCCGCGTTCGGATGCGGCGCGTCCTTGAAGATGCCGCCGGTGAGCGTGAACACCGGCGTCTCGTCCACCGGCGACCACACCACCGCGAGCTTGCCCTCGCGCCGGAACGGCCAGACTGACGAAGACGCGTCGAAGGTGGCAAGGTTCTCGCCCGCCGCCACGCTGCGCGCGACCGGCAGATGCCCCTGCACGAGATTCGGCCTGGTCGCCATGTACCGGTCCATCCAGCCCCAGCCGTATTTCTGGATGATGACGTGGAACAGGTAGAGCGTGGCGTCGTCGTCGGCCGGATAGCAGGTGATCACCTTGCCGGCGAACGGGCTCTTTAGAAAATCCTCCGCCGACTTGGGCGCCTCGTCGGCGCGAACTTTTGACGTGTTGTAGGCGTAGGTCAGCGCGTTGGCGGAGAGCGCCATGTAGGCGCCGTCGGGATCGCGGAAATTCGGATAGATCTGGTCGAAGCCGTCGGGCTTGAACAAGAGAAGCCGGCCGCGCTGCTTCCAGGCAATGAAATCCTGCACGGTCTGGAAGAACGCCATGTCGACTTCGAGCTTGCCCTGCCCCATCTGCTTTTCGATCTCGGCGTTGAGCACGTTCGAGAAGCCGCCGGTCACCTTCACGGTGACGCCGGGATACTGCTGCATGAACAGCTTTGCGCGGTTCTCATGCGGCGCGGCGGGGCCGCCCGAATAGAACACGAGCTCTTTTTCGGCCCTGGCCTTGTCGTAGAGCTCCGGCAGCGTTTCGGCGTGGGCGAAGCCTTCCGTCAGCAGTGCCGCCGCGACCGCCGTCGCGACCGGTACAAGCGCACGAAACGTCGTTTTCGCCATGAGCGCCCTCCCCTGTTCGCCTCGTTTCTAGAGCAGATTTCAACGAAAATTGCATCGCCCATGTTCGTTGAGCACGTGATATCGTAGGGGCGGCCCGTGTGGCTGCCCGCTTCATTCCGCGGCACAAGGGCGCCCCCAAGGGGCGCCCCGACGATCGACTGACTTCGCGCTCAATCGCAGCAAGCGGTCATGCTTCAATATGACGGGAGGTCGCGCTGATGGATGCCTTTTCGTCGCGACGAATTGACCTGAGCCCGCCCGTTGCGGTTCGGCCTCCCTCCGGCGTACTCCAACGGCAACATTCACTCTAGCGCGATCAGGCAGAGAAAGGTGTCCCCGATGACGGCAATCACGCTCAAGGACATCACGATCCATCCGGTGGTCGAACATGAGGCGCCGTTCTTCGACGTCCTGGAGTTCTTTCCGACGCTCGGCAAGGAGCTGCTCGAGGAGAACCGCTCGTGGCTGGAGCCGGCCTATATCGATCCCGTGACGGGCCGGCTGGTGCTGTGCGTGCAGAGTTTTGTCATCAAGACGCCGCACCACAACATCCTGGTCGATTCCTGTGTCGGCAATCACAAGCCGCGGCCGGCGCGGCCGTTCTGGAACATGACCACCAGCGACCGGTTCGAGCGGGGCCTCGCGGCGGCCGGGCTCAAGGTGAACGACGTCGACTATGTGATGTGCACGCACCTGCACGTCGACCACGTGGGCTGGAACACGCGGCTGGAAAACGGGCGCTGGGTGCCGACCTTCCCGAAGGCGAAATACGTCATGGCCGATCGCGAGCTCGCCTACTGGACGCAGAAGGAGAAGGACGATCCGGCCGGCGTTCCCTGGATCACCGACTCCGTGCTGCCGATCGTCGAAGCCAAGCGCGCCGAGATCGTCAGGAGCGATTTCGCGCTCAACGAACGGATCCGCTTCATCCCGACGCCCGGCCACACGATCGACCATTACTCCGTGCTGGTGGGCGAGCCGGGGCACGACGCGCTGATCACCGGCGACATGATCCACTCGCCGATCCAAGGGAAATATCCCGAGCTCGGCATGCGTGCCGATTACGACTCGCGGCAAGCCGGACAGACGCGGCGCACGATCTTCGATCGCTTCTGCGATAGCTCCACCGTGATGTGCGTGGTGCATTTCCCCTCGCCCTCGACCGGGCGCGTGCGGCGCTGGGGCGACGGCTACAAATTCGTCGCATGAGACGGGATCGCGCCCATGGGCGCGGCAACGAGCTGACGGCTCAGGGTCAGCAACAGCAGATAGGAGGAGGTTCCCATGTCGGCACCATCCACGGCTCGATCGGCCGCAGGACCGCTTGAACCCGCCACCCAGGCCTTCATCGACAGCCTTGCCGGTGGAAAGCCCCTCTACACCCTCTCGCCCGAAGCGGCTCGCGACGTGCTCGCTGGCGCCCAGAAGTCGGTCTCGGTGACGCTTGCGCCCGCGCGCGCCGAGGACCGCGTCCTTGATGTGGGCCCCAAGGGGCGGACCGACATCCGTGTCTATCGTCCGGAGAATGCCGCAGGCACGCTGCCCGTGGTGATCTACACCCATGGCGGCGGTTGGGTGCTCGGCGATCGCGAGACCCACGACCGGCTGGTCCGCGAGCTGACGGTTGGCGCGAACGCCGTCGTGGTGTTCGTCGACTACGATCGCTCGCCCGAGAGCCGCTATCCCGTCGCGGTCGAGGAGAGCTATGCCGTGCTCAAGCATGTGGCCGAGCATCCCAGGGAGTTCGGCGCGGATGCCGGCCGTATTGCGATCGCGGGCGATAGCGTAGGCGGCAACATGACGGCCGTGGTCGCGCTCCTCGCCAAGGAACGCAAAGGGCCCGCGGTCAAGGCGCAGCTTCTGTTCTATCCGGTCACCGACGCCACGATGTCGACCGGTTCGTACAAGGAGTTTGCCGAGGGCCCGTGGCTGACGAAGAAGGCGATGGAGTGGTTCTGGGACCAGTATCTGCCCGATGCCTCCAAGCGCGCCGACATCCACGTCTCGCCGATCAACGCCAGCTTCGAACAGCTCAAGGGCCTGCCCCAGACGCTGCTCTTCGTCGACGAGAACGACGTGCTGCGCGACGAGGGGGAGGCCTATGGGCGCAAGCTCGCGGCGGCGGGCGTGGTAGTCACTTCGGTCCGTTACAACGGCACGATCCACGACTTCATGCTGCTCAATCCGATCGCGCATACGCCCGCGGTGCGTGGCGCGGTCGATCAAGCGTCAGCCTACCTTCGCAAGGTCTTCGCGCCTATTTAAGCGTCTGCAGTCATCGACACAGGAGGCCAAGC
>Ga0066903_100005262_pt1 | contig 11186 bp, 14 predicted proteins | sample PanSoiMetaGPlot1_FD_67491 | JGI IMG/M metagenome (GOLD analysis project Ga0066903, IMG submission 67491) | Tropical forest soil microbial communities from Panama analyzed to predict greenhouse gas emissions - Panama Soil - Plot 1 (version 2) | ecosystem: Environmental > Terrestrial > Soil >...
GTTAGATCGGCGCTTAAAGATTCGGTGTCGAATAGCGGCTCCATTTGCGTCTCGCGTATCGCATCGATCGGCCTTTGGAATCCGCGATAGACCACGACGCGCGCCGGCTCCTCCTCCGGGATAGGGGTAGCCGGCGGGGTAGGCACAACAGCGCCGACGCGCCGGACTCGGTTCGCTCGCGCCGAGTTGCATCCGACGTGAACCAGCGCCAGCTCCTCGGCCGGGACGATCAGCTCGCCGCCATGCGCGCGAGGGTGGCGATGGTCTACGCTCGGCGCTCGCCGTGAGCGAGGCGAGCAATCGAAATCGATAGGCTCGCCGCATCGCTCGCAACAGCCGTCCGACCTGGCGATTAGCTCCGGCAGGACTCGGCGCCGATACTTGCGCCACGCCTCGGACTTGATCGGATCGCGAGTTTTACTCATCGAGGAGCGAGAGCTGGAATTCCTCCACGACTCCGGACGGGAGACGTTTCGGCGGTCGCGACGTCGGATCGGAGACCACGATCGCGTGGCTTAGATCACGAGCGAGGAGGACGCGGATCGGCTCGCCGAGGAGCCAGCGCCGGCGCCACGCATAGAACCAGGCCGAAAAGCTAGCGCGGTCGCCTAGCTCGATCCGATCCAGCTCGTTATCCACAGGCCAGAGTTTAGACGTCCTCCGCGCTGGATAGGCTCCTCCCGATTCCGTCCGGCGAGAGGGAGCGGCCGAGGCGCGCCAGGCCAGCTAACCGTAGGAGCGCCGGCGCGCTCGGACTTGCGCGGCAGGGAGGCGAGAGGCAAAGTCTAACCCTTACGGATAGCGTAAAGCCTCCGGTAATGCGCCGCGAAATGCGGCGCGAAATCCTGCGTTAATTCAGCGCGCTGGTTTTCCGGCGCTAAACGGCGTGAAAGGCCGCCGCTGTTTCCGAATAGATTACGCGCCTATTCGCCACGAGAGGCCAGGTAATAGCCGAGGAGGAATCCGCCGACACCGGAGGCGCCGGCGGCCACGCCTAAGTAGAGAATGGTTAGCGAGGCGATCATGGCTCCACGAGACCGCGCGCGATCGCAATAACGACCGCATTAGTTAGGTTCCGACCGCCGACGCGCGAGACGGCCACGCGGCGCTCCAGCTCTACCGTTTTCGGCGAGACGTGGAGGCGCGCGGCCGTTTCGCGGATCGTTTCGCCACGAGCGGCGCCGGCTAGGACGGTAATACAGCGCGGAGTAAGCGCGCCGTCCTCACGATAGGAACCGAGTCCCATTTACTCCGCTACGCGAACGAAGTAAACGCCGGAGCCTTTGGAGCGCGTCCGGCGCATTACCTGGCCGCCGTTGGAGTTGTTATCGATCGAGGTATTACCCTCGATCGCCGTAAATTGATTCCCGCCAGCGCCTCCCTCATATATCCCGATATGGTCAGGTTCGCCGTTGGACTCCCAATCGTAAATCACGAGGTCTCCGGGACGCGGCTCATTCGTGACGGAAAGGCCGTAGGCGCCGGAGCGCGCGTCGGATAGCAGGTAAGGAACGTAGGCGTAACGGGAACCGCGCTTAAACGAGTCCGTAGGCCTCGCGCCTTTTTGGTCGCAATACGTGACGAACATCGCGCACCACGGATTACCGTCCATTCCATACCATTCGCCGTATTCCGTCCGGTTCGATCCAGGCGGATATTCCGACGTCCCGACGTGGCCGCGAGCCTCGGCCAGCCGCGCCTCGCGCGAGGAGCCTGGAGCCGGCGCCTCCGGCGCCATAGCGAACCGTTGCCAGGCCTCGGTTAGCAGGTCCTGCGCGATCGCGTCTATTGCCGGCTCGCCGGCGTTCGGCAGGCCGTCCGGGACGCGCGCGTAGCGGAGGTTTTGATAGGTCGCCTCTCCTAACCATCCAGTCGGCTGGAGTCCCTGGATTTCCTGGAAACCGGCCACGCCGGAATCCGCGTAGGAGCCTTGGCCGGCGCGGTGTATGCCATGCGCGAAATCGTCCCAATAACCCTCATCGAACGTTTGCCATGGCCAGCGGCCGAGGCGCGAAATCGCGCGTTTGTAGGCCTTGACGTCCGGGCCTTTCGTGGACGGCTCATACCCGGACGATTCCGGGACGTCAGGCGGGTACAGCGGCCGAGGGAATCCCGGCAGGTCTACGGGGGGACCGCCCGGATACGGTTTGGTTGCCCATTCCGGTTTCGCCATTGCTAGCTCCTCTCCAGACTCGTTTCGGGTTTCTATGGGTGGACGGCCGCTCGCTCGGCCGCGTCTCCTCCGTCCTCACGATTAGGCCGGCCTTATGCGCCAGGCGGAAAACGGCGCCGAGCGCGCGCGGCTCGTGAGGCGCCGCGATCGCGGCCGGGATCGCTGCCCAAACGTGATCGGCCGTAAAGCCGCGCGGGAACGCGCGCGCGCATTCCACGACGGCCGCGAGCGCCGCCGATTTCCATTCCTCCTCCGCGTTCCGCTCCACGCGGTCTATCGCCTCTTTGCGCCGGCGCTTTCCCTCCTCGCCGTTGAATCCGTCTAGCGGGATCTGGCCGTCCACGTCAGGCCTCCCGGTAGAGACGGACTAGGACGGCGCGCTCATGGCTCCACAGCCGATACCAAGGCGGAGGACTACCTGGCGGGTATCCGGCCGCCGACAGCTCGGAGGCGGGGATGTATACCCAACAGCCGCGCTCGCGGCCGCGTCGGACGCCACGACGCCTTAGCCCGGAGTCATACCCTGGCATTAGCAGCGGCCTCCCCACGGCCTTAGACCGTCCGAGAGGTACAAACGGCGCGCCTCCCTCGCGTTCGCCAGCGGAACCAGCATCCGGAGCCGGAACAGGGAGACCGGCTCGCCGGCTCGCCGATGGACGGCGCCGATTTGGAACAGGCCGAACGATCCGCGCGAGCCGTCCGAGTGGACGTCCTGCCAATTCGTCCGGTGAGGCCGCATTCGGGACTCGCGCCACGCGATCGAGCGAAAGCAAGCGCCGAGCGCGCCGGCGCCGAACGTGAGCCGGATCGCCTGGCGAGCTGTAACCGGTTTCGGCCGCCTAGCTCGTGGCCGGCCGCGCCGAGGGGGAGACGGCGCCGCCGGCCGGCCGGCCGCCGGCGAGCTAGTCCCTACCCGCCGAGCGGCCGGCGAGCCGGCCTCCACGATCGCGACCGTGGCCAGGATCGCTAGGACGGCGACCGCGAGCGCGGCCGCCGGCCTGGACGTCACTCCTCGCCGGCCGCGATTCTTGCGCGCTGGCCGGTAGCGCGATCGAGGACGGCCAGGACGCGCCTAGCCGCCAATTCGTCTCCGCCGCAGGCCTGGACTAACCGAATCGGGACCGCCTCCCGTAGCTCGGCGCGATGGACGGCCAGGATGGAGGAGACCGTGGTTTCCAGGTCGCGATCGCCGACCCTGCCGACCAGCTCCTCCACGACGTCACAAAGCGCGAGGATCGAGCGAGTTTGAGCCTCGATATCCCTCATTTGGGGCATTACCTCCCTATTGGAGTTTTGTAATGCTCCAGTTCTGCACCCCTACAAACGTCCGATGTAGGGTTGCGGGACTAGAGAATTCGGACGCCTGGAGGATAAACCATCGTGGCGACAGCAGCAATAGAGAGGCCGAGGACGGCGCCGGCAGGCGCGCGCGCGATCGTCGGCGTTCGCGTCTCGGCGGTCGGCGAGCGCGATCACGAAACGGCGACGTCGGCGCCGGATCAGCGGAAATGGGGAACGGCGACCTGCGCGGCGCGGGAGTGGCCGATCGTCGGGACGGCCGAGGATTTGAGCGTCCCTGGAGACGTTTGGAACGAGCGGCGCGGCCTTTGGGCAGGAGTGGAGGCGATCGAGCGCGGCGAGGCCGACGTCCTCCTTTACCAAACCACTAAGCGCCTCGCGCGCGACGTGGAGCTAGGTTTCCACGTTAAGCGCCGAGTGGAGGCCGCCGGCGGCTGGCTCGTTCTAGGTGATTGTCCGGACGGCGCGCCGAGCGCCATGCTCGGCCTCATGCTCGGAACCGGCGAGGACGATCACGCCGAGAAAAAGTCCTATCTCCGAGTGGCGAAACAGCGCGCGCTCGATCGCGGCGATTACCTCGCGCGGCGGCCGCCGATCGGCTATGTCTGGAACCAGGACGCCGGCGAGGAGCGCGATCCGGAATTGCCGGCGCGCGCGTTGGTCCCGGGTCCGGCCGCCGGCGCCGTGGCCGAGGCGTTCCGGCTCCGCGCCGCCGGCGCGTCCGATAGCGAGCTGGCCGCGTTCCTGGAACGTGAGACCGGATCGGCGTATGATCCTCGGAGCATTGCCGGCATATTCCGGAATCGCGCTTATCGAGGCGAAAGGGTTTACGCCGGCGAGACCACGAGCGGGACTCATGCGGCGATTGTCTCCGAGGAGGAATGGGTGGCGGGTCAGCGGGTAGCGCGCCGGCGCATTAAGCGATCCGGGACGAAAAGCCTCCTGGCCGGGATCGCGCGCTGCGCGAGCTGCGGCCGCAAACTCTCTTATGACGCCTCCGGCTCGGCGCCTACCTACCGGTGTCCTCGCGACCATTCGCGGCCTAAGTGTCCGGCGCCGGCCTCGATTAAGGCCGACGTCCTGGACGATTACGTTTGGAGCGAGGCCGTTAAATGGGCATACGCGAGCGGCGAGGCCGACCAGCCGATTAGCGCCGGCCTGGACGATCAGCTCGCGGCCGCGCGCGCGCTCGTGCGCGAGGCCGAGGCCGACCTGGACGCATGGGCCGAGGACTCCGCCGGCCTCAAACGCGAGACCGTCCAGAAAGGCCTCCAGGCGCGCCAGGAACGCCTCCAGGCGGCCGAGAGGCGCGCGGCAATGCTGGAGGACGTCTCGGCGGCCGCCGGCGCCAGGGTGACGTTCCGCGAGCTACTGGCCGAGGATGGGTCAGGCCTGCGCGCGCCGCTGGAGACGGCCGAGCGCCGGCAGCTCCTCGCCTCGATTATCGAGCGCGTGGACGTCCGGCGCGGCGTCCGGTTCCAGGCGATCCCGGTCGGCGAGCGCGCGCAAATCGTCTGGATCGAGGACTGAGGCCTCGATCACGCGGCGGCGCAGGATTTCCTCCAGCGCCGCCTCGAACCGCCGGCGGCTAGGCGTCACGGTCTAGGACCCCCATCGGAAATTCCTGGAGTGGAGGTCCTAGCAAACCCGGCCGCCGGCCTCAAACCGGGACGCGCGCAAATTCCTAGGTTTTCGGCCATGCCAGCTCGCCGGCCGCGACCGCGTTGGAGAACGAGGCGAGGCATTCGGCCGAGCCGACCACGGCCACGGCCAGGCCGGACTCGCCGGCGATCACTCCCTGGAGCTGGAGCCAGCCGGCCACGTCCGTCTCCGAGAGGTCAGGGTGGCCAGGGCAGGACGGGTTATCGCAGGTAACGCGGATCGCGGTCGTGGTTTCGATCGGCATTGGTTCCTCCTCGGTTTACGGCTCGGACGCTAGGACGGTCGTGGCGCCTCCCGGCCAGCAAATTTTGAGCTGGACTTTCCCGGACGGGTTTTCGCAATACAGCTTTATCCAGCCGGTCTCGGCGGCCGGGTAAGCGCCGATATTGAAAAGGCCTAGGTAGGGATCGCCGTAATAGCCGGAGGACGTGGCGCGAACGTGAGGCGCGCGCGCCTCGGCATCGCCGACCACTTGGCCGCTCGGTCCGGTGGAAATGATCCCCGCTTGATCCGCCCAAATCTGGCCGTAAGCGTGGATTCCGCTCGTGACTCCGATCACGCCGGCGGCCGAGCGGAAAAGCGCGGTGTCATACGGCGACGGCCCGAAGTAGAGCCGACCATCGGCCTCCATGGAGATTTGCTCGGCGGCTCCGAAACTCACGAAAACGCGCGCGCCGAAATAATGCTGCGCGTGGAATTCGTGGCTTCCGGCATCGATCGCCTCGGCGAGCCGGCGGATATCGTCGGCGCCGGCGGAGACCGGATCGGTAGGGAGCGGATACGGGAGTCCGAATTGCGTTTGGCCTGGCATTGGCGCGCCTCCTCGTTAGACCGGCTCCAGCGCGTCCAGGACGATCGCCTCGCGCCACTCGGTAGCCGGGTTAATCGTATTCCAGAGATAGCCGGCCGGGACGTCCTGCCAGGCCAGCGTAACGAGGCCGGAAAGCGCGGGATCGGATAGCGCGAGTTGCATCGTCCAATCGTCTCCCTCGATCGCGTCCGACCATCCCTCCACGATCGGAGTCCAGGGATCGTAAGGCGCCGCCGGCGGCAGCTCGGAGAGGGTGATCGCCTCGCCTACCTCCAGCGTCAGGCCTCGGACGATCGGCGCCTCCAGGACGTTCCAATGCGCGTAAGCCGAGCGGCGTAGGTATTCGTCGGCGCGCCGGCTCGCGTCGGCGACGTCGGTAAAGGTTGTATCGATCGTTTGCCGGCGCTCGCGATCGTAGAGCGCCAGCGATCCCTCGTCCTGGAGGGTGACGGACTCGGATTGGTCGCCGGTATAGCGAACCTGGACGATATTGGCGAGCGGGAGGATTTGCGTCCAGGCCGGCGCGTAATGGACGTCTGCGGGATCGAGCGGAACCGGCGCTGCTAGGTGACGCGCGCCGATCGCCTGGACCATGATCGTTCCGTCCAGGCCGTCCACGATCGCCGCGCCGACCATCGGCGCCAGGAACGTCAGGTAATCGCCGAGCGTGGTCGGTCCGGCCGTGGACGAATCACGCGCGGCCAAGAGCGGATCAAAGTCTGGATCAGGCCGCAAATCCAGGACGTCCGAATCCGCGTCCACAAACCGCCAATCATCGCCGGCGCCGTAGAGCGTTTCTCCCGGCTGGACGGTCGGCGCGATCACGCCGACCGCTCCGGTTAGGCCGGCCGGACAGTCCTCCGGGCAAGTAAAGATCGCGCCGAGCCGATCGCCGTTTCTGCCGCGCCAGCGATAGCCGTCTTTGATCGGTTCAAAGTAGGTCGGATTCCAGGTCGGGCAATACCAGCCGCCGTCCGAGCGCGCCACGCCTAGCTCCATGCCGGCATAGCCGGAGCCGTAGCATTCCAATTTGTAACGCCGGCCAGGAACGAGCGGGAGCCGCGTCACGGTCGCCGGATTGTTCCCGACTAGCCAAACGTTCGCGGCCGCGTCCGTGTTCTGGAACGTCCAGAAAAGCGCGTAAGAGCCGGAATGGACGTGATCCGCATCGCCGGAGAGCTGGAGGACCGGTTGGTTAGTGCCGGCCGACCAGCCTCCCCAATAGTCCAGCGTTTCGCAGGACGGATTAGAGACCGCGTTAGGCGCGACCAGGCCGGCCTCGGTAAAGCAGCGGAGGACGCGCGCGCTCCAGGTCTCTACCGGCCATATGCCGGCGGCGCCGATTATGTATTCCGTGAGCGTGGAGAGGCGGCCGGCCGCAATGATCGTGAGCGTATCCACGTCTAGATTCGCGTCCGTGATCGTCCCGGTAAACCGAGGGAGCGAGGCGCCGGCGACGTCCTTGGCCGTGATTTGGAGGCGCGCGCCGACGTGGACGGCCTGGACGAAAGCGCGCGTTACCTCGCGGATCACGAGCTGCGCCGTGGTCGCCGTTGGCTCGGCGAATATCTCCGTCCGGCCATGATGGATTTGGACGGACGCCAGGACGCTATCGAGCGGGATCGCCTGGCCGTCCAGGACGATCGCATCCGGCCAGAGCATTAGACCGGCCGACCCTGCCGGCGGTCGTGGCTCGTGAGGAGCCGGCGGATTTGCCTGGCGGTTCCCTCCGGATCGATCGCGCCATAAATATTGATCGTGACTTGGCCGGCGCCGGTCGTGGCTCCGGCGCCGGCCAGCCTCACGCCGGCGGAGTTGGTAGACGACACCGGCGCGACGTTCAGGCCTGGAACGTGCGGGAGTTTGATTTTCGGCATTTTCACTTTGCCGAGATAGCCGATCAGCGTTTGGACGGCCGCGATCGCGGCGCGGCAAGCGTCCTCGATCCACTTAAACCGCGCGGCGATCGAGCCGAGCGCGGCGACGATCGCGTTAAAGCCGAACCGGGTAACGCTCCAGGCCGAATCGATCACGTTGGCCGCCCATTGGCCGGCCTGCCGGACGCGATCGAAATTCTCGGAAATGACGTAGACGGCCGCGCCGATCGGACCGAACGCAAAGAGCGCGAGTTTCCAATGCGCCGCTATCCAATTCCAGGCGGCCGAGGCGCCGGCCAGGAGGGAATCAAAGGCGCGATCGAGCGCGGCCACGGCCGTCTTAACGGCGCCCATCGCGGCGGAGACCACGTTCCGGAACGTCTCCGAATGCTTATAGGCGAGGATGATTCCGGCCGTGAGCGCGGCCACGGCCACGACCACGAGGCCGATCGGATTGGCGTTCAGCGCGGCGTTTAGGAGCCATTGCGCGGCCGTCCAGGCGGCCGTAGCGATTTTTACGGCCGCCTGGACGCCTTGGTAAATCTTGATCGCCGCGTTAGCCGCGAGGATTCCGCCGGCGAGCGCGGCCACGGCCGCCACGAGCGCCTTAACCGCGCCGGTATGCCTGGAAAGGACGTCTAGGACTTTCAGCATGATTTTCTGGACGTCCTGCCAGGCCGGGAGGAGGGACTGGCCTAGCTCGGCCGAGAGGTTTTCGGTTTCGGCGGCCATGATCCGCGATTGGTTCGCGGCCGAGTCCGACGTCCGAGCGAAATCGCCCTGCGCGTCGGCGGAGTCGCGCATCACGATCGCCATGGTTGCGGCGGCTTTCGCGTGAGCGTCTAGCGCGCCTTTCCCGGAGTAGAGGCCTTGCTTTAGCGCCTCTTGCTTTAGCCGCGCGTCCGAGAGGAAAATCCCGAATTTGCGGAGCGGTTCGGACTCGCCGGCGAGACCGGAGCGGAGCGCGTCCAGCGTCTCCTCCGGACTCGCGTTATTGAACGAGGCGAGGTCGCCGGCGAGCTGGACCATTTGCTTAGACATTTTCGCGGCGTCCTTACGCGCGAAACCCATTGGAACGAGCATATTCCCGAACGTCCCGGAGGCCTCCAGCGCGGCCTCGGAGGAGAGGCCGAACGATTCCGCCAGCGTCTTAGACCAGGCGACCATATCCTTTCCGGAGGCGCCGAAAACAGCGCCGGCCTTATTGATTTGCTCGTTTAGGTCGCCGGCCGAGCCGATCGCCTTTTTCGCGCCGACCGCGATCGCCGTCATTACAGCGGCGGCCGGGATCGCGGCCTTTTTGAGCGCGGCCGTAGCCTTTTGGCCGGCCGTCATGGTATGGCCGAGCGAGGAATTCAGCGCGCCGATTTCCCGGACGGCGCCGCCGGTCTCGGCGCCAATCCGGATCAGGACGTTTCCGGGTCCGAACGCCACTAGACCAGCCGCCAGCGATGGAGGATCGAATAGACGGCGCGCGTATAGATCGCGACCGCGCTGGACTCTTTGAAGCGCGCCACGGTCGGCGCGATCCAGTAGCCGGACGTTTTCCGCGCCACGCCGAACCGGTTACGGCCGCCGGCGGCCGGACCATGCTCCGATCCCCAAACGAGCCGCGCCGCCGGCGCGCCGTGACGTCCGACGCGCTTGGTTCCGCCGATCGTGACGGACGGGAGACGGTCGGACTTGATCCGAATGGAGGAGGCCACGCGGCCGGCGACCGGGACGCCGGAGCCGAGCGCGGCCGCCACGAGCCGAGCCTGGAGGCCTCCGGCGCAGGCGCCGGCCGCCTGGCGTAGCTCGCGGTTCGCCTCGCGCCGCAGGTCGGCCTCCAGGCCGCTCGTGGCGCGGAGCGTTTCCGTCATGCCGAGGATTTGAACCTGGAACCTAGCGGCGGCCACTCGCGTCCTCCGCCACGGCGATCAGCGTGGCCAGCTCGTGATCGTCCAGCCGGCGGATTTCCGCCGGCGAGACGCGGAGGAGGACGGCTAGCTCGATCACGAGGCGGCCGATCGAGCCGCGCGGGTAGGAGGGACGTCCTCGGTTTCGTCCATCGTGACGCCGGAGACCGTGGCGCGCCAGGTCTCAAATCCCTCCTCCACGCCGAGCGCCGTATGCGCGATCACGAGCATTCCGAGCATTCCCGGCATTCCCTCGTTAACCGGGTAGCCGTGACGCATCGCGAACAGCTCCCATTCCGCGAGCGCGGCCGTCCCGGTCTCAAACTCCACGGTCCGGCCGTCCTTGAATTCCACTACGCCACGAAACTTGACCATGGCCGCTACTCCGCCTTTGCCTTACGGCCGGCCGCCGAGGACGCGAACGCGGCCGGGTCGGTCCGGACCGGCTCGCCGACCAGCGGCAGCTCAAAATCGGACGTGATCTGGACGCCGGCATCGCCTCCGATCGAGGCCGGCCGGAGCTGGACGGTTCCGGAGTATTTGAGGCCGGTCGCGGCCGTGAGCGGAATCCACTCAAACGAAACCTCCTCCAGCGCGTGATCCATGAGGTAATTGAGGAACGAATCCGCTCCCAATTCCCAATCCTGGATCGCGGAGCCGGTGAGTTTCCAGCCGATCGTGGCGAGCGGCGCCGGCTTAGGCTCGGCGAGCGTCGGCGTTCCGTCCTCCTCCGAGATATCCGGCTCCAGCGCGACGTTCGCGATTTGGAACGAGTGATCGGCGCTCGCGATGGTCAGGGTCCCGGGACCTAGCCGGGAGTCGGTAAGCGTGGTCGGCGGTGTGGCCATGGGTGAGCCTCCTAGGTCTCGGATAGGGAAACGATCGCGGCCAGCTCGATCGCCGGCAGCGGTTCAGCGTTGGCCGAGGTTTGATAGCTCCCTGGCCGGTATTGGTCGGCTCGGACGGCGCGCGCGCAATCGTCGGCGAGCGCGTAGAGGCGATCCACGGCCAGCTCCTCGTTCAGCGGATCGCCGGAGACCACGAGGACGGGAACCGAATAGGTCGCGCCGGCGGCCAGCCGGCGAACCAGCGTCGGCAGGCCGACCAGGACTCCGATCGGCTGCGGATAGAACGCGCCGGCGTCTCGCGTGGCCTCGATCCCGTTGGCCTGGAGCTGCGCGAGCGTGGCCGCGATCGCGGCGCCGGCGCCGGTTCCGGTCTCGGTTCCAAACGCGCTCATCGCGCGACCGGCCTCCGCCAGCCGACCAGCCGGAGGATTTCCGCTCGCCGAGCGCCGAGCGCGTCATAAAGCGTGGTTTCGTCGCCGTAGCCGGCATAGCCGGAGGGAGCGTTCCGGGTTTGGAATAGCTGCGCCGCCCACATGATCGATCCCTGCCGGACGTCCTCCGGAACCGTCGTGGAGTCCGTGAAAACGAGGTCCGACCGGCGGCGCTCGATCGCGGCTT
>Ga0066903_100005263_pt1 | contig 11185 bp, 13 predicted proteins | sample PanSoiMetaGPlot1_FD_67491 | JGI IMG/M metagenome (GOLD analysis project Ga0066903, IMG submission 67491) | Tropical forest soil microbial communities from Panama analyzed to predict greenhouse gas emissions - Panama Soil - Plot 1 (version 2) | ecosystem: Environmental > Terrestrial > Soil >...
CGCGAGGACCTCTACTATCGGCTCAACGCGATCACCGTGCATCTGCCGCCGCTGCGGGAGCGGCCCGAGGACGTTCCGGCGCTGGCGGCTCACTTTCTCGAAGCGTCGGCGCGGGAGTTCGGGCGGCGGTTCACGTCGATCGCCCAGGAGGCGTTGGGATTGTTGGCGGCCTATCGGTGGCCCGGGAACGTCCGCGAGCTCCGCGCCGTGATTGCCCGGGCGGTCCTGCTCCACGACGACGAGGTCCTGCGCACAGCGCATCTGCCTGCAGAGCTCGTGGCCGCGGCGCTGAGCGCGCCGCCGCTTCGCGCGCCCGACGCGGCCCCGCGCGACGGCGACGCCGCGATCCCGACCCTGGAGGAGATCGAGCTGGCGCACATCCGGCGCGTGCTCGAGATCTGCCAGGGCAACCGGACCGCGGCGGCGCAGCGTCTCGGCATCACCCGACAGACGCTGGCGAAGAAGATCGGCTCGTCGGAAGACGCCTAGGCGCGCCAGGGTCATGACGGCATCTGATGCACCACCGGGCGAGCCGCCCGTCGACGAGCGCCGAGAGGCGAAGCCGACCAGCCGCTCGCCCCTGGCTGCGGCGCTCGGTGCGATGGCGCCACCGCTCGACCTCCGGATTCTCGGACGGACGCTGCTGCACACTGCCGCGGTCGGCCTCGCCGCCGGCCTGCTCGGCGCTGCGTTCTTCGCGGGGCTCGAGTACGCGCAGAGTTTCCTGCTCGAGCACATCGCCGGTTACGCGCCGTTGCGCGCGCACGGAGAGAAGATCTTCGGCGAGCCGTCGAAGATGGTCCTCAGGCCGGCGGTGATCCTGATCCTTCCGGCGGTGGGCGCGTTGCTGGCGGGCCTTCTCTGCATGCTTGCGCCCGAGGCGCGCGGCGGTGGCGGCGACGCCATGATTCACGCCTTTCACCACCAGGGCGGCGTGGTGCGGAGGCGGGTCGTCTGGATCAAGGCGCTCGCGTCGATCCTGACCCTCGGCAGCGGCGGCTCGGGCGGCCGCGAGGGTCCGACCATGCAGATGGGGGGCGCACTCGGCTCCTGGGTCGGGTTGACCCTGAAGGTCAGCGCGCGTGAGCGGCGGATCCTGATGCTGGCGGGCGTGGCTGCCGGCATGGCCGCCGTCTTTCGGACGCCGCTCGGCGCGGCGCTGCTCGCCGCCGAGGTCCTCTACCGGGACGATTTCGAGGCGGAGGCGCTGGTCCCTGCCGTTCTCGCGAGCGTGATCTCCTACTCGGTCGTGATCTCGATCTTCGGCGAATCGATTCTGTTCGCGCACGCGCCGCGCTACCCGTTCGTCCCCAAGCATCTTCCCCTTTATGCGCTGCTCGCCGTGCTGGTCGCCGCCGTGGCGTCGCTGTTCCTCAGCGCACTACGGGGCGTTCAACGAGTCTCCGCGCGGTTGCCGGTGCCGATGTGGCTGCGCCCCGCCGCCGGGGGGCTCGCGCTCGGCGTCGTCGCGGTCCCCCTGATCTTGATCGTGGGCGGACGCGTCGGCAGCCCTGGCCACGCGCTCGGCATCCTGGGCGGCGGCTACGGAGCGGCGCAGATTGCGATTACCGGGACGGACTGGTTGCCCGCAGGATGGCGGGGCGCCGAGCTTCTGCTGTTCCTCTGCGGCGTCAAGCTGATCGCAACGTCCCTGACGATCGGAACTGGCGGCAGCGCGGGAGACTTCGGGCCGTCGCTCGTCCTCGGCGGCCTGTTCGGTGGCGCGTTCGGGCGCGCGGCCGCGGCGCTGCTCCACGATCCGACCATCGATCCGGGAGCCTTCGCTCTGGTCGGCATGGGAACCTTCTACGGCGGCCTCGCCCACGTCCCGGTCAGCTCGCTGATCATGGTCTGCGAAATGGCCGGGAGTTACGACCTGCTCGTCCCGCTCATGCTCGCCGAGGGGATCGCGTTCGTCGCCTTGCGAAAGCGGTCCCTGTACCACGCGCAGGTGCCGACGCACGCGGATTCGCCCGTCCATCGCGTCGCCGATTCGCTGGAGGTGCTGGCCCGGCAGCGGGTGGGCGATGTGCTGATCGCGCGGAACCCGTTCCACGTGTTTGCTCCGGAGAGCGATTTCGGCGCGATGCGGGCTGCGCTCGCGGAGGCCAGCTGGCAGTCGACGTTCCCGGTAGTCGGCGGCGACGGCAAGCTGGTCGGCCTGGTGAAGGCCGCCTCGATCGGCCTATTGGGGCCGGACAACGAGGTTCATAGGGAGGCCTCGGCGGCGGACTTGATGCAGCCGCCGGCGGCGCTGAGCCCCGAAGACGATCTCAGGAAGGGCGCCGAGATCATCCTGAAGAGCGGATTCCGGCAATTACCCGTGGTGGGCGCGGACCAAAACATCCTCGGATTCATCGAGGAGTCCGAGGTAACCCGCGCCTACCTGAACCTCGCCGACCGGCGATCCGAAGCCGGCTGAACGTCGGATCATCCCGCGAACGTCCAGCGAAAGTCGAGGGCGGTACAGGCGCGATCGGAGATCGGCCGCACCTCGAGGACCAGATAGCGGGTCGAGCCGTCGACGGCGGCGGTGAACGAATCATCCACGGTGACGTCGTTGATCGTCGCTCCCAGGTGCCCGCGGCGCACGAAGGTGCCGACGGTCCGAGTATCGGCGATCGGATAGCGCCGGCCCCGATCGTCCACCAGCTGGAACGAGTAGCTCGATGGCTGACCGCAGCTGTCGGCGTTGACGAGATGGATCCGGAACGCGACGGTCGCGGGCGTCCAGCGCGCGAGCGTCACCTCGTACCGGCGATCCTCGCCGTAGGGAGGGATGTCGTAGGACTGCGTCCCCTCGACTTCGGCGCTCGCTCGCGCAGGGTTCGGCATGGTCATCGACAGCGTGGCGGGCGCGCAACCCAACGCGCCCGCCACGGTTGCGACGGCCAGCACCGCACCGCGACGCATCAGTGGACGAGGAAGTCGTCGCGCCGGTTCTTCGCGTGCGCTGTCTCGTCATGGCCCGCGTACTTGGGCCGTTGCGCGCCGTAGGTCACGGTGGCGACCTTCTCGGACGCGACGCCGAGGTGAACGAGGTATTCCTTTGCGGCCCGCGCGCGCTGTTCTCCCAGCGCGAGGTTGTACTCGACCGTCCCGACCTCGTCGCAGTTACCCTCGATACGCACAGAGGCGCGCCGCCCCTGCAGCGACTCGGCGACGCGCTGGAGCACGGGCCGATCCTGGTCGCGCAGCAGCGCGGAGTCGAAATCGAAGTAGATGGCGTCGTCTTCCTTGTTCTTCGGCGTGTCCTCCGCGACCGGAGGCGGGGCCTTGGCGGCCGGCCGGGCGGACGCAGGCGGCGCCGCGGAGGCGACCTTCGGGGTCTGTTTGACCTCCTGCTGATGCGAGCATGCGACCGACGCCACGAGCGCCGTGGCGATTGCCAGCACCAATCGATGACGAGACATGACGTGCTCCTCTCGGTGTTGCATGTGAGTCCGACGCAGAGCAACCCTGATGCCGCGGGCGCACCCCAGCGGTCGGGGAATTACGCGCGCCGCTCCCGTCGAGGGCGTTAGGAAATCAGACGGGCCGGGCGCGCCGCGTCCGTTTTCTTAACAGCACGGTCGCAGCGCGACGGCAAATGGCGACGACGGACAACCCGGAGCTCGGGGCGGCATTGGCCTTGCTGTCATGACGCTCGATGCGTGTGCTGGAGGCACGGTTCAGACCCGAGCTCGACTCGCCGTTTCTGATCGTGGGCCATCTCGTCTGGTTGGGGCCGCCCGATCGAAAGCCTGCGTTCGTTCAGCCGGCGCCGTCGCCGCTGGATAGCGCAAGCCAAAGAACGTTCCTTTCGAAGCTCGACTATCTGGTGTCTTCGACAGCGCCAGACTGTTTCGAGCGGCTTCAGCGGCTCCCGAGCCGCTTCTGGTCATTCGTCGAGGTGGCGCCCGCGATCGTGCAGAAGGGCGCCTGACGTTGCGCGCTCGCCTACGCGTAGCGCGGTAGTTGGATGCGGTCCAGCAGGCTCCGGCTGAAGGCCAGTTTCGCCAGCCGGCGGGCGTTGAACAGCTTGGTGACCTGATTGCGGAAGAAGATCCCGAAGCGAGTTTTCGGCGCGAACGCGCCCGCGAAGCCCTGGGCGGCCTTCTGCTTGTCCCGCATGAACGGCTGGAGCAGCGATTCGTAGCGGGTGAAAGCCTCCTGCACCGAGCTCGCGCGTCCAAGCTCGCCGGCGAGCACGTAGGCACCGATCAGCCCCAGTGCCGAACCCTGCCCGGCCAGCAGCGACGGTGCGTAAGCCGCATCCCCGACCAGCGCGACGCGGCCCTTCGTCCAGCGCTCCATCCGGATCTGGCTGACGCGATCCAGGTAAACCTCGCTGCTGCGCTCCATGGCTGCGGCGATCTCCGAACATTCCCAGTCCAGGCCAGAGAGTCGGGTGCGCACGAACTCGCGCGCGGCCGACTGGTCGCGCTGGTCGACAGTCTCCGCCGACCCTTCCGCGAACACGCACAGGAAAAGCGTGCGGTCGCCGCGCAACGCGAAGCGGGCGACCTGGCGCCCCGGCGACGCGTAGGCAACGTAGGCGTTCTCGTCCCGGTGCGGGTAACCGTCGACCTCGAACGCCGCCACGGTCTGCCCGAGGTAGCTCTCGAACCGGGCCTCGGGGCCGAAGGCGAGGCGCCGTACCGCCGAGTGCAGACCGTCCGCGCCCACCACCAGGTCGAAGCGGCGCGGGGGCGCGTGCTCGAATCGCACGAGCATTCCGTCCCCGTCGGGATCCAGGGCGCTGATCGAGTCGCCGAACAGCGTCTCGACCCGGGGCTTGACGGCGTCGAACAGAATCGCACCGAGCTCGCCGCGGCCGATGGTCGTGAACCGGCCAAAGGCCGCCTCGCTGAACACCGCAGCGTCGAAACCCCCGCGGCGGTGGCCGCGGTTATCGACGATGCGCACCTCCCGGACGCGGTAGCCCGCCGCGAGCACGTCAGGCAGCACCCCCATCTGCTCGGCGATGTCGTAACCGGCCCCCCAAAAGTCGATCGCGTAGCCGCCGCGCCGCAGGGCAGGAGCGCGCTCGAGCAGCGTGGGAGTCAGCCCGTGCCTGTCGAGCCAGAACGCCAGGGCTGGCCCGGCGATCCCGACGCCGGAGATCAGAACGGACTTCCCTTTCATTGTTCGCTCCCTCAGGTAGGTCGGGTCGTTTCCGGCCGATCGATGGCGTCGGGCGCTGGGCGCGCCGCGCTGGTGCCGATCAGCCGACTTGACCAGAAGCGGCGAATCCAGCTCTGCCGAGGCGGGCGGTTGCGATCGTAGAGGGATTCGTTCCACATCCGGACGAGCAGCCAGCTCAAGACACCCATCACGAAGGACCACTCAAGCAACCGCCACATGGAATCCTTGGCTTTCTCGCCGACGCGCATGGCCCGCAGCCCGTTTCACGAAACGGAGACGGTGCAAACGACATTCCCGTTTGGGGAGCGCGAGGACGGCGAGAGAAGAGCCCGGGATTCAGTCGAGCGCGGAACCGCCGCCAATGAAACGAACAGGCGACGGCCGGATCGGCAACTTTTCGTGCGCAGCGTCGAGCGCGTGGTCGGCGTCGGCTCGTGCATGTTAAGCATCGCGATTGCTCGTCAGCGCGGTCCGCTCACGATCGCCCTCCCGCGGCGGCGCGTTGGGGGCGCCCGTGAAGGCGGCGCATGAGCCCGAAAACGATCAGCAGCGCGCCGACGATCTCGTGGTTCCAGTATGTGTATGGGCTCGCCACGCGGACGAACAGGGGCGAGACGATCAACCACGCCCCGAGGAGGACGTTCAGGAAGCGCGTCCAGCCGAGGCCGGACAGCCCACCAAGCGCCATGATCACCGCCATGAAGCCGACCACCCAGGCGTTCTCCGTCTCGCCGTAGGTGTGTGGCCAGAGAAACGCGGACACGAACAACCATGTCCCGACGATCGCATTGATCGCCCGCGCGCCCATGTTGACCCCCGGTAGCGAAATCTAGGGTCTCATCCGGCCACTAAGGAAGAGGCTTACGAGAAGGCCCAAAGCGATCGCCGCGATGAAGACGACGGCAGCCCATCCAGAGGTGCCGCGCCTCGCCAGCTGCCGGCACCCGGACGAGCCGGGCCAGCGGATCGCGGTCCTCGCACCCGTGAACATGAAGGGACCGATCCGCATGGGTCGACAATCCGCTCTCGAGCAAACTACGTGCCCTGAGGGCACCCTTTGATCAGCGCGCGATCGCCGAGCGGAATGCCATCGCCGGTAAGAACCTTTCCAGGATGAGAAGCGGGCGGAAGAAAATCTCCCACGAGGCATGAACGCCGGACCAGCCGGCTCCTCGAATGCCTTGACGCACCCGTCGGGGCGAGCCATCTTCCGGGCGTCAGGGTGCGGCAGCTTGCCGCAGGAACACGGGTGGTCGGGCCGCCACCGATGAGAGGTGAGCCGTGCCCGAATCGCAGAAGACTGAACCGCGTCAGGCGAGCCATCCTGCTCCGCCCGGCTCGTGGCCGGCGGCGCGCGCGGCGGCCCAGCGGCTGCTCACACCGGTCGAGAGATTTGTTTCAATCGAGGCCTCGAGCGGAATCCTGCTGTTGGCCGCGGCTGTCGTCGCCCTCGCTTGGGCGAATTCTCCGTGGCGATCCGCCTACGAGGCTGTCCTGCACACTCATGTCGGGATCCGGATTGGTAGGCTGGCGTTCGAGCGACCTCTGCACTTCTGGATCAACGAGGGCCTGATGGCCGTGTTCTTCTTTGTCGTCGGGCTCGAGATCAAACGCGAGCTGCACGGAGGAGCACTGAGCGAGATCCGTCGTGCCGCTCTGCCGGTGGTCGCTGCGCTCGGGGGAATGCTCGTTCCCGCTGGCATCTACCTGCTGCTCAATGCTGGGACGCCCACCGCGGCCGGTTGGGGCGTTCCAATGGCGACTGATATCGCCTTCGCCGTCGGGGTCCTCGCGTTGCTGGGAAGGCGTGTGCCTCCGTCGCTGCGGATTCTTCTCCTCACGCTGGCGGTCATCGACGATCTCGGGTCAATCATCGTCATTGCGTTGTTCTATTCGCCCGGAATCAGCGTCGGCGGCCTGGCGGTGGCCGCGGCTGGGCTTTTCGTCATCGTCATCATGCAGAAGTTTGGCGTGAGGTCGGCCTGGGCCTATCTCCCGCCGGCGATCGTCACCTGGGCGTGGACCCATGCGAGCGGCGTGCATCCCACGATCGCCGGCGTGGTGTTGGGACTTCTAACGCCCGTAAAGGCTTGGCTCGGACCCGAGACGATTTCGCCGGCCCAGCGCCTCGAACACGGCCTTCATGGTCTGGTCGCGTTCCTCATCATGCCAGTCTTCGCCCTCGCGAACGCTGGTGTGACGTTCGAAAATGTCAGCCTCGGCGGCCGCGGGCATTCGGTGCTTGTCGGCGTGGTGCTTGGTCTCGTCGTCGGCAAGCCGATCGGGGTGCTGGCTCTCGCATGGCTGGCTGTGCGCGCTCGCATGGCAGCGTTGCCTGCGGGCGTGCGCTGGTCCGGCGTGCTGGTCGTGGGTCTCGTCGCGGGTATCGGGTTCACGATGGCCCTCTTCATCGCGTCGCTGGCATTCCCAGAAGGGCCAATGGAAGACGTGGCGAAGCTCGGCGTTCTGTTGGCCTCCACACTCGCGGGGCTCGCCGGCTTGATCGGGGGGCGCTTCCTGCTACCAGGCGCGCCGCCGTCCGCGGCCGTCCGAGACCGATCGGATATTGGGTCGTGAACATGGAGACGCGCCCGGGGAGTGAAATCGGCGAACAGAGACCGACTGGTATCGCGGTGTTGGCGCTGTTCTCCTTCCTCGCCGCCATCGTCAGCATCACCTCCGCTGTATCGCTGTTAGTGCCCGGCTCGTGGCTCGAGCCGATGTGGAGCGTCAACCCCCGAGCGCGGTCGACCTTTGCAAGCATGGGCCCATGGGCGGTCGTCCTCTTGACCCTCGTTTCCGCCGCCTGCGTCGGCGCGGCGATCGGACTCTGGAGAAGACGACTATGGGGATACCGTCTCGCCATCGCGGCGCTGGCGATCAATCTCGCGGGTGACCTCACCATCGGCGTGGCTCGCGACCGCAGGTCATTGGTTGGCGTTCCCATCGTCTTGGCCCTGCTCGTCTACTTGCTTCGACCAGCAATCCGCAGGTCCTTTCGACGTCATCGCACTTGAACATGGCGCGCCCGAGGCGCCGTTTGTTACCCGGTTGCTACCCGAGCGCGCACGAGATGAGGCGGCGTCTTCGGCGAGCGCGAAAAACTCTAGAAATCCGTGGGCTTTGGAGCGGGATATCGGGTTCGAACCGACGACATTCAGCTTGGGAATGCGCTCCGGGGGCATTGGCCGGGGTAGCTCGCGGTAGCTCGCCGTCGCAAGCGACCGATTCCGTTAGAGGTGGGATCGGCGGCGAAGTCCAGCGCGTGCCGCCGGTAGCCCCGCTTCGCCAGGTTTTTGCTGCACCCTTGCTGCAGGGTTCGCGCGCGCTGGCGGTGGTCGGTGAGGGGGACGGCGCGCTGCTTTCCGTGCGCGACGTGGCCGCACGGTTGGGCGTGTGTACCGCGACGGTGTACCGGCTGGCCAGTGAGGGCCAACTCGCCCACGTGCGCGTTCTGAACGCGATTCGCGTAGCGCCGGGCGACTTGGCGGCGTTCATCGAAGCGCAGCGCCGGGGCGGGTAGGGGAGCCGTGACCCGCGCTGATTCCAGCGCTGCTTGCCCCCTGCTTGTCCCGTTGCTTTCGCCCCTGCTTTCGCACCGCCCGGCCACCAGGCCCGCTGCCACCCCTATTTCTACCGGAGGATCCATGCCCAACCCCATTTCGACCCCCAAGCAATCTGATAAAGCAGCCTCACCCCACGCCGGCTGGCTCACGCGCGCCCAGGTCGCCGCCGAGCTGGGCTACCGGAGCATCTTCCCGATCCGAAAGATGGAGGGGAAGGAGCTGCATCCCGTGCGCGACGCGCGCGGCTGGCTGTTCGATCCGGCGGAGGTCGCCGCGCTGAAGGCGAAGCGCCCGCCCGGTAAGTCGCCGGCGCCGCTCCCGGAAGGCCGTCTCGCCGCGCGCGTCTTCTTCTTGTTCGACCACGGGCGAGACCTGCGGGAGATCGTCGAGGAGCTGGAAGTCCCGCCGTCGGTCGTCCGCAACCTCTGGCACGAATGGTTGGTGGGTCTCGAAGACGGCGAGCTGGAGCGGCGGAAGAATGACGATCGCGAGCGACGTCGACGCGCGCAGGAAGAGGAGATGCGCGAGCTGGAGCGCCGGAGCGAGCAGGAGCAGAAGAACTTCGAGACGATGATGTCCGCGCTCACCGGGTCGATGGTCAACGGCAAGCCCAAGTAGCGCGGACTGCCGCCCATAAGGGGGGCCCGGAAGGCACCCAGATTTTCTGACAATTCTGACTGCGTCCTGACAGTTGCTCCCATGTGCCTGAAGGAGCCGCGCGTGATGCGTGAGGTCGAGACGCCCGCTTGCGTGCCGGGGCGATGACGGCGACGAAGAGGGCTGGACAGCAGGGGCCGGTCGATCGCCACACGCGCATGCGTGCGATCGTCGGGGATAACGTTCGCTTGGTTGCCCGCGCGCTGAGCCGCGCGGGTGTCCCCCGGGCGGAGATCGACGACGAGATCCAGCGGACATTCATTGTCGTGGCCGGGCGGCTCGACGACCTCCGCCCCGGCGCGGAGCGAAGCTTCGTGTTTCAGGTGGCGCAAAACGTTGCATCCCACGCGCGCCGGGCGCTCTCGCGGCGACGCGATTTTCCGACGGATCGGATTCCTGAACAGATCGAGCCGTTCACGCCCGAGTACCTTGCTGGTCGGAAACAGACGCACACGCGGCTCGATCGAATCCTCGGGAGCTTGCCCGCATCGCTGCGCGTCGTGTTCGTGCTTTACGAGCTCGAAAACCTGGAGCTTTCCGAGATCGCCCGACACCTTCGTATCCCGCGGGGCACGGTCGCGTCGCGCTTGCGGCGGGCGCGGATACAGCTCCGCGCACACCCCGAGGCGATCGAGCTCGCGTGGGATAGCGGCGTGAAAGGGGTGACGCCGATCGAGGGACCACAGCTCTTGCGTCGAAATGCGCGATCCAGGCTCGAACGTGCGCTCCTCGACGCCGGCACCCGTTTGCCGGTATCGGACGCGATCGCCGTGAGGACGTTCGCCGTGCTCGGGTGCGGGCTGTCGTAGCCCCTCTGCTATTGCTGGCCGTTCACCGTCTGGCGAAGCCGAGGGAGCAGCACACTGCGGGGGAATCGATTTGCGAACGCCGAGATGGCGTGGCTGGCTTCGTCATCTCGTCCCGAGCCGACGAGCGATCGGATGCGCAGCGCCTCCCGCTCTTCGGCGAGGCGTCCATTCGGAAAGCGCCTCCCGTGCTCGGCGACCAGAACCAACGCGCCTGCGAAGTCGCGGCTGGCGAATGCGACCTGCGCGCGTTGAAGGAGATCGAGCTCGGCGCGATAGGATTCCTGCGCGCCGGCAGCCCGCGCCGGGCGGTGCACCTTCCCCGCCGAAGCCGGTTCCGGAGCTGCCGGCACCGGCACGGGGATTTCGGGCGCGACGACACGCGCCCGCGGCATCGCGGGCGGGGCCGACGGAGGGGCTGCTTCGGGCCGATCAAAGGTTCGGGCGCGCAGGGCCGCCACGGCGCCCGCTGCGCCGACGAGAAGCGCAATCGACGCGGCGACGGCGATCCGCCGCGCGCCGGGCCGGACCGGAGCGGTTGCCGCGGGAGTCGGCGGGGCGGTCTCCGCGGCCGCCGCAGCGACGGTGGCGCGGGCGCGGGCAAGCGCGCGGGCGCGGACGACGTCCGGCAAGGTGCGGATGATCCGGCCGCGCTCGATCAAGCGCTCGAGCTCGGGCTCGGGGAGGCGGGCGTCGCGCTTCATCGAGGCATCCCCTCCTTCAGCAAGCGGCGGACCGCGTCTGCGAGCTCCTTGCGCGCTTTGCGAAGCCTCGCGTACGCGCCGAATCGGGTGATCGACAGCTGTCGCGCGACGTCGGCAATCGGAATGCCGTCGAGGTCGTGCATCACCACGACGACGCGGCGGGGAAGGGGAACGCGTTCGAGCGCCGCCATCAGAAGCTCGAGCGACTGCTTGCTCTGCAAGGCACCCTCCGGGCTGCTTCCGCCGTCCGGCGCGTCCAGACCCGGATACGGGATCTCTCTCGCGCGCCGCCGACGGTGCGCGCAGACGACCCGGAACGCAACGC
>Ga0066903_100005264_pt1 | contig 11184 bp, 11 predicted proteins | sample PanSoiMetaGPlot1_FD_67491 | JGI IMG/M metagenome (GOLD analysis project Ga0066903, IMG submission 67491) | Tropical forest soil microbial communities from Panama analyzed to predict greenhouse gas emissions - Panama Soil - Plot 1 (version 2) | ecosystem: Environmental > Terrestrial > Soil >...
TCTTTATGAGGTTTCAAAGGGTGTCGCGCGCATCATCCTGAACAGTCCCCCGGTCAACGCGCTCAATCTCGAGACGATAAGGGACGTTATCGCAGCGCTCGAAAGCGCCGGGAAGGACGAAGGCATCCGGGCAGTCGTCCTGACGAGCGCCCTTACCAAGGCATTCTCGGCCGGGCTCGACCTCAACATTCTGCTCGGAAAATCTGAGCAGAAGGTTCGCGCGCTGCTGCAAGAGCTTTATGTCCGGCTGCACGATGCCCAGTACAATCTGGGCAAGCCTTCCATTGCGGTTGTCGGGGGCGCAGCACGCGGTGGTGGAATGACACTGGCCATCTCGTGCGATGTCATCCTGGCAGGACAAAGCGCGACGTTCGGATATCCGGAGATCGATGTTGGCGTTATTCCCGCGATCCATTTCGTCCACCTTCCCCGCATCGTCGGCCGCCATCGCGCATTCGAGCTGCTGTTCTCGGGACGCAGTTTCAGCGCCGAAGAAGCTTACCGGCTCGGACTTGTCAGCAGGATTGTACCCGACGGAGAGCTCGCTTCGCACGCGCAAGCCTTGGCAGAAACATTTGCCGCAAAGTCGACGGACGTGATGCGCCTCGGCCGCTCTGCTTTCATGCGGCAAAACGATCTCGACTACCGCCGCAGCTTCGCTAACGCGGTTGAGGATTTCTGCAATGTCGCCATGACCGACGCCGCTCAGGACAGGCTCAAGGCGTTCCTGGACAGACGCCGAGCCACCCGGTAACGATCGAGCGGACTTCACGCGAGAAGTATCGATCTCCGCTAAGCGCGGACATCGGGGGCTGCTCACTATTCGCCTCAGGACGAACGCTTCATGCCGTCCGAGCGCGCCGTCGATTGCTCCTGCGCCTTATTTTGCTAGGCTTCGAAATCATTCCGAGCTATCGGGAGATGGTTGCGTGCGGCGGCGGAATTTCATAATTGCTGTCTTCACGTCAGCAGCTGTTTGGCCCGTTTCGGCGCTGGCCCAACGCTCGAAGAAGCCGACGCTGCTCGCCCGCCCCGACGAGGTCATCGAATAGGAAGCCGATGCCCGTTTACGACCCTGCAGGTTAGCCCGGCCATGACCGACTTGGGCAAAGGCGCACCCATTGTCGTCGAAATGCTGGTGATCCCGGTGGCCGGCGAAGACAGTATGCTGCTCAACCTCAGCGGCGCGCATGGCCCGTTGTTCACCCGTAACATTGTCGTCCTGAAAGACAATGCCGGCCACACCGGTGTGGGTGAAGTGCCGGGTGGAGACCGCATACGACAAACGCTTGAAGAAGCACGGTCACTGGTCGTCGGTCAATCGATCGCCTCTTACAATGGTGTCCTCAATGCCATGCGGGCAAAATTTGGCGTACGTGATGCCGGTGGGCGCGGCCAGCAAACGTTCGATCTACGCATCGCTGTTCACGCGGTCACCGGCGTTGAGGCCGCCTTACTTGATCTCCTCGGTCAGTATCTCGGCGTTCCGGTGGCCGCATTGTTGGGAGAAGGTCAGCAGCGCTCCACGGTAAAAATGCTTGGCTATCTGTTCTATATCGGCGATCGCAGACGCACCAACCTGCCCTATCGCAACGTGCCCGACGCGAAGGACGAATGGTTCCGACTACGTGATGAGGAAGCGCTGACGCCGGCGGCCATCGTCCGGCTCGCGGAAGCAGCACATGATAGATATGGATTCCAGGATTTCAAATTGAAGGGCGGCGTGCTCGAAGGCGACAAGGAGATGGCCGCGGTGGCTGCTTTGGCGCAACGCTTTCCGAACGCCCGCATCACGATCGATCCCAATGGAGCGTGGTCGTTGGAGGAGGCGGTTAGGCTTTGCCGCGACCAACGCAATATCCTGGCCTACGCCGAAGATCCCTGTGGGGCGGAAAAAGGTTATTCCGGCCGCGAAATTCTGGCGGAGTTTCGCCGCCACACGGGCTTGCCGACAGCCACGAATATGATCGCCACAGACTGGCGCGAGCTGGGCCATGCGATTCAGCTTCAATCTGTCGATATTCCCCTCGCTGATCCGCACTTCTGGACGCTGGAAGGATCCGTGAGGGTTGCACAGATGTGCCGCGACTGGGGTCTCACCTGGGGATCGCATTCGAACAACCATTTCGACATCTCACTTGCGATGTTTACCCATGTCGCCGCCAGTGCACCGGGCGAAATTACCGCAATCGACACCCATTGGATCTGGCAGGACGGCCAGCGCCTGACCAAGGAGCCGTTCAAGATTGTCAAAGGTTCGGTCGCCGTTCCGCAGCGGCCGGGACTCGGTCTCGAAATTGACATGACTCAAATCGAATTGGCGCATCGGCGCTACAACAGCATGCCAATCGGCAAACGGGACGACGCCGTTGCAATGCAATTTTTGATTCCACACTGGACATTTGATCCCAAGCGCCCGTCGCTTGTACGCTGAGGATTGCGCCGGTTTCTTCCAACGAATGCCCGCTGGTAACGCCTTCGAGCAGATGCACAGACAATACCTACAGCCGCTGACGGATCCTTCATAAAGCCAATGACCTTTACTTGACACCGCGCTTTGTTGATCTGCATCAATGCGCTAATTTTAGTCGTTGCATAATAGTTCCGGGGAGCGGCCCATGAAATGCACAATCCTGTTTTCAGCATGTGTCGGTGTTCTCGGCCTGCAAATTGCCGCGGCTGCGGAAGGTGAGATGCCAAGGTTGGATATCGATGTGACCTGCCGTGGGTCAAGTTCGGTGCAGACTCCGGCGAAATGTGCCCAGGATGAGCAGGCGGCGCGTGATCAGCTTGCAAGGCAGTGGCGGCAATTCAAGCAAGCAGACGCGTCTCGTTGCGTTCAAATCGTGACAAGCCGTGCGGCCGCGGCCGGCTACGTTGAACTGCTGACATGTTTACAGTCAGCAACGACTGAGGAAAGAACGCCGACCGACCCGTTCGGGCCGCTGCCTAAGATCGCTAAATAGCGTCAAGACTTAACGAGTGTAGCGTCAATCGCAGTCCATATCGAACATCCCAAGTTGCGGCGGACAGTGTCCGTTTCCGAAGTGAGAATGGAGACGACGAGAGGAGCAATCCATGAGCGATGTCGTCAATGAACAAAATATTATCAAAGGCGAAACGGAAGACGAGATCCTGAGGACGCAGATATCGGACGAGTCGTTGGAGGCTGCAGCGTACGCGGGCAAATTGGGAGCTTACACGGAATTCGCCTGGTGCACTCAAGCGGCCTGCCCCGGCTAGCGCAAATGCGGTCCAGCGTTCCAGCCGTGCTGCGCGAGATATTTCTCACCGACTTCCTTTGGTTCAGCTTCGATCGGGGTTGCCATCGTCATATTCCAGCGCGATAGAAAACCGGCCATGGCGATGACCCCCGTGATCTCGACAATTTGCTCCTCCGACCAGTGCTTTCGGAGTTCGAGAAAAATCGCATCATTGACCGCAACCGGATGAGAGCTGGCCGCGACTGCGAGATCAAGGGCGGCACGTTCGGCCGCTGTAAACAGCTTGCTTGTCCCATAGTCGCGGGCGGCCAGTAATTTTTCTGCCGAAATACCGAAATGCAGCGCGCCGCTCGCAGTATGGGCCATGCTATAGGCGTCACCAGCGATACTGCTTGCCACGTGCGCGATCAGCCGTTTGAGCCCGCGGTCGACTTTGCTGCCGGGATCCCAAAGCGCACGCTGAATCTCGACAAATGCTCTTGCCAGCTTGGGATTGCGTTGCATCGTCAGTACGCTGTTGGGCACGAAGCCCAGCGTCTTCATGAAGGAGGCGAATTCCTCCTTCATTGCCGGCGTGGTCTCCGGCGGCAATGGATCAAGCCGTTGCGATCTTGCCCTCTCGCGCATCAAGCCCGCTCACATCACGTTCTGCAACAGCAAGAGGAGCCCACCGACAATTCCGATATTGGCGAGGAATCCATTCTGCATGCCGGTGCGCTTCATGGGATCGTCCATTTCCCAGAAGCGCAACAACAGCAGCGACGCCAGTACCGTGAATACGATCAGGCAAATCGCGCCGATGGCCGGATGCCAGTTGATGAGCAGCAACACGCAGCCGACAGCATCCAGTGCCATGCCGATCCAGAAAGTGACACGTGGAAAGGGTGCCTTAAAAAACGTGAGCCGCTTGACATGGTCTTCGATGTGATGCCGCGACAGATTCCGCAGCCAGACGATTGCGAAGAAAGCAACGAGCAAAAGGCGTCCGGCCGTATCATAAAGCGAGGCGTCGTTCGGATAGAGGCCGTGCATGATTGTCTCCGTTAGGCGTAAACGACAGCCGACTTGTGCTGCGCACGCACGAGGGCGATGGCAACGCCACCTATAATCGCCGGTATCGCCGCGATGACATAAGCCATCTCGATGCTCAGGCCCGCCGCAACCAGCGCTGTGCCAAACAAGGCGCCCGCGATGGCGCCGACGCGTCCCCACGCGACAACCCATCCGACCCCCGTCGAACGAATCGCGGTGGGATAGATGGTCGCCGCATAGGCCGACAGCACGATATTCGCGCCCACCGTCAACAGCCCGGTGACGAAAGTAATCGCCAGCAACCCGTACCAGTTGGCTGCAAGAAATCCGATGCCAGCAATCGAGACTGCGGACAGAAAGAATGTGGCAACAAGCCCGCGATAAGATTTGTCCTTGTCGATGATGCGGGCAAGACCAACGGCGCCAAAGATGCCCCCGACCGAAAACGCCACGGAGGCCAGGATGGCGCTTGTCACCGGCATGCCGATTGAGGCGAGCACCAGCGGCATCCAGGTGACGACGTAGACTATCACCAGTTGCGCAACGAAAGCCGCGACGCAGAGCAACACCGTCCCGCGCACGAATTCGCGGCCGAATATCTCGCGCGTCGGCTTAGTTGAAACGCCGCGGCTTTGTGGCAGCACATAGGTGTCCGAAGATGCGGGCTCAAAGGTCGGAGAAATGCGACGCAATATATCGCCGATTGTCGCCGCCGGCGCCTTGCTCAGCACGAGGAAGCGGACCGATTCATTGAGCCAAAGTAAAAGTACGATCGTCAGTAGCAGCGGTAACACGCCGCCAAGAATGAAAACCGCCTGCCAGCCAGAGCGGGCAATCAAGAGGGCCGAAATCGGGCCACCAATCACGCCGCCCAGTGGGAAGGCGGCGTACATTATGCTTACGAGCGTTGCGCGGGCGCGCTGCGGCGAATATTCCGCAACCATCGCTATGGCATTCGAAAGTGCGCCGCCCAATCCGATGCCAATCAGGATCCGTAGAATAAACAATGATTTGAAATCGTAGGCAAAGACGGTCAGCAAGGCGAAAATGCCGAAGATCGCCGTCGGGATAATGACACCCATGCGGCGACCAAAGCGGTCGGCATACCAGCCGAAGAACACGGCTCCGGCAGCAGCGCCAATATAGTGAGCGGCGAAAATCGGTCCGAAGGCTTCTTTCGGCAGCTTCCAGGCCGCACCGATCACGGGTGCAACATAGGAAATTGCAAGAATGTCGAACCCGTCGAGGAAAGAAACCCCGGCGCACAGCGCAACAACCATGAGGATCAGTTTGCCGACCGGCGAACCGTCCACAACGTTTACGACGTCGACCTGTTTCCCATTCGCGGTGACCATGCGCCCCTCCCTCGTGAGCCTTGTGCAGCCTCTCCTGCCGTCGGACCTGCTTCGCCCTTGTCGGCGGCGCGGGATGCAAATTTACCTTGCGTTATGCCACTCGTTCTTCACTCCCGATTTCAGATGTCTTCCCATGATGCCGGCCAGCACCGGCTAGGCGACTTTGTTCGATTGCGTCACCGTGTTTTCTTTCGCCCAGTAGTCAGCCGATGACTTAGACGCATTGAGCTGCTCCGCGCTTTCGTAACCTGGCGCCATCGAGGCAGATGTCCCGGCCAGCACTTCGTGATGCTCGATGTTGAGCAGCCGCAGCCAACTCTGTTGGCCGAGGGTGAGGCCGATCATGCAGCCAAGCTCGACAAGTTCCGGCTCCGTGAAATTCCGATGCATGCGATCCCAGAAAGCATCGTCGGTGCCGAGGTGCCAGGTGATCGCTTCGGCATAAGCGAGCGCGGCTTTCTGTCGTTCGGTGTAAAGGGTGGATTTCTCGAAATTGAGCAGATCGAGCACGTGGTCTTCGATCAGCGCGCCGCTACTCGTTGATTTTACAGAGCGCTGGTTGCCGCAGTATTCGCACTGCACGGAGCGGGAGACGTAGAGACGGCAGAGCTCCTTGATCGCGTGATCGAGGACGCCGTTGCGGAAGATATTGTTCCAGGAATCGGCGAAGAACCAGAAGCACGCTTCCACGTGGGCGCGCACAGCCGAGCTTTCCGGGCGCGGCGTGCCCTCGCGCTGGCAGCGCTCCATTTCCTCCCGCATCTTCTGCGTCATTTTGTCTAGCGGAACGTAACTGATCCGTTGTTTTGCCATTGTGGCTCCTTTGGCGATAACGTTGTCTTATTCAGCCGCCTGAACGGCGGGCTTCGGTGCACGCGCGGAATCCTGCGCCTTGGCGTAGTCCGCGACGGTCTTGTATTCGGTCATGGCATCGCGCTTGGCCTCGATACCGACGACACGACGGGCAAATTCGGCGAATGGTCCGGAACCGGTGAATTCCGCGCGTTTCATCGTCAGCGCGAGCAGCGTCTGCAACGGCGTGCCGTTGAAGTTCTCGAACATGAAAAGTCGACTGCCCCAGTCGGTGAGATAGAGGTCGCGAATGACGCGTGCGATCTTGACGCGGTCATAGGGCTCGCCGATCGCGCCCTTGTTGAGCTTTTCGAACCAGGGTCGCATCTGCGCATTTTCCCACTGCTTTTCAGTCGGGAACATGATCGCGCTGCGGCCGCAAAGGTCGATCAGCTCGTCCACCATCGGGCCAAGATTTTGCAGGAAATAGACCCGGCCCCAATTGAACATTTGGATATCGGGCTTGTATAGCCCGCCGGGCGTGTAGAAGCCCTGGTCTTCGGCGGCCAGCACGTGGGCATAGGTCGATTGCTGGAAGCCGATGATGCGGGCAAGCCGCGCCTGTACTGCCTCGATCTTCGCGGTGCCCAGGTGTTCGCACATCAGGATGGCCAAACCGGCGAGCAATTCCGCACGGACGGCCTGCCGGAACAGCGCGTAGTAATGTCCCCAGTCAAAGACGCGCTGCGGATAAAGCTTGGCGTGATCGGGGTTGCCGATGTGGAACACGTACTTCCACGGAATCAGCACATTGTCGAACATCACGGTCGCATCGAGCTCGTCGCCCTGTGATGCAAGTGGGTGCTCCACCGGGTCCGTCGCAACAACGCTCTCGCGGCAGACAATGGTGATGCCCTTCAAGTTTGCCGGGCAAACGCCGTAGATGATCTGGTCCCCCTTGGCGCCGGGGCGAAAGAACACACCGAGATGTAGAAAGTCGCCGAACGCCGAGGCAGTGCCGATAGCCTTGACGCCGTTGACCACGATGCCTTCGTCGTTCGTCGACACGATGCGCAACGCCGGGGACGTTGCGTGCGCGTTCGGGTCAGAGCGATCGGCCTGCGGATCGACGAAATGCGGCGCTACGACCAGGTCGTGATCCATCGCGTATTGCCAGAAATTGCGGATATTGTCGGCGAGACCCCGGCCTTCGGCGCCGATTGACGCTTTTTCCCACGGTTCGGGATCGTCGATATAGGTCACCAGCATGTAATTCTGCGAGTCGGGCGTGCGCGGCATTGAGGCCGCCACGAAGTGACGCATGATGAACTCGTGGTAGCGGCGCTTGCGGACCAGCTCTTCCTTGCTGCGATGCAGGAACCACATCATTGAACGGCGCTCGCCGTTTTTGTCGACGAAGGTGAGTTGGCCCTGCAAATCCGGGCGGCAATGCAGATCAAAGAACTCCGCAGTGCGCAGCGCGTAATCGCGCGTGAGCGGATGCGTTGCAACATTGTCAACTTTGGTATTGCCGACCCAAACACTGCGCCCGTCGTTCAGCGACATTAGGTAGTGCTCACCGGTTCGCAACATAGCGGTCCTCCACATCATGCGCGTCCGCTGACAAGACGCGGGTCGTCGCATAGGAACGTCGCTGGTAGAGCAGCGGTTCGCTGCTCTCCGATTCAGCCGTGGCAAGAACTTTAGCGATGAAAATGCTATGCGTGCCCATATCGCGCACGTCGGCGACTTCGCAATCGAGGGAGACGAGGGCGCCCCTGCAACAGGGTGCACCGGTTACAAGCGTGGCCCAATCGGCGAGCGCAAATCGCTCACGCATGGGGATGCTTCCAACGCCGGCAAAGGCCTGCGAAAGTTCTCTTTGTGCAGACTGCAGGCAATTCACACAAAGCACGCCATTCCTTCTGATCGCTATATTGGTCGCGCTCTTTCCGTGGACGCAGACGAGAACCATCGCCGGATCATCGCTGACCGCACACACCGCCGAGCAGGTGACGCCGGCAAGACCAGCCTTGCCATCTGTGGTGACAACGGATACCGCGGTCGCGACCCTGCACAGCGCACCGCGAAATTGCGCCGCAGAGACGCAACCGATCGCCGCGGCGGGCGAGCAAGGCTGCTGCATGAGCTCCGGCATTTGCGACATTTCCTACCAGGACCTGGCTCGGCTGCGCGCGGCGCGCCAGTTTGTTGCCGCTAGCTTAGGTCGTGGCGGGCACATATACTATTAATCTATGGATATAAAATACATTCCCAATAGTTATTCGTCGGAGCTTGATCTCCAGCACCTGCGCGTGCTCGACGTGCTGTTGCATGAATGCAGCCTGACGCGAGCGGCCAAGGTGCTTGAGGTCACCCAGCCGGCTTTGAGCAAGACGCTGGCGCGGTTGCGCCGCTATTTCGACGACCCGCTGTTCGTGCGGGTATCACACCGGATGGAGCCGACACCGAAGGCGCTGGCGCTCGCCAAGCCCGTTGCGGACGTGCTGGAACAAATGCGAGCGCTCCGGGGAGGCCACGCGGTGTTCGATCCGCGGGTTTCCAACCGCACATTCCAGTTCTGCGTCGTCGACGCCGGCGTCATTAAGCTGCTGCCACCCCTGCTCAATCGGGTCATGGTCGAGGCACCAAACGTACGGCTTCGTGTGGTTCAGCTTGACGGCGAACACCTTGAGTCATGGCTTGAGTCGGGCACGATCGATTTTGCCATGGGCTCTTTCCCGACACTGGTGAAGGGCATTCGCAGGCAATTCCTCTGGGTCGAGGAGTATGTCAGCGTTGTCAATCGCGGCCATCCACGCCTGACAAGCAATCCGACACTGCGCGAATTCGCTGCCGAAAACCACGTGCTGGTCTCGACACTCGGAACCGGGCACGCGCACAAGCTCGCCGAAAGGGCCGTCGAAGCCGCGATTCCGGCGCAGAATATCGTTTGTCGGGTGCCGATCTTCATTGCAGCTGCGGTCATTGCAAAGCATACCAACGCCATTGCAACGCTGCCGATGTCAATTGCCACGGTGCTTGCCGAAGATCTCAACCTGGAGATCATTCGGCCACCGATAAAGATGCCGAAGATCGAGATCTTCCAATATTGGCACAACCGATTTCACACCGAGCCGGGCAACAAGTGGATCCGCTCGGTATTCTCGAACCTTTTCCGCGTGCCCGGAACGCGCTCGCGGCATTAGATGACGCAGCCAGATTCGACGCCGCAGCGGACAGCGGCCTCTGCCGGACAATGGGAACCTTTATGCCCCGCGAGCATCCAACTAAGCGTCAGCAATGCATTCGCGCGACTTCACACACGGATTGAGGAAAAATGTCCATGACTTCAAATGTGCATGCCCTGGAACGGATCAAGTTGCTGCCACCGCTGAAAGACCGGCCACGCCGCGCAGAGGTCGAGGCAGCAATCCGGACCATTATTCAATGGACCGGAGATGACCCGGATCGTGATGGTTTGACCGAGACTCCTGCGCGGGTGGCGCGTGCGTTTGAAGAGTTTTTTGTCGGCTACGGCCAGGATCCGATCGAGATACTGCAAAAGACTTTCGAGGAAATCGAGGGCTACGACGAAATGATTGCGCTGCGGGGCATTCGGTTCGAGAGCCACTGCGAGCATCACATGGCGCCCATCATCGGCCAGGCGTGGGTCGCCTACGTTCCGAACGGCCGCGTGGTTGGAATCAGCAAGCTTGCCCGGGTTGTCGAGGTCTATGCCAAGCGCCTGCAGATCCAGGAAAAGATGACGGCCCAGATCGCAAATACAATCAATGAGGTGCTCAAGCCGCAGGGCGTCGGGGTCATTATCAAGGCGACGCATCACTGCATGACCACGCGCGGGGTACACAAGCCAGGCTCGGATTTGGTTACGAGCCGTATGTTGGGCTGTTTCCGTGAAAACCCGCTGACCCGGCAGGAATTCCTCAGCATGACCGTCTGATGATCGCGGTTTGCAGTAGGCAAAAAGAGGCCATTAATTCAAATACCTATCTGATATTTCATTAGCAAATCTTCCCGAAAAACGCCTTCGGGAAGCCCCCGGGGAAGATATGTCTTTTGCAGCCCCGGCCTGGCGGAAGTCCAAGCCCTGTTCAATCCTTAAGGGAGGGAGGGACATGGAGCCAGGAACCGGATGAACGGGTGTCCCAGTCTTGCACAATGACTGTTCGCTCCAGTGAGACGAGCGCGGAAGACCAATGGTCGGGCAGCGTGCTTCCTCTTGGGGCAGGCGGCTCTTTACTGAATTGTCAATTTTTATAGACGCGTTTGTCGTTTGTCAGATACGGTCTTCAATCACCGGCCAAAGTTGTGTCCACAGGCGTCGGTGACTGAGAGACCGGTTGCGCTCCCGCCTGTATAGTTGGGGGTGCGTGATGCCACTGCCACGTAGATTCATATTAAAGTCGCCGCCAATTGGCGAACGGCGCTGCCCAGAATGCGGGCTCTCAATGTTTCTTTCGCTCATCGAACCGTCAGCCTCACCTGGCCACGATGACCGCACTTTTGAATGTCTGGCGTGCGCTTATGCCGAGACGGCAACGATTAGGCACATTTAAAGGAACGATGATCCCAAGCGATCCCGTTTAATCCTTCACAGAAGTTGCCGCAGTAAGCTACAACGCGGCTGCTGATGAGGCATGGTGTTATGTGAGGCATCCCACCAAGCCAAAATCGGCTGCTGGGGTCGCCGTTGCACCATCGCGGTGGCCCCAGCACTTTGAATGTACCTTCAGTCGGCGAGTTGCCTTCCGGTCCTT
>Ga0066903_100005265_pt1 | contig 11183 bp, 9 predicted proteins | sample PanSoiMetaGPlot1_FD_67491 | JGI IMG/M metagenome (GOLD analysis project Ga0066903, IMG submission 67491) | Tropical forest soil microbial communities from Panama analyzed to predict greenhouse gas emissions - Panama Soil - Plot 1 (version 2) | ecosystem: Environmental > Terrestrial > Soil >...
AGCGCCACGCGGCCGCGCCGGCCGGCGCATTACGCCGCGCGCCGGGAGTCTCCTGACGTGACCTCCGAACCGCCGGCAGTCCGGATCTCCAGCTTTCGTATCGTCGTGTTGCTGGCGGTGTTCGTCAATCTGATCCTGACCGTCGCCCTGATCGCCCAGATGCGCGAGGTCCAGCAGCGTGTCGCCAGCCTGCCCCCGGATCCGGCGACCAAGCGCGACGTCGCGTCACTCCGCCCGCTTCAGATTCGCCAGATCCTGAGACAGAACTGCGTGGAGTGCCACACCGCGCGCAGGCTTGCTGCAACCCTGTCGATGGAGCCCGGGGACATCCAGCGGACCATCGAGCGCATGCAGACCCATCCCGGTGCCAACATCGCGCAGGGCGAGTTCGATCGCATCGCCGCTTCCATCCTGGTGCTCCGGTGCGCGCGCTGCCATGACGAGACGACCCTGAATCTGATGGCGTTGAAGACCGCGCCCGAGCGCATGACGACGATCCGGCGCATGGCGGCGCTGCCCGGCTCGGGTGTGCGGCCCGATCAGGTGCCCGCAGTCGCCCAAGCGTTCGAGAATCTGGTTTCCCCGTAGGGCGCGCGACAGGGTCCAGACTAGTAGACGTTGCCGAGCACCGGCGCGATGAACAGCGCCGCCAGCGCCGTGATGACGACGATGCCGGCGAGGTTCAGCCAGAAGCCGGCCTTCATCATCTGCGGGAGCCTCACCAGTCCGGTCCCGAAGACGATCGCGTTCGGCGGCGTTCCGACCGGCATCATGTACGCGGAGCTCGCGCCGAGCGTACACGCCATGATCAGCACGTAGGGATTCATCCCGAGGACCGGCGACATCGCCGCCAGCACCGGCACCATCGTCGAGACCTGCGCCGTATTGGACGTGAGCTCGGAGAGGAAAACCGTCATCGCGGTGACGGCGAGCAGCAGCAGCAGCGTTGGCAGGCCGGCCAGACCACGGCTCGCGTTTCCGATGAACTCCGACACGCCGTTCGTCTCGATGGCGCTGGCGAGGGTCAGTCCTCCTCCGAAAAGCATCAGCACGCCCCACGGCAGTCTCACCGCCGTGTCCCAGTCCATCGCGCGGACGCCTTTGGCGCGGTCCACCGGAATCAGGAACAGCAGCAACGCCGCCAGCATGGCGATGCCGGCGTCCGAGAGGCCGGCGAGGGGCTTGATGCCCGCGACCGTCACGCCCTTGAGCAGGGGGCTGAATATCCAGAGCAACGCGGCGACGGCAAACACGGCCAGCACGACCTTCTCGCCGCGGGTGAAGGCGCCGAGCTTGCGATACTCCTCGTCGAAATACTGCCGGCCGCCCGCGATCTCGCCGATATCGGTACGAAACAGGACGCGGGTCACCAGGAGCCACGCGATGGGCAAGAATATGAGCGTGAACGGTCCCCCCAGGAGGAGCCAGTCGAAAAAGCTCACTTCCTTGCCGAACGTCTGCCGGATGTAGCGCACGGCGATACCGTTGGGGGGCGAGCCGATGATGGTCGCCACGCCGCCGATCGATGCAGCGTACGCGATGCTGAGCAGCAGGCCGGCGGCGAAGTTGCGCTCTGGAACTCGGTCCTCGGGAATGCCGCCGGATTCTTTCAAGCCGGCGCCGGTGCGGGTTCGCAAGACCAGGTCGACGACGCTCAGCGCGATCGGCACCATCATCGCCGCGCACGCGGTATTCGAGACCCACATGCTCAGGAACGCGGTGACGGCCATGAACCCGCCGATGATGGCGCCCGTACGAGCCCCGACCAGGCGCAACGTGAAGAAGGCGATGCGCCGGTCGAGACCCCAGCGCTCGATGGCCAGCCCGATGATGAAGCCGCCCATGAAGAGGAAGATCACGTCCGCGGCATAAGGCGGCAGGACTTTACCCAATGGGGCGATACCGAGCAGTGGGAAGGTCACGACCGGCAAGAGCGCGGTGACCTCGATGTCCACCGCCTCGGTGAGCCACCACACGGCCATCCAGACCATGAGGCCGAGCGTGGCGCGCCCGGCTTGCGTGAACTCAACCCACTCGCCCGGGCCGGTCGAATAGTAGAGGGGCAGCAGGTAGTAGCAAACCAGCCCCAGTATCGGCCCCCCGAACAGGCCGATGCGTTTGACGGTCGCGGCGGACATTCAGGCTAGAACATGACTTTGGCGATCAGGAGTCCCGTGAACACCGCGACGAAGGTCGCGATGAGGCCCGGGATCATGAACGAGTGGTTGACGATGTACTTGCCGATCTTCGTGGTCCCTGACAGGTCGAAGTTGATCGCCGCGATCAGCGTGCCGTAGGTCGGGATGAAGAAGTAGCCGTTGACCGACGGGAAGGCGCCGATCAGGAACTGGGGGTGGATGCCGAGCGCCAGCCCCAGCGGCATCAGCGCGCGGGTGGTCGCCGCCTGGCTGTAGAGCAGGACCGACGCGAAGAACAGGCCGAGGACGAAGGTCCACGGCGCGGCCTTCGTCATGCCGCCGATAGCTGGAACGATCACGTCCTGATTGGCGCCGATGAAGCTGTCACCCAGCCACGCCAGGCCGAAGATGCCGATCACCGCCACCACGCCGGAGCGCAAGGTCGGCGTCTTCGGCACCTCGTCCACGGGGACCTTGGTCGCCACCAGCATCACCGCCGCGACCGACAGCATGACGATCTCGATGACGACCGGCATGCCGAGCGGAGCCTTCGCACCCGGAAGCTGCCGGAGCTCGGGGAAGAAACCGAAGAGCACGACCAGCGCCACGCCGACGAGGAAGATCATCGCTGAGCGCGTCGCGGCCGGCTTGAGAGGCGGGCGCTCGGCGGCGGCCTTCGGTGCCGGAATCGCTCCGGACTTCAGACGCGCCTGGTACTCCGGGTCGTCCTTCAGGTCCTTGCCGAGGAACATCGAGACGATCGAGGCCACGAGGACGCCCAGCAAGGTGGACGGCACGCAGATCATGAGGATCTGGGGCAGACCCCACTGGGTGAGGCCCTTCTCGGAAAAGAGCCCGATCATGGCGGCCGTTGCCGCCGCCACCGGGCTGGCGGTGATCGCCTGTTGCGAGGCGATGGTCGCGATCGCCATGGGCCGCTCGGGCCGGATGCCGTTCTGGTGCGCGGTCTCGTAGATCACGGGGAGCAGCGGATAGACGATGTGTCCGGTGCCCGCCACGAAGGTGAAGGCCCAGGTGGTCAAGGGCGCCACGATCGTGACGTACTTCGGGTTCGCGCGAATGACGCGCTCGGCGATCCGGACGAGGAAATCGATGCCTCCCGAGGCGTCCATCACCGAGGCGGCCATGATGACCGCCAGGATGATCAACATCACGTCGATCGGCGGCGACGTGGGATTCACGCCGAAACCGACCATGAGGACCAGGAGCCCCACCGCGCCCCACAGGCCCAGGCCCACGCCGCTGGATCGGGCACCCATCCAGATGGCCGCGAGCACCACCACGAACTCGAGAACGATGGCGACCGTCATTCACTCACCCCCGGCTGAGGCGTCGCGTCGATCGGCTCATTGCTCGAACTTCGGGTTGATGAGGTTCTCGAAGGAAAAGACCTCGTCCCACTTCTGCTGGCTGATGAGCTTCCGCTCCTTCACGACGATGTCGTGCAGGCTCTTGCCGGTCTCGTAGCCTTCATGGGCGATCTCCGCGCACTGCTTGTAGCCGAGCGAAGGCTTGAGCACGGTGATGATGCCCAGCGAGTTGAGCACCATGTCGCGTGTACGCTCGGCGTTGGCGGTGATGCCCTCGATACAGTTCACCCGCAGGCTGGTGACCGCGCGCTCCATCGTGGCGATGGAGGCGAACAGGGCAAAAGTGATCACCGGCTCCATCACGTTCAGCTGAAGCTGGCCGGCGGAGGCCGCCAGGGTCACCGTGAGGTCGAGTCCGATCACGAGAAAGCCGGTCTGGTTCACGACCTCGGGAATCACGGGATTCACCTTGCCCGGCATGATCGACGAGCCGGGCTGCTTCTCCGGCAGCTTGAGCTCGGCGAACCCGCAGCGCGGCCCGGAGGCGAGCATCCGGATGTCGTTGCAGATCTTGGTGAGCTTGGCCGAGGTGTGCTTGAGCACGCCGGACAGCAGCACGTAATCGCCCGTATCCGACGTGGCCTCGATCAGATCCGTGGCGAGCGTGAACTTGATCCCGGTGATGTCTGACAGATGCTTCGTCGCCAGCTCGGGGTAGCCCGGCGCGGCGGTCACGGTCGTGCCGATCGCGGTGGCGCCGAGGTTGATGCCCTGTAGGATTTTTCGGACTTCACCGATCCGCTCCACTTCCTCGCCGATGGTCGTACCCCAGCCGTGTAATTCGGCGCCCATCGACATTGGGACCGCGTCCTGCAGATGCGTGCGGCCCATCTTGAGCACCTTGTCGAACTCGCGTGCCTTGCCGTAGAACGCGTTCTGAAGCTGGCGCAGCGCCTCCATGTAGCTTTCCAGGCGCAGGATCAGGCCGAGGTGGAACGCCGTCGGGTACACGTCGTTGGTCGACTGCCCGAAGTTGACGTGATCGTTGGGGTTGACGTACTGATACTCACCCTTCTTGTGGCCCAGGCTCTCCAGAGCCAGGTTGGCGATCACCTCGTTGGCGTTCATGTTGGTGGAGGTGCCCGCGCCGCCCTGGATGAAATCAGTGACGAACTGGTCGTTCATCTCGCCCGCGATCACCCGATCGCTGGCGCGGATGATGGCGTCGGCGATCTTGCGATCGAGCACGCCGAGGTCGCGGTTGGCCATGGCGGCGGCCTTCTTCACGTAGCCGAAGGCCTTCACGAAGTAGGGCTCCCGGGACATGGGCATGCCGGTGATGTGGAAGTTCTCCATCCCCCGGACGGTCTGGACGCCGTAGTAAGCGTGCTCGGGAACCTGCTTCTCGCCGAGGAAATCCTTTTCGATCCGGTACGCCATCACTCACCCTCCTTGGGAGCTGAGCACGCCATGATTACTTGAGGCCTTGGACGACCATCTTCCTTCGCATGAAGGCGATCTGGGTCTGGAGCGGCAGGTCCTTGGGACACACGTCGTGGCACGCGAGCAGCGACATGCAGCCGAACACGCCGGTGTCGTCGCCGATCAGATCGTAGTAGGCCGCGTCACTGCGCGTATCGCGCGGGTCGAGCCGAAAGCGCGCGATCCGGTTGAGCCCCACGGCGCCGACGAAGTCCTCGCGCATGCGGGCGGTGCCACACGCCGAGACGCAGCACCCGCACTCGATGCACCGATCGAGCAGGTAGATCCGCTCGGCGAGCGCCGGGTCCATGACCTCCTCGATGCGCGTCAGGTCGACGTCGGCGTTCTTCATGTGGACCCAGGTCGCGAGCCGCTCGCTCATGTGGCGCATCCACTTGCCGGTATTGACCGACAGGTCGCCGATCAGCTCGAAGACCGGCAGCGGCGCGAGCGTGATCTCGGGCCCGACCTGCTCCGTGAGCGTGCGGCAGGCCAGCCCGGGCCGGCCGTTGATCATCATCCCGCAGCTGCCGCAGATGCCGGCGCGACAGACGAAGTCGAACTGGAGCGACGGGTCCTGCTTCTCGCGGATCTCGTTGAGCGCGATGAACAGCGTCATGCTGTCCGCTTCCTCGAGCTCGTAGCGCTGCATGCGCGGCGGGGTCGCCGAATCTCGAGGGTTGTAGCGCAGGATGTCGAACGTGAGCTTTCGGTGCGCGCCTTCGTCGGCCATGGTCAAAACCTCTCGTCGATGCGCTCGTTGCGGCCGCGGAAACGTCCGGGCAGCAGGTCCTCGTATGGCATGAGTGCCTGCTGCACCGCGAAGCGATCGGCCGACAGCAGATTCGTCTTGATGCTGTCGACCTCCTTCTGGCGGGTGGGCGTGTCGGGATGGTCGATGTAATCCTTGGTGCCGTAGCCGCGCCAGCCCGGCGGTAGCTCCATCGTCTTCACGTCGAGAGCCTCGTAGGTGAGGGTCGGCAGGGTGTCCCGCTCGCCCGGCCACCGGGCGAGGGTGCGCTTGAGCCATTCGGCGTCGTTGCGTCGCGGATAGTCCTCGCGATAGTGCGCGCCGCGGCTTTCCGTGCGCGTGAGCGCGCCGTAGGCGACCGTCAGCGCGAGCTTCAGCATCTTCTGCGTGCGATACGCCGTCACGAGCTCCGGATTGGCGCCCGCGGCCCGGTACCGCACGCCGATGTTGCGGCTGCGCACCAGGAGCTTCTGCAGCTCATCGACCGCCTGCTCGAGGTCCGTACCGCGGCGGAAGATGCCGACCTTGGCGGTCATGACCTGCTGCATCGCCGCCCGCAGCGCCACCGCGGATTCCGTGCCCCGTCCGCTCAGCATGGCGTCGAGCTTGGCCTGCTCGCGCTCGAGATAGCTGTGCACGACGGCGGTCGGGATGTTGATGGCGTTCTCGGACCGATCGCAGAAATCGCCGATGAACTCGCCCACGATCATGCCGGCGACCACGGTCTCGGCGACGGAGTTGCCGCCGAGGCGGTTGAAGCCGTGCATGTCCCAGCAGGCCGCCTCGCCCGCCGCGAACAGGCCCTTGAGTGTCGGGCTCTCACCGGTCGGATTGGTCCGGACGCCGCCCATGGTGTAGTGCTGCGCGGGCCGCACCGGGATCCACTCCTTGGCCGGATCGACGCCGAGAAAGTAATGACAGATCTCGTAGACCTCGCGCAGGTTGTGCTTGATGTGGTGCTCACCCAGAAGCGTGATGTCGAGCCAGAGGTGCTCGCCGAACCGGTTCTTGGCCCCCTTGCCCTTGGCGAGGTGCTCCTCCATGCGCCGCGACACCACGTCGCGCGACGCGAGCTCCTTCTTCTCCGGCTCGTAGTCCGGCATGAAGCGGTGGCCGTCGACATCCTTCAGCAGGCCGCCGTCGCCGCGGCACCCTTCCGTGACCAGGATGCCGGCCGGGAAGATGCCGGTGGGGTGAAACTGTACGGCCTCCATGTTGCCGAGCGCGGCGACACCGGTCTCGAGCGCGATGGCGTGCCCGATCCCCTCGCAGATCACGGCATTGGTCGTCACGCGATACAGGACGCCGGCCCCGCCTGTTGCGATGGCCGTGGCCTTGGCGACGTACGCGATGAGCTCGCCGGCGACCAGGTCGCGCACCACGGCTCCATAGCAGCGACCGCCGTCGTGGATCAGGGCCAGCGCCTCGGTGCGCTCGTGCACCGGGATCGAGGCGGCGATGGCCTGGTCCGCCATCACAGTGATCATGGCGTGTCCGGTACCGTCGGAGACGTAACAGGTGCGCCATTTCTTGGTGCCGCCGAAATCGCGCTGCGCCATGAGCCCGTGTGCCTCGTCGCGCTCGGTGATGGTGACCTTCTGGCCGTTGATGATGACCTCGCGATCGCCCTTGCGTACACGGCTCCACGGCACGCCCCAGGCGGCCAGCTCGCGCACCGCCTTGGGCGCGGTGTTGACGAACATGCGCACGACGCGCTGATCGGCGCCCCAGTCGCTACCGCGCACCGTGTCCTCGAAGTGCACGTCCTCGTTGTCGCCCTGCCCCTTGATGACGTTGCCGAGGCTCGCCTGCATGCCGCCCTGCGCGGCCTTGGAGTGCGAGCGCTTGGCCGGCACGAGCGACAGGATGATCACGTCGTGTCCGCGGCGCCTGGCCCCGATCCCCATGCGCAATCCGGCGAGGCCGCCCCCGATGACCAGCACATCGGTGTAGACGATCTTCATCGACGGTCTCCCGGCGCCGCGCCGGGCTGCGCCCATGTCGGGACGTACTCCTCCCCGACCCTGTCCCGGTGCTGGTAGCCGAGCTTCATGTAGGCCGCGAGCGTGAGCAGCCCCAGGATCAGAAAGAACGCGGTGATTGCCCATTTGAGGCGGGTCAAGCGGACACGCGAACGATCCGGGTCGCTGCCCTCGAGCCAGCCCCACTTGACGACCAGCCGGTAGAGGCCAACGCCCCCGTGCAGCTCCACGCAGAACAGCAAGACGAGATAGAGCGGCCACCACATCCCGCTCCACACCCGGTCGGCCGAGCTATACGGACCGATGCCCTCCGGATTCAAGAGCATCTGGACCAGGTGCGGCGGGCCGAGGAAGAAGAGCAGGAAGCCGGTGATGACCTGCAGCCACCACAGGCTGGTGTCGGAGTGGTTCAACAGATTTTTGTGGCCGATGAACAGTCGATACTGCCGGTAGTCCGCCGGAAACTTGCGCATCGCCAGGAACGCGTGCGCCATGAACAGGACGAACACGATGCTGACGATCACCGAGACCATCTGCGGGAAGGCACGACCGAAGAAGTAGTAGCCCTCGAATGCCTTGGTGACCATCCACATCGCATCGTGGCTGATCAGGATGGTGGATACGAACGCCATGTGGCCCCACATGAAAAGACCGAGCAACAGGCCCGAGGCGCTCTGCGCGACGTCCATGCGCGCCGGCCACGCGCTCTTGCGCGGGCGGTCGGCGAGGCCGACGCCGGCGATCACGTCGCTACTTCTGCTGCTCATACTCTTGTCCTTTCCTGCTCGCGTCCGCCGATCACCGCAAGATCAGAACAGGTCCCGCTCCCAGTTGATGATGATCCGGAACTGGTAGCCCAGCGTCTTGGCGTCCTGCTGATCGAGGATCGCGGCGCGTGCGCGAATCCAGAGCCCGCGGAGCGGCGTCGGCTCGATCCACGGCGGCCGGTAGTCGATGTTGAAGTCGTACTCGGCTTGATTCGGGGCATCCTTCTGCGTGGCCGGGTTGATGGCGTCGGTACCCCAGGTCCCATTGATGTACCCGCTCAGGCCCTCGGTGAGCGTCTTCGAAAAGTCGTAGGCGAAGCCGAGCATCCACGCCTTCTCGTTGGCCCGGTTGAAGTCCTGGTCGATCATCGAGAGGTACCCGGGAAAGGTGCCCCACGGTGACTGGATGGTGTTGCCGGCGCCGGTGATCGAGAAGGCGGTGGTCAACGTGAAAGGCCCGTAGATCATCTGCACGCGCCCACCCCCTTGCTGGGTCGACCAGAACCGCTCGGACGCGTTGTTCACGAGCGCATCGCCTACCGCGCGCTCGTCGGTGAACTGCGCGCCGAACCGCAGCTTCCAGACATCGCTCAGCGGGTACAGGTAGTCGACGGCGCCATAGATGATGTTGAAAGTATTTACACCGTACTGGTTGCTCAGGTCGAGCTTCAGCCCTTTCAGCGGGGTCAGGGTGACGCCGGCCAGACCGGCGCCGTCGTTCGAGTTCTTCGCTCCCGCCTGCTCGGACATGCTGATGAACTCGTCGGAGTTACGCGGCTTGATCTCCCAGAGATAGCCGACGAGATACTTGACCCAGTCGAACTTGCCGCCGAGGGTGACGCCCTGAAAGGTGTTGGGCGTCATCCGGTTGTCCTGAGGGTTGATATACGCCTGGTCAACCAGCTGGCGGTAACCCGTGAGCAGCGCGTACTCCTTGTACCGGAGAGCGCCCCACGCCTCGCCAGGGACGTAATACCCCTTCTGTCCCGTCTTGAGCAGCGTCGTTCCGTCCCGGTCGTCCGGCGCGTACAGGGGCGCCGAGCCGTAGAGGGTCGCGCCCATCGAGAATGTGTCGAGCAGCCATCCCGACTTGATTCCGATCCAGCCTCCGAAGGCCAATGCCTCGTTCACGCTGTCGTCGGGCTTGGTGCGATTGAAGTAATAGGTCCGGAGATGCAGGGTCAAGTCGGCGTCGCGGAAGAAGGGCGGAAGGGTCTCCCTCTCCTCCTTGAACCCGGGGATCATGCGCTCGAGGAACGGCGACAGCGGCGGCGGCGGGGAGTCCTCGGCGGATGCCGGGTGCGGCCACCACCAGGCCCACGCCAGGAGGGTCAGTGCGAGCGCCATCGAGATCCCGTGCGTCCGCGGTGCTCGACGAACTGCGCTCATCACGACGAGCCTCCTACTCTTGCAAAGGCACACTCTGGCATCAATCCCGAGGGGGACGTCTGGAACTGCGCGTGTCTGCGGGCGGTATTGAGCAGGAAATTGCCAATTCTGACAATTACGACCTTAGGCGCACGCGCCTACGCCCTCGGTTCTGGGGGCGTCCAGCAGATGGCTTCACGGCTCGGCGTGCGGTGTCGTCCCCGTGTGATGGGTATCGCGCCCAAGACCGGCGGAGCCGTTCATGGCGCCCCTGGCGCGGTGACTGCTGAGCGCCGCGAAGAAGAAGAGGTAGGCGTCGACCAGCCGCCCGTTCGGCTCGGCTGTCACGGAGTCCGTGTGTGCCGGCTTGGCGGGCTGCACTGCAGGCTTTGCCGGCGCGGCCGGTTGCTGGGCGCGCGCCGGGGATGAGTCGACGCGCACGGTCGAAGGGTGGTGCGCCCACCAGCCCGAGACGTAGACGAACAGGCCGCTCAGCAGCAGCACACCCAGGGCGATGGCGGTCCGCAGCCTTGCCGAGCGCATGGTCTCCCCTCCCGGCACGGATTTGCTGGCGGGAAGGCTAGATCAAAAGCGCCCCGCGAACTACTGGCAGAAGTACCTACACAGGGAGCCTTCGCTTCGTGCCCGTCACCCCATGGAATATGATCGCCGTCGTGACCGCTCTTCGCGCAATCGCGGCGCTGGCCGCGCTGCTTCTCTGCGTACCGCCGGCCGGAACGCAGACGGAAGTCGACAAGCCTCCGGCGGTCGAGAAGCCCGCCGGGCCGACGCCGGCGCCGTCGAAGTTCCGCGGCGACGACGGATGGCTCGATGTCAGCGGCTTCCTCGGCGGTGTACGTGCAGGTCGGCAGCGCCTGGGCCCGACCGTGACCGCCGGGCGGCCCGTCGTGACATCGCGACCGTGAGCCGTTGACCGAGCCGCTCTCCTCTCAGACGCTTTCCTCCCAGAAGATCGCGCGGGAGCGGTTCGGCCTCGGCACCTTCACGCTCGTGCTCGCCGCGCTCGCCGCCGCGGCGCCCCTCCTGCTCGGCCCCGGCGCGCTGCGACTCGTCGGCGCCTTGCTGATGCTGGCCGGCCTGCTCGAGGCCCTGCACTGCTACCGGCGCGTCCGTCAGGACGTGCAGCGCTCGGGCTACGCCAGCACCGGGCTGACCTTCACGATGGGTCTCGTGGTTCTGGGCGCGCCCGTGCTGGCCGAAACGGCGCTGACCTTGCTGCTGGGCGCATCGTTCGTGGTCGACGCGGCCCAGCGCGCGGTCGAGCTACGGCGCGGTCGCGATCGGCGAATCACCCTCACGATCGCGCTCGCCGTCGCCGGCAACGTCGGGATGGCGCTCTTCCT
>Ga0066903_100005266_pt1 | contig 11182 bp, 8 predicted proteins | sample PanSoiMetaGPlot1_FD_67491 | JGI IMG/M metagenome (GOLD analysis project Ga0066903, IMG submission 67491) | Tropical forest soil microbial communities from Panama analyzed to predict greenhouse gas emissions - Panama Soil - Plot 1 (version 2) | ecosystem: Environmental > Terrestrial > Soil >...
GACCGCCGCGCGCGCGGCGGCGAAGTGTTCGGTACTTACCACCATAGGCCTTAGCCTACCACCGCGCGCGAGGAGGCGAAAGAACGGCCCCGCTCTCCGCGGTTATTTACCCCGCTGTCGCGGGGCCGTCTCGTCTTGGAGAGCTACCGGCCGTGCCGGCGCCGCGGGCGCGGCGGCGGGCTGAAAGGGCGGCTATCGCCTCCGAAGGAACGCCGGAATATCGAGGTCGTCGAGTCCAAGGCGCCCGGCCTCGCGGGCGGGCGCCACGCCCACCGCAGCGGGCTGCGCCGTTTCCTCGTCCTCCATCCGCTTCGCCTCGAAGCCGGTCGCGATGACCGTGATCCGCACCTCGCCGTCCAGCCGCTCGTCAATCACCGCGCCGAAGATGATGTTGGCGTCAGGATCCGAGGCCTTCTGCACGACCGCCGCGGCTTCGTTCACCTCGTGAAGACCCAAGTCCGTGCCGCCTGTGATATTCATCAGCACGCCGCGGGCGCCGTCCATCGATGTCTCGAGGAGCGGGCTTGAGATCGCCGCCTGCGCGGCGGCCGACGCCCGGCCCTCCCCGGTGCCGAGGCCGATGCCGATGAGTGCGGAGCCTGCCTCCGCCATGATCGTGCGCACGTCGGCGAAGTCGAGGTTGATGAGGCCGGGGACGGTGATCAGATCCGCGATGCCCTGCACGCCCTGGCGCAGTACGTCGTCGGCGACCCGGAAGGCCTCGACGACCGTCGCGGTTTTGTCCACCACTTGCAGGAGGCGGTCGTTGGGAATGGTGATCACGGTATTCACGCGCTGGCGAAGGTTGCGAACGCCCTCGTCGGCCGCCGCCGCGCGCCGCCGGCCTTCGAAGCCGAACGGCCGGGTCACGACGCCGATCGTGAGTGCGCCCAACTCCCTGCCAATCTGCGCCACGATCGGCGCCCCGCCGGTTCCCGTGCCGCCCCCCATGCCCGCGGTGACGAAGACCATGTCTGCGCCCTCGAGCGCCTCGACGAGCTCTTCGCGGCTCTCTTCCGCGGCCTGCCGGCCGATCTCCGGATCACCGCCGGCGCCGAGGCCGCGGGTGACTTTGCCGCCGATGTGGATCTTGCGGTCGGCGTTGCTGAGTGCGAGCGCCTGGGCGTCCGTGTTGATGGCGATGAACTCGACGCCGCGCAGGCCGGCGGTGATCATGCGGTTGACCGCGTTGCTGCCGCCGCCCCCCACGCCGACGACTTTAATCGCCGCGTAGCGGCGGAGATCGCGCTCGACGTTCGCCATTCTCACCCCTCCCGCTGGTTCGGCTGCGCCGCTACCCGCCACGGGCCCCGTCCCCCACTGACGCCGGCCGTCGGCCCCCGGGGGGAGACGTTCCGTCCCCCCCTGGCGGGGACCGTCGGCCTGACGAGGACCTTCGGCCCCCTGATGGGGACGTTCCGTCCCCTGACGAGGACCTTCGGCCGGCGGGCCTTCGGCCTGGCGGGGATCGTCGGCGGGCCCTGCGCCCTGCCGTTCTGAGATCATGCGCTGCACCGGATGCCACCGTCTCTCGGTCATGTCTGCCGCCTCATGTGGTGCGAATGAAAACACGTCGAGTGGTGCGTCAGGGGTCGAATGGCGCGCACGGCGCGCGTTCGGCGTGGCGGCGGGGCCGCTACCCTCCATGCGCGAGTTCGCGGAACCAGTGCCGGAGTTTGCCGAGCATATGCGCGTTGCCGTTCCCGTTGGCATCGCGGATCATGCGCCCGGGACCGCGCTGTCGCGCGGCGTGCAGGACGAGCCCCACGCCGGTCGCATACAACGGGCTGCCAACGGTATCCGCCATGGTGCCCCCCGCATCGGGTGTGCCCACCCGGGTCGGCGCATCGAGTTTTTCTGACGCCGCCTCCGCGAGGCCGTACAGCATCGCCCCGCCGCCCGTGACGACAATGCCCGAAGGGACAACCGCGTCGAAGCCCGACCGCTTGATCTGCGCCTTGATCATCCCGCAGATTTCGTCGAACCGCGGCTCAATGATTTCGCCGAGCACGCGGCGCGGGAGGATGCGCGCCTCGCGCGTCCCGATGTGAAACACTTCGATTAATTCGCCTTCCGCCGCCATCGCGGCGCGGGCGCAGCCGTGCCGGACCTTGAGCTTCTCGGCCTCCGCGATGGGCGTGCGCATGCCCACGGCGACATCATTCGTTACGTGGTTGCCGCCGACCGGCAGCACGGTGGCGTGGCACAGGCTCCCGCCGGAAAACACGCCGACGCTCGTCGTGCCGCCGCCGATGTCGACGAGCACGACGCCGAGGTCCCGCTCCGCCTGCGTCAATACGGCTTCACCGGACGCGAGCGGTTCAAGGACGAGATCGTCGATATCAAGGCCGGCGCGGTGAACGCACTTCAGCAAATTGGCGAGCAGCGTGCTGGCGCCGGTAACGATGTGGGCCTGAACCTCCAGGCGCATACCGTACATGCCGACGGGGTTGCGGACGCCGTCCTGGCCGTCCACCAGAAAGTCGCGCGGGAGCAGATGGATGATCTCGCGGTCACTGCCGGGAGTGGCCGCCATGCGCGCCGCTTCGACGACGCGGGAGACGTCGGCTTCGGCGATTTCCCGATCCGGCCGCGCCACCGCGACGACACCGCGGCTGTTCTGCGACGCGATGTGCTCGCCGGAGACCGCGACGATGGCGCCGGCCACGTTGGTGCCGGCCATGCGCTCGGCTTTGTCGACGGCGTCTTCAATCGCGCGGGTGGTGGTGTCGAGGTCGACGACGACGCCCTTCCTGACACCAAGCGACGGGGAGGTCCCCACACCCGTGATGTGGACCTCCCCGTCGTCATCGGGTTCCGCGATGATAACACAGACCTTGGTGGTCCCGATGTCCAGGCCCACCAGCGGCCCCCGTTTCGCCAACGGGAGCACCTCCGGCTGCGAACAATAGTATGATGACCGCCGTATCCGGCGGTTCTTTCAACGCTGGTGAAGCTTCTCCTGCCGAGCGGAGCCGGACTGGGTCAGTTGCCCGGCGAATTCGAAGCGAAGCGCCGCGTCAAGGCGCGCGCGCGCCTTTGGGCCGCGCACGGGGCCGGGGCACGAGCGGCGGCGTCTCGGGACTCGCCGGAACGGGTTTGACAACGATGCTGTCGGGAAAGCGGAGGTCGACGTATTCGACGTGCATGCCGCGCGCGCGCACCGCGGCCAGCACATCGCCGACCCGGGCGATGCGGTCGCGCACTCCATCCGCCCCACCCGCCTTCACCGCGATGCCGTCGCGCGTGTACAGGATGACTTCGTCTTCTCGGTCGACCCGCAGAACCGTCACCTCGGATTGCAGCGCGGGCGGCAGCGACGCCGCCAATTGGGCGCCGAGACGCGCGCCGGTCGACGGGAGCGCCGCGCCCGCCTGAACGGCCGCGGGATTGAGCAGGTCGACCGTCAGAACCGGCAGCGCCTGAGCGGCACTCGCCGGGGCGAGCGCGACGCCGTCCGCCGTTACGAGCACGTACCCGCCGGGGACCCGCAGGGCGGCCGCCGCCCGACGCTCCTTGACGGTAATGCGCACGCCGCCGGGGAAGACCACCTCGACTGTCGCGTCGGCGATCCGCGGATCCCGGCGTAGACGGTCGCGAACCCGCGCGGCGTTGACCGCGAACACGCTCATCTCCGGCCGAAGGCCCGATGCGGCCACCACGTCGTCCGCAGCCACGGCCTCGTTTCCCGTGACGTCGATGGATTGGATGTCGAACGCGCTCGAGCCCGCGAACGACGCGACGCCGCAGAGGAACGCGATCACCGCGAAAAATCGCACGACTCGCTCGACCAACGACGCCGCGGCCCGCCACGCCGCCCGCCGGGCGTCGGGCGTCTGCCGCGGCGTGGTCGCGCCGGCCGCGGCCGGCCGGCGCCCGGTCAGGTCACGGCTCGCGCGGCGCACGATGGTGCGCGGATCGGGGCGCGGCGCTCCGCGGCCGTCCATCAGGCGGCCGCCTCGAAGTCGCCGAGCATCTTGATTTCCGTCGCGAGGTCCGCCCCGACGTGGTCGTGCACCCGCGCCTGCACCTGCGCGATGAGCGCGAGCACATCGCGGGCCGTCGCCCCGCCCGTGTTGAGAATGTAGTTGGCGTGCCGGTCGCTTACCACCGCACCGCCGACGCGCAGTCCTTTGGTCCCGGTCACGTCGATCAGCCGTCCGGCGAAGTCGCCGTCCGGATTGCGAAAGATGCAGCCGGAACTCGGCGGGCCGAGCGGCTGGCTTTCGGCGCGTGTGCGCAGCCACGCCTCGAGCCGCGCCACGGTCTCGTGCGCGGGCGCGGGCCCGAGCAAGAGTTCGCAATCGAGCACCACCCCGGGTTCGTCCTGCAGGCGGCTGTGCCGGTAGCGCAGACCCAGCTCGTCGCGGCGCCAGGTCGCCGCTCCGTGCGGCGTGCGGACCCGTGTGGAAACGAGCACGTCCGCGAATGAACAGCCGTGCGCGCCGGCGTTCATCACGATCGCTCCGCCGACCGATCCGGGGATGCCCGCGGCGAATTCGAGGCCCGCCAACCCCAGCTCAGCGGTCCGGCGGCTCAGGTGCGGCACGCTCGCGCCGCACTCCGCGCGCACCCGTGGCCCGTCGTAGGTGATGCCTTCCTGTCCGCGGCCGGTCTTGATGACCACACCGCGGATGCCGCGGTCGGCGACGAGCACGTTGCTTCCGCGCCCCAACATCACAAACGGCAGGCGCTCCCGGTACAGCCATGCGACCGCGGCGTCGAGCGATTCGAGAGTACGGGGCAGCACCAGGATGTCGGCGGGGCCGCCGATCCGAAACGAGACGTGGCGGGCGAGCGGCTCATTGCGCCGAACGGCGCCCGGACAGCACCGCTCGAGCGCTGCCGCCGCCGCCTCCAATTCCACCCGCGGATTAACTTGAGGCACGTCTTGCCTCCGCGCGCGGGCGCCCTCGCGCCCCGCGCAGGCGGACGACCAGGTCGTCCGCGACCTTCCAGACGTCGCCGGCGCCGATCGTGAGGATCAAGTCGCCGGGGCGCGCCTCCGCCGCGAGCAGTACGGCGGCATCCTCGAGGCGCGGCACATACCGGACTGCCCGGTGGGCGCTCACGGCGCGCACAATGATCCCCGCATCAACGCCCGGGATCGGCGATTCGTCCGCCGCGTAGAGCTCCGTAATAAGCACCTCGTCGGCGGCGTCGAACGCCGGGCCGAACTGGACGCCGAGGGTTTGCGTCCGCGTGAACCGGTGAGGCTGGAATACGGCGATGAGCCGCGCCGACGGCCACCCGCGCCGCGCGGCCTGGAGCAGCGCGGCAACCTTCGTGGGATTGTGCGCGTAATCATCGACCACGAGGATCCCGTCGATTTCGCCCCGCACGCTGAACCGCCGGGCGACACCCTCGAACGACCCCAAGGCCGCGGCGGTCACGTCGGGCGCCACTCCGAGTTCGGTGGCGACCGCGAGCGCGGCGAGCGCGTTTTGCGCGTTGTACGCGCCCGGTATCCCAAGCTCGATTCGACCGAGGCGCGTTCCGCCGCGGCGCGCCTCCACGATCGTGCGGCGGCCCGCGGCCTCCACCACCCGTCCGTGGTACATCGCGTCGTTCGTGAGTCCGTAGGTCACGGTGCGCCGCGCGGCGCCCTGGGCGAGGGCGCGGCCGCCCGCCGCGTCGGTGCAGACGGCCGCGAACCCGGACGCGGGCACGGCGCCGAGGAACCGGCGAAACGTGTCGAGCAGCCGCGCTTCCGAGCCGTAGAAGTCGACGTGATCGGTCGTGTCAAGCGGTGTCAGCACCGCGACGGCCGGCGTCACCCAGACGAGCGAGCCGTCGCTTTCGTCCACCTCCGCGACGACGTCGGGGCCCCCTCCGACCCGCGCGGTGCCACCGAGCGACGGAACGTCGCCGCCGACAAGCACCGTCGGATCCCGGCCCGCTCGAGTCAGAATCGCACCCAGCATGGCCGTCGTGGTCGTCTTGCCGTGCGTCCCGACGACCGCAATCGTATGGCGGCCCTCCATGATTGCGGCGAGCATGCGCGCCCGGTGGACGGCCGGTATGCCCGCAGGGGCAGCGGCACGCACTTCGACGTTATCGTCCCTGACCGCACGGCTGACGACCAGCAACCCCGCACCTTCGACATTGGAGGCGGCGTGACCGATGAAGACGTGCGCTCCGGCCGCGCGGAGCAGCGCCGTCGTCTCAGACTCGCGGAGATCGGATCCGGACACGGCCCAGCCGCGCGCCAGCAGGACGCGGGCGATGGCGCTCATCCCCGCGCCGCCGATGCCCACGAAATGCACGCGCGTGCCGGGCGCAAGCGAGAGACCGGACGGCCTCATGCGCGGGATCCCTTCGAGACGGAGACCGACCGGAGGTCTTCCCCTGAAAGCCGGCCGCCGCGAGGCCGAAGACGAAGCCGTTCCAGCAGCGCGAGCACCCGCTCCGCCGCGTCGGGGCGTCCAAGGGCTCGGGACCGGGCGGCCATCGAGTCCCGCCGGCCCGGCGTGTCCAGGATCTCGAGCACTTCCGCAGCTAACCGCTCGCCCGTAAGGTCTTCGTCGGCCACGACGATGGCCGCGCTCGCCACGGCGAGCGGGACGGCGTTCTGCTTCTGATGCCCCTCGGCCGCGTGGCGGTAGGGCACGAGAACCGCCGGCAGCCCACACGCGGTGATTTCCGCGATCGATGTCGCGCCGCAGCGGCTGACGACGAGGTCGGCGCAGGCGTATGCCATACCGATGTGTTCGAAGTACGGCACGCGGATGTGGCGAAGCCCCGGTGCGCCGGAGCCGGCCGAATCGCGCGGAGACCTCGGCTCCACGCCGGCACCCCCGGCCGCTTCCCTTGGTCCCGCCGTGCCGGAAGAGGCCGCCGGCGCCGCGCGCGACGTACCATTCCAGCCGCGGCCGGTTTGGTGTAGCACTTGAAGATCTGCGCGCGCGGACAGGCGCTGCGCCATGTCGTCCACCGCGGCGTTGAGCGTCTTCGCCCCTTGGCTCCCGCCGAGCACCAGGATGGTTCGCCGACGGGGATCCAACCCGAACGCACGCTGGCCGTCGCCGCGCGGCGTCGAGTAAACTTCCGGCCGGACAGGCAGCCCTGTCACGAGGCCGCGGCCGCCGGGCACACGCGCCGAGGCATCGTCGGACGTTACGGCCACCGCGCGCGCGAAACGCGCCAGCAACGAGTTGGTCCGGCCGAGCGCGGCGTTGCCCTCGAGCAGCACGACGGGCACGCGCATTACCCATGCCGCCAGCACAGGAGGGGCCGCTGCGATCCCGCCGGTCGCGACGACGGCATCCGGTCTCATCCCCGCGACGAGCGCGGCCGCCTGCACGAGGCCGGCGGCGCCCGTCCCCAGCGCCAACACGGTGCGCGCAATCGAGCGGCTCCGCGGGGGCCGCACCACGAGTCCGGCAAAGGGCACGCCCGCGCGCGGCACAAGTGAGGCTTCCATGCCGGAAGCGCTGCCGACGAAGAGCACGCGTGCCCCGGGGTCGCGGCGGCGCAACGCGTCCGCCAGCGCGAGCGCCGGGTACACGTGGCCGCCGGTCCCTCCGCCGGCGAGCATGAGCGTCATCCGCGCGCCCACGCAGAATGCCGGCGGACGACCGCCCGCCGCGACGGCGACGTCAGGACCTCTTCGTCAGGACGGGCGTACTGCGAGATGTTTAGCAAAATTCCGACGGCGATGTCGCTCAGCACGAGCGACGACCCGCCGAAACTAATGAACGGCAGCGGCACGCCCGTAATCGGCAGCGAGCCGGAGACCACGCCGATGTTGAGGACGGCCTGGCCGACGAGCATCGTCGTCAGGCCCGAGGCGAGCAGCGCGCCGTAGCGGTCCTGACACCGCTCCGCGATGCGGAAACCCCAGACGGCGAGCGCCGCGAAGAGCGCGATCACCACCAGGCTCCCGACGAGCCCGAGTTCCTCGCCGATGATTGCGAAGATGAAGTCGGTGTGGCGTTCCGGCAGGTAAAAGAACTTCTGCCGGCTGTGCCCGAGCCCGAGGCCCACGAGCCCTCCGGAGCCGATCGCCAGCAGCGATTGAATGATATGAAAGCCGCTGCCCCGCGGGTCGCGCCATGGATTGAGAAACGCGAGGAGCCGCTGGCTGCGATACCCGGCCCGGAGGATGACGGCCAGGACTGCCGGGACCGCGGCCGCGGCGACAGCGGCGAGATGCTCGACCCGCGCGCCGCCGGCGAACAGCATCGCAAACGTGATCAGCACGAGGATCAGCGCCGATCCGAGGTCCGGCTGTTTGAGGATCGGGGCGACGACAAGACCCAGTACGATGAGCGGCGGAATGATCCCCGCGCCGAACTCGCGGGCGCGGCCGCCGCGGTTGGCGAGGAAGTGCGCGAGGTAGAGGATCACCGCGAGCTTGGCGAGTTCGGCAGGCTGGAAGTTGAGCGGCCCACCGAACGAGAGCCAGCGCCGCGCGCCGCCGGCGGCGCGCCCAACATGAGGGACCAGCACCAGGGTAAGCGTGGCCAGCGTGACGAGCAGCAGCGGAAACGTGAGCCGGCGCAGGCGGACGTAATGGATGCGCCACGCCACCGTCATCCCGATGATCCCCAGGGCTCCGTAGACCAGCTGACGCTTCAGGAACCATGTGCTGTCGCGGTACTGCGCCTGTGCGGCGACCGAACTAGCACTGTAGACCATGACGATGCCGATACACGTGAGCAGGAGCACGATCGTAAACAGGCCCCACGCCGCGCCGCGGCGATGAATCAGGTCCATTCCGTCGAGCTCCCGCGGCGGCCGGCGCCGCGCGCCCCGTCCGCGGCCCGCCGCAGAGGGCTTCCGGTCGCGGGTATTTCCCCGCCTACCTCGTGCGCGAGGGTTTCGACCAGCGTCTGGTAGTGCTGCGCGCGGTGGCGGTAGTCCCGATATTGGTCGAAGCTTTCGCACGAAGGCGACAGCGTGACGGCATCCCCGGGATGGGCGAGAGCTCCGGCGGCGGGCACCGCTTCGTCGAGCGTCGTGCAGCGCACCACGGGTGTCGTCACCCCCGCGGCGGCGATCGCTTCGGCCAGGAGCGGGGCCATCGCGCCGAAGAGCACAACTCCCCGGACCCGCGCCTCGCCAGACGCCAGCGCCGCGGCCAGCGGCTCGAAGTCGCGGGCGCTCGCGTTGCGCCGCATGCCGCCCGCGAGCAGCACGACCGGCCGGTCGAAGGCCCGCACGGCGGCCGCGGCCGCCGCCGGGTTGGTCGCGAGCGAATCCTCGTAGTACCGCACGCCGGCGATCTCGGCGATGAGGGCCAGGCGGTGCGGCAGGCCGCGGAATTCCCGCAGCACGGCGCCGATCGCGCCGGCATCCGCGCCGGCGACGCGCGCGGCCAGCGCGGCGGCGAGGGCGTTTTCGAGCGTGTGCGCGCCGGGGGTCTGCAGGCGGGCGCTGGCGACCCGCTCCTCCCGCCCGTCGAGCCGCAGCACAATCTGCCCATCGACGATGCAGGCACCCTCATCGAGTGGCCGCGTCAAGCTCCAGAAGAGCACGCGCCCGCGGGCGCCTGGGGCGAACCCCCGCGTCGTAGGATCGTCGCCGTTCAATACGGCCCAGTCGCGCGCGGTTTGGTGCGCGACGATGCCGCGCTTCGTCTCCGCGTACGCCTCGAAGGAGCCGTGGTCGTCGAGGTGGTGCGCGGCGACGTTCGTCACGACCGCCACGTGCGGGCTGTAGCCGAGGCCGACAAGCTGCCGGTTGCTGATTTCGATGACGAGCACGGCGTCGCGCGTGAGCTCATCGAGCCGGTACAGAATCGGCACGTGCGTACGGTCGTTGCCGGTCTCGAATGTGGCCCGCCCGCTGCGCGCGAGCATGAGCGCGGCCAGCCGCACGACGGTGAACTTGCCGTTGGTCCCGGTGACGCCCAGAATCGGACACGGCGCGGTCTCGAAGAACAGCGCGGTCATGCTGCTGAGCGGCACGCCGCGGTCCCGGGCGCGCTTGACCGGCTCGTTTTCGGGATGACGGAACCACGCCTGGCTCGTGTAGATGATCTCGGCGGTGTCGATGCCTTCGAGGTAACGCGGGCCGAAGCAGCGGGTGATCGGCGCACGCGCAAGACGTTCCAGCGCGCCGGTCTGCTCCGCGGGCGTCATCCACTGGTGCGCGCGGCGGAACGCCTCCCCGAACGCCTCGGCCTGCCCGAGGTCGTGCGCGGTGATCGTGGTGATCCCGTGCGCGAGGAGAAAGTCGACGACCGTCGAGCCCTCCGTGCCGGAGAGTCCGAGGACATGGATTCGCCGTCCGCGCAGACGCGCGAGCAGGTCCGCGATCACGGCCCAAGTCCCACCCCGACCGCGGCGAGCAGCGCGCCGCAGAGCCAAAAGCGCACGACCGTCTGGGTTTCGGTCCAGCCGTTCAACTCGAAGTGGTGGTGAATCGGACTCATGCGGAAGAGCCGCCGTCCGCCGGTGGTCTTGAACCACGCCACCTGCAGCATCACCGACAGGGCTTCTGCCACCGCAACGCCCCCCACAAGCAGCATCAAGATCTCCTGCTTGGAGAGTACCCCCGCGACCGCGAGGGCCGCACCCAGCCCGATCGACCCGACGTCGCCCATAAAGACGGCGGCGGGGTGGGCGTTGTGCCACAAGAAGCCGAGCGCGGCGCCGCCGGTGGCGGCGGCGATGACCGCGGCGGGCCCCGCGCCCGCGCGGGCCGCCAGCGCCGCGAGCGCGCCCGCGGCGATCGCGACCGTGCCGGCCGCAAGCCCGTCCAGCCCGTCTGTCAGGTTGACCGCATTCACCATGCCCACGACGAGTACGAGGCAAAAGATGGGATAGCCCCAGCCAAGGTCCCATCGGGCGGCGGTGCCGGGAATCGCAACGGTCCCCCCGAGGTGCGGTTGACGCAGCACATATACACCCAGCGCCAGCGCCAAGGGGATCTGGGCCCCAAACTTCTCGCGGGCCCGCAGACCCAGGTTGCGTCCGTGCGCGAGGCCGAGCGCGTCGTCGATCGCGCCGATCGCGGCGAAAATCACCACCAGCGTAAGCCCGACCGCGAGATTCGTCGCGGCCCCGCCCCGTAGCCGGAGCGCGGCCCCGGTGAGGCCGGCCGTGACGAGCAGCGCCGCGATGATCAGCAGCCCGCCCATCGTCGGCGTGCCGGCCTTCCCGGCGTGCCGCGCGGGGGCATCCTCGCGGACGCGCTTCCCCGCCCCGGCGCGCACAAGCGCGGCAATCAGCGGACG